>Ga0307471_100001883_pt1 | contig 11825 bp, 9 predicted proteins | sample atmos_gasesAM3C__2_FD_204566 | JGI IMG/M metagenome (GOLD analysis project Ga0307471, IMG submission 204566) | Hardwood forest soil microbial communities from Morgan-Monroe State Forest, Indiana, United States - atmos_gasesAM3C_515 | ecosystem: Environmental > Terrestrial > Soil > Temperate... | reverse complement strand
TGTTCCCGTTTCTCATGCCTTCGTCCGCGCAGCCCGATCACGGGCTGACCGTGTGGGATGCTTCGAGCAGCGCGCGAACACTGTTCCTCATGCTGGTGGTCGTCGGGGTCCTTCTGCCGGTGGTCGTTGCTTACACCGCGTGGGTGTTCCGTGTGCTCAGGGGCCGGATCACGCTTGAGGAGATCCGGCGGCACGCGGGCCTGTACTGATCGGGAGCGAGTGCAACGATGTGGTACTTCAGCTGGATTCTCGGTACGGGACTGGCGCTCGCGTTCGGCGTACTGAACGCCATCTGGTATGAGGTCATGGAGGACCCGCCGCCCGAGCAGCCCCGAGAGAAACGATCATCGCCACAGCCGTAGGCGCAACGCGGCGCGTTCCCGGCCGCGCGCCTTACTTGCCGGGGGCAGGATGCAGTCTCGCTTCGACTGCGTCAAAGAGGGCCCGTAAACCGAACGAGACGTCCTGGATCCTGCCGTTCACGAAGAACGTCGGGGTGCTGCGAACGCCACTGTCTACGCCGCCCTGCAGGTGTTCCCGGACGCGCTGCAGGTAGACCTGATCGTCCATCTCCGCCGTGAAGCGCGCCATGTCGAGGTCGAGCTGCTGCGCGTAACCGTGAAGGTCCTTCGGTTTAAGGTGGGTCTGATGGGCGAACAGCAGGTCATGCATCGGCCAGAACTTCCCCTGGCCGCCTGCGCACTCCGCGGCCTCGGCCGCGGTCAACGCGTGTGGATGCACGTCCTCGAGGGGAAAATTGCGGAAGGCGACCTGGACGCGACCGTCAAAACGCTCGAGCAGGAGCTTGACCGCCGACTGCGCCTGCTTGCAGTTTGGGCACTCGAAATCGGCATACTCGACCACGGTCACCGCGGCGTGCGCAGCGCCGATCAGGTGATCGATGGGGCTGACAGGGACGGTGAGCTCGAAAGCTCCATGGCGGTCCATGGATTCCTCAGCCAGGCGCCGGCGCTGGCGCGCCGCGATGAAATCGCCTGGCCGCGACGACCCCGAGCGCGATGAATCCTGCCAGCACCAGCAGCTGGGAGACGGCAAAAGGCGGTTCGGATCCCGTCGGCGCGAGCGCCCTTAAGAACGGCAGCTTCTGGAAGGCCTGCACGACCGCCACGAATACATTCAGGTAAAAGGCCGCGAGCGCGCTTGCCACGTACATCCAGCGCCAGGCCCCGGCCAGCCGGTAACCGTAGAGCGCGATGAGCGCAATCGCGAGAATGACGAGCGAAATGACGCCAACCACGTGCGGGGCGCCGAAGCTCTTCGAGTGAAAGAGGAATCCGGTGACGCTGGTGGCGATCGTGGCGGCGAGAAAGACTGCCGTCCAGCCCGGCGGCCTCTGTGCGCGCCACATGCCGATCGTGACCACCACGCCCGAAGCAATGGCGATGAGGCTGATCACGACGTGGAGAAGGGTAAAGGCCTCGGTGGACATTCCCAGGATCATGGCCGCGACTATGCCCGTGTAGCAACGCGTGTGGCAATCGGACGAATCGCACCGCAGCAGTTCACGTCCCGCATCGCGAGGTGCCCGAACTCTAAGTCTGGTCAGTCTGCAGCCGAAGCTCGGGCATGACGCGTGGACGACGCGTCGCGCCGGGCCCAATCTTGAACAAGCCTGGTTGGAGGAGTAGGCTCCTTCACGCTTTCAGGCAAGCGCTTACATGTGGGATGTAAGCGTTTGCACGCTGGCGGGGGAGGGATGGGCGTGACCCTCAAGGACGTCGCGCGGGAGGCACAGGTATCCACCGCGACCGTGTCGCGTGTGATCAACGGGCACGGCAACGTCTCGGAGGCTACTCGGGAGCGCATTCTCGGCGTTGCTGAGCGGCTCCGCTACGTGCCGGACAGTGTCGCACGCAGTCTGAGCACCGGGCTGACGCACACGATCGGCGTGCTGCTCCCGGACCTGTACGGCGAATTCTTTTCGGAAATCATTCGCGGCATCGATCAGGCGGCACGCGGGCGGGGCTTGCACCTGCTGCTGTCGGGTGTGCACGGCTCTGCCGAGGAGGCGGCGCTCGCCATCCGGGCGCTGCGGGGCCGGGTGGACGGACTCCTGATCATGTCGCCGTACGCCGATGCCGCGTTCCTCGCCGAGCACTCGGCCGCCGAAACGCCGGTGGTGTTGATGAACACGCCCGTTCGCGGCTACGGCCACTCCGCGTTCAGCGTTGACAACCGGGCCGGCGCACGCGTGATGGTCAGCCATCTGGCCGCGGTCGGACACCGTCGCATCGCCTTCATCTGCGGACCGGAGAACAACTTCGACGCCACCGAGCGACTCGCGGGGTATCGCGAGGCGCTGCGCGCGCTCGGCCTCGAGGCGGGTGAGCGGGTGCTGCCCGGCGACTTCTCCGAAGAGTCGGGCTACCGCGCCGCACAGAGCCTGCTGGCACGGCAGGCTCGCGAGTGGCCGGATGCGGTATTCGCGGCCAACGACATGATGGCCCTGGGGAGCCTGTTTGCCTTCAACGAGGCGGGCGTGGCCGTGCCTGTGGATATTGCACTCGCGGGTGTCGATGACATTCCCATGGCGCGCTTCGTGTCTCCGCCCCTCACCACCGTGCGCGTGCGCATGGCGGAACTGGGTGCACGCGCCCTCGAACGCCTCGCCGCCGCGATCGAGGCGCCGGACGCCACGCCCGCATCGACCGAGACGGTGCCCGCGGAACTGGTGATACGGGAATCCTGTGGAGCCCGACTACCACCCGCGACCGGCCAGCGCCCGACAAAGCGATCTCGCGGGGGAACGTGAGCACCTGAGCTGGACGACAGCCATTCGATTGCTGGAAGCGTCGTAAGCGGCGACGCGATCGATTTCGACAGGGGGACATATGAAGAAGCAAGCAAACGGCGGCCGCAGTCTGATTGCATCGTTTGTCGCCTCCGCGCTCGCCTCGGCGGCTTGCGTGCCGAGCCTCACGTGGGCGCAGGAAGCTGGCGCCACGCTCGAGGGCAAGGCCGAAGCCGACAGCGAAATCACCGCGAAGAACGTCGATACCGGCCTGACGCGACACACCAAGGCGGGGAGCGACGGCGCTTATGCCATCGTCGGCTTACCGCCCGGGACCTACAACGTGAGCGCGGGTCCCGGCACCGAGGCGGTCGTCACCCTCAGCGTCGCATCCACCGCGACGCTGGATCTGAACAAGCTCCAGGTGGTGACCGTTTCCGGGACGCGCCTCGCCGAAGTGAAGACCTCCGAGATCGGCGCGATCGTCTCCCAGCAGCAGATCGAGACCGTGCCCCAGCTCACCCGCAACTTCCTCGAGTTCGCGGACTCGGTGCCGGGCATCGTGTTCAACGTCGATGCCACCGGCAAGACCTCCATTCGGGGAGGCGCGCAGAACGACAACTCGGTCAATGTGTACGTCGACGGCGTGGGTCAGAAAGGATATGTCAGGAGCGGCCTGAGCGGCCAGGCCGCCAGCCAGGGTAACCCCTTCCCGCAGCTCGCGATCGGCGAGTACAAGGTCATCACGTCCAATTACAAGGCCGAGTACGACCAGATCTCGAGCGCCGCCGTGGTTGCCGGGACACGATCGGGCACCAATCACTTCGAGGGCGAGGTGTTCGGCACTTACACCAGCGACCGCTACCGCGCCGAAACCCCAGGGGAGCTCTACTCTAACCCGAACGTCAAGACACCTTCCAAGGACAAGGAATTCGGACTCTCGTTTGGCGGACCGATCATCCACGACGCGATGCACTTCTTCGTGACCTACGAGGGTAAACGCTTCGACACGCCGATCACCGTCACCACCGGCGGCTCGCCGCCCGCACCCGCGAACATCATCGCGCAGCTGCCGGCGAGCGCACGGGCGGAGCTCGGACCGGCGAGCCTGACGTTCACCGAGAATCTGTACTTCGGCAAGCTCGATTGGGAACCGACCGCCGACGATCGCTTCGTGCTGAGCAGCAAGGTCCGCCGCGAGGATCAGCTGGATGGCATCGGCACCGGTCAGGCGGCTTCCTCGGCGCATACCAACAAGAACAATGACACGCGCGTCGACCTGCGCTGGGAGCGCAGCGCCGAGCGCTGGTTCAACGAGGTGTTGGTCACTTACGAAGACGCCTCCTACGCGCCCAGCGCGCTCAGTTTCGGCAACGGCTTCCAGTACACGTACCAACCGGGTGGGCCCGGTACCGGCAACGACCAGACCTTTCTCGACACCGGACCGGCAGACCCGCGGGCGGTGCAGAACAAGAGCCAGAAGGGCTACGCGCTCGCGGACGACCTGACGTTCAGCCACCTGCAGTGGTGGACGGGCGATCACACGGTCAAGATGGGCATCAAGCACAAGTGGGTGAAGCTCACGGCCGCGGACGCCTCGAACATCGATCCCCAGTTCTACGTCGATGTCAGCACGACGGGCATTGCCCCCGCGCCCTGGAAAGCGCAGTACGCCAATCCGGTACCGGGACTGAGCGCGGTGGCGACCTCGAGCGATCGGCAGCTCGGGTTATATCTTCAGGACGACTGGGCCACCAGCGACAAGCTGACGCTAAACCTGGGCGTTCGCTGGGACATCGAGTGGAATCCCTCGTACCTGAACTACGTGACGCCCGCCAACGTGGTCGCCGCGCTCAACAGTCCGATATCGCCGGGCGGACCCACCTACGCCCAGACCCTGGCGGCGAGCACGGATCCTGCGATTCGCGTCAACGTCAACGACTACATCAGCAACGGCAACAATCGCTCCCCTTACAAACGTGAGTTTCAGCCGCGCCTGGGCTTTTCCTACGACATCAACGCCGATCAGAGGCACGTGATCTTTGGCGGTGCCGGCCGGGCCTACGATCGCGACCTGTATGACTACCTGCAGCTGGAGGTGACCAAGTCGGCGTTGCCGGTGAATACCGTCAACTTCAATGTTCCGGATCACCCCTGCACACCAAAGCCCGGAACCTGTGTGGCGTGGGATCCGAACTTCCTCAACGGCCTTTCCAACCTGCAGGCTCTGGTCGCGGGGACGAACCTGGGGAATGAAGTGGACATATTGAACAACAACCTGAAAGTCCCGTACGCGGACCAGTTCAGCCTCGGCATTCGTAACCGGGTGGGCGACTGGAACACGAGCGTTGCGCTGGCACGCATCATCAGCAAGGACGGCTTTCAATTCACCTTGGGCAATCGCTACCCGAACGGCGCGTTCTGGATGGGCGGCGGTCAGCCCTGGGGTAATGGCGTTCCGGGTTTTGGCGCCTTGATCATCGGCAGCAACGGCATCGAGACGCGCAACACGCAGGTGCTGCTGTCGGCGGAGAAGCCGTTTACGCCGGCATCACACTGGGGCGCCACGCTCGCCTACACCTATACCAGCGCCACGCAGAACCGCGACATCGGCGAGCACTACTCGTTCGACGAGGCGTACGTCGCGCAGTATCCGTTCATCATCTCGAACGCCGTCGCGAAACATCGTCTCGTCGCCACCGGTTCGCTCAGCGCTCCCTGGGGGTTCATCGTCGCCGGCAAGCTGACGATCGCCAGCCCGATCCCGGACAACACGTTCTCCTGCTACAACAACGGTAACATTTTCCCGACCGGAAGCCACTGCACGCCTTTCGGGGGTACCGCGCCGGGAAGCGGGTACCGCAGTGTCGATCTGGAACTGACCAAGAACTTCACCTGGGACATTTCGACAATCTACGTGCGCTTCGACGTACTGAATGTCTTCAACGTGAAGAATCTGGTGGAATACCATAACACCACGGGTGCCGACGGCCTGATCACCTCCCTCGCTTACAGACCGGACGGCAATATTTCGGGGCCGCCGAGAGAATTGCGCATGACGTTCGGCGCGAAGTTCTGACGGAGTGCCGTGGCCGACAATCGGATCAGCAGCATCCTCATCGTCGGCGGCGGCACGGCCGGGTGGATGGCCGCCGCCGCCCTGGCCAAGGTGCTGGGGCGGGACTGCGCGATTCGGCTCATCGAATCCGAGGAGATCGGCACCGTCGGCGTGGGCGAAGCCACCGTACCGCATCTGAAGCTCTTCAACAGCGTGCTGGAGATCGATGAGGTCGAGTTCATCCGCGAGGTGCGCGGCACCTTCAAGCTCGGCATCCAGTTCGTCGACTGGGGGCGTGCCGGCGATCGCTACATCCATGGCTTCGGCACCATCGGCCATGATTACGGGCTGCTGCCGTTTCACCAGTACTGGCTGAAGCTGTTCCTCGCGGGCCAGGCCACCGACATCGGCGCTTACTCCCTGAACACCGCCGCCGCCCCGCTCGGGAAATTCATGTCGTCCGCGCACGATGTGCCGGCGACCTCGCCGCTTGCGAACATCACCTATGCCTATCACTTCGACGCGGGTCTGTATGCCGCGTATCTGCGTCGCTACGCCGAAGCGCGCGGCGTGCGGCGCACGGAAGGGAAGGTCGTGGATGTGCGACTGCGCAGCACCGACGGCTTCATCGAAGCGGTGGTGCTGGAGGGCGGCGAGCAGGTGAGCGCGAATCTGTTCATCGACTGCTCGGGCTTCCGCGGGCTGCTGATCGAGCAGGCCCTGCACACCGGCTACCAGGACTGGACTCACTGGCTGCCCTGCGATCGCGCCATGGCGGTGCCGTGCGAGAAGGTGGGTCCCCCCACGCCGTACACGCGCTCCACCGCGCGCGCGGCCGGCTGGCAATGGCGCATCCCGCTGCAGCACCGCACCGGAAACGGCTACGTCTACTCGAGTGCTTACATCAAGGACGACGCGGTAGCGGACACCCTGATGAGCAATCTCGACGGACGGCCGCTGGCCGAGCCGCGGGTACTCAAATTCACGACCGGCATGCGCAGGAAGTTCTGGAATCGCAACTGCGTCGCGGTCGGGCTCGCGAGCGGCTTCATGGAGCCGCTCGAGTCGACCAGCATCTACATGATCCAGTCCGGTATCGCGCGGCTCATCAACCTGATGCCGGACCGGGGCTTCAGTCCGGTGCTGATCGAGCGTTACAACGAGCAGGCGGCGTTCGAGTGCGAGCGGATCCGCGACTTTCTGATCCTGCATTACTTTGCGACCGAGCGGCGCGACTCGCCATTCTGGCAGTATTGCAGCAGCATGGAGATTCCGGCGCAGCTGGCCGACAACATCCGCCTGTTCCGCGACAGCGGGCGCTTCTTCCGCAATGCCGAGGAATTGTTTGCCATCACGAGCTGGGTGCAGGTGATGCTCGGTCAGCACATCCTGCCGCGTAATTATCATCCGGCCGTCGACCTGATTCCCGAGCGGGAACTGAGCCAACTGGTCGCCGGCGTTCGCAATGTCATCGCGAGCTGCGTCGAGGCCATGCCCATGCACGAGCAGTTCCTCGCCCGCTACGGCCAGGCGGCCGCGCGCCCGGCGGCCACGCGCCAGGCACAGTAAGCCCAGGCGCGCTTTACTTCTGCCGGACGGCCGGCTTGCGCCGCTGCTGCAACAGCCAGGTGAACAGCTCCGGTTCGGCGTAGGCCGCGGTCCAGGAGTCGTGACCGGTGTCGGGATACACGGTCAGGCGTGCGTCACCGCCGCAGGCATTGATCGCCTCGACCATGGCCCGATCGGAGTCGATGGGCACCACATCATCCTTTGCGCCATGGAACGCCCACACCGGGATGTGCTTCAGCCGGCACGCGTCCGCGGCGTCCCAGTCTCCGCACACCGGGGCGATCGCGGCGAAGCGATCGGGCCGTAGGCTCGCCCAGCCGTAGGTCCACATGCCACCCATGCTCAAGCCGGTCAGATACACCCGGTCCGGGTCGACGGGCAGCTGCTCGAGCAACTCATCCAACATTGCGTCCAGCACCACCAGGTCGAAGCGCTCGATATGGTTACGTGCCTGCGGCGAGGCGACGATGAACGGAAAATCAGCCCGTGAGGCGACGAGCTTGGGCGGCCCGTATACCTTCACCTTCTCGATGTCCTCACCCGATTCTCCCGATCCGTGCAGGAAGATCAGCAGCGGGTAGCGGGTGGCGCCGCTGCGGTCGAAACCGGCCGGCAGGAACAGCAGCAGCCGGCCTTGCGCGTCGACGCTCACCCGGCGCTCGAAGGACTGCGGATGCTGACCTGGCGCGAGCACCCATGGCTTGCGCGCTGCACAGCCAGCGATCGCGCTGCAGGTTGCGAGCAGCGTCACAAAAATCGTTGTTTTCAGGGACTTCGGCCCGATTATGCTGGGTAGAGGCCTATGCTAGTTTGACACGCACAAGAGATGCTTACTAGACTTCTTGAAAACGTTTACTTGCCGCGGAATGGACGTGCATCGCGGCTGCTGCGGAGAGAATGTGGCGGCGACGATTAAGGACGTGGCGCGGCGAGCGCGGGTTTCGATTGCCTCGGTGTCACGCACACTCAACAACTCCGGTGCGGTGACGCCGGGAGTTCGCGACCGTGTGCTGCGTGCCGCGCGCGGGCTGCGCTACACGCCCCATGCCGCGGCGCGCAGCCTGATCAGCCGCCGCACCCACACCATCGGGCTGCTGCTGCCGGACATCCACGGGGAATATTTCTCCGAGCTGATCCGCGGCGTGGACCGTGCGGCGCGGGCGCGCGCCCTGCACCTGCTGGTCTCCAGCACGCATGGCAATAACGCGGAGGCAGCCGAGGCGCTGCGATCGATGAACGGGCGCGTCGACGGACTGCTGGTGATGTCGCCGTACATCGGTGGCGGGACCCTCGGGGACGCGCTGCCGAGCGGATTGCCGACGGTCCTCATGAACACACACCAGCCGGCCGGCATCGGGGCGGCGTTCGTGGTTGATGATTTCGGGGGCGCGCGCGCCATGACCGCTCACCTGGTGGCCACTGGCTATCGGCAGATTGCTCACATCCGCGGTCCAGCGAACGACTTCCAGTCGCTCGAGCGTGTGCGCGGCTATCGTGCCGGCCTCGCCGCCGGCGGTGCGCAGGTGATCGACGGGGATTTCACCGAGGAGTCGGGCTATCTCGCGGGCCGGGCGCTCGCCGCGAGCGACACCCGGCCGGAAGCGGTTTTTGCGGCGAACGACACCATGGCGATCGGCTGCCTGTTTGCCCTCACGGAAGCCGGCGTTCGGGTGCCGCAGGATATCGCGCTCGTCGGTTTCGATGACATTCCGCTCGCCCGCTTCGTCAGTCCGCCGCTGACGACGGTGCGCGTCGACGTCGCTGAGATGGGGCGGCGCGCACTCGAGAGGCTGGTCGTGTCCATCGCCGATCCGCAGGCGGCCGGGCGTTCTTCAATTGAGACGGTGCCGGTCGAGCTGGTGGTGCGCGCCTCGTGCGGCGCGGATTCAAGGCGTCGGGCACGGCGTGAGGAGGCAGGCGCGTGACGCGCGCGGCTGGATCGCGACGCCGGGGACCTCTCGTATTGCCGGTACTGGTGGCGTGCTGTGCCTTGTTGTGTGCACAGGCCGGCGCAGCCGGCAATTCGGTCATGCTGGCGCCGGAAGCAAGTTCGGCAACGCCTGCGCCGGATTCACTCGGGCCGCTTCCCGTAGCGCTGGATCCAATCTTTGCGGATCTTCAGGAGCGTACGTTCCGCTTCTTCTGGGAGACCGGCAATCCCAGGACTGGCCCCATTCCCGAGCGCTATGCGACGCCCTCGCTCGCCGGCATCGCGGCGGTAGGCTTCGGGCTGACCGGCAATTCGGCAACGCCGATGCCGGAGGCAATCGGCGTGCTCCGTGATCCGCACCCCGTGAGTTCGCCAGCGCCTGCGCCGGATTCAACCGGCGTGCTTTATGATCCGCATGCCGCGACCCTGGATCCGTTCTTTGCGGATCTCGAGGAGCGTACGTTCCGCTTCTTCTGGGAGACCGGCAATCCCAAGAACGGCCTCATTCCCGACCGCTATCCGACGCCCTCGTTCGCCAGCATCGCGGCGGTAGGCTTCGGGCTCACCTCCTATCCCATCGGTGTCGAACGCGGCTACATCTCGCGGGAGGCGGCGCGCGTGCGCGTGCTGGCGACGTTGCGATTCTTCGTCGCCGCGGATAATCAGCACGGGTTCTTCTATCACTTCATCGACATGCGCAGCGGCGCGCGCGCCAATGTGAGCGAGGTCTCCACCGTGGACACCGCGCTGCTGCTCGCCGGCGTGCTTTTCGTTCAGAGCTATTTCGACTCCCCGGACCCGCAGGACATGGAGATCAGAGCGCTGGCCGAAGAGATCTACCGACGGGTGGACTGGACCTGGGCGCAGCCACGCCCGCCGGCGGTGGCGCTCGCGTGGACACCGGAACGGGGGTTCGCGAGCCTCGACTGGAACGGTTACAACGAGGCGATGCTCGTTTACCTGCTCGCCCTGGGCTCTCCGACACACCCCGTCGGCGAGGAGGCGTGGACGCAGTGGACCAGCGGCTACGACAAGTTCTGGGGCACGCTCTACGACCAGACCTACCTGAGCTTCGCGCCCCTCTTCGGCCACCAGTACACGCACGTATGGGTGGATTTCCGCGGCATCCAGGACTCGTACATGCGCGAGCATGGACTCGACTACTTCGAGAACAGCCGCCGCGCGACTTATGCGCAGCGCCGCTACGCCATCGCGAATCCGAAGCAATGGCAGGGATACGGCAAGAACGTTTGGGGCATGAGCGCTTCCGACGGCCCGGGACCCGCGAGCGAGTCCCTGGGTGAGGACCGCCGCTTCCTGAAGTACGCCGCGCGCGGCGTGGCCCTCGGCCGCATTGTCGATGACGGTACCATTGCCCCAACCGCCGCCATCAGTTCGCTGCCGTTTGCCCCGGAGATCGTGCTGCCCGCGACACTCGAGATGTACCATCGCTTCGGATCCTCCATCTACTCGTCGTACGGGTTCCTCGACGCGTTCAACGCCAGCGTCCGCGCCTCTTCTCAGAGCCAGCAACAGCCGGCGCCGGCGCTGCCGGGCTGGGTCGATCCGGACTACATCGGAATCGATCAGGGGCCGATACTGGCGATGATCGAGAACTATCGCAGCGCTCTGGTATGGCGAGTCATGCGCGGCAATTCGTACGTCCGGGGAGGCCTGGAGCGCGCCGGATTCTCGGGCGGGTGGCTCGAGGAGGGTCCGCCCGGGCCGACTGCGCTCGCGCCGGCCCCGTTCGGGCAGTATCCGCTGGTGCAGAATCCGCTCGCGTCTGCTGCGCTCACGCGCAGTCCCCTCGCGCCAACTCCGTGAGCGCAGGGGGGAGCCGCAGCCTGCCGCGCTGGCTGACGGTCCTTCTGCCCCTGCTGTGCGCCGTCGGGTGCGGCTCGCCGGCGCCACACCAGCGCCTGGTGAGCGTGTGGGCGATGGGCCGCGAGGGCGAGGTGATCGCGCAACTGTTACCGCAGTTCCGCAAGTTGCACCCGGACATCGAGGTGAGGATCCAGCAGCTGCCCTTTACCGCTGCCCACCAGAAGCTCCTCACCGCCTTCGCGGGCGACGCGACGCCGGACCTGTGCCAGCTCGGCAATACCTGGATTCCGGAGTTTGTCGCCCTCAAGGCGCTCGAGCCGCTTGACCAGCGCCTCGCGCGTTCGGCGAGCGTGCAGGCGAGCGATTATTTTCCGGGAATCTGGGACACCAATATCATCGGCGGCACGCTGTACGGCGTGCCGTGGTACATCGACACACGCCTGCTGTTCTATCGACGTGACCTGCTTGCCGAGGCCGGCTTTGCCGATCCCCCCAGGTCCTGGGAGGAATGGTCGCGGATGCTCGCCGCCATCAAGGCGCGGGTCGGCCCGGAACGCTTCGGTGTGCTGCTGCCGCTCAACGAATTCGAACCATTGCTGGTGCTGGCGATACAGCAGCCGGAGCCGCTGTTGCGCGAGGACGGCCGCTACGGCAATTTCCGCAGTGCGGGATTTCGCCGCGCGCTGGCA
>Ga0307471_100001882_pt1 | contig 11827 bp, 10 predicted proteins | sample atmos_gasesAM3C__2_FD_204566 | JGI IMG/M metagenome (GOLD analysis project Ga0307471, IMG submission 204566) | Hardwood forest soil microbial communities from Morgan-Monroe State Forest, Indiana, United States - atmos_gasesAM3C_515 | ecosystem: Environmental > Terrestrial > Soil > Temperate... | reverse complement strand
TCACAAGTTCCGACATCAGCGCGGTCGTCACTGCCAACACCGTCCGTGAACTCCCTCTCAACGGCCGAAGCTGGACCGACCTGGCGGCTCTTCAGCCCGGGGTATCAACGATTCAAACCCAGCCGAGCTTCGCGACAGGGTCGGATCGCGGAAACCGCGGCTTTGGCCAGCAACTCACCATCTCCGGGGCCCGCCCGCAGCAGAACAATTACCGCCTCGACGGCGTCAGCTTGAATAGCTACGCGAACGGCGCTCCGGGCAGCGTGCTTGGCGGTAACCTTGGGGTGGATGCGATTCAGGAATTTTCCGTACTGACCAGCAACTACTCCGCGGAATACGGGAAGACTTCGGGCGGCGTGGTTAACGCGATCACTCGCTCGGGCACCAACCAGTTCCATGGCAGCGGTTACGAATTCCTCAGGAACAGCACCCTGGACGCGAAGAATTATTTCGAAACCGCGGGCGCTAAGAAGGCGAATTTTATCCGTAATCAGTTCGGCGGCGACATTGGTGGTCCAATCGTTCCGAACCGCACTTTTTTCTTTTTTGACTATGAGGGCATTCGGCAATCCAAAGGTATCGCCAATTTAAATACCGTGCCGTCGCCCGAGGCTCGCTTGGGCAATATTCATGATGCAAATGGAAACCTCACACCGGTCACGGTAGATCCGGAAGTCGCAAAATATCTCGCACTTTACCCGGTACCGTTGCCAACGGATTGTGCGCCGAACGCTGACACTTGCGCAACCGTTTTCAGTGGCAAGCAAATTGTAAACGAAAACTATCTCACCACCCGCATCGACCACAAGTTTTCTGAAAACGACAGCCTGTTTGGTACCTACCTCTATGATAAGACCCCTTACAATTCACCCGATCCGTTTGGCAATGTCGGACTTTCCACCCTTTCGTCCCGGCAGATTGTGGCCGTCGAAGAGACTCACAATTTTACTCCCACATTCGTCAATGCGGTCCGATTCGGGTATAACCACGAGCGTGTGGACAACGATGCCAGCGTGACGGCACTCAATCCAGTCGCGGCAGACACCTCACTTGGGGCCTTTGCTGGGAGAAATGCGGCCGTTGTAAACGTGAACGGTGTGCTCAGCCAGATGACTGGCGGCGTAGGGGGGCTCCCGACGTACTTGTATCGCTGGAATTCCTACCAGCTTTATGACGACGCCTTTTGGACCCGTGGCAAGCATTCGATCAAGTTCGGCGGCGCCTTCGAACGCATGCAATTGCAGGTCACCGCGCTTACTGACCCGAACGGAATCTGGTTCTTCAACAATTTGCAGTTATTTTTGACCAATAGTCCAAAAAAGTTTCAGGGCGGCGTCGCCAGTTCGCTCACCCCTCGCAATCTCCGCCAATCCCTCATTGGCGGTTATATCCAGGACGATTGGCGCTGGAAGTCAAATCTGACGCTGAATCTTGGCCTCCGCTACGAAATGACAACCGTCCCCTCCGAAACCAACGGCAAGATTGCCAATCTCCGCAACCTGGCCGATCCTCTCCCCGTTTGTGCCACCATGGTCGCGGGAAGTTGCTCGGGCACCGGGCCCTTTTTCTATAACCCGACCTACCACAATTTTGAGCCGCGTGTCGGTTTTGCCTGGGACCCTCTGAAGACCGGAAAGTTGGCGGTTCGGGGGGGGATCGGACTGTTTGACGTCCTCCCGCTCCCGTATCAGTTCATCCTTCTAACAACGCAGTCGGCTCCATTTTTTCAATATACTTCGTTGAACGCAGGGGCAACGAATTCGAACTGTACGCCGGGTACGACTCTCACGTTTCCCCTTGTTGCTGATTGCCTAATCAGTGCAAACAAACTGCGGTCCACTTACGTCGAGTCCCATCCCCATCGGAATTACGTCACTCAATGGAATCTCAACCTCCAATATCAACTCACCCCCAGTCTCGCTGCCATGGTCGCCTATGTCGGCTCTCGCGGCGTCCACCAGCCCTTCCGTGTTGACGAAGCCAATCTGGTTCTCCCCCAGAAGAATCCCTCTGGATATCCTGGATATCTCTGGCCCAAAGTCGACATCCAAGGCAACGTTTGGTCGCCGCAGTGTAATGCGACGGATCCCAATGCTCCAACTGACGATCCCAACCTGTGCGCTCCTCCGAATCCCATCAACCAAGCATTCGGCTCGATCCGCGGGATGTTTTATGAGGGCCGCTCCTATTTCAACGCCCTCGAATTCCAGTTGGCCAAGCGCATGAGCCACGGTTTCCAGGTGCAGGGCACTTTCACCTGGGGCAAGACCATGGATACCAGTTCCGCAACTGTAGCTGGTGACGCATTCGGGAATTCCATCTCCAGCCTCGATTTTTTTGACATGAAACTCAACCGCGGCTTGGCCGATTATAACGCCGGGCGAACCGTAGTCATTAACGGCACTTGGGATCTACCATCTCCGAAAACCTGGAAAGGCCCCGCTCACTGGCTGGCCGATGGATGGGAACTGGGACTGATCTTTACCGCTAGCGATGGCGTTCCCTTCACTCCGACCTGGGGCACGGGCGGCGACCCCGCTGGAACCCTAAGCAGCGATGACTATGCTTACACGAACCGGCTCTCCGGACCCGGTTGTGGCACCGCGACCCATCCGGGCAATCCCACAAACTACGTCAATGTCAATTGCTTCGGGGTCCCGGTCGCGCCGAGCCAGGCGTTCTTCGACGCCAACTGCGATCCTGCGCCTCCGACATACATTGACCCTAAAACAGGTAATGGAGGACCGCTCCCAGCCGGAGACTTGAGGTGCTTCAATCTTCGCGGTAACTCAGGCCGGAACATCATCAACGGCCCCGGCGTGATGAGTCTCGATTTCTCCGTCTTTAAGAACAACCGGATTCAACGCATCTCGGAAAATTTCAACCTTCAGTTCCGCGTGGAGATGTTCAACATCATGAATCATCCTAATTTCGCTCCTCCGGGTCCCGGCGACGGCAACGCGGATATTTTTGGCCCGGAGGGTCAGATATCCGGCCTTGCGGGTTTCTTGCTAAGGACCACGGTTCCCGAGCGGCAGATTCAATTTGCGATTAAGGCCAGTTTCTAATTGTGTCCGGACGTTGACTGACGAAACGGTGGCGGGACGCTTTGCCACACACCTCGCGACGCGCGAGTGTCCGAAAGATCACAAATCAGCCCAAGGTACAGGGAGGAAAGTCTATGGCGGTGTCACGTCTGCAGCTGACGTTTTGGAGTGTGGTTGTTCTTTGCTCCGGACTGGCGGTGGCTGGCCGGCCTGACGGCGGCTATCACCTTCTGAAAAAGTACGATCTCGGCGCGGCACCTGGCGGCAAGGAATATTGGGACTACATCGCCTTCGACGCTTCCACCCGGCGCTTGTATATTTCGCACAACACGGAAGTAAAGGTCGTGGATGCGGACAGCGGCGCGGTTGTCGGCAGCATTCCCGACTTGAAGCGGGTGCACGGCATCGTGGTCATGGATGATCTGGGCCGCGGATTCATCAGCGACGGCGGCGCCGACGAGGTTGTCGTCTTCGACCTGAAGACGCTGAAACCGACAGGTCACATCAAGACCGGCGGCAATCCGGATTGCATCATCTACGACCCCGCCTCGAAACACATTTTCACCATGAACGGAAAGACCAACGATGCTTCGGTGATTGATCCTGGCACACTGACAGTCGTTGCCACCATCCCGATCGGGGGACGGCCGGAGTACGCCGTGCCCGATGACCATGGCACGATCTACGACAACGTCGAGGACAAGAACGAAGTCGTTGCTATCGATTCGAAGACCAACACTGTGAAGTCCCGCTGGCCGATCGCCCCAGCCGAAGAGGCGACAGCGATCGATCTCGATGTGGAGCATCACACGCTGTTCATAGGCGGCCGCAACAAACTGCTCGCCATCATGAACGTGGACTCGGGCAAGGTTGTCCAGACTTTTCCTATCGGCGGCGGCGTGGACACAAATATTTTCGAACCGGCCACCGGCCTGCTCTTCGTCGCCACACGGGAAGGCACGCTACATGTCTACCATGAAATCTCGCCCGGCAAATTTGGCGCGGTTGAAACGGTTAAAACCGAATTCGGCGCCCGTAACATGGCTCTCGATTCAAAGACCCACCAGCTCTTTATAGATACGGCCGACTTTACCCCGGCTGCCGAGCCCACGACGGAACAGCCTCATCCGCAGCCAACCCCGGTTTCCGGAACGTTTCGGTTGCTGGTTTACGGCCACTGACGCACAATTCCATTTGCGAGGAAGGGCGAATGCGATCTGGTTCTCGCGTCAATTTCTCATCCATGGTTCCTGTCTTATTCTTATTGGTATTCGGCGGATTATCGGTTGTAAACGCCACTCCCCCCAAACCCGCCCCGCAACTGGCCGCTACGCAGCCAGGCTCCGCTCTCGATTTTGAAATTTATCGCACCCGTATCGAGCCAATTTTTCTGAAACAACGCGAAAATGGTGTGCGTTGCTACGACTGCCACGCCACCTTGAACACTCGTCTTCGCCTGGAACCCCTATCGGCAGGGAATTCGTCCTGGACGGACGAGCAGTCGCGCAAGAATTTTGAAGTCGTCCTGCAATTGACCACTCCCGGCGAACCGCTGAAGAGCCGCTTGCTTCTGCACCCGCTTGCGCCCGACGCCGGGGGCGATCCTGCCCACACCGGCGGAAAATTCTGGAAGACGCAGAGCGATCCGGAATGGCAAATGCTCGCCGAGTGGGTCCGCCACACAAACGCAGCGCCATCGCCGACAGCAACGGCCTCGAAATACCCGGGCAAAAGCGAACTTGAATTTGAGTTTTTCAAAACGATTGTTCAGCCGATCTTTCTCAAAGAACGGCCCGGTCACGCTCGGTGCTACGGCTGCCACATAGCTTCCAACAGAGTGTTTCATCTGGCGGCGCTCTCGCCGGGTCTCACCGATTGGACGGAAGAACAATCCCGCCAGAATTTTCAGAGCGCCTCGCAACTGGTGGTCCTTGGGAAGCCGCAATCCAGCAGGCTTCTCGTCCATCCGCTTGCGCCGGAAGCGGGAGGCGACGCTTTTCATTCCGGAGGGCGGCAATTTGCATCGCAAGAGGATCCTGATTGGATGACCCTGGCGCAATGGGTGCGCTCCGCGTCCGTGCCCGGTTCCGCAGCTTCGCCCTCGGTCACTGCCGCTCGAATCTATATAACCAACAGCGCCGGCAACACCGTGGACGTGATCGATTCTTCGACAAATCAGGTTGTGCAGGTGATCCGCGGCATCGAGCTTCCTCACGGCGTCACGTTTTCTCCCGACGGAAAACGGGTCTACATCAGCAACGAATCGGAATCCATGCTGGATGTCGTGGATCGCGAGTCCGCCAAAATCTTGGAGAAGGTTGTGCTCAGCGGCCACCCGAATAATCTGACGATCACCAAAGACGGCCGCCGGGTTCTCGTCGGCATCAGAGAAGATCCGGGGTCTGTCGATGTCATCGACACCAAGTCGTTGGAACGCACGAAAAGCATTTCCGTCGACGGCAGCGTGCACAACATTTTCGTTACACCCGATGGTAAATATGCCGTCAGCGGCTCCATAGAAAACAAAGCTGCGACGGTGGTCGACCTGAACTCGGAAAAAGCTGCCTGGGAGGTGAAATTCGATCGGGGCGTCCGTCCCATGGCGTTTGAAGTAAATCCAGACGGCTCGACGAGCCGGATTTTTGTCCAACTCTCCAGCCTGAATGGCTTCGCTGTCGTGGATTTTGCCACCCGCAAAGAGGTTGCGCGCATCGTATTGCCGGATCAGCCCGGGGGGTTCGGCACCGCCGAAGATCGCCTGGGTACTCCCTCGCACGGTATCGGTGTTGCCCCAGACGGCAAATCTCTCTGGGTCAACAGTACCGTCGCCAATGCCGTTTTCAAGTATTCGCTGCCCGGGCTTCAATTGCTGGGATATTGCCCACTGCCGGTCCAGCAACCCCCGAATCGGGCCGCATTGGGAGCAGTGCCTGAATGGATCACATTCACTCCCGACAGTCAGCGAGTTTATGACTCGAACTCCGGAGCGCGGTCCGTTTCTGTCATCGATGCAAAAACTCTCAAGTTAGTTGATGTCGTGAACGTTGGCGAAGTTCCCAAGCGCATCAACACGCTCATCCTGCCCTGAGAGAAGCAGGGGCTCTCATCGGATCGTAACTACGCGCGATACAGGTGGGCTGACAAGGCGCTCTACAAAACCTTTTGCAAAATCTGGTTCGCCGATTTGGTTCTTGCTACCCTGGAATCCAACTCGGTCCTGGTTCAATCTTGTGTTTCTGGTTCGACGGGGATTTCTGTCTGTTCGACGCCGGCTTCTTTTTCCGCGCGCTTGGCAATCTTCCTCTGCTCGCGACGTTCGGCTTTTTCGCGCTGCTTCTCGAGGCGCTTCATTTCCTTCTGGCGCTTTTGGAATGTGATGGCCATAGAATCTCCTTAGACTTACACTTCAGGCCGGGGCCTGAGTAATTGTGCCGCGAATTTTACCAGCGGGGTTCGCGAGGCTGGCGGGCGGCTTCCCGGTAGTCTTCGTTGGAAAAACGCTCCTTGCTTCCGCCGCGGTTCTCGAAGCGAGGCGCGCGTGTCGCTTCCTTGGGGCGCGCTTCATTCACTTTCAGGTTCCTGCCGCCAACCTGCTTGCCATCGAGGCCCGCAACGGCCTTCGCGGCTTCGTCGTCGTTCGGCATTTCCACGAACGCAAATCCCCGCGCGCGGCCGGTCTCGCGATCCTTCACCAGGTTAACGCGGCCCACCTGCCCGAACGGTTTGAACAGATCGTTTAATTCGCTTTCCGTGGTTTGAAAACTTAGATTGCCTACAAATAGACTCTTCATCACTTCTTCTCCTTAAAAGATTTGCAGTCGCGGGCAATTATTTCTGCCTGCGGCCGCATGTACTACAGCTCCCCTTCAATATGAGCCCCGAATAAATATCTGGAACCTGCCGGAACGCGATGGATGCCGCAACTTCCGCAGCGCCTTCGCTTCAATCTGCCGGATGCGCTCCCGCGTAACCGCAAAAACTTCGCCCACTTCCTCCAGCGTGTGCTGGCTGCCGTCATCCAGTCCAAATCTCATCCGGATGATGCGCTCCTCGCGGGGAGTCAGAGTCCTGAGGATCGACGCAATCTGGTCCTTCAAGTTCAGGTCAATGGCCGCGTCAGAGGGAGAGAGAACGCCTTTGTCTTCGATGAAGTCGCCCAGGTGCGACTCACCCTCATCGCCCAATGGCGTCTCAAACGACATCGGCAATTGTGCAATTTTTTTCGTCTTTCGCACCGCGTCCACAGGGATATCCATGCGCCGGGCGATTTCATCGGAAGTGGGTTCGCGCCCTAATTCCTGCACGAGTTGCTGGCTCGTACGGACCTGCTTGTTGATCATTTCGATCATGTGCACAGGTACCCGGATCGTGCGCGCCTGGTCCGCAATGGCGCGGGTGATCGCCTGGCGGATCCACCAGGTGGCGTAGGTGGAAAATTTGTATCCCCTCCGCCAGTCAAACTTGTCGGTGCCGCGCATCAGGCCGATGTTGCCTTCCTGGATCAGGTCCAGAAACTGCAGGCCGCGGTTTGTATATTTCTTGGCGATGGAGACTACCAGCCGCAAATTGGCCGCGGTTAATTCGCTCTTGGCCTGCTGCGCTTCCGTCTCGCCCCTGTGAATCAAGACAAGCGCTCGCTTGAGTGTGCTCGCTCCCACTTCGCTTGACTCTTCGATCTCTTTTATCTTGGCTCGGCAGGTGCGCAATTCCTTGCGCGCTTCCATCGAAGCTTCGCCGTGTCCCGCCTTGACGCGCCGCTCCTGGCGAGCCGACTCGCGTTCCAGGAATTCCAGCCGCTCAACCGTGTGGCGGAGCAGTTCAATCAACCGCTTGCGCTCGCGCTCCTTGAATTCAATCGAACGGGCAAGCAACGACATCTCCACTCGAGTTCGCGACAACCGCCACTTGGCCCGGCGAAATGCGCGTTTTTCCGCACTGCCCGTACTTTCCAGTTTGGCGCGTTGTTTCATCCCCAACTCAAGCAGTTTTGCAATCTTGTCGATCGTTCGCAGCGTCTGCCGGGTCTTTTCTTCGATCCTCTCCTCGGTCAGATCCTCTTCGTCAATCTGCACAATCTCTTTGATGGAGCGATTCCCCGAGCGCAAGTCTTCGGCAACGACAAGCAAGGCCTTCAGCACGATGGGAGATCGGGAAACGGTCTTCAGCACGCGGAGGCTTCCGCGCTCCAGTCGCTTGGCTATAGTCACTTCCTGCTCGCGCGTCAGCAGGGCTACAAGGCCCATCTCCCGCAAATAAACGCGCACAGGGTCGCTGGTTTTTTCGGGTGGCGATGCGGTCTGGTCCAGTTCCGCATCCTCGCTGGCCGCGGCCTCGTGGTGAGGCCTGACATCTGCCAGCTCCGCAACGTCCGGGGCTGCATGCGCCAACTTGGCGTCGGAGGCATCTTCGTAGAGCACGATGCCCTCGCTCTCGAAGGCGGTGAAGGCGCTGTCAATCTCTTCGTTGGTATGTTCTTCCGCTGCGAAGGCGTCGTTCACCTGATCGTAGAGCAGATACCCTTGTTCTTTGCCCAGTTTAATGAGCAGCCGGACTTGATCTTGTTGTTCCTGAATTTCCCGTGACAATGGTTTCTCCCCTCATCCACTGCCAGTTTGCCCGGGCCTTCTTCTCTCCACACTTGCACCGGGCAGACACACTTGGACGAGGATTGGCTCGCTTTGAATCTTTGTGCGGATTGCAGCTGTTGCTACCTGCGCTGCGTTCGGTGGACGGGACTCCGGTGTCCCGATGCTCTTGGGTGCTGCGGCATTTGCAGCTCTAGAATCAGATGCCTACTATCATACACTACCTGCGTGTCGGCAGGTTGTCTTCGCTCGCGTCCCGCTGAACCCGCGGAATCTGCCTCTGGGTCATTGCGCGCTATGACTCTTACGGCCGAATCGCCCTCTTGGATGGTTGCTTTTCGTTGCCGGTTCTTCTTGCACCCCGCCGTGGAAACTTGCCGTTCTTGGGGCTAGCAGGGAAGTGCAGTGGATCCCTCAAGCTCTGCAATTCTCGATAGTAGTAAAGCGCGCTGGGCCCTTGCCGAACGAATTTCAGGCTCTTGAGAAAATTGATCTCTTCCTCGCTTGCGCCGCCGCTCATTCCCGGGGTTCGAAGAAACTCCCTCAACCCCGGCTCCTCATCGGCTGGGGGCAGGCCACTCGTTTCCACAAATTGAAACCGTGCTGTCCTCGCGGAGGCCAGACGCTTGTTCAAGAGCGCCTCCACCGCGAACGTCTTCAGATCGATGTCCCAGGATTCGATAATCGGACCCAGGAAGGCGGAGCAGTGCTCGATGGAAACATTGAAAACATCCGTGTCCAGGAACTCCAGGATCATCCCTCGAATCTCTTCGTAAGATTGGCGCCGAAGTTTCCCCACGCTCCGCAGCCATTTTTCATTTTTCAACTCTTCCCGCACGATTCCCTTGGCCACACCCAGCAGCGTTTGGCTCACGAGCCTTTCAAGCTCGCCGAAGGCCTGCTTTTCGAAAATCTCCCGCAGCTGGCCGCGCCTTTCCGGCTTGCATTTCCGGAGGATCAATTCCCGAACTTCCGTGAATAACGGTGTGGGCAGTTCGGCCAGTTTCTTCTTCAATTCTTCGTGCCGCTGGGCCTGCACCATCGAAGACAGATGCCCCCGTGGAAATTCCAGGAAGGCGTCCATTTTGTCGTAGAGGTCGGTGCGGTCGACGGCCGGCGGCGCCTTCTTCCGGGAAAGCAGTTGCGAGATATAGGATTCCGTGACCTGCGCCGCGGCCGCCAGGTCGCGTTGTTCCAGCCGCAACTCCTTGAGTCTCTGTCGAATGATGAAGCTTACGTCCACAGGCGCGATCCTTTCGATTAACCAAAATAGTTAAAGTGAAGTGTAAGCGAACCTATATTACTTGACAAGAACTGTGAAGTAGCCCATGCTGAACAGGTGATCCCAAGGCTGCCTTCAGGTTTGGAAAACCCGCGGGGTTCCTGAAATACTCCCTTGCTCATGAACCGAAGGAGCATCCTATGTTTGTTCGCAAAGTATCCATGCGTCTGAAGTCCGAAGCTGCGCCGCAATTCATCCGCAAGATGGAAGACGAGATTATTCCCCTGCTTCGAAAGCAGAAGGGCTTCCTGGACGAAATGACCCTCATCGCGCAAAGCGGCAAGGAAGTCTATGCCTACAGTTTCTGGGAAAGCAGCACCGACGCCGAAAAGTACGAAAAAAACGAATTTGCCCAGGTTACCGACATGCTCTCTGGCGTGATTGAAGGCGCGTTGCGCATCCACACCTATATGGTTGCCAACTCCACGTTCCACAAGATGGCTGCCGTGGTCGCTTCCTGATCCCGCGGGCGTTTCACCGGACAAGGCCGCCGTTGGCTGAAGCCCGCTGATTTTTCTGAAGAGGGCAGGCGCCGAGCCTCTCCCGGTTTTCTCTTCGCAGGCTCTCGGCAGAGGAGAATACATGCAAATCGCGATCTGGATTTTCGTTGGACTCGCCGCTGGGTGGCTTGCCGGCAAAAGCCTCGAGGGGAAGGGCTACGGTCTGTGGATGGATCTGGTGATGGGTGTCGGCGGCGCCGTCGTTGGGGGTTTCCTTGCACGCTCAATCGGCTTTTCCGGCTACGGCGGGGTGTTTGTTTCCACCTTCATGGCCATCGGATGTGCCGCGCTCCTAACGATTCTTGTGGCAATGGTAAACGGCAGAACCGTTCGCGCCAGGGCGATTTAATGGATCCGTTTCCTGGAAATTGTTTTCAAAACCGATCGGTCCGGTGCCAGAAATGAATGAATCCAACATGATCCTTATCCGAGAAGGCGCGGTGCTGCCGCCAAATTTTGCGCTGGAGAGCGAAGCATTCTTGCCCGGGTGGCGAGTCGTCAAAAATTTCGATGGCTACACCCTGAATCGGAAGATCAGCCAGGCAAACTGGAATTTCGTTCGCCTCACCGGCGAGCACAAGGCCAGAGTCGTCGGCCGCGCATATGCCGGAACCCTGCGAAAAGGCATTGCCCAGATTTTGACCGGGCTGCGCGGCAAAAAGTTCAATTCTCTCGAGATAACCGTGGTGGGCTTGAAACGTTTCGTCGGCCTTGCATTTCTCAGCATTTCAGCGAACCGGCGGCACATCCAGGGCGGGCTCCGGGTTTCTCCTTAAAGGTTTCTTGATGTTTCCGGTTGGAGGGTGCACGCCCCTTCCACAGGAGCGTCAGAAAGCAGTGGCTGTTTATCTTTTGCAATGAACCAGGAAAAGGAAACGCGTATGACAAAACTTTATGTTGGCAATCTCTCTTTCGGCATGAACGATGAATCCCTGCAACAGCTATTCGTTGACAAGGGCTATCAGGTGTCTTCAGCTCGAGTCATCACCGACCGGGAAACCGGGCGTTCGCGTGGTTTCGGCTTTGTCGAGTTGGGTGATGGCGGCGACGCAACCAAGGCCATTGGTGAGTTCAATGGACTCGATGTGGACGGCCGGCAGCTCCAGGTGAACGAAGCCCGCCCTCAGGAATCGCGCGGCGGCGGTGGTGGGGATCGTTCCGGTGGCCGCGGTGGTTATTCGGGCGGTCGTTCCGGCGGAAACGGACGCCGCGGCTACTAGGGCGTGTGTAACCCCGCTGCTGCTTGTACGCGCCCACTTGTGCGCCGATCCCGGGGAATCTTTGAGATTGTGTTGGGCCCATCTTTTACTCTCTTAAAGTAACAGGAGGCAGTTTTGGAGAATCTCTCAACAGGCCAGTACATCAAGCATTTTCAGTACGGTTGCGGCGTGATTACCGAATCAAAGTCGGACC
>Ga0307471_100001881_pt1 | contig 11828 bp, 25 predicted proteins | sample atmos_gasesAM3C__2_FD_204566 | JGI IMG/M metagenome (GOLD analysis project Ga0307471, IMG submission 204566) | Hardwood forest soil microbial communities from Morgan-Monroe State Forest, Indiana, United States - atmos_gasesAM3C_515 | ecosystem: Environmental > Terrestrial > Soil > Temperate... | reverse complement strand
AGACCCGCTTTTAGCTTTGCTTCCTTCTTAATGATCTTTGGAAAGCAGGTCTGTATTGTCGGTCCGTTATTGAAGAGTTTGGAGTCCTTCCGGGTAGTGGCGTATTTTCTTTTCATGTGCGCAACCTTAAAGGAGCCTTCGGACAGGTTAGGTCCAATTTTTATCAAAGATTGGCAAAGACTGTAAAGTTTTCTCTGGCCTCATGTCCGTTCGTGGGTAGAATTGGGCGTCTTTTGCGTAGCAGGAAGCTATGTCGAAAACCGAAAAGAAGCGTCCGCGGCCCGTCCGCTGGACGCCAGCCCAGGAAGCATCGTTACAGATGGCGATGGACCGCCGCGGCTCGCAGCGTTTCGTCTATCACGTCCATTCCACCGCGGTAAAACATTGGTGGGACCACGGCGAAATCCTCAACAACGTGCAGTACACGATGGAACAACAGTTCGGGCCGATCGTGGAGCTGGTCGGGATTCAAACCGATCGGACGGTGGGCACCGATGGCCGGCAGCACGTGATGATTTTCTATTTCAAAATCGGTCCGCTCGATCCGCTCCACCCGTTCCCCCAGGGTGAAAAAACGGTCATAGTGTGAATCGAACAAGAGGGAGTCTCAAATGCGAAGTAACACCGAACGTCCGAAAACAACAAAGCAGTGGGAAGTGGAAGTAGATCTCGTCGTCCGCGCCGAGACCCCCCAGGAAGCTTATGACCAAGTAGAACAGGCGCTACGACAATTGAAGGCGGTCGAAGGATACGAAATTTATTTCGATACCATCGAGAAGACTCACGATTGAAAAAAACGGCCATGTTCTGAGTCGACCACGCCGTCGAATCGCGCCTATAAACGATCCTCGAAAGAAAAATTTTACGGATTGTCGAGCAATGGTTTTACTCGGGGCGGTCGTGTCCGTTGGAGCCCGGGCCGCGGCTCAATCGATCGATGTTTTCAGTCAGGCGGTTGATGGCTTCCCAAGTGCGGTTTTGGGAATCCATGAGAACGAGTTGCATTTCTTCCATCTTGCGAAAGCGCAATTCGGAAGCATGCTGGTTCTTTTCAAATTCCACCGTGAGGCGGTCCAACCGTTCCCCGATGGTCACGAGTCTTGCGTCAAATCGGTCCATCCTGTCCTTGTCTTCCATATAGCCTTAGCCTACCCCAAAACGACGATTTGTTAACAAGTCTTTCGCGGATTATCACCCCATTGTGCAGCCATTGTGCAGCGTTGTGCGGCGTACCTTGAATTTGTTTTCTGGAAAGCTTCGGTGCTACACCTTTCGTGGGAGGTTTCCCAATGGCACCACCGAAAGAAAAATCTCACCTTGAAACGAAAGTCGACCAGGAATTGACGGACATTCTCGAAAGTCTTGGTCCGGAAGTCACCACGATTAAAGTCGCGCGCATGGACGGCGGCAAACAACAAGCGCTGGCCACGTACACCCCGTCCGAGCTGGCCGGCAATCCGGAAGAAGTGATAGGCGGCGACTATGGCCCCGGCCGCTATCTGGTGCGCGTGATGTTGCCGACGCTGCCCGGCAAGCCCGGTAACCGCTGGGGACCGTCGAAAATGATCGACCTCGCCGAGGATTCGCAATATGTGCAGACCTACTTGCGGAAACACGCGACCGACCCGGAACCCCTGAACCAGGGCGACCCGTGGTTTCGCATGATGGAGCTGCAATTCAAAACCGCGGAAGCGCGGAACTCGGAGCTGCAACGCGCGATCGCCGAACAGAACAAACAGTTCCACGAGTTGATTCTGGCCATGATCGCTGGGAACAAAAACAGCGGCGGGGATATTGCCTCGTTGATTGCCGGCGTGAAGGACTTGAAAGCATTGTCCGACGACGGTACGCGCGGCAACTCGAAAATCGAAGAGCTGAAAGATCTGATCGAAATGGCGTCACTCATCGGCGGCAGCGGAAAAGAAGACCCGTGGACGACCACAGCAAAACTCGTGACCGCGGCGTTGATGAAGAGAGAACCTCCCGCGTCCGTCAATGTGACTGCTCCGAACAAACTGATTTCCGCGGCGCCGGCAGCATCGATAGAAACGCAGAGACCTGCATCGATGGAAACAGCGATGCCGGATCCGGAAAAGAAACCACCCGAAGCGGCCGCTATCGTCAAATCCGACGAGCCCAGCTCGAGCGCGAGCTCGACAAGCAAAAAACTGCTCGATCGATTGAACGGGAAGGCGAAACACGAGAGAGACCCGGAACTCTGGGCGGATTGGACCGTTGAACAAGCGGACGATGAACAGGACCAGGAAGCCACCGATTTGTTAACGTCCATCAGCACGAGTGCGAGCTTTGCACACTGGTGGACATCATTCCCGGCCGGGAACGCTAACCTGCGTGCCTGGTGGGAAGCGTTCTACAACCGGACCCGTGAAACTCTCGCCGAGAATGACCCCAGCAAAGCGAAAGCCGTGGGAGAAACGAAATGATTCGCGTGTTTTCGATCCGCAACGGACCCGCCGGCACCCGACAAACGCTCGAAGAAATGGCGCAGCTCGCGCGAGAAGGCGCGCAGCTTTCCTACCTCCGAATCATTGGCGGGCAATACACCCCGGTGGAATACGATTCCCTGATGCGCTCCTATTGGCGTTATGCGGAGGAATACGACGAAACGTTAACCCCGGTCGATTTTCAAATCCGGACCGTCGTGAACGCTGGTTACATGATGGGCGATTGCGACGACGCGGCGATCGTGATCGGTGCTACAGCTCTCGCGTCGGGCTATGCGGTGCGATTCGTCGCCACGCGGCGCGGGCCAGATTCGCAGTTCACGCACGTCTTTGCGGAAGTGGAATTGCCTCAAGGCTGGCTGCGCGTGGACCCCACGGCACCGGCCGACGCGCACTATGACGGCTGGGAACGCATGGTAGAGAATGTCTGAATGGAAAGGGGGCAACATGCTTTTTGATGATCCTGAAGAATTGGGCCGATTTGTGGAACAGCTACAACACGTCATGAAACCCGTTTTCGATAATCAGGCACGGCAGACTGACTCCGCGAACATCTGCCGTTTAGCGGCGGCTCTGATTTCCAAATCTCCTCTCCCGCCGGAAACTGCCATCGAACAAGCTTTCGAGTTATACGAGTCGATTCTCGTTGCAATGGAAGTAGGAAAGGAGAAATGAAACATGGTCGTTTTTGGTTTTCGCATCGAACCTGATCTGAAACGCTGGATTGTCCAGGAGGCGCGGCGCCGCAATGTTACGGTGCAAGAGTTAGCCACGGCGATTTTGTCTTCTGCCCGCAGCTCGATACCGATCCTTGATCACGCGCGGCGTAAGCCCGCGCTCGCGCTAGTCGGCCGCAAGGATGGGCGCCGTGGCTAACGAAAAATATCGGCTGTTGTTGCAGGTGGAAAAGATCGAATCAAAGAACCAGGCACGGATCTTGAAACAGGAAATTCTCGATTCCTTTTCCAGCGAACACGAGGCGTTGAAAGAATTCAATGCCCTACTCGATGAGCTGATGGAAGAAGAAACCGAGTAAAAAAACTTCGCGGTTGACATCCTTCGGCCACTAACGAAAACTGGACTCTTCCACATTCCCCAAAATTTCTGACGTTTAGCTTCCGGAGCCGCGATCCGTGAGTTTTTGGTCAGATTTGGGCGACCTCGCCATCGACAAAGGCAAAGAGGAAATCAGCTCTCTTTTTGCTTCGCACTACGGTACCGACCACATTCAGGCGCAAAACGATACCGTCGCCTATATGGGGCAGGTCATCAACGCCGTGCACGCTCACTCGCTGACAGTTCCCGTGGGCGTGGATTTAATCGACAAAGCGGTCTTCTCCTTCGTTCAGCTTGCCAATCGTTTTGGGGAACGTGGACGCAGAGGAGCGGCGGACGTGTCCGCTTTGGCGGCTCAGGTGATACGCGACCTCCAAGCAGGACAGTCCCCTGCCCCAGGTGGCGGCTATACCTCTCCCGGAGGTTATTACTACCCTCCGTCTTTGGCTGGCATTGATCCCTTATGGCTGTTGGGTGGCGGCGTGATTTTGTTTCTGCTGATGAGGCGCCGATGAAGCTGTGGGAATACGTCGACGGCGAACCGTTCATGGTGAATTCCGTTCCTGTGTTTCGCAATCCGCGCAAGCGGAAATATCCGAAAAGGGGAAAAACGGTCATGAAGTACAAGCGACGTTCGAATCCAAGGCGGCGGCGCCACTACCGGCGCCGCGCGCGCAATGTGCCCGCGGTGCGAGCAGCAGCGCACAATCCCCGGCGACGGCGGCACAGCTACCGCCGGCGGTCCTACCGTCACAACCCGATGGTGAATCGCCGACGTCGGCATCGACGCAACCCTCCCGTGATTGCCGGCTTGCAACTCACGGAAATTCTCTATTGTGGCGGCGCGGTGATCGTGGCGCCAATTCTCGAAAACCAGATTCGCCCGTTCTTGCCGGCATCGTTGCAGACCGGAACCGCCGGACGCTGGGCGCTGAAAGTCGGGTCATCGGCGCTGACGTGGCAGGCGTGGCGATTCATCTTCGGTAAAAAAATCGGGGATCTCACCGGCCTGGTGCTCGGCAGCAATCTGCTGAGTGACGCGGTTTCCGAATTCGCGCCGAGTCTGACCTCGGGGTTGAGTGGCTACGCGCTACCGGCAGGTAACGGAGGATTGCGCGGCTATCTCAACGTGCCGATGGCGCGCCGTGGGCTCCGTCCCTTCGGAGGACGAGCGGCGCTCATGCCCGCTCGCGGTCCACTCGACGCGGCGTATTAGATAGCGAGTTTTTTGCTTAACAAAATCTTTTTTGAAGAAGGAGAAAAGCCGTGATCAGAACAGCACGCGGGGCGGTGGTTCCGGATACTTGGCTGCCATTTGTGACCCCCGATCAAGACGGATTCGAAGAGTACCAGAGCCCCATGTGGGACACGCGAACGTATGTGGACAACACGACCACATCGCTTGCTTTCTTTCCAGCGGCGCCTGGCGCGACCACCGATTTGAGCAATTACAACATGCCGCTAACGGAACCGTTTCTGTTGAAAGCCATCGGGGTGTTTTTCAAGATTCGGCCGTTTGTGGAAGACGGGGGAGCCTCCGCGGCCGCGCTGGCGAGTCAGGCCGATGATATGGCGCGACTGATCAATACGGGCTGGCTCGATATTGGATTGTCGAAGCTCGGATTCGGTCCATTCCCGCTGTGGAAGCTCGGCGCGGGCGGTGGTTTGTGGGGAATGCTGGCAGCCTCGGGCGCCGAAGCGGCGGCCCAAGTTTGGGATTACACCCAGATTGGCAGCCCCAATACCGATGGGCTTTTCAAGCTCGCCAGACCCATCATTATTCCGCCATCGACTTCGATTCCCGTCACGATGAAGTGGGGAGCAGCGGTTGACACGATTGCCAATTATTCGATTTGCGTTTATCTCGACGGCATTTCGGCACGGAAATAAGGGGGGTTCACCATGTCACGGAACGTTGAACTGGCGCCCGTCGTGCTGATGAACAATCCGGCACTCGTGGCGCAACCGGACCCTCTGCTAGCGAGAGCCGCAGCGGCGTGGATGGCGGGCGCGATTGATCTCGATCCGTTTCGGTTCACGCTGACGTGGAACACGCTCCTGGCCTCCGCCGTGGGACAGGAAGCGAATACGTCCCTCGATGCCGGGATCGATCTGTTGTTAACGCGGCTCAATCTGACGAGCTATTCGGCCGCGGGAACCATTGTCGCGAATCCGGATTATCTGCTCGAGATTTTCGACGGCTCCGGACCGTGGCAGGATGCGCCCCACCATGTGATGCTCTGGACAGGGCAACACCGGAACAGTGGTTCTCGACCCGGAGATACGCCGATGGCGCGGTACGTCCGAGGGTCCAACGTCGTCAAGGGCAAGCTGACCAACAACACGGCGACGGCGGCGCGCGTGGATCTCGGGCTGGAAGGCTGGCGCATCAGCTATCGCACGACGGATAGAGCTGCGCTGTTCGGCCGCACCGCGGTGCCGCTGTAAAGGCGGGTACTGTTGTGTCGCGCCCACTGGGTCGGATCTTTACTTCCCCGCCGGCGAGCATTTCGCAACTGCTGGAAGCCATCGGGCAATTTGTCTCCAACGCGCCGTTAACGCGGGGCATTGGACCGTTGGCGGTTCTGGTCGATACCTCTCCGGTGCTACTGGCCGACTGCACCGACGTGAGCGAGCGCGGCAGCCTCGTCGTTGTTGGCAATCTCGGGCCGAACACAATTTTCTGGGGCTTGAGCAATTCCGCTAAAACGAAACCGAGTCTCACGACAACTAACGGCATGCCGCTAGCCGCGAATGCGGTGCATTTTTTCGACAACATCGGCGGCCAAGCCTTGTGGGCCGTCTGTACTGTGCTCCAGGTGGCGGGAGCGGAAACGCGCGTCAGTGGAGCGAAAGTATGAGCGGGGGCTACGTACTATTGGGTGTTGTGCCACTGGTGCTCAATGGGAACCCGGCACCGGCACCGGGCAATGTCAATAACGACTATCTTCGCATCGTTGGCAAGGACGGTGATTATCCGGAAATCCTGCTGGATAGTTTCGGCGTGCAGCCGTTGTTCTACTCGCGACGGGCCAACGGCAGCAACGCGCTGAAAACCGCACTGCTGTTGAATGACATTATTTTTCAAATTTCCTGTCGCGGTTACGGCGCTACCGGATATTCCACCGGCGGCCGCGCAGAAGTAGTGAGTGCCGCGGCGGAAAATTGGTCCGATAGTGCCCAGGGTACCTACTTGCGCTTTTTTCACACTCCCAGCGGAGGCACGACTCTTACCGAAGTTGTGAGAATGGGAAACCAACTCCGCGATGGCTGGAACAGCGGAGTGGAAATTTTAGCGAGTCCAGGCAATCCCTATGCGGCGTTAATTTTCTCCGCTCAGGGCACGGCCCAATGGTCGGCGATCGTTTGGACCGAAAGCACGTTAGGTAATTCGCCCAATCAACAATGCGCTCAGTTACGAGTCGTCCCGATAACGGCTACCAAGGCAGATATGCAGTTTGCAACCAACGATGCTATTGGCACGAATCCGCCAACAATCCGAATGACGATTAAGAACGACGGCAGCATCGTTTTTACGCAATTTTTAGAAGGCCCCGAAATCAGCGACCCGGTTGCACCGGCAGCAAACAGTGGACGGTTATATTTTCGCGACAATGGTTCAGGCAAAACACAACTTGTTGCGCGTTTCCCTACCGGCGCAGTCCAGGTGATTGCCACTGAACCCTGAGGAGTTTTGACCAATGATTCAAGGCTACGTGTTCAATGCGGGAGCAGCCGTATGGAATCAATAGCTGCTGTCAGTGTGGGCGATGTTCACAGCGCGGAACAAATCGAAAACTTGCTCACGCAAGGTTACACGCTGGTCGATCACGACTATCAGCCCTATGACACTGCACGCGCCGATCCTCAGCGCGGCGGCGCCGGACATTGGCTGATTCATGACAAAGTCACAGGGCAATGGGGACTGATTGCGAGTTGGTTCAAACCGGCCGATCCCTACGCGTCAAGTTTTCCGCCACAAACCGGAGAACCGCTTCAACCATTGCTACCGAAGGACGTGATCACGACCGAAACGAGTTTCGATCTCAGCACCATTCTGCAATGGGTCACGATTGCAACGTTGGGTTATCAGCTTTTGAAGTGGCTCGAAAAGCGGAGTTGAACCATGACGGATGAAGAATGGCGGGCGTATCAAATCTCCCTATACGGGCCGGGGTCTGCATATGCGGAGGCGCGCAGGCGCTTAGGGCTACCTCCCGACATATACATGCTGATGGCGGACCCCAGCCTGTCCAGCGCAGGTGCGGAATTGCCTCTGGTGATGCAGATTCAACGCGACATGGCGGCCGGCACCGTTCCTGCTCCTCCGCCTGGCCCGATTTCCGCAGAGTGGTTAACCCAGCACGGTTATCAATTACCGCAACCGGGATACGCTCCGGGACCTCAAACAGCAGGCCCAGTTCCGGCGCCAGCTCCGGCGCCACACCAAGGTGCCGAATGGGACACGAGCACCGACAGCGGCGGTTTTCCGTGGACACTGGCAGGGCTGTTTTACCTCCTGTGGCGGTGGTTCCGATGACAGAGTTTGATTCGATTTTTTCAGCCGCAGCGCAACAGTACGGCGTTCCCCAGGCTGTGATTGAAGCGGTAGCCCGGACCGAATCGAACTTGAATCCGCTCGCGGTAGGAGACGATGGCGCGAGCTATGGATTGTTTCAAATGTTTCGGAGCACGGCGCAGCGGTACGGTGTGACGAACATGCAAGATCTGCTCGACCCCACGTACGCGACCGATAAAGCCGTGCACTACATGGCCGACATTATCCAGCACCAGGGCGGGCTGAATCTTCCGGATTTTTATTCCGAGTACAACAGCGGGCGTGCTCTCGCGTGGCAAACCTCCACACAGGTGTACCAGCACGTGCAGAATTTTTTACGCAACTATGCGCTCTCGCTCACCCCGTCGGATGCGGTGGGAGTGGGTGTGCTCGGTATTGGCCTCACAGTCTTTTTGCTCTGGCGCTTTCGCAAAAGCTGGTGATCGATGACAGAACGCGACACCGAAAACGCGGTCCTGCTCGCTTTGATTGTCTTGTTCTTGTGGCGCCAAACGCACAGCGAGGTGTTGTTTGATTATGGCAGCGGCCCTCAACCTCCAGTCATGGACCCCTACGACCCGACGGCGCCGCAAGGGCCACAGCCGTTGATTCCCGATCCTTGGGAGTATTCCCAACGTTTGATTCCGGGAGATACGCCAATTTATAAGAATCCCCCGTGGGGGGAAGATTGGTGGTCGGGACTATGAAGGGAGTTTGAATCATGGCGTCAAAATACAGGCTCTACATCCACAGTGCGGCGGGCACCGATAACGTGCCGTATGAACGGTGGGACACCGGACTGCTACCGGATGCGCCCGTACCTTCACTCACGAATTTGAACGAACTCGATCAATCGAAACTCGACCCGGAACAATTCGCGAGCTATGCGGACATGCAAGCCTATGCGAAAAACCAAGGGGAAACGCTGCATGAAGTCGATAGCGTGGCCCAGGCCGTCCAAATTATCTCGGGCAAGGCGCCGATTCCGAAGGCGGATTCGTCTCTCTCCGCGTATCTGCCGTGGGTCATCGGCGCCGGGGCCTTGTTCTTTTTCTGGAGGCGCCGCGCGTAAGCGTAATGCCGCGGGAGTTAACGAATCTCGAAATCGAGAGTTTTTTGGAGCGGCATCCCGACGTCGAAACAAGCGTTGAAGCCGTCCAGGCGGGAGGCGTGGCCCAGCTCCCGATTGCGTACCCCGGCGCCGGCGTGGCCGTTCAAGATCCCTCGGGGCGGTACGTCCTGGTATGGAGAGACGCAACGCGGCACTGGCACTTCATTGACCTCGCCGATATGACGCTCATGAACACGATTGCGCAGCAAACGAACAATCCGCCGTTTGTCAGTGATCCCGATTACCTGGGCGCCATCAAAGATGCGGTCTTCGGTCCGAGCGGCATCGGGTCCGGGGGATTGATCGATATTCTCGCGCTCGGTGTGCTCCTGGTGGCGGGGCTGGTGGCGTGGGAGGTGCTCCGTGGCTAGTCGTCTCGATCAATCCGTGGATGCGCGTTTGCGCGAAATGGCGGACGTGTTCGAAACGCATCGGGGGTTAACCGGAAAAGCCAAACGTGACACGTCTGGCGCTGTTGTCGGACGTTTCCGCGGTTCACTGGCTGCTTATCCGGAAGTCGCGCATACAGGCTATCAACCCGGTCAGATTGCAAAAGCCATTCGCCGCGGGAAAGGTGTTGTCTATCGGCGGGTCCGTGCGGACGTGCGCCGCGGGCTCGAACCCTACTTCCCGAAGGAGCGCAAACGTTATCCGGAACGGCCAACGGTTCCCCCACATGAGCGGCTGACGAAAAAGTGCCAGGTGTGCGGGCTCTACCACGGCAAAGGGCAACACCGTTTTCACGGGGAAGGCTCGTTTCATCAAACGCACTTGTTCAGTTTCAATCCGCGGGGGGGATCTATGCCGACGCAGATTTACGCCCAGGTGCTCTCGATCGTGGCGAAAAAAGGACCAGGTCATAAGTGCTCTCCGGGCTGTCGTCGCGCCAATCATACCTACATTCATCGATTCAAAAGCCGGCCGCCGATGACCGGCAGCGCGGACCGGCAAACGCTCATGATTGGGCGCCCGATCGGTAACGCGCGTGCGGGCATACCCGTGCGCGCGAATCCTTCCAGGCCGGCGGCGCGGACGATTAGCTTTCGTAACCGTCGTTGGGTCCGTATCGCGGCGAAGTCGAAACAGGAAGCACAAAATTATTTCCGGCGTTTGGGATTTCGCGGCGGAAAAGTAATTCAAGTTAGGGGGGGACGATGACCCGACCTACATTTCAGCTCACGCTGATTAACGACACGTCCGAAGGTTTCTTTGTGGAGTGGCTTGACGCGGACGGGCGATCCCACGGCCAGAGGTTCCCCGTCCGAGACGCGGCGCAACCCGACCAGCACACCTATGCCGTGAATTGCGTGGAAGGATTCCTTCGCGACAACGCCCCCGTTCACGACCGAGCTGGCGAAATGCCGAATCCGGAACCCGGCGAACAACCTCCGAAAGCATGACCACACTTTCGGAAGTCTTTGATGCGGGCTACAAGCTGGTTTCCGGGCTCGCAACAATCGGAATTCTGTGGGGTGTGTGGAAAATCGCATGGTGGGTGCAAAAAGTGGAAAAGCACATGGAGCACGCCGATTCACAGCTCGAGTCCCAAGGATCTTTGCTTCAACAGGCTACATCCAACATTGCCATGATTTTGGGAAAGTTGTTTGGTCCGCGATTCGGTCCAACAGGGGGGAGTAAGAAATGAATTTGCCATCTGCACTCGATCAGCTCCACGGTACCAAATCGATTTTCCTAAGCAAGAGTTTTTGGGGGACGGTCCTGGCCGCGGCGCCGGCGGTGATCTCCGTAGCGACCGGGATTGACGCTTCCCGGGAGTTTGGAACGGTTGTGGATCATGGGGTGCCGTTGGTCGGGGCCGTGTTGTCAATCGTGGGGATCTTCACCAGGAAAACGCGGGTCTCGTTAACGGGGGCGCCTAAATTCTGACATTCTTCACTCTCACAGAATCTTCTTCACGTCGCGGACGTGCTTTTTGACGCGCTCTTCTTCTTCGCTGATGAACTCGATCCAGGAGAACTCTGGGAATTCCTTGTGGGCGATCCCGGTAGCGACCCCTAAAACGAAATCCGGATCGTTGATGACTTCCGCGGCGCCGATCGCCGCGGTAATGATGCGGGCAACCTTTCGAGCTTCGTCTTCCGTCATTTTTCGAAATTCTCCGGATTGTTGATCTACGATCTACCCCAAACGCGCGAGGATCGTTATTCCCGGGCTTTTGCAATGCCGTCCGACCTCTACCATCCCCCTTTTCGACCAGAATCCCAGGTGGAGGAGGGGGAGGACCTCATCTGTCCTCTCCAGCTGCAGCCGTGCGTTTTTTCCTTTCCCGAAAAATTTTGGGCTTCGATTTCAGACCAGCAGCACAAGCATCACAGAACCAGCGCACCAAAGTTGCGTCCGCGGTTCCTCCAGGTTCGTAGGGTTTCACCGGACTTTTAGCGCACAAACCAAGAGGGTGAGCACCACAATGAACGCCGACACACTCACATTGAGTGGGATTCCGCATTTCTGGACCTCCTTTGTCCCCAAGTTGCTTCGAAACTTCGTTAACACGTTCGCCTCTCCTCCTCGTTCCCTGTCTGAAAACCAGTTGGTTATTCGCCAGTGGATTCCTTGCCGCGGGTATCTGCGTTTTCAGCGATGCCAGCTTGAGGTTCCGAGGGGGGGTTTTCCGACA
>Ga0307471_100001879_pt1 | contig 11831 bp, 11 predicted proteins | sample atmos_gasesAM3C__2_FD_204566 | JGI IMG/M metagenome (GOLD analysis project Ga0307471, IMG submission 204566) | Hardwood forest soil microbial communities from Morgan-Monroe State Forest, Indiana, United States - atmos_gasesAM3C_515 | ecosystem: Environmental > Terrestrial > Soil > Temperate... | reverse complement strand
AACGTGGTGCTCGCTCGCGAAGGAATGGAAATCTCACTCTAGGGTGCAATCGGAGGCGCGGTTTCAGTTGATGGGCATCGTTATATTAAACACCCAGTGTATCGATGAGTGAACGAAGCATTGCGGCTTACGACGTATCGCAGCGTGTCGAAACGTACGACGCCGATATGGAGTTGATGCACCCGAATCGATCAAAGATGGTTCAAGTCGCCATTGAGGTGTTGCCGTTTCCCAGGACACCAGCTCTTCGAGCAATCGATTTAGGTATCGGTAGTGGTTACTTCACCGAGCGCTTTCTCAACCAATTTCCGAACAGCCGTGTTGTCGGCATTGACGGCGCCCAAGCCATGATTGAATTGGCGAAGGCGCGGCTAACGTCATTAGCGTCGCGAGTCGAATTCGTCATCGGCGATTTTCGAAAGTTGCAAGAACTAGCTCTGGCTACGGGCACAGTCGATGTCGTATTTTCTGCGTACGCGCTTCACCACCTAAGTCGCTCCGACAAGGAGACGGTGCTACGACAGGTGGTTAAGCTTCTTGTGCCGGGCGGTTGGTTCGTGAATGCCGACCTGATTGTCGCCGATTCACCGGAATTACAGAGTCGTTTCCAAGAACTTCGTGTCGCTGGAATTGTGGAACGCGCGGGCGGCTCGGACAACCGCTTCCTTGATTTAACATCGACGCACCGTTTCCTGGCTGCTCTCGAACGTAAGGAAGCTGATCAACCACTCACCCTTGCTGAGGATTTAGAGCTCATTCGAAGTTCTGGTCTGAAAAACGTCTCCGCATTTTGGCTTGAATACCGCGAGTTGGTAAGCGGCGGACAGAAATGACGTTGATAATGTTGTTTAACTTGGCAGGGTCGCGGCTTACCGCTCGTTGAGTTATGCCGAAGGAATACGTCAATCCGAGTAGTCTTTTCCCGAGCTTGCCGCATGGGTTTTCCCAGGTGGTGGTTGCCAGTGGGAGAAAGATGGTGTTCATCTCTGGACAAACAGCTTGGGACGTGCGGAAGAAAATCGTCGGCGGAGACAGCGTTCTTGAGCAGGCAAGGCAGGCATTCCGTAACCTTCGAAAGGCTATCGAAGCGGCTGGCGGCACTTTAAAAGAGATTGTTGCTCTTCGGATTTACATCGTGAACTACCAATCCGAGAGCGCAACAGCGGTGGGTACGGCCTTAAGAGAATTCTTTTCTCCAGAGAATCCGCCGGCAAGTACCTGGATCGGCGTGTCGGCCCTGGCAGCTCCAGAATTTCTCATAGAGATCGAAGCGACAGCGGTTTTGGACTGAGCGATGCAACGCATCGCGGGACCTTAAGCCAGCGGATTTCGGACGCTGCTCGCAAACTGCACCGCCTTGTGCATAATCCCGCTTACTGGAGCGGGCTCAATGAACGGCGATAAACGCAAGTTTCTTTTCGTTTCGATTACCGGGCTCATCAGCGACATCGCATGGCAGGTGGCGAAGGAAGGCCACGAAGTGCGCTATTGCATCGAGGACGAGAATGAGCGCGACATCGCCGATGGTTTTGTGCCGAAAGTGCGCGACTGGCAGCGCGAGGTGGATTGGGCCGATGTCATCGTGTTCGACGACACTCTGGGCCAGGGCGAGAAGGCTCAGGCGCTGCGTGTGAAGGGCAATGTGGTAATCGGAGGCACGCCGTACACGGACCGGCTCGAGGACGATCGCTCCTTCGGCCAGGAGGAACTCAAGAAGGAGGGCATCAACATCGTGCCCTATCGCGACTTTGATAACTTCGATGACGCGATCGCCTACGTGAGGCAAAATCCGGAGCGTTACGTCATCAAGCCTTCAGGGACGGCAGCTAACGTGAAGCGTCGCCTGTTCGTCGGTGATGAGGACGACGGACAGGACGTGATCCGGGTGCTCGAGGCGTATAAGAAATCCTTTCCGGACGAGATCAGGCAGTTCCAACTGCAGCGGCGCGTGACCGGCGTAGAGGTCGCGGTCGGCGCGTTCTTCAACGGAAAGGAGTTTATCTATCCGCTCAACGTGAACTTCGAGCACAAGAAGCTCTTTCCCGGCAACATCGGTCCGTCCACGGGCGAGATGGGCACGGCGATGTTCTGGAGCGGCCCTAACAGGTTGTTCAATTCGACGCTCAAGAAAATGGAAGCGAAGCTCGCCTCTGAACGCTACGTCGGCTACATCGATCTCAACTGCATCGTGAACGGCAACGGCATCTATCCGCTCGAGTTCACCGCGCGCTTCGGTTATCCGACCATCAGCATCCAGCAGGAGGGCATGACTACGCCCATTGGCCAATTCCTCGCGGATTTGGCCGCGGGTGTGAATCCGAAGCTGAAGGTGAAAAGCGGCTTCCAGATTGGTGTCCGAGTCGTCGTTTCACCGTTCCCGTTCGACGATGACGCCACGTTCCTTTCCGTGTCGAAGCACGCGGCCATCCTTTTCAAGAAAGGTATCCCCGAAGAGGTGCACATCGAGGACGTGATGCAGGTGAACGGACAATGGTATGTGGCGGGGACCTCGGGCGTCGTGCTGGTGGTCTGCGGAGTCGGACCGACGATGCGCCAGGCACAAGGGCAGGCGTATTCGCGCATCCGGAACATCATGATCCCGGACATGTACTACCGCGATGACATCGGCGAGCGCTGGTTCGAGGACCACGACAAGCTGCACACCTGGGGGTACCTCCGCGAGGTTTAACTTAACAGATAGCAAGCCGACAATGGGAACAAAGACGATCGCCGTGCTCATCACGATTGCTTTCAGCGTGATCGGTGTATTGGGTGACTACTTCCTCAAGCTCGCCAGCGCGCGCGAGCAACCGCTGCAGACGACTTCGTTTTATCTTGGGTTTGCCCTCTACGCCTCGACGGCGTTCGGCTGGGTGTTCGTGATGAAACACCTGAAGCTGGCTACCATCAGCGTCCTTTACTCTGTCTCTTTGGTGTTACTGCTTACTGCGATAGGAGTGGCATTATTCCAGGAGTCACTGAATTACCTTGAGGTGATCGGGATCGTGTTGGCCGTGATCTCGCTCGTGCTATTAATGCGCTTCGCCTAGCGAAGCTCGATAAGTTCTAGAACCGTCGCATGAACAAGTTGGTCCCAGTTCTTTTGCTCGCAACTGTGACGCCACTTTGCGCGCGCGGACAGCAACCCGGCGGCACACTCGCTGGCGCACTTGCCAGTCAAGGGCTGGCCTGCGCGAAGCTGGAGCGACGCTACGGCAATCATCTGTTCGTTTCGGTTTCCATAAATAATCGGCGCGGCGCGCTGATGATCGATACTGGATCGCCCAATACCCTCATCGATCGCAATAGCGTGAATACATTTGGTCTCACCGTGGAAAAGACCGACTCAAGCGTCGGCGGTTTGTTTGGCCGCAGTTGGGAACGTTTCGGCACAAGCAAAGTGAAAAGCATCGCCATGGGCAATTGCATGGTGACGAACGTGCCTGTGGCAATCGCAGATTTGTCCGGCATGAATCCGGAGCGCAGCGCTGCCGCGACCGGATCGCACATCTCCGATTCCAAAGCGATGGCGCATTTGAACGGCGTGCTCGGCACGCGCGAGATGATCAAGTTTGGTATGATCATCGATTGCACCCGGCAGATGCTTTACATCAATCCCAACGGCGCAAGCTCTGCGGTGAGCCAGAGTCTCGCGAGTTTCCTTGCTGGTCGCGGTTTTACGAGAGTCTCGATGCGACTCAATGCGAATGCTCACTTCGATGTTGAAGGCGCGCTGAACGGACACGCGACCCGGTTTCTCGTGGACACCGGCTCGGCAAACACGCTGATCGACACGCAAGTCGCGGTGAAATCCGGAACGGGCGTGACCGGGCTTGCCGGTTATGGCGCGGGAGGCGCCGGCAACTTGGTGGAAGGCGTGAACCGCACCGGCGTAAAGGAACTGGCGATCGGAAATTTCAAACTGGCAAATGCCGAAGTGGTCGTGGCACACGTATCAAGCGACATTCTGCTTTCGAATTCGGCGGCGGAATCCAATGCGGGCGTGTTGGGCCAGGATTATCTGGCGACTAATTTCGCGGTGATCGACATGGGGGGCAGGGCGCTTTACCTGCGTCGCCCGGATTCGCGCTGAGTCCGATTTCATTTTCTGTAGCCAACCGGCCGGCGGCCGGTTTCATCCCACCGCTCGTTGCAATTCAAGACAGACGGTCCACAAGGACGTGGCTAAAGGTCTTTTGGAGAGAGCGCTCTGTTTACCGTTTCACCATTTTCGGAACGGTCGCCTTTGCAAGGCTCGTGAACGCCGCCACCGCGGTATTGGCTGCTGAGTCGCTCAGCCGCAACAGACCGATATCCAACCCCAGATTTTTGCCACGCAAACGGACGGCCTTTAACTTTAGATTCTCGCGGCCGCGCAATGCTATCTTTGGCATCAACGCGGCGGCTTGGGAGGGACCAAGCGAGCGAAGAAGCGTTTCAATCGCATTGATCTCGGCAATCACATGCGGACGAACCATATGTTTTCGACAAATTTCATCCGACATTCTGCGCATCACAAAGCTGTCCGGCAATTGAAGTAGGCGTTGCTGGTGTAATTTTGAAAAATCAACCATGCGCCGGTTTGCCCATGGGTGGTTCTGCGCCACAATCAGCGCGAATTGATCCGTGCAAAGACGCTCGTAGCGCAAGTTTGGAGAGTGGCGAGTCAGAAAACCCAAGCCAACATCCATGCGGCCTTCCTCGAGTGCGGTCTCGATCTCAGTGGAAGAGATTTCTTCGACCGTGACGCTGATCGCCGGATGATCGGCGACAAATGCGCCGAGAAGTTGCGGCACAAGCGGCACATTTAGCACCGGGATTACGCCAAGGCGCAACGCGCCGCGTAATTCTCCGGGTTCGCCATTCAGTTCGTGGAGAAGATTTTCCAACTGATGAAGGAGCGCCCGGGCGTGTTCCTGAAAAATCAAACCTCGTGGAGTGAGCAAGATCCGTTTCCCACGACGCTGGAACAGAGGCACGCGAAGACCGACTTCCAAATCCCGCATTTGCTGCGAAACACTCGGTTGCGAAATTCCGAGCCGGTCAGCCGCGCGGCTAAAACTTCCCGCTTCAGCGACCGCGAGAAAATACCGGAGATGGCGAATGTCCAACGGCTCGGACATGGAAGAGGGAATATTGTTCGCCGAAGCTGCGAAATGCAATCAAGAGCTTGATTGCATGCAGAGATTCTGCTTGCATAGGCAAAACTTATCGCGCTATTTCCAAAACCTTCGAACACTACAATGATCTCGAAGCTTTTCTTTGTTGCCATTACGATGAGCGTTCTGCTGGTGGTAGGCTGTAACAAGAAGTCCAATTCCACCGTCCAGAATTCAAACAAAGTCCGCGTCGGTTACATCGGTTTAACCTGCGAAGCTCCAATCTACGCCGCGTACGAAAAGGGCTTCTTCAAGGAAGAAGGACTCGAGCCCGAACTGGTAAAGTGCAACTGGTCAACTTACAAGGATGCGCTGGCGCTTGGCAGATACGACATCACTCATCATCTGGTGATGTACTTTCTTAAGCCGATCGAGCAGGGTTTGGATGTCAGATTTTTGGCCGGAATCCACCGCGGATGTTTGCGCGTTCAAGCGGGCGTGAAAACGAACATTCACACGATTCAGGACCTGAAAGGAAAGCGAATTGGCGTGCCGGGAATGGGGACACCCCCATTCGTTTTCGCAAATCGTGTCTTTGGAGTCCATGGGATCGATGCGGGGAAAGATATTACCTGGAAAGTTTTTCCGGCGGGTGAATTAGGTCTGGCGATCGACAAAGGCGAAGTGGACGCCGTCGCCAACGCGGAACCGATCGGGAGTCTTCTTATCGCAGAAGGAAAGGTAAGGAATATTGCCGACCAGATAGTGGACGCGCCTTACAAGGACGAGTATTGCTGCGAGGTTATCGCGAACGGCAAATGGGTGGATGCCAATCCCGACACGGCGGCTAGAGCTACGCGTGCCCTGTTGAAAGGCGCCAAGTGGGTCGAGACTAATCCGAGGGCTGCCGCGGTCATGGCGGTGGAGAAAAAGTATCTCGCTTCCACGCCCGAGCTGAACACTGTCGCGCTCGCGCGCTTGCGCTACATACCCACTGTACAATTGGCCGAGGAGTCCGTACATACTGCAGGCCGGGAAATGAAGATCGCGAAGATGCTTTCGCCAGAAACCGATACCGAAGCACTGGCGAAACGCGCTTTCATGCATCTTCCCGGCGTGACGGACGAGTGGATTAAGACGCTCGAGGTCGAAAAAATTGCTGGGGCGCAGGTTTCACCCGACGAAGATATCCGGCTAATCGCGGCGTTGATCCAAAAGGACAGCGGAGATTCGTGCTGCCGAAGAAAAATGTTCGATCAACCCGACCAGGATGCGCCGAATCTCGCCGATCCTGACGCGCCCTGTCTTCAGAAAAGCACGGTGGCTGCGCAGAAATAAGCCGAAGGCGGAGAACGACTGATATCGCGCTGTCATGTTGAGCGGAGCGCTGCAACGAAATGCGAAGCATGAGGCCAGGCTTTCAAACATCTCTGTCTATTTCTGCGCAGACGTAGACTGAAATGATCCGAGATTCTTCTCCCGCGACTGCGGGATCAGAATGACATTTATGAGCCAACTCGCGAGCGACGCCGCGGTTACAAACAAACCATCGACATTGCCCTGGCCGATGCAGCTGGCTGTTCCAGTCGCGAGTTTAATTACGTTCGGAACTCATTGGCTGATCGCACAAAAAGCGCCGCCGCTCGAGACGCATTCTTACATGCTGCTCTTTTGGGAAATTCTGGGCGTCTCAATTATTCTCGCGATCGCGCAAAAGTTCTGGCCACCGCTGCGCAAATGGATGCGGCACATGTGGCCGATTTTTACCGCCGCTATTTTGTCATTCGGTATTTGGGACGTAATCACTGCAGGCATGCACTTGCTTCCGCTGCCGTATTTTCCCGGACCAGCGACGGTCTTACGCAGCTTGATTAGCGATCGCGGGCTTTTGTTCGATAGCACGTGGCACTCGCTCGTTTTGCTCCTGAGTGGGTACATACTCGGCGTGATCGTCGGACTTGTTAGCGGTGTGTGCATCGGCTGGTCGAGTTCGGTGCGCTATTGGGGGATGCCGCTGTTAAAAGTTGTAGGGCCGATTCCAGCAACAGCCTGGATTCCTCTGGCGATGGTGGTTGCTCCTTCGTCGATCGTGTCTGCGGTAGGGTTGATTGCGCTCGCGGTATGGTTCCCGGTCACAATGTTGACTGCCTCTGGGATTTCCAATACACGCGCATCCTACCTGGACGTCGCTCGAACGCTCGGTGCGGGACGCCTCTATCTGATTTTTCGAGTCGCAATACCAGCCGCAGTTCCAAATATTTTTATCGGTTTGTTCATGGGGCTCGGTGCTTCGTTTCTAACGCTGGTCGTCGCGGAGTCGGTGGGAGTTAAGTCCGGTCTCGGCTGGTATGTTAGTTGGGCTCAAGGCTGGGCCGAATACGGCAAGGTTTTCGCCGCGCTCATTATCATGGCAGGCTTCTTCTCTACAGTGATGACTTTGCTCTTCAAACTGCGCGATCGAGTTCTGGTCTGGCAGAAGGGAATAATCAAGTGGTGACGACGAATATGGCGGCCGCGTCAGGCGTTCGCGTTCACAAAATCTACAAAAGTTTTCCGATGCCAGACGCACCCAGTACAAGCCGCCTCGCCCTCGGCGGCATATCGTTTTCCATCGCCGCAAGCGAGCTGGCTTCGTTGGTTGGGCCGAGCGGTTGTGGAAAGTCAACGTTGCTTCGACTCATCGCCGGCTTGGATGTTCCGGATTCGGGTGAACTGCTTGTCGGTACCGAAAAAATTGCCGGGCCTAGCGCGGAGCGCGGTCTTGTTTTTCAAGATCCAAATCTATTCCCGTGGCTCACGGTTCGCCGGAATATCGAGGCCGGCCTCGCTGCGCGCGGTGTGTTGCGCGAAAAACGAAATGAAGTGGACGAATTCATGCGGCTGGTCGGACTCGAAGCATTTGCAAATGGTTATCCGCATCATCTTTCCGGTGGCATGGCCCAGCGTGTTGCGCTTGCACGCGCACTCATCAATCATCCCAAAGTTCTCCTGCTCGACGAACCGCTCGGCGCGCTCGACGCTTTCACGCGGATGCGGATGCAGGACGAAGTGCTGCGGCTTTGGGAAAATCGCCGCACCACGATGCTTCTCGTCACCCACGACATTGATGAGGCCATCTACATGAGCGATCGTATCCTGATCATGACCCCGGCGCCGGGTCGAATCGATCGCGAGATTGATATCGACCTCGCGCGACCACGTGATCGCACTAGCGATTCGTTTCTACGCTTCCGCACCGAGATTCTCGAGCATCTGCATTTCGCCGGCAAAGTCGCCAACGTCCCTGCCTAAGAAGAGAGTCCTCTAACGAGGCGATGTTATCGAAAAGGCACCGGGTGCGACTGGTCATCTCGTCTCAAAAAAGTAACAGAAATGTCCCTTTTATCCCCACAAAATCGTTGAAAGGTACACGCCATGGAAGCCACGGGTAGGGAACAGAACAGCCTCGGGTTCAGGACGGGGCATGACGTTTATGAGGTCCGTCCGCGAAAGGACAGAGATGGCTTTGATCTGATCAGCGATCTGTTTCGCTACGGCCCGATCTGGTATGCAGGGCCCGACGCGGTTCGTAACGCGATCGCGTACGCAAAGTATCGCTCTCACTTCCGGTCGCAGCGAGTAATTATCCGCGTGTTGGACGACTCCGGCGCTGTAGTCCAGATGCACGAATAGAGGGGGCCTTCAGTCAGCGGTCAAACGCCGTTATGAGTAATGAACTCCCCAGTATTTCACGGGTGTTGGTAGAGATCGCGCGTATCAAGCTGACCATGCTGCGCTTTTGAATGTTTCTGCGTACCCGCACCATTGTTTGAACGACGACGCAATGGCGCTGCGTTGCCTCTCCTTGGAATTTCGCTGAGCCGTCTGCAGAGTCGTTGAATCTCGCCGTCATCGAGCGGCTTATGTTTCCCTCGGTTTGTGGCGGTGGGGTCTGCTTCCCTCGCTGCGGGATAGCTTAGCCATCGTCGCAATGCGGCCAGGATGGTGGCACGCTCTCGTTCTGTGACTCTAACTACCATTGCGTTTGATCCCGGAGTCTCTATCAGATGATCGCGGCGTTGTCACGAAATTGTAACATTTGCCGTTTCGGTGTGGAGGTCGAACGCGCCCAGCACAATACAGCCGAGACATCCTCCAGAATTTTGTGATTGGTTATGCGGCTTTTGGCGTGTGCTTTCAAGACGCCTCGTGTAGCCTCGCAAGTTCTGGGAGGGAATCAGGATGCGAAAATGGGTCATCTTCTTTAGTGCGATCGCGCTTGCGGTCATAGCTCAATCAATATCAGTCGCGGCTTCAGATACCGAATGGGATCGAACGGTTCTACCGCGTCCGCCGCAGCCATTTGAAGGCGTTACGAAACGGACGCTCGAAGGATCTGTAGCGTCGTTTACCCAACCGGTTAAGGCCCCAGCGGGTGCGCCCAACATTCTGCTCGTATTGATCGATGATGCTGGGTTCGGAAATCCCTCCACCTTCGGCGGACCTGTCGCTACGCCGACATTCGACAAACTCGCGGCCCAAGGACTGCGTTACAATCGCTTTCACGTCACAGCGCTTTGCTCACCCACGCGCGCGGCGTTGTTGTCCGGACGCAATCATCATGCGGTGGGATTCGGCTCGATTTCTGAGTTAGCTGGTGGTTGGCCAGGTTACAGCACGAATTGGCCCACGAGCGCCGCTTCCATTGCCAAGATTCTTCAACTCAACGGCTACAACACCGCCGCGATTGGCAAGTGGCATCTTACACCGGATGAACAGCAAGGACCGGCCGGTCCTTTTGATCGCTGGCCGAACGCGCTTGGCTTCGATTATTTCTGGGGATTTCTCGGTGGCGAAACCGGCCAGTTCGATCCGGTGCTGGCGGAGAACAACAGCATCACCGGCGTGCCGAAAGAGAAGAACTTCTATCTCAACGACGCGATGGTCGAGCATTCAATTTCGTGGATTCGCGATCAGAAAGCGCAGGCGCCGGACAAACCGTTCTTCCTTTATTTTGCAACTGGCGCGAGTCACGCGCCGCATCAGGTGCCAAAAGAATGGAGCGACAAATACAAAGGCAAATTCGATCAGGGCTGGGATAAGCTGCGCGAAGAAACGTTCGCACGTCAGAAGCAGCTCGGGGTAATTCCCGCGAACGCGAAACTGACGCCGCGCGACCCTGCGTTCCCCGCGTGGGACAGCGTCCCGTCCGATGTGAAGAAATTGTATGCGCACCAGATGGAAGTTTATGCGGGCTATCAGGAAAACACCGATAACGCTGTCGGCCGCGTAGTTAAAGCGATCGAGGACATGGGCCTCGCTGACAACACACTGATCATTTACATCTTCGGCGATAACGGCGCGAGCATGGAAGGCACCGAGACAGGAACGTTCAACGAAATGACCACGCTCAACGGTGTCCCGCTCACAGCCGATCAACAGTTGAAAGCGATCAAGGCTTACGGCGGCCTAGAAAAATGGGGCGGCCCAGACATGGCCCCGCATTACGCGGCGGCCTGGGCATGGGCCGGCAACGCGCCATTTAAATGGGGCAAGCAGGTCGCCTCACATCTCGGCGGTATTCGTAACCCGATGGTGATCTCGTGGCCGAAACGCATTAAAGACAAAGGCGGTGTGCGCAGCCAGTTCACTCATTGCACCGATGTTGCGCCAACCATTCTCGAGGCCGCTGGTCTTCCTGAGCCGAAGCAGGTAAACGGCGTCGGGCAGATGTCGATGCATGGCGTGAGTTTTCTGTACACGTTCGATGACGCCAAAGCGCCCTCGCGGCACGCGCAACAGTATTTCGAGATTTTGGGAAACCGCGCGATGTACAAGGACGGCTGGCTCGCGTGCTGGCGTTTGGACCGAATTCCATGGAAAATCGATCCCGAAACGCTCTCACGATTCGCGCCAGACAAATGGACTCCCGACAACGACAAATGCGAGTTGTATAATCTCGACGAAGATTTCTCGCAGGCCGACGACGTCGCCGACAAATATCCCGACAAAGTGCGCGAGCTAACCGCGCTGTTTTGGTCAGAAGCGGAGAAATATCAAGTGCTGCCGCTGCTCGGAGAAATGGCGACCGTGTGGGGCTTTCCCAAAGGTCTACCGGACCAGATGAAATTCACGTACTACAACGGAACGGAAAACATTTCTTCCGGGATGATCCCGCCGATCTACAACCGTTCCTACAGCATAAGCGCAGACCTCGACAATCCCGGCCGGGCAGGCGCCCTTGGACTGCGCCCGGGTGTCGCAGGCATAATCGTGGCCGAGTCCAGTTTTCTTGGCGGCTTTTCGCTCTACGTCGAGAACGCACATCTCAAGCACACCTATAGCTTGCTGGGGTTGAAACTGGACACCATCAGTTCGCGCGACCCGCTGCCCACAGGCAAAGTCAACGTGCGCTACGAGTTTACAGCCGATAAACCCGGCGAGTTCGGCACCGGCGGCACGAGCAAGCTTTTCATCAACGGCAAACAGCAAGCCGAAGCGAAAATGGAACATACCGTGCCATTCCGGTTCGCGTCGTACGCAGGCATGGACATTGGCACCGACAACGGTCTCCCAGTCGTTCCCAAGTTCGAATACGCCAAAGTGCTACCGAAATATTTCAGGGGTACGATCGAAAAAGTAGAATTCGATCTCGGCCCGGCAAAGCTAAGCGCCGAAGATATCCAACGGATTTATCTCCAACGCTTCGCCAGCGCAGTTCGCAATTGATCTACGGGATGCGCAGACACGACG
>Ga0307471_100001878_pt1 | contig 11833 bp, 15 predicted proteins | sample atmos_gasesAM3C__2_FD_204566 | JGI IMG/M metagenome (GOLD analysis project Ga0307471, IMG submission 204566) | Hardwood forest soil microbial communities from Morgan-Monroe State Forest, Indiana, United States - atmos_gasesAM3C_515 | ecosystem: Environmental > Terrestrial > Soil > Temperate... | reverse complement strand
GCGGGTACATCAGAAACCCAATTGGCGCGCCGTTCGACCCTGGTAGCGCCACATCGTGCGCGAAATTGTATGCCACCCAGTTCATCTCCCACGACCCGAATAGCCGCAAACGGGCTTTTTTCACCATGTCGTCGTCCAAGGGAAGATTCCCCGGCGGTTCTTCCAACACTACTTTCCGTACATCCGCAGGATCAACCGGCACCCAGCCGAAGTCGCCTAGATATACCTCAGCACGGCAATGCTGCGCCTTCGTCACGACCTCCGTCGAAGGGCCAAGGCTCTTATACCCCAGGTCTGACTTGGCGACCCTTATGCCGTACACGTCGCGTGCCGGAAGACCCGCCGCACGCGCGAGCCCGACAAACAGTGCATTCAGGTCGGCGCACTTGCCGCCCAAATCCTGGGTCTCCAGCATGAAGCGGATGTCGCCGAGGCCGCAGCCACGCGTCTTAGGGTTCCGAAATGTTTTCTCCACAATCCACTCGTAGATCAGGCGCGCCTTCTCGACATCTGTCTTCGCGCCACTCGTGATCTCAGTCGCCGTTGTTTTCACTATGCCGTCGGTCGGCATCAGCTTCGTCGGCCGCAGAAAGTGCTCCAACTCGGCGCGATCTTCTTTCGTTGCCTTACCAGGCACAGACAGGTCGACCACGATGTTCTTCGTCGTGATCCGGCTCGTGACCGTTAGGATTGGCTTGACGCCGGCCGGAAATTCCGCCGCGACGATCCCAAGCGAGTCGGTCTTGCTCTCGATCATCTTCACGGAACCGCCCTCAGCGATGAAGTCGTTCGCCAGTGTCTTCTGGAAAGGCGTTGGATTGAGGAGAGCGGCCGGCAGCCAAATGCGTGTCGCCCCGGAAGGCTTCAATACTTGGACGCGCGTCGTCACTTCGAAAGTGCGCCACGCGTCTGGCGCTGCCCCCGCGAGCAGACGAACTGGCTTGGGAAACGCTATAGCTGCTGACACAACACTTGCGGAGCGCAGGAAATCGCGACGTTTCATGAACTCACCTATTCAGCCAAAGTTTTTCGGTTTTTTTATGGCTTTCTGGCCAATCACAAAATACACTTGATTCCGCACCTAAGCAACATGGCCCCCTTTCAAGTGCTAGTCATAAAGGGTGTCCTTTCTGGAAGGGTTGAGCCGAACACTCAAAACCCTACTCCAAAAGGGGCGTCGGCAAATCGGAAAGGTTCCTCCCAGTGCCAACTTCGGCGGTTTATCGGGGCATCGAGTCCATTGGCTAACGGGAAATCCAGCTTCAGAGCCGTGCCTGCGATATAAAACACTCTCACTTCTCCTGCACTCAAATTTCCGGCAGGTCAAATCAGGTTCGCTCCCCGACGTACCAGGGCGCACTCACCGTAAAGACACGTTCGTTGCCGCGGACGAGCAGCACCCATTCCAGAAGCCGAGCACGCTGATTGTGAAGAAAATATTCATACCATCTGTCTTCTATAAGCTCGGGTATGACCACGATGATGGTGCGAGCGGGATACCTTTTCGAAAGGTCGAGAATGAACTGAACGATGGGAATGATGATAAAGCGGTAGGGTGAAGGCAAGACATGGAGCTTTGGGGGCTCCCTGCCTGCCGCTCGGAAGGGCTGCTCAACATAGCGCTCCCAGTCTTCTTGAAGCAATTCAGAATGCTCGTTGGGCTCGACGTGTAGGGCGATCACTTCCGGTGAAAGCCGGGCGGCAAATTCAATTCCTTGGCGGGTGATGTTGCTCCAGCGGTCGATGGGAATGACAGCAAGAGGCTGCTGGCTGAAACTTGCCGCATCGACGGGAACCTTGCAGGTGGTGAGGGTCTTCACGGAGTGGTAATGGCGGCGAACGGCGGTGAACAGAACAATCGTCAACGGAATGAACAACAACGTAATCCAGGCGCCTTCAACGAATTTCGCAACCAGCACCACAACTACGGTGATGCCCGTGAACAGCGCGCCCAAACCATTAACGAGCGCGCTCTTCAGCCAGTGCGGACCGCGGTTCTTCCTCCAGTGTATGACCATGCCGGACTGTGAAAGCGTGAAGGCCAGAAAAGCGCCCACGGCATAGAGGGGGATGAGCCGATCCGTGACACCGCCAAAAAGAATGAGCAGGCCGCCACACAGCACTGCGAGGACAACGATGCCGTAGGTATACACGAGGCGCCGCCCGCGGTATCCGAAGGCGTGCGGGAGGTAGTTGTTTTGCGCGATGGCGCGGCAGAGGCGCGGAAAATCGGCGAAGGCGGTATTGGCGGAGAACGAAAGAGCGAAGAGAATTGAGGCGATGGTCAGGTAGTAGAAAAAGCCCTTGCCGAAAACCGCGGCGATGAGCATGGAGAGAAGGCTCTGGTAGCCCGGCTGGCCCGGACCAGTTGCAGCGATGCCGTAAATCTTCACAAGATAGGAAATTCCCGCCAGCAGGACCGCCAGGAGAAAAACAATCACCGTGAGAGCGCGCTGAGCGTTTTTCGCGGCGGGCTCGCGGAATGCCTTCACGCCGTTACTGACAGCCTCCACGCCGGTCAATGCCGTGCAACCGCTGGCGAAAACCTTAAGCAACAGCCAGTAGCTGACAGCTCCAGTCATGCGCGGAGAGGGAAGAGCAGCTATCGGTGTTGGATGCCCGCCGCTGAGGAGAACACGGAGAACCCCTGCAACGATAGTAATCAGAAGCATGCCGACGAAGAGATAGGTGGGAACCGCGAAGACAAGGCCAGCATCGCGCACGCCGCGCAGATTGAGGATAGTGATGACGATCAGAATGCCGACACAAAGAGAAACCGTGTAGTGCAGCAAGGACGGAAAGGCCGAGACCAAGGCACCGACTCCCGCGGAAATTCCCACAGCAACCGTAAGGATATAGTCGGTGAGGAGCGCAGCCGCAGCAAGCAGGCTTGCAGGTGCGCCAAGGTTGAAGCGCGCTACGGTATAGGAGCCGCCGCCGGAGGGATAGGCGGCAATGGTCTGGCGATAGGAGAAGTACACGATCACGAGCAGCGTGATGATGGCGGCGCTGATCGGTATGATGTACCGAACGCCGAGAAGGCCAAGGGGAATCAGAAGAGTCAGGGCCGCTTCCGGACCGTAAGCAGCCGAGCTAAGCGCGTCCAAACCAAAGATAGGGATGCCCTGTGCGGGACCGATCTGCTCGGCGCGTTCTTCACTGGTCTTGATGGGCTTGCCCACAACGAGGTCAAGTAGGTTCATAAGCGTTGGGGTCCTTGGATGGTTCACGCTGGAAAAAACGAGATCTACGCAATGAATGTGATGTGGCCTTCACAGGGCTGCGGGCATGAGGTCGCATTCAGTGCTCGTCCTATGATCGGAGAAGTGTCTGAGCACAGCCACGATAACATCGGTCAGATTTGCAATCAAAAATCGACGTCACGCCAGATTGGCATCGCCCAGATCTTCGGAAAAGGCACTACACGGAGAACTGGCCTTCGCGCTCGGTGCATTCCGGACGAGGTGTCGCCTACTCGGACTCGATTTGCTCGAGCCGTGCGATTGACAATATCGGCAAATCCTTATCATGGGGCACGGCTACTCGGCCAAGCGGCTTAGTCCGCAAATCGGAAAAGTTCCTCCCAGTACCCGCTTGTACGGTTTGCGCGTTATCCGGACCTACGGACCGTTCACGCGAACTCAGGAGGAATGGCGCATAACTAAAATGTTGGTGATCTTCCATCGCCCGTGACGTTTGTCGTCAAGCGCTTCGAGAGGAATTCACGGATTAAATTCCCACCCACTCGTCCCGCGAGGCCGACGGCGGCATTCGTGAAGACCAGGTGCGCTCCCCGATTCGCTTCCGGATAGTACAGATTGGACAGCGCTGCTGAGCACACGTCGCCAAGGAAATAAGAATAGTTGGGTTCAGTACGGCCGCTATCGCTGCGGGTGACAAATGCGGAGCCTACCGCATGTATGAGGCGGGACTTAAAGGAGCCGGAGCCCTGGTAGTAGTAGCGCGGATCTTGGTGAAGGAGCGTGGGGAAGACCGCATGAGTCAGCAAGTCACTGCTCCGTCCGTCCACAAACTTTGCGGCATAACGCTTGCCGTATCCCGACGCACCTTGGCCGTACCCGGCAAAGGAGTTGTTGGCCTGCTCGATGCCAGCAGCGAAGCCGGCGCCGATAAATGCAACCGGATCGAACGTGCCCCGTACAGCGAGCGAGAACTTCTGTTTCCAAGTGAGTGGGGCGGCATCATAAATGTAGCTTGTATAGAAGTTTGGGATGACGCCCATCAGACGCTGCTTCTCCGCAGCCCTTATCTGCTCAGCGGCGATCAGGTCGGTGGGACGGACCGTCACCTCGATGCTCGCCGTTGCAACTGACAATGAGATGTCGGGAAGCTCGTAGACCTGCTGGTCCGTGGCGAGGAACTCCACAGAAGTAAAGGGCGCAAAGCCCGTAGCGTTGACGACCACGAGGTAGGAACCGGGAAGAATCTTTAAGAAACTAAATTTGCCGTTCGCATCGGAAAGCATGTTATGCGATTGCGTTCCATCACTATGCATCAAATTGACGTCTGCCCCGGAAACGGTGGCACCGCTCAGGTCCAACACTGTGCCTGCAACGCTGGCTAACCCCTCCGCAGCGGGTGCTTTGCGTAAAGGTGCTTCCGGGAGGGAGCTACGGCTAGGCCCAAGCCCGGCAGTTTGTTGCTGAGCGGGCAAACTCCCAGAAGCCAGACACAGCAGAAGCGACGCGCCGGCGAGAACAGCATAGAGATGGGGGCGTGGGGCTATTCTCAAGAAGCGCTTCCAAGGCAGAGAGGAAGCTATATTGCCAGGCTCAGCCAAGCTCATGGGGCCCGTGCGAAAGGGAGTAGGCGGACACATCAGGAACTCGCAGCAGGTTTGTCTTTGCTGATGCAACTCTTAGCGCAGATTTGTCACGTGTAAGAACTCCGCGCCGGGGGTCGTCTGCTTTTTCAGTAGAGCATAGACAGAAGTAAGATGCTGTTCCCTATTGCACACTTTGCAGCGGTCGACACTTTGGGAAAAGCATCCGCCGGTCAACTGGTTAGTCGCCAAACCGGAGAAGTTCCTCACAGTACCGTCATGGACAGTTTGTGTTTACCAGGCTCGAAAAACCCTGGGCCGCAAATCGAGTTGTGCTGAAATCAAAGGACTTAACGCCATGACCTCTGCCGTGCCTGACGGTCGAAAATCACTGCGCCCGTGCTTGGCTAGGTTGAGGGTTGGGTGGTTCGATGCGATAGCCCAGACTTCGGAGCTGCCGAATCATTCTCCATGTGCGCTTATACTTGGATTGTTTGGTGACTGCCGGGCGTCGTTCTTCGTAAGGGGTTCCCTGATGCAGGATCAACCAGATCAGACGACATTGTCGATGTGCAATGACGCCGATGATTGATTATGTCCAAGGTGCGGGACGCAACGGCGATAGACAACATCGAAGATGCTTCCTTTTACTTTTATGGCGGCGTTGGCAGCCTGATTGAGTAAGCGGCGCATGTGACGATTGCCCTTCGGAGACCGGTGGCTGTAGTTCACACCGGCGCTCTCTTCGTCGCCGGGGCAGGCACCGGCCCACGAGGAAAGGCATTTCTCGGAGGGAAACGTCGCTGCGGTAGGGCCGACTTCGGCAATGATCTGCTGCGCGGAGTCCACTGCGAAACCCGGAACCTCCGCTAGCCGCTGGACCGCGTCCTGGTGCGGATGGAGCAAAGTAGCCAGCTCTTGGTCCAGTTGACCGATCTGCTGCTCGAGGATTTGCAAGTGCTCCAGGGTCATTTTCAGGAGCCGTCGGTACACGGGCTTGAGCTCCGTGCACGCGCCGAGGGCATCACACAATTGTTCCGGCGTAGCCCGCAACCTCTCATGGGCCAAAGCGGCTAGCGCTGCCGGATTTGTTTCTCCGTCAGCCAGCGCCTTCAACATGCGCCTAGCACTGACGCCAAGCAGATCGGAGACCAGGCTGGACAACTTAATATGGGCCTCTTCCAGAAGAGCCTCCAATTGGTTGTGTATCCGCACCAGGTCACGCCGCAACTGGTACTTCTTGCGCGCCACCGTTCGCCATAGACGCTGCTCTGCATCGGGCACAAAGCTCAGCGTCAATTCTCGGGCTACGAGTCGTTTCACCAGCCGCTCGGCATCGACGAAATCCCTCTTCCGCCCGCGCCGCCCGCGATTGGACTGCGCCTGCGCAAGATGCAACGTTCCGGACCGCCGCCTGGCTCCGTCCCGCTTCTCGCGGAGCGGCTTCCAATACCGTTCCAGTGTTTCCCACACTGGCTTCCAATATTGCGCCGTCGATTCCATAACTACTTCCTCGGCCTCTTGCTCGAGCAACCACGCAGCCAGCACGCGCAATTGTTCGGAGTTGCTGCCAAACATTCTCCGCTCAAACTGGAACTCACTTTCGACTTCGACGTTGGAGACAACTACGGCCAGCATCTTCTTGTGAACATCGATTCCCGCGATCCTGTATGACATAACTCCTCCTGGCCGGGAGTGGAGAGCATGCTGCGGCTACATTAACCAGGGTCACGGGCTATCGCCGGTTCCCCAGGGGAAAACGAACGACGCCCAATTATTCGCTCAAACACGCACGCTCCGGATCAGACAGATGGACGGCCTCGAACTCTCCACTGATAAACGCGACCTCGCCGCACCTGGCCGTTACGATCTTACCCTGAAGTGATTTTCATGAGATTTCGCGGGCCGCACGGCCCTAAGGGACAGATGGAATGAGAAGGCCGGTCTCCGCGGGATGCGATACGCTCCCAATGTTCGACCGGCCCGAGCTTCCTCCACGGTTAGCCAATTCCCCAGCCGCATGCCGAGCTTTTTTGCCCCCTTCACACGACGAATGCCAGCGGCCAAATCAGGACTCAGCAGACCCGTATCTGCCGCTTCATAAGCGAGTCGCCTGACTGCTGAAAGCCTCACGTTGATGGTGCCCGCCGCAAGCAACCTATCCTCGAGATGGATCCTGTAGCGGGTCACCACTGTCTTGTTGAAGGAAAGCCGAGGCTCGGAGCAGTACCAGTAAACGAAGTCCTCGATAGAGCGCCGATGGCTGCGTTGAGACTCTGGTGACCGGAGACTCACAAGTACTGCCGATTTGACATGTTCCAGATCCGGGAGACCCAGCTTGGTCCTCTGTCGATTTTGTGTTCTCGTTCTAGTTTTTCTTCTCATGGATGCCACCTCCAGACGGGGAGAGCTGGGAATGGCATGATTCCCTGTCACATGCAATCCCTGGACAGAGCCGCGGCATGGGAGTAAGAAGTCCTCAACAGAGAGGCCTCAACAGAAGTGAGATGGTCGGCCTGCGAGCGTTGAGGTGACGTATGGATATTGACGGGGACAAATTGGAACAAACCGTTCTCGCACTCCTGTACTTGAACTCGTTTCAAGAAGGCGACGGGAGACGTGCTTGGAAAGGATTCCCCTGGACGGTCATGGACGCACTTCATGAGAAGGGCTATATCTCGAATCCGGCAACGAAAAACAAATCCGTATGGTTATCCGAGGAGGGCGCCAAGCTCTCCGAAGAATTGTTCGAGAAGCTTTTCGCCGTAAAATAGGCGCATCCGTGCTGCATGTGGCAATACTCGGACCCGTAGCAGGGGGCTAGTACGAACTTTACCAGTAACCCGACTTGCATTGCTTTGTGTAAGATGCACCCTAACAGGTGGCACAGTGGAAGAATGCTTTCACCCGCGATCATGCACGAGGTCCAACCACGGGGGCGTTTCCGGCGATCATTGGTTAAAAGAGACAGATACGTGCGCCCGACAAGCGACGGTGCGGCCGTTCTTGAAGGCAGGAATGAACTTTCATCTTACGGTGGCGTCTAACATGTTCTTGTCGACCTTTCTGCTCGGCTTGGCCGCCCAAACCCTTTGGATATCCACCTGACCTCCAGAACGGCTACCTACTAGGGCAACAGGACCCCCGGTAGCATTGCGATACCGCTGCGACGCTGCAAAAATTGAAGAATGAGATCGCTTATTCGCGTTAGGGCTTGGGAACGAGTATCACTGTGGAGATGAGTCCTAGCTGCGTTCCGTGAAAACACCGGTGAGAGTACCTCGACAGGTGTCCGGCAACAGGGACTTGGTAGGTGGTCCTACCTTTGCTCCGCAGAGCGCATCTGAGACTCACAGCCTATGCACAATTTTACTCGCCGAGAACTACTGAAACTCGGTGCGACAACAGCCATTGCGGAACTGGCATCTTTGAGTTTGCACGGATGCAGCGGTGGTTCTGTCAGTTCTCCGGTTCCTGCCGCTTGCTCCAAATTAACTGAGATCGAACATGTGGTGATCCTGATTCAAGAAAACCGTTCTTTCGATCATTACTTTGGAAGCTACCGCGGCGTCCGTGGATTCTCCGATCAAAGCATGTCATTTCAGCAGCCCGACCCAGCGAACACCACCAATTCCCCCGTGGGCGCACTCCTGCCATTCCACCTGGACACCTCCACCACGAATGCTGCCTGCACCCACGACATCACCCACGACTGGGTGCCGCAGCATCAGAGTTGGGACAACGGCGCAATGGACGGCTTTGTGACCTCGCGTCTTCCCATAAATTCCAACGACGCCGTATTAAGCATGGGCTATTACACTCGCGCGGACATTCCCTACTACTACGCCCTCGCCGACGCCTTCACGATTTGCGACAACTTTTTTTGCTCGGTGATCGGCCCCACCGACCCCAACCGCCTCTACACGATGGCGGCCTCCGTTGACCCAGACGGAACCAACGGCGGACCCATATTGCAGACTATTGTCACAGATCGGACTGCCTTTTACGGCCGTCTGACCTACACGACCATGCCCGAGCAGCTTCAGGTCCGCGGAATTTCTTGGAAGGTTTATTCATCGCCGGACGAGACGGTTCCGGGCGGCCTTCTCTCGGACAATGTTCTCTCCTACTTCAAGAATTTCCAGGATCCTACATCGCCGCTCTATCAGAATGCCTTCCTACCCCAGTTTCCCGTGGACTTCCTCGCCGATGTGGCCTCTGGCAATTTGCCGCAAGTCTCCTGGCTTGTGGGCTCCATCCTAACCTCGGACCACCCGCCCTCGCCGTCCATCTTTGGCGAGAACATTCTTTCGCTCATCGTCAGCGCTCTAACCGCGAACCCGGCGCTCTGGGCGAAGACGCTTTTGTTGGTCACCTTCGATGAAAACGGCGGATTTTTTGATCACGTCCCCCCAGTAACCGCGCCTCCCGGCACGCCCGGCGAATATGTCACCGCACCCGCGGTGCCAGACCCTACCGTGATCGGCAGCCCCGCGATAACCGGCCCGATTGGACTGGGTTTTCGCGTTCCCACTCTGATCGTCTCGCCGTTCAGTCGAGGTGGGTTCGTGTCATCGGACCTCTTCGATCACACTTCCGTCTTGCGATTCCTGGAGACTCGCTTCGGTGCGGAAGTGCCCAATCTGAGCGCCTGGCGCCGCGCGGCGGTTGGGGATTTAACTAGCGCGCTTAATTTCAAAAAACCTGACCTGTCCATTCCGAAGTTACCGTCCACACTTCCTGCCGTTCCCCAGGTGATCCTGCAATGTGTCGCGAACCTAGCGGGAACGACACGCTACACCGTGTCAAGCACGCAAACCCTTCCGACTCAAGAATCCGGAACCACAACTCGCCCCAGCGGTTCGTGCTAGTCAGCAGCCGACTCGGGAGTTGAGAGTGGGCGTAGAGTGAAACAAGCGAGGTTCCCCGGCGGTGGGGATGATAAAGAAACAATCGGTCGTGGCACTTGTGCTGCTCCTTCTGATTCCCTTGGTCTTGACGCTGGGGGGAATGCTGTTCAACCTGATTAATCCCGAAATTGCGGCAGGTCATCCGAACTATGTGCGCAACTACCACCTGCTCAGTCTGCTGAAGAACACGTCTTTTTGGGCATCTGTCGCGGGTGTGGCCGTCTTGTGGCTGCTAGTGTGCTTTCATGCCGACATCCGCACGACAATGAACATCTACACCACTGCTGTACCGGAACGGCTGCGAAAGGCGAATCGGAAGGTTGTTCGGCTTTTGCTGCCTACAGGAACATGATAATTGTTCCCTTCCGTTCCCTTGCGCGGGAGTGAAGCCGTTGACTCGCGACAAGTTATGGCGGAGGCGTGTGGAAGTCGAAATCGGAAGTCATCCTGTAAGTCCCGAGTTTCGGCGGCGTTGCAGCCCCCGTCCTGGCCAACTGGAACAAACGGAACAAGTCTCGTTAGCTTGCGCTGGGATTTGGTCCATAACTCAGACTCGCCGATGTGCGCGTTTGCAGCAATGCCTTCGCGGGCCGAGGGCCTTAAAGCACAAGTTACCGCTTATCCCCGACTGGGTCTTCGACGCGTCGCCAGTTTAAAACAAGATGGACCGCGATGCCTTGAAGAGGGGCTATCTGGCACGCCGGCAATCCATTCGCCTATTCCAGTTGCACACCGCTGGCTGGAGCCGCAATGCCCAAGAAGACTAAAACCGCGCGATTCAACCGCACCATATCCTCGTCAGCGAGGCGGCCGACACATGCCCTGATCTTTGCCTTTGGAACGGTCGTGATCTTATCCACCATCAATCGGCAGACAGCGCGCAGTCCGTTGCCTTGGCTCGGCTCGATGGGCAGTCGAAACAGAGGAGCGTCGGTTGGGTTAGTCGTGAATGCGCACACCGTGATGGAATCCGTCATGTCGAAACGGTCGTCTTGGAGAATCACAGCGGGACGCCGCTTTCCGGCGTAGTCTTTACCACCTGCAACAATCCAAATTTCCCCGCGCTTCAACTCGCGCCCCAGTCAGAGACAGCATCGATAAAGTTCTGGTCCGCCTTGGCTTGAGGGCTCCTAGCGACGGCGAGGGACTGGCGGTGCGCTTCTGCCGCAAAAGCGGGTGATCGCATGTCAGGTACCCAAATCTGAATAGGCCGCAATCCCTGTTGGCGCAGTCTCTTGCGATGCGCCCTGACCTTATCCCGAGATGTCTTGGATCGAGTGCGTGCCGCCACTTCCACCTCCGAAACCGGTTACATGTAACCTATCACAACTTTCTGTCAATATCCAGTGCCCCTGAAAACATGCGTGCATACACTAATCGATTGGCCTTCGGGTGTGACGACGTTAGGCTAAAACTCGAAAACGAGCAGCCCGGCTTGAAGAAACTGATCCCGATCTGACTGTTTCGCTCTGAGCAATACCAACGGACAAAATCCTCAATTGATCGCCGATAGCTTCGTTGCGATTCAGGGGACCGCAGACTGACGAGCACCGCCGATTTGACGTGCTCCAGATCCGGAAGACCGAGCTTGGTCCTCTGCTGATTCGATTTTCTTTTTCTTGTTTTTCTTCTCATGGACGCCACCTCCCGACGTGGAGAGTCGGGAATCGCATGATTGGCCGCTACACGCAATCTCTGGACACGTTGGTCCTGAGGGAGTATGAGATTTTCAATAGATGAAGCGGACGGGGAGGTGCCGTATGGATGTTGACGCGGAAAAGTTGCAGGAAGCGGTTCTCGCGCTTCTGCACTTGAACACGTTTGAGCAGAAGTCAGGAAAACGGGCTTGGAAAGCGCTTCCCTGGAGCGTGATGGATCAACTCCACGACAAGGGCTACATTTCCGATCCGGCCAGGAAAACCAAGTCTGTGTGGTTATCAGACGAGGGGGCTAGGCTCTCCGAAGAATTGTTTGAGAAGCTTTTTGCCGCCAGGTAGCAGTCAGCGCTGCCGTGGGCGGCAAGACTGGTCGCCCTCGCAGCGGCCCAGTACGAACTTTACCGGTAACCCGACAATCAAATCAGATGGGATGAGAAGGCCGGTCTCCCACGGGATGCGTTAAGCTCCCAATGATGAACGTG
>Ga0307471_100001876_pt1 | contig 11835 bp, 13 predicted proteins | sample atmos_gasesAM3C__2_FD_204566 | JGI IMG/M metagenome (GOLD analysis project Ga0307471, IMG submission 204566) | Hardwood forest soil microbial communities from Morgan-Monroe State Forest, Indiana, United States - atmos_gasesAM3C_515 | ecosystem: Environmental > Terrestrial > Soil > Temperate... | reverse complement strand
TTGCCCCCCAGTTTGAAACTCAGGCGATGCAACAATTCCGCGACGCGGTGGCGAATCGACAGCATTTTTCGGCGAAAGACAAACGAGCCATCACTATGTTTGGCCGCCAGGAATTCAAGCCGATCTACGACGGCATTACGTTGGGAATCGAGGGCCTGCTGTTTCTGATTGGGTCAATGACGTTGGCAATCGGTGGCGTGGGAGTGATGAACATCATGCTCGTCTCCGTGGACGAACGTGTGCGCGAAATCGGCCTTCGCCGCGCGCTGGGCGCCAGAAAAGCTCATATCCGCTGGCAATTTCTGCTGGAAGCGTTGGTGCTGACGCTGGCCGCGGGCGCGATTGGGATGCTTTTCTCCGCGGCGCTCACCTCGGCGATCGGAACTTTGCCGTTTCTGGGTCCCGCGTATGAAGACGATTCGGGCAAGGTGGATATTCATCTGACTCTTTCCGTCACCACGATGGTGCTTTCGAGCCTGATCCTGATCGTTGTTGGCGTGACCAGCGGGTGGATGCCCGCAATGCAGGCGGCAAAACTCGACCCGGTTGAAGCGCTGCGCTACGAATAAACCACACTTCAATCCATCTCCCGTAAGTTAGCTCCTTTTTCGCAGCCGTCACTTTGGTTCGCGCTCGCGCGACAAGTTGGGGCGAAACTTCTCCCGCTGTTATAGTAGAGACGAGGGGATTCCGCGCAAAATTCTCCCCTCTCTTGCGAGGAGAATAATGGATCGAAGGCTTTCAATCATTCGAATTTTCGCGGGGACGCTCGCAGTGGCAGTTATGCTTGCCGGAAGCCGCTTCCTGGAAGGCCACGCCATCCTGAAAGAGAGTTCGCCCGCGGCGAACGCTACCGTGGCGGGGCCCGATGTAGCAATCATGCTGAAATACAATGTCCGAGTGGACTCGACGCGCTCCAAGATCCAGCTCTCGCGTCCGGACGAAAGTGTTACCGAGTTGCCGCTGACGAAGCAGATTTCACCCGACACGTTGTCCTCAAACGCCACCGGACTGACGCCAGGCGCATACAAATTGCAGTGGCAGGTGCTGGCGCCTGACGGGCACATCACGCGCGGCGTGGTTCCGTTTTCCGTGAAGGCATCCTGAGCGCGGAATGGCGGACCTGCTCGGCATCTTCGGCTTCCTTGTGGTGCTGTTACGCGCCGCAACGCTTTGCTGTCAAACGATTCTCGCCGGCGGCGTGATCTTTCTGTCGTTTGTAGCGTCGAACGAAAGCCTGCGGCCGGAAGAGTTAACGCGGCCCGCCTGGAAATTTATCCGCTGGAGCGGCGCCGGCCTCGCACTGTGCCAAATTGCTTTCCTGATCGTCAACTCGCTTGTTCTGGGTAATTCCACCGACATTTCTGTCGGCGAAATGCTTGGCGCAAACTTCGCGATTGCGGGGATTGTGGCGATTGTGGCCTCGCTCGCGGTTGCTTTGTGGCCTGCAAGCTTGCAGAGAAGCGTCAACCGCGCCGTGCTTATTCCGGCGATTCTTATCCTCGCCTCATCCGTGGTCACCAGCCATTCGTTTTCCCGCATGGAGGGGCGCGCTGTGCTCGTCGGATTGACGTCGCTGCACTATCTCGCAACCGCCAGTTGGATAGGCGGACTGCCTTACCTGCTGCTGGCGATGAAACGCATTTCTGAGCAAGGCATTCGGATAAAAATCAGCCAGCGATTTTCCAGGCTGGCGCAAACCAGCGTTGCCGTGCTCTTTCTGGCCGGGCTTGGGATGAGCCTGGTATTCGTGGGTTCGTGGAATGCGCTCTACGGCACGGCCTACGGAATTATGGTGGGAACTAAAGTGGTGCTGTTCGGCTGCTTGCTACTTTTGGGCGCGGCGAACTACTTCATCGTGAGAGGAGGCGGCACCGCTTCCACAACCGGTGCAACGAGCCTCACCCGATTCGGCGAAGTGGAACTCGGCATCGGCCTGACTGTGATTCTGGCGGCTGCCTCGTTGACGTCCCAGCCGCCGGGAGCCGATCTGACCGAAGATCGCGTGAGCCTGCACGAAATCGCCGTACGCTACGCGCCGCGCATTCCACAGTTCACCAGTCCGCCGCTCGGCGATCTTTCGCCGGCGGGCAAGGAGATGGAACGGAAGGCGAAGCTCGCCGGGGTGAAAGTTCCCGCCGCGTTCATGCCGGGAGAAAGTTTTTCGCACCCCGATACGCCCGGAGACATTGCCTGGTCGGAATACAACCACGCCTGGGCCGGCTTGATCGTCTTTTTCATGGGATTGCTGGCGCTGCTTTCTCGCAACAAATATTTTGCCTGGGCAAAAATATGGCCTCTGATGTTCCTGGGGCTGGCGGTTTTTCTATTTTTGCGCGCGGACCCGGAAAACTGGCCGCTTGGGCCCAACGGCTTCTGGGCCAGCTTCCGCGAAGCGGACGTGTTGCAGCACCGTGCCGCCGTGCTGCTGATCATCGTTTTTGCTCTTTTCCAGTGGGCTGTGGAAACGAACCGGGTTAAATCCCATGCCGCGGCGCTGGTTTTTCCCGGCGTTTGCGCCATCGGCGGCATCGTGTTGCTGACCCACATGCACGCGGTGACGAACATCAAGCAGGAAATGCTGATCGAACTGAGCCACACGCCGCTGGCTATTTTTGGCGTCATGGCGGGCTGGGCTCGCTGGCTGGAACTCCGCCTGCCGCAGGAGAACAGCACACGGAAATATCTGGGATGGGTCTGGCCGGTGTGCTTTATTTTCGTGGGATTGATCCTGATGGATTATCACGAGGCGTAGCGGAATCGCCTGGGAAGGGAATCGCATGACCAAGTCGGCGCTGGTGGTGGTGGATGTGCAGCGGGACTTCTGCGAAGGCGGCGCGTTGGCGGCGGCTAACACGCTTTCGCTGCTGCCGGCGCTTCAGAAATTCATTGCAGAGGCGAAGCGGCAAGGCGCGCTGGTCGTTTTCACGCAGGACTGGCACCCGGCCAATCACAGTTCATTTAAGGCGAATGGCGGGCAGTGGCCGGTGCATTGCGTGGCGGGAACGCCGGGCGCGGAACTTATGCCGCCGGTCGGCGCCGGTGCGGACGATGTCGTAATTCACAAGGGAGTCGGCGTGAACGGTGCGGGCTACTCCGGGTTTGACGAGACCTCGTTGCAAGGGCAATTGCAGGACAAAGGGATAACCCGCATCGGCGTGGCCGGAATTGCCACCGAGTATTGCGTGCGGGCCACGGCGCTGGATGCCCTGAAAGCGAAATTCGACACCACGGTTCTGGATGATTTGATTCGTGCCGTCCAGGACAAAGAAGTGCCGCACGTGCTGGCGGAGCTGAGGCAGGTAGGAGTAAAGCTGAGCAATTCGGCAGCCTGGCTTGCCGCCGGAAAATAAGATTAGTGGTGTGAAGTAACTACTGGTCGCTGCTTAGTTCTGGCCGAGCAGCGCGTCGAAGTAAGCCGTCATCTCCGCGGAGTTCCAGTCCTGAGGCCCGATCACTTTCCTGGCGATTTTTCCCTTGCGATCGATGATGTAGGTTTCGGGGTACATCACCGTGCCATAATCCTGCGCGGATTTCTTTGAAGGGTCGCGCGACGTCAGAAAATTGACCCCGTGGTCCTGAATAAACTTCCGGTAAGCAGATTCGTCCTCATCCATGCTGACGCCAAGCACAACGCCGTTGCGCGACGCGAGGCGCTTGTTCAGCTCAATAAGTGACGGAACTTCTTCCACGCAGGGCTGGCACCAGGTGGCCCAGTAATTCAGCACGACAACTTTGCCGCGCAGGTCGGAAAGGTGCGCGGCCTTGCGGTTCAGTTCCAGGGGTATATCTTCGGCAGTTTTTCCGGCGACAGAGGATTCGCCCTGGCGATAGTGGGGAAGAGTAAAGAAGGCCAGGACGGCGAAGGCAAAGCCCATGCTTCCCCAGGCCATGATTTTCCGGAGTAGGTTGCTCATATAACGCTATAATAACGCACAGAACCCGCGCCGAACAGCCAGGAATCGCCTCGATACCCATGAGCCAATCTTCCACCAATAGCGGACGTGTCAGCGCCATCGTCCCCGCGCGCAATGAGGAAGCGGTGATTGCGGCGTGCGTGGAATCCCTTGCGGTGCAAGAAGAAATTGCGGAAATTCTGGTGATTGACGACCAGTCTTCGGACCGTACCGCGGAAATCGTGCGGTCACTTGCCGCGAAATATTCCAATGTGAGAGTGCTCGAAGCGGCCGAGCTGCCCGTGGGGTGGGTGGGGAAAAACCACGCGGTGTGGGCCGGCGCAAAGGAAGCGCGTGGCGAATGGCTGCTCTTCACCGATGCGGATGCAGTTCACGCTGCGGATTCCGCCGCTAAAGCCCTCTTGATTGCGGCGGAAAATGACGCGGGCCTGGTTTCGTTTTCACCGGAACAGGTGATGGAAACCTGGTACGAAAAAGCTGTCATCCCGTATGTGTTCACAAGGCTGAATAATCGATTTCGCTTCGCAGACGTGAACGACCCAACAAACATAGCCGCTGCCGCCAACGGGCAGTTCATCCTCATCCGCCGCGACGCCTACGATGCCGTGGGCGGCCATGCGAGCATCGCCGGTGAAGTGTTGGAAGACGTTGCGCTGGCAGCGCGGGTGAAAGCGGCGGGTTATCGGCTCTGGTTCGGGAGCGGGAAGGGAATTGTTCGCGTGCGGATGTACCGTTCCTTTGCGGCGATGTGGGAAGGTTGGGAAAAAAACCTGTATCCGCTGATGGGTGGGAGTCTGAAAGCCGTCAAAACGGAGGTGGCCCGGGCGATGTTGCCGGTTCTGCTGACGCTTCTTGCCACAGTGACCGTTGGCGGAATCACGGAATCCGTTATCCTCACCGCTAGCGTACTCGCAATGGGGCTTCTGGGAATTCTGATCGCTTATGATGCGGAGCTTGAATCCAGCGGCTTCTCCCCGCGTCTATTGGCCTATGCGATCCAGGGTCGCATGCTGTTCGCTGGAGTGCTCTGGGCCTCTTATCGCAGCCACCGCAACGGCCGCCTGGACTGGAAAGGACGCACGTATCCCGCGGGTACCCCCCGCGCATCTAAAGGGTAGAAAACCACATGGTCTATCTCACGCGAAAACTGGAGTTTTCCGCCTCGCACCTGTATCACAACCCGGCGTTCACCGCGGAGGAGAACAAGCGGATTTTTGGAAAGTGCAATAACCCGCACGGCCACGGACACAACTACACGCTGGAAGTAACCGTGGCGGGCGAACCCGATCCTGTGACCGGGATGGTTCTGGACCTAAAAGAACTGAAAGAAATTCTGGAACGGGAAATTACCCAGCGCATGGATCACCGGTTTCTGAATTATGAGGTGGCCGAATTGAAGGGCCAGATTCCCACCTGCGAGAACATCGCCCGGGTGATCTGGAATCTTCTGGAGCCGAAAATAAATAAAGGCCGACTGCACAAGGTGCGCTTGTACGAGACGCCTGACTTGTACGCGGACTGTTACCGGAACGGAGCCCACGGCGCATGACGGGCGGGCTCATAATCGAATTGGGGCGGCGCTACCGGTTTTCGGCGTCGCACCGGCTACACAGCTCGAAACTGAGCGAGGCAGAGAATCGGCGCATCTATGGGAAATGCAACAATCCCCACGGACACGGCCATAATTACGTGGTGGAGGTCAGCGTGTCCGGAACGGTGGACCCCGCCACGGGCATGATCGCGAATCTTGCGGACCTAGACGGCTTTGTGGAAAGGGAAGTGATCGAACCATTCGACCACAAATCGCTGAACGAGGATGTCGCGGCGTTCCGCGAAAATGTGCCGACCACGGAGAATGTTTGCAAGGAGATTTTCGCGCGCCTGAAACACTTCCCGAAGGCCAGGCTCGAGCGTGTGCGGGTCGAAGAGACCGGCAACAACACATTCGAATATGCCGGGGAAGAACTTTAGGATCGCTTGGCGGTCCCGCCAGAGGAGAAGGCCCAGTGACGAAACCAACGGAAATATTCCTGAACGAGCAGAAAATTGAGGCGCCGAAAGAGTGCATCGCCGACCACATGCGCAAAGTGATCGCGCTAGTCGGCGAAGATCCCGAGCGCGAAGGCCTGCGGAAGACGCCCGAGCGTTTCGAAAAGGCGATTAAATTCCTGACCAGCGGCTATCACCAGAATCTGGATAACGTGCTGAATGGCGCCACCTTCAGCGTTGCCTACGACGAGATGGTGGTGGTGAAGGACATCGAATTCTTCAGCTTGTGCGAACACCACCTGCTGCCCTTTTTCGGCAAAGCCCACGTCGCCTATTTGCCGAGCAAGCGGGTGCTGGGGCTCAGCAAGATCGCCCGGCTCGTCAACATGTACGCGCGGAGGCTGCAGATCCAGGAACGCATGACTAGCCAGATCGCCGAAGCCCTTTTTGAAAAGATCTGTCCCGAAGGAGTGGGCGTGATCATCGAAGCGCGCCACCTGTGCATGCAGATGCGCGGGGTCGAGAAGCAGCACGGCCAGGCGGTCACCAGCGCCATGCTGGGCTCCTTCCGCCACAACAAGCAGACGCGCGACGAATTCTTGTCGCTGGTCCGCAACCGGCGCGCGTAATTTCCCATTTTTGACACCTTTTCGCGGATGTTCCGTCTAACGGCGAGGGGGTCAAATGCCAAAGCGGAGATTCGTCTTTTCTGGTGTGCTCCTTCTCGCTGTTTTTGTTTCCCTTTGCTCCGCAATCTCCGAAAGTGAAATTCAGCGCCTGGCACGCGTTATGGACTGGAAAGCCGGCCAGGTGATTGCCGACGTCGGCGCAGGCGAAGGGGAAATTGGATTTGCCGCTGCGGCCGCGGTGGGAGAAACGGGAAAAGTATACCTGACCGAGTTGGACGAAGATAAAGTCGCGGCGCTTCAAAAAGACGCGGGCCGGCGGAAATTGAAGAACGTGGTGATTCTGGCGGCTGCGGAAAAAGAAACGAAACTCCCGGATAGCTGCTGCGATGCTATTGTTCTTCGCCGCGTTTACCACCACTTCACCGCTCCCGTGGAAATGGATGGCAGCCTGTTGCACTCCCTGCGTCCCGGCGGGTTGCTTGCCGTGGTTGAATTTGCTCCCCGCAAATCCCTGAGCGCTTCCGATCCGGTGAAGGGCGTCCCGAGCAATCGCGGCGGACATGGAATCCCCAAGAAAGTACTGGTGGAAGAACTGACGGCGGCGGGATTCAAGCTGGACAAATCGTTTGATGACTGGCCGGAGGACGGCTACTGCGTGCTGTTTCGAAAGCCGTAGCCGTGGAAATTCAGGTACTAACTTCTGTGAGCGGCGCGCGAACGCCGCACTCGATCGCGGTTGCCGCAGGTGGCGTCGCTGCACCATCGCTTAACTCTGCCCTTCGTGCGGTCCACGAAGATCCAGGCGCAATCGGAGTTGGCGCAGATCTTCAATCGATCGTGCTGGTGCAGGGCAAGCGCCTCGGCGAGCGAATCGGCAATCAGTGCGAGCGCCGCGGGCCAGCCAATTTGTACGGGTTCATGGGCGAGCCGCAACCCATTTTGGTTCTCCACAAGCCGGCGAAACACAGGTACTTTCAACCATGAGTTCAGTGCTTGCAGGTCGCGCGGTTGAATCGCAGCGCCGTTTGTCGTCTTTTCCGCGAAACTGCGGAGTAATTTCCGCAGTTCGCGGAGATCGCGCAGCACCGCAGGGCCCGGCAGGGAAATGCGGAATCGCCAGAACTCCAGGAAGTCGCTGATCCATTGCGGGTCGTCCAGGAAATCGGTGAGGTGGCCGTAGCCATCCCACATCTCGCTGTTGGCCAGATCCACCCAGGGAGCCGCCTGGCCGAATTTGTGGATGCGGAACTGGTGGGACGCGGGGATCATGGTAACGAAATAAAACTCCTTGACTCATTACACGGCAAAAGGTACTCTGTGAAATGAGCATAGCATCTTTAGCTCGTTACAGGAAGCAGGCATGAGCGATACTACCCAAGCGATCACGGCACAAACGGCACTGCTCGAAGCCAAGGCGACACATAGCTCCATGCGGATCCGCGTCATCCTGGCATTCCTGGCGATCTATGTCATCTGGGGTTCCACCTACCTCGCGATCCGCTATGCGGTCGAAACCATCCCGCCGCTTTACACCGCGGGCTTCCGGCATCTCGTCGCCGGAAGCGTTCTGCTTGCCTGGGCGCTGGCAAAGGGCCAGCGCCCCACATGGGCGCAGGTGCGAGCCAGCGTGGTCATTGGCTTCTTCTTCTTTCTTCTCGGCCACGGCTCGCTCCACTGGGCCGAACAGTATGTGCCTAGCGGCCTCTGCTCGCTGTTGATCGCCATCGAACCGATCATCGTTTTTCTGATGTCCTCGGCGGCGGCGCGGGTCTGGCGCATGAACGGAATGCTGCTCGCCGGAATTTTGCTTGGTCTTGTCGGAGTGGGGATTCTTGTACGCGGCACAGGCCTCGAAGCCGGCTCGCGCGGCTCGCTGGGACCGATTGCCGTGCTCATCGGGGCGATCGCCTGGTCCGCGGGAATTATCTACTCGCGCCGGTCGAAACTTTCCGGCAGTCCGTTGCTGCTTTCCGCGCTTTCCCTCCTGGCCGGTTCCGCCATGCTGCTCACAACCGGCACACTTGCGGGTGAAGGGAAAGATTTGTCGTTCGCGAATATCACGATGAAATCATGGCTGGCCTTCGCCTACCTGATCGTGTTTGGCTCGATCATCGCCTTTACCGCTTATAACTGGTTGCTGGAACACTATTCGCCCACCCTTGTCGCCACGCACACTTACGTAAATCCGGTGGTAGCCGTCTTGCTCGGCTGGCTCTATGGCGGGGAAACAATCACTCTGAAAGTCGGGATTGCTGCCGCGCTGGTCGTCGGCGCTGTTTTCCTGGTTGATCGCGGCACCAATAAACTAAACCGCCCGGCCTGACCGCCCTTCGCATCCCGCACAAAGAACGCGACTTTTCCTTGCCCCTTGGCGAAGCCTGTGATGAACTCTCCTAGACAGCATCGCCATGCTAGGGCAACGATTCGGCCACTACCTAATTGAACAAAAGCTCGGCGAAGGTGGCATGGGCGTGGTGTATCGCGCGCGTGACGAAAAGCTGCAGCGCGACGTCGCACTCAAATTCCTTGGAGTCCTCCCCGCCGGCAGCTCCTCCAGCCATGAAAATGTGCTGCAGGAAGCCCGCGCCATCTCCGCGCTTAACCATCCAAACATCTGCACCGTTTATGAAGTCGGCGAGACCGACGGCAAGCCATACATTGCGATGGAGTATGTGGAAGGCCGGCCGTTGACCATCGAAATTCCCTCTGACGGCATGGCGCTCGATCAGGTGGAGCGTTACGGCATGCAGCTTGCCGACGCACTGGGCCACGCGCACAGCAGGGGGATCATTCATCGCGACCTGAAAGCTGCAAATGTGATCGTCACTCCGCAAGGGCGCCTGAAGGTGCTCGACTTCGGAATATCCCGGCGGCTCGATACCGGGCCAGGCGGGAGCGAGACGACGCGCTTCGACAAGTCCTGGGAATCGCAGCACACCTTCACCGGAACGCTCCCTTATGTCGCGCCGGAAGTCCTGAGGGGAGAAGACGGCGACGCGCGCAGCGACATCTGGTCGCTCGGCGTGCTGATTTACGAAATGTCCGCGGGCCGGCGGCCGTTCAAGGGAGCTACTGCCTTTGAATTAAGCGCGGCCATCCTCCGCGAACGCGCACCGCTGATCACTCCGCCGCTGCCGCCGATTCTGCAAAGCGTGATCGACCGTTGCCTGGACAAAGATCCGGGCCAGCGTTACCAAAGCGCGGGCGAAGTGCGGGCCGCGCTTGAGGCGGCGACTACCAGTTCCCGGACACATGACTATTTCACGCTCATGGCGCGGCGCGAGGGAAGTCTTTCCTCAAGCCACGCAATGAGGAATCTCGCCATCATCGCGTTCCTGGTGCTGATGGGGACGGGAATTGGTTACTGGGTTTACGGCAAATCCGCAGCGAGGAGAAAATCAGTAACGGTCGGCGCGATCCAGTCGATCGCGGTTTTGCCGCTGGAAAATCTTTCCGGCGATCCCGCGCAGGACTATTTTGCCGAGGGGATGACCGACGCCCTGATCACCGAGCTTTCGCAAATCAAAAAACTGCGGGTAATCTCCCGCACTTCGGTGATGCAGTACCGGCACACGCAGAAGCCATTGCAGGAAATCGCCCAGGAACTGAACGTGGATGCAGTGGTGGAAGGCACGGTGGTCCGCTCGGGCGATCGAGTGCGAATTTCCGCAAAGCTGATGCAGACCAACGTCGAAGGCGCGCTTTGGGCGGATAATTTCGAGCGAAAATTCACCGATGTGCTGGCATTGCAAAGCGATGTGGCCACCGCGGTCGCTCGCGGAATCCAGGTTGAGTTAAGCCAGCCCGAAGTCACCGAACTGTCGCGCAGCCGGTCCGTCGTCCCGGAAGCCTACGAGGCCTACCTGAAAGGGCGCTACGAGGTTTCCAAGCGCACCCCCGAGGGATTCCGGGCGGCGCTGGAGTTTTTCCAATCCGCCGCCGACAAGGACCCGACTTTCGCGGCCGCCTACGCGGGCATCGCGGTGAGCTACATGAATCTCGGCAACTACCAGCTCAGCCCGGCCTCGGAGGTGATGCCCCTGGCGTTGAAGGCGGCGGAGAAATCGCTGGCCCTGGATGACCGTCTTGCCGAGGCCCACGCTGCTCTCGCCGCGATCCGCTTCTATGGATTGGAGCGCAGCGGCATCGAAAGTGAATTCCTGAAATCGATCGCCCTGAATCCCGGCTATGCGCAGGGGCTGCACTGGTACGGATTGTATCTCGCGGCACAGGGGAGAAAGCAGGACTCCATCACGGAGATCAAACTGGCGCGCGAGATCGATCCGCGTTCGTTGATCATCAATGCCAACATTGCGTGGTGCTATTACCTCGCCGGTGATTACGACAAGGCCGTCGAATCGGCGAAAGAAACCTTGCGCCTGGATCCCAGTTTTGGCGTTGCCTACGGATATCTGGGACAGGCCTATCTCGAAAAAGGCCAATATGCGGACGCGATCGATGCCGACCGGAACTTCGTTTCGCTGGCGCCCGGGGACGTCTCCCGGCGGGCGGAGCTTGCCGCAACCTATGGCCGCGCGGGGCGAAAGAAGGAAGCGGAAGAGATTCTTTCGGACTTTGGCCAATTGAAAAATGGGACGTACATCTCCGCATACGATTGGGCGATGGCCTACTCTGGCCTGGGGAACAAACAACAGACACTGATGTGGCTGCAAAAGGCGTATGAAGAAAGAAATGGCCGGATGGTGAACCTGGGCGTTCATCCTCAATTCGCATTTTTACGCAAAGAACCCGCATTTCAGCAGCTAATCGCCAACTGGGTGGTTGCGCAGGAGGGCGTGGCGAAGTAGGTTTTGCTCACGTTGACTCCACACGCGCGGACTGCTTTGCTGAACTTCTTGACGAGGTTCGAAGCGTCGAATAGACTCCGCTCTCGTAGGCACATACGTGCCGAGTGTTATACCTGTAGGAGCAAATGAATTCCGGGTTGCATGGAGGGTGCAATGGCCAAGAGTTACAAGGTTGGTTTCAAGACGATCAATGCCAAGCTCAAGGTGACAAAGCATCACCTGAACAGAATCAAGAAGCATGTGGTTAAGAAAGACCAGAAAGTGATTGCCGCGCAAATCCAGGCAATTGACTTGCTCCTCGCCGCCTGCATCAGCGCCAAGATGTCCAGGACTTACACCGGCAGCGGCTACTGACCCCGCGAACCACGGGAAAATCGGCGTCGGGAGTAACCTGCCCGCGAGCTCCCGGATGAAAAGTGAAAAGCATCGAGGACACCGGCAAGCCGGCCCGCGTGACGCATTCGTGCGCCGCTCCCCCGCTTTGGTTTCCTA
>Ga0307471_100001875_pt1 | contig 11836 bp, 10 predicted proteins | sample atmos_gasesAM3C__2_FD_204566 | JGI IMG/M metagenome (GOLD analysis project Ga0307471, IMG submission 204566) | Hardwood forest soil microbial communities from Morgan-Monroe State Forest, Indiana, United States - atmos_gasesAM3C_515 | ecosystem: Environmental > Terrestrial > Soil > Temperate... | reverse complement strand
ATCTTTCGAGTCGTTGGCCCTGACGTCGATTTCTCCTCCGTCGTTGAACAATCGGAAATGATGCGTGGTCGCTTCGTGCGAAAAGCCCATGACATGTCCACCGCGCTTGACGACAGCTTCCGAACGCTTGTCCTGGTCCGGTGATGGATTTTGTTGAGCGCTCGCCATTCCATGAAGGATGGCCAGCGACAAGAGAAGCGGCAGCGTGCGCATGATCTAATGTCCTTTCTTCTTTCGGAATGTCGGAGGCCCCGAAGCAACTCCGGCTCGCGGTCTCAGCGGTGCAGTTTCCAGCAACCGCGCTGCTTGACCCGGTTTTGTCCGCCGCAACCGCTTGTCCCAGTCCTTCGACAATCGGTTCAATTCGACGCGCAGGGACATCAGATTCCTGATTTGCTCGTCGACAGCGCGGATTTTTGAATGCATCAAGGCGCGAACGTGACGACAAGGTGCTCCGCCTCTGTCGCGCACGGCCAGAATGGTCTTTAACTCGGAGAGAGAGAAACCTATTGTCAGTGCCCGTTGAACGAGTTCCACCCTTTGCTGAGACGCCGGCGAATAGTCGCGGTAATTTCCGGCCGTTCGTTGTGGCAGGGGCAAAAGCCCCAAGCGCTCGTAGTGCCGCAGCGTATCCGTGCTCACGCCCGTGAGATGGGCCAATTGTCCCGAACGCATGGGAGCCTTCCTCCGCGAGAAGAGTCTAAACTCTGGAACAGATTCCAGGGTCAATTCGAAACTGATAGTTATTTCGACGCAGCTACTTCCTGAACGGACAGTGTGTCGCTCTTCAAAGTTCCCTTTACAGTGACTTTCTGGCCCGCCAGTTTCGCAAGTTCCGGTTCGTGTCCCTCCAAACCGTAGACCTTCTTGTCGGCAGCGAGAGCGTATTTTATTCCGTCTTTCACGCACATCCGAGTGCATTCAGCGGGAGTCTTGTCCTTGGCCATGTGCGTAGCGCCGCACATGGAATCGGTAAGCGTTCCCGTGAAGGTTTGTTGTTGCGCCAAAACGGCAACTGTTCTTCCAAGCGCCAACACGAGTACCGCGGTCAGCTTCGTCCTGTTCGTCAGTTCCATCTCTCCTTGTGGTTGAGTTTCTTCATCGAAAGATTCGGCGGCACTGCAAAGATGTTGAGCCGTCAACTGTTCAATCCTTTGCCATACCCTCTCCCTGCAGGTATAGCGTCTCTCGCCGTAGGGCTCGTTCTTTCATGAGCGCGAAAAACACCGGAACGAGAATCAGCACGTGAATGGTGGACGTAATCATGCCTCCGACGATGGGCGCGGCGATGGGTTTCATCACGTCGGAACCGACTCCGGTTTCCCACAGAATGGGGATGAGGCTTGCGAGAACGACACACACGGTCATCAACTTCGGCCGCAAGCGATGGACCGCACCTTCGATAACGGCGGCTTCGATGTCTTCGTGCTTGAGCGGTTTTCCGGATGCGAGGCGGCGGTTAAGTGCTTCGTGCAAGTACACGACCATGACCACGCCCGTCTCAACAGCGATGCCGAATAGAGCGATGTAGCCGACCCACACCGCCACGCTGAAGTTGTAGCCGAGTAACTTTTGCAGGATGAGGCCCCCGGTGAGTGCGTAAATCGTCGGGAAGATAAGCACGACGGATTCCGCGACCGAGTGAAACACCATATAGAGGAGCACGAAGATGACGAAGAACACGACAGGAAGAATAATCTTGAGCCGTTCTTTGGCCCGTTGTTCGAATTCGTATTCTCCGGCCCACTTGTAGGTGTGTCCTGGTTGCAGGTGGATCCTTTGTCGGAAGAGATCGTTCGCCGCTTTCACGAATCCGCCGTAGTCCTTTGAATTGAGGTCGATGTATACGTATCCGGTCAAGGCTCCGTCCTCGTCGCGGATCATGGCCGGGCCTCGTGAGAACGATATTCGTGCTATCTGCTCGATAGGAATCTGTGCGCCAGAGGGTGTGGCGATCAACACACGGCGGAGTTCTTCGACGTTGTCGCGAAAATCACGGCTGTAGCGGACGTTGACTGGATATCGCTCGCGGCCCTCAATGTTCTCCGTAACCATTTCACCGCCGATCCCCGAACTGACCGCTTGCTGCACATCGGCGACGGTCAATCCATACCGAGCAGCTTCCAGGCGGTTGACCTCGACGTTGATATAGAAACCTTGCGACACGCGTTCCGCGAAAATGGAACGAATCTGCGGAAGTGAGGAGAGCAGTTGTTGGATTTGCGCTCCGGTCTGTTGGATGCCGTCGAGCGTCGGACCCTGAATCTTCAATCCCAGCGGAGTCTTGATTCCTGTCAGCTCCATATCCAATCGATTTTCGACTGGCATTGTCCAAGTGTTCGAGAGACCTGGGAACTGGAGTCTCGCGTCCATGTCCTGAATGAGTTTTTCGTAAGTAATGCCGGGCCGCCACTGCTCACGCGGTTTGAGCATGATGGTCGTGTCGTACATGTCGAGCGGTGCGTTGTCCGTGGCACTGTCCGAGCGTCCGATCGTTCCGAACACCGTCTCGACTTCCGGGAAGGTTCGAATGATGCGGTCCTGCTCCTGGAGCAACTGCGAGGCTTGTGTTATGGCAATGCCGGGAAGCGCGGTTGGCATGTATAGCGCGGAGCCTTCGAACAGCGGCGGCATGAATTGGCTTCCGATTTTCAGCGCTAGAGGCAGAGTCACGAGCAAGAAGACTAGGTTGAGCAGCAGAGTGGTCTTGCGGTACCGCAGACACAATCGCAATAGGGGCAGGTAAATGGCCTGCGTGACCCGAGAGATGGGGTTCTTCGATTCCGGACGTAGTTTTCCTCGGATGAAAAGAATCATGAGCACCGGAACGAGGCTAATGGCCAGCACGGAAGAAAAACCCACAGCCAGCGTTTTCGTCCAGGCAAGTGAGCGGAACATCCTCCCTTCTTGGGCTTCGAGCAAGAACACCGGCAGGAAGGAAACCACAATGATGACGAGTGAAAAGAAAATAGCTGGGCCTACTTGTTTGGCAGAACTGAGAAGGATGCGCCGGCGTTCCGGCCCGGACACCCCTTCCGATTCGGCAGAAGGATGTTCGGAAAGCTGGCGATAACCGTTTTCGACCATGACGATAGCCGCGTCTACGAGGACACCGATGGCCAGCGCCAGTCCGCCAAGCGACATGATGTTGGAGCTGACGTGGAGGTAGTACATCGGGATGAATGATGCAACGACAGCGATTGGCAATGTAAGGATCGGGATCAGCGCGGAACGAAAATGAAACAGGAAGAGAATGATGACGACGCTGACGATGATCGCTTCTTCGAGCAAGTCACGCTGCAAGGTTTCGATAGAGGCGTGAATCAAACCAGAGCGGTCGTAACCGGCGAAGACTTCAACTCCGGGAGGCAACGAGGATTTAGTCTCCGCCAGTTTTTTCTTTACGCCATCGATGACAGTGAGAGCATTCATGCCATCGCGCATGACGACGATGCCTGCGACGGTTTCCCCTTCGCCTTGCCACTCTGCGACGCCTTCGCGGATGTCCGGTCCGAAGCTGACGGTCCCCAGGTCGCGCACGAGGACTGGCGTCCCGTTTTTCGTGGCAACAGGCACCACTTCCAAGTCGTTCAAGGAACGCAAATAGCCGAGTCCGCGGATCATGTACTGCGCGCCGCCCATTTCGAGCAGTCGTCCGCCGACTTCATTCGTGCTGGCCCGCACTTTTTCGATCACGGTGGAAAGTGGAATGCTGTATGCGCGCAGCTTATTGGGATCGAGATTCACCTGATACTGTTTGACGAATCCACCGATCGTTGCAACTTCCGCTACCCCCGGTACGGTTTCGAGCTGATAGCGGAGATACCAGTCTTGAATGCTGCGGAGTTCCGCAAGACTGCGCTGGTGGCTGCGGTCCACGACAACGTACTCATATACCCAGCCTGCTCCGGTTGCGTCCGGCCCAATGACGGGATGAACTCCGGCAGGCAGACGCCCGGTGATCTGTTGCATGTATTCGAGAACACGAGAGCGCGCCCAATAGAGATCGGTACCATCTTCGAATACGACGAAAACGTAGGAATCTCCGAACATCGTCTGCGCTCTTACGGCCTTCACATGCGGTGCCGCGAGAAGCTTGGTGACGATCGGATAGGTGACCTGGTCTTCGATGAGGCTGGGCGGCTGGCCAGCCCACGGCGTGTGTACAATGACCTGGACGTCCGAAATGTCCGGCAACGCATCAAGCGGGATACGCCGTAAAGACCAGATTCCCGCGAGCACCAGCAGCAGCGTTCCGGTGAACACCAGAAAACGGTTTTGCGCACACCAATCGATCCATCGGGAGATCACGTTACATTCCTCCCGTGGCGTTCACGCTGAGTTGTTTGCTGGCGACGACTTGCCCGTTCTTTTTCGCGAGAATCGTGACTTGCCAGGTTCCTCCGCTGTCCAACTTTCCTGCACCTTCATAGAGGCTATTTCCTTTTTCGGCGAGAGAAACCTGGGTCCGCATAGCGGCCATACCCATCGCCGGCATGGCGGGCATGGAAAAGGTGACGGAAACTTCCGCGCCAGAGATCGGTGCACCGCTCGCATCGGTGAGCTTCACACGGAAGGTGTTTCCGCCTTTGCGCGGAGGATCGGGTTCGGTTGTGAGTTCCGCCTTTGCCTGTGGAGCGTTCATCGCTCCTGCCGTGCCTGCGCCGGGCGGCGGGGGAACAAACGTCCCGAGTGCCGCCTGTAGTTGGCTTTCCGAGTCGATCAGGAAGTTGGCGGACGTTACGATTTCCTCGCCCGTTTTCACTCCTTTCAAAACGATGAAGTCATCTCCCGCTCGCGAGCCGAGTTGCACTTCGCGTGGTTCGATGTAGCCGTCGCCGCGGCTGACGAAAACAATCTGCCGCGTTCCCGATTGCAAAACTCCGGTGGCTGGAATGACCAACTGCTTTCCCATAGCGACTTTCAACGTAACGTTGACGAACATCCCTGGAGTCAATTTCAAACCAGGGTTGGAAAATACAAGCCTCGCCCGCGCCGTGCGCGTCGTCATGTCCACTTGGGGATAAATGAAATTGACGCGGCCCTCGAATGTGCGTCTCGGATAGGAATCGACCATGAGTGAAGCGCGGTCGCCGACTTTGATTCTTCCCAAATCGTTTTGAAACACTTCGGCCAAAACCCAAACGGTGGAAAGATCGGCGACGGAATAAAGCCGCGTCTCCGGCTGAACGGTGAGATTCGGAAGGGCGTTGCGTTCGGTGATGTAGCCAGAAACCGGAGAATCGACCTGGAGTTCCTGCTGGATTTCGCCCGTGGATTCAAGGCGCGCGATTTCGCGCTGTGGAACGCCCCATTGTTTCAGCCGTTCACTTGCGGCGGCCAGGAGCGAAGCAGCTCCCTCGGTCACACCGGGGATTGTGCTTTGCGCGACGCGCTGCTGGTTTTGCTTTGCGACGAGATATTCGCGCTCGGTGGCTGCGAGGTCGGGACTGTAGATCGTGAAGAGCGGCTGGCCTTTGCGAAGGTATTGATACGTGGCGTCCGCGAAGACTTTTTGGATGTAGCCGGAGTACCGCACCTGCACGGTGGAGAGGCGTGTTTCATCAATCACGACATTGCCAGTGACGTGGATATCGTCTTCAACGGTTCTGCTTTCTACCAGGCCAGTCCTGACGCCGATGCTTTGCAGACGTTCCGGCGAAAGCTGAATGGGGACGAGAGCTGCCTCAAGCGGCGCCATCGCCGCACTCTCCGACCTGATCGGAGGACTTTGGGCCGATTCGGTCGAAGGCGGTTGCGCCGCGACCTCCGCCTGCCGACGCTGCTTTCCGCGCCACCACAGTCCGCCGAGGACAACGAGGAGAGCGAGATTGCCCACCAAGGCGAAGACAAACGCATTTCGATAATTTCGCATGTTCATTTTCCTTTTCTAGCGAAGCGACAATCCCGTGATCTGTTCGACCCGCGCAATCGCAGTCTCGTATTCGGCGACGTTCTGCCAGTACTCTTCGTCGAAGTGGAGCACGTCGAGGAACGCGGCCAGCAAGGCTTGAAAATCCTGCTTGTTCGATTGGTACGTGGCCAAGGCAGCCTGGAATTCCGACCGCGACTGAGGCGAGAGTCCCTCGCGGTGAATCTTGAGAAGCTCAGAGGTTTGTTGCACGAGTACGTGCTGCGCACGCAATTCCGCCGCGACCTGCTGCGACTGCGCCTGGAGTTCGCTTCCCGCGCGAAGCTTCTCCGCTTCTGCTTGCGCGAGTTCGGGACGTTGTTTTCGGCTGCGATAGATCGGTACCCGCACTCCGACACTCAACATGTAGTAGGCGCGAAACTGCGTGGGGTCGGTGCGTTGCCACATATATTGCACGTTGAAGTCGGGGTAGAAATCCTTGTGCGCCAAGTCCACTTGGAGCGACTGTCTTTCGATCATCTTCTTGGCGCTGGCGATTTCCGGATTCTGGACTTCCGCAGCAGCCAAAAGCTCCGCGTAGGTCTGCACGAGAGGTGTTTCGACTAGATCGGTGGGTTCGATGTCCGGCGAATCCTGCGGGCGGTTGAGGAGCTGCTTGATTTGGGTTTCGAGCTTGCCCACTTCCAAGTGGTGCATCGCGATTTTACGAAGCAGCTTCGTCTGTTGCAGTTGGGCTTGCAGCAAGTCTTGCTGTGTGCCCATGCCCGAGCGGTAGCGAGCATCCGCGGCTTGTTGCACCTGCTTGAGCAGTTCGCCGTCCTGCTCCAGGATCGCCAACGTCTTGGATAGGTAGGCCAGCTGGAAGTACGCAACCTTGAGTTCGGCGATGACCGTTCGGCGCACGGACTCGATCTGCTGCTGCGAAACATCGGCTTCGCGCTTCGCAATCTCGCCTTTCAAGCGCAACTTGCCCGGATACGGAATTTCTTGCGAGACTCCCAAGCCGATGTACGCAAATTCGCTGTTGGTATACCCAGCAAACGGACGCGGGCTGCCAACGCTGAAATGCTGGAGCGTGAATTGCGGGTCGGGGAGCGTCGAAACTTGTGTCGACGCTTGCTTTGCTGCCTCCCATCCATGCCGCGCCGCCTCGATCTGCGGATTGTTCTTCTCCACTTCCGCGAGCAACTCGGAGAGGGGAGTTGCCACGCCCGCGTGCGAGGATGCCGGCTTTTGGGAAAAGGCAGTTCCACCCGACGCAGCAAAAAGCAAAAACACAGAAATACTTCGACGAAGAGCTGCGCGCGACAAACGCGCAACGAAAATCCTTTTCGCTATCGAAAACATCTTTTTCTCCTGAGCGTGGACAACGAAGCCGCGGATTGTCGGCGAATCACACATTAGGGATTCGGCCGAAAACGAATCGACGGGTTAGAGGAACAGCAGAGACACAACAAGAGACAGGCCGGTGCGTTGCCGCACCGCGGCGCAGCGGATCAGATCAGGAGGGAAGAATGAAGAGTGTACAGCTCTGGAGGCGAATGCTGGGGCGCCTCGAAATCCAAGTGAGAAATTTCGCCGGATGGCGTCGCCTGGGGCGAAGCAAGCACATCGGTTACAACCATCACCGGCGCATGGAGCGTTACATGGGCGACCGGCAACACGCTGGGAGATTGAGACGAAACCATGCCCTTGCAGCAATCGTGACTTTGATTGGACGGATCGCAGGGCATGGAACCGCAGCACTTCATACTCTGCGGGTCTTGCGTCATCGCGGACATGCAGTCCGCAAATTGCAGGCCCAGCAAAGCGACCAACGCCACAACGATGAATAGTCTATTGCGCATTGCCCTCATTCGACTCTAAGCAGATTAGACGCGCGAGTCAACGAAAGGATACGGCCTGGATAGGTGACCAGATTTACCGAAGGAAAAGGGCTGTTTTCTGACCGCTTCGTGAGCTGCTACCGAGCTGCACGCTGAAACGGACTTGGGCGCGAGAGAGGGCTTGCATCACTAAGAGGTCATCGGCTTGCGCGATGCTCCTGTTAGATGTATAACATAGATGGAATGACTGTATCCGAGAACAAGTCTTCTGTGCCCCCGTGGTTGCTGCTCGCATTCAGTCTGTCGAGAAAGGGTGCGAGTTTGCGTGTATCGGTATGGAGAAAGCTGCAGCGTTACGGCTCTCTGCCACTGGGCAATTCCGGTTATCTACTCCCGAACAGTCCGGTAAATCGGGAAAAATTCGAATGGTTGGCGACCACGATTCGCGGAGCGCGCGGGGATGCATCGGTCCTGGAGGTGCAATCAATCGACGCCTACAGCGGCTCTCAACTGGCGAAGCGGTTTTCGGAGGCGAGAACGCAAGACTACCGGGAATTGCTCAAGAGCCTCAGGAAGGGCGCACCCAAAAAACACCCCACTCAAGTCGCGCGTCTGCGCCAGCGTTTTCAAGAAATTGTCTCCATCGATTTTTTCGGAAGTCCGCTGCGCGAACGAGTGGAAAAGATCCTCGCAGCTTTGCAGGAGCCACAAACGAAATCTGAGCCTGCCGAGATGGGAACGGTGTCTCGGTCTGCATACCGCAACCGCAAGTGGGTAACACGTCCTCGCCCAGGTGTTGACCGAGTGCTGTCGGCCTGGCTGATCCGCAAGTTCATTGATTCAAAAGCCCGCTTCGTTTTCGCAAACGAAGACCAGAAGCCAAGCGAAGCGGTCCCTTTCGATATGTACGAGGGAGGCTTCGGACACCGCGGCGAAGATTGTACGTTCGAAACTCTAACGAAAGGATTCCGCATCAGCAACAAGCGGGTAGGCGTGATGGGTGAAATCGTCCATGACGCCGATCTGTTCGACGAGAAGTTCGGGCGCAAGGAAGGCTTTGGCATCGATGAGGTGATGAAAGGGTGGGCGCAACAGGACGTGAGTGACGCGGAACTCCTCGAACGCGGGATGCAGTTGGCGGAAGGCCTGTATCAATCGTTGCGCAAGAGGTGAACTCATGAGATGGATCACACGACAAAACGTCAAAGTCGACCGGGTTGCCTGCCCCTGGCTCATCAAGCGATTTATCGACCCGCAAGCTGAATTCCTGTTCGTGCGCGAAGAGGAACTTCTCGAAAGGGCTCGCCAAGAAGAGGCGATTCCTTTCGACGCAACGCGGTTTTCCGAAGTGAAGCTGAACCACCGCGGCGAACGGTGCACCTTCGAGGCGATTCTTGAAGACTACAAGCTGGCCGATCCGGCGCTGCACCGTCTTGGACTGATCGTCAGAGGCGCGGACGTCCAAGGGCAAGAAAAAGCCTCCCCCGAGAGCCTGGGATTACGGGCTATCGCGCAGGGATTTGCCCTTTCCGCGGGTAGCGACGAGGAGCGCCTCGCTCACGAATTTCCGATCTACGACGCCCTGCTCGAATACGTACGTCAGCAGACGAGTTTCGACGGTCGTGGCAGGTCGGCCCCCAGTCCCCCAAATCTATGGAGGTTTTTCCGATGATTCGTTGGACCAAACGCAAAATCATTTTCTTATCTGTTTGTTTGTGCATTTTTTCGCTCCCCGCAGCCTCACAAGATGTTCCGAGCGACTATCAGGAAGTGCTGAAGTCCCTCGACCGGAAAGGCGATTTCAAGGCTGGCGTGCTCAAAGTAAACATACCGCGCAGTGATTTGAAGATCACGATCCAGGGTTTTTCGACGCCAACGCCATTCGGCTTCGGCGGGTGGATCGCACTAACGAAGAGCGCGGAGGGAAGCGATGTGATGATGGGCGATCTGGTTCTGCTGCAAGAAGAAGTCAACCCCGTCATGTCGGCGCTCTTGGACAACGGCATCGATGTCACGGCGCTGCACAACCATTTCTTCTGGGACGATCCGCACGTCTACTACATGCACGTGCACGGAATGGGTAAGGCCGCGGACCTCGCGCGGCGCGTGAAACCCGGTCTGGACCTTATTGGGCACGTGAAGCCCGAAGCGGCTGCTCCCGCGAGCGGCGCTGGTACAGCACTCGATACCGCGAAGCTCGCCAAGATTGCCGGACACGAGGGCGAGCAAACGGGCGCTGTTTACAAGATCACGGTGGGCCGCGACGACCTCGGCATGAAGGAACACGGCGCGGTCATCAATGCCCGCATGGGTCTGAACACCTGGGCAGCATTTGTCGGAACCCAGGAAGACGCAGCGATTGCCGGCGACGTAGCCATGCTCGAAAACGAAGTGACTCCCGTTCTGAGAGCCCTGCGTAAGAACGGCTTCGAAGTCGTCGCCATTCACCATCACATGACGGGCGATCGCCCGGTGGTCATCTTCCTCCACTACTGGGGCCGCGGTCCGGCGGAAAAGCTCGCCACCGGATTCAAAGCCGCTCTCGACGAACTGGGCAAAGGGGCGCCCGCTCACGAAATGTCTCATTGACCTAGGGAGCGAGAAAGCAGCTCTCGGATGGAGAGAAGGGATGCGCATGAACCGGTCCTGCGCATCCTGACCGGAAGATGAACATGCCACCAGCCATCGAACGGGGCGCGACCACGCGACCGGAATTGCGTGCGTTCCTCTTCTATTTCCTGCGGTTGGGAACCTTTGGGTTTGGTGGCCCGATCGCGCTTGTCGGGTACATGCAGCGCGATTTGGTGGAAAAGCGGAAGTGGGTTTCGAGCGAAGACTATCTGGAGGGCCTCGCGTTTTCACAGCTGTGTCCGGGACCGCTCGCGGCACAGCTCGCGAAATATCTGGGATGGCTGCACGGCGGGACGCTTGGTGCAACCCTCACCGGACTTGCGTTTGTTCTGCCGTCGTTCCTGATGGTTCTCGCACTGGCTTCGCTCTATGTACATTTCGGACAGCTCGTCTGGATTCAGGGACTGTTTTACGGAATCGGCGCGGCGGTCAGCGCCATCATCATCCGCAGCGCCTGGAAGCTGATGCATAGGACGCTCGGCAAGGACTACTTGTTGTGGGGGCTCTTCGCGGTATTGGCCGTAGCGACGGTTTGGACAAAGACGGAGATTGTCTGGCTGTTCTTGTTGTCCGGCCTGATTGCGTTGTTTGTAAAAGCTGCCCCGCAATTCCGGGCAAATTCGGAGAAATCCGCAATCCTGCTCCCGAAGCTCTTGGGCGGATTGGCTGGCGCGGCTTCGTTGAAAACGGTCGGCTCTGTTTTTATGTTCTTTCTTAAAGCGGGAACATTCGTATTCGGAAGTGGACTGGCCATCGTGCCGTTCCTTTACGGCGGAGTCGTCGGTCAATTTCACTGGCTGACGGAACGTCAGTTCTTGGACGCGGTTGCGGTTGCGATGATTACGCCTGGTCCTATCGTAATCACCTCCGGGTTTATCGGTTACTTGGTTGCCGGGCCCCCGGGAGCGTGCGCGGCAGCGCTTGCCGTTTTTCTTCCGCCCTATTTGCTGGTGATTTTTGGCGCGCCCCACTACCGGAGGTTCGCGAAAAATCGACAGGTAAAAGCATTCGTCCAAGGAGTCACGGCAGCAGCGGTCGGCGCAATTGCAGGCGCTGCCTTGATACTCAGCGAGCGCGCCATCGTCGATAAGGCCACCGTAGTCATCGCAGTCATGTCGTTCGGCCTTCTGCTTGTGTTTAAGAAAATTCCTGAGCCCATTTTGATTGTGGGAGCAGGCGCGGCAGGAATTGTGCTTCACCATAGCTAATGGAGAATTTGGGAGGACAAGATGCGAAAGAGTTTGAACTCTCTGTTTGTCGGGATGAGAGCGTTGCTACTTTTTGGTTGCGGGACCGCTCTAGAGGTTTCCGGACAAACGCTCAAGCAAGTCACGAAGTTCGACCTGCCGGGTCCGGGGGGAAGCGCTTCGACTACCTCACGATCGATGAAGACGACCACTACCTCTTGTCGGCGCATCTCGCCGCGGGGCAGACCTACGTCATCGATCTCGGAACTAACAAAGTGGTGGCTACGATTGCCGACACCCCCGGGGTGGAAGGGGTGGAA
>Ga0307471_100001871_pt1 | contig 11844 bp, 7 predicted proteins | sample atmos_gasesAM3C__2_FD_204566 | JGI IMG/M metagenome (GOLD analysis project Ga0307471, IMG submission 204566) | Hardwood forest soil microbial communities from Morgan-Monroe State Forest, Indiana, United States - atmos_gasesAM3C_515 | ecosystem: Environmental > Terrestrial > Soil > Temperate... | reverse complement strand
GCGTCTTTCTCGGCAACGGTGACGGCACCTTCCAGCCCCCCCGCCCGCTCCCCACGCTGTGCAACTTCCCAGATTCCTGCGGCTTTTCTGATTTCGCTCCCGCAGCTGATTTCAACGGGGACCGGAAACTCGATCTCGCTGTCACCGTTACCCGGAAATGTCTTTTTTGCGATAAGCCGACCTTTTCTGTCGAAATCCTCTTTGGCAACGGCGACGGCACTTTCCAATCGCCTGTGGACTTGGGCATCGCCGATCAATACGTCACCGCTGGGGATTTCAATGGCGATGGAAAGATGGATTTGGCGTCCACGCCGAGCATCTACCAGGGAAGCAGCCTGGTTCACGTCCTGCTTGGCAAGGGCGACGGCACGTTTCCTTCTCAATTTACCGTCGACTCCGAAGCTGGCCCCAATTTCATTCTCGTTGCGGACGTGAATGGTGACGGGCTTGCCGACCTTCTTCTCGCCGATCCCGCCGACAATCTCGCTGATGTTCTACTAAACACGAGCCCAACCTCCGGCGCCGACCTCTCGGTTTCCGTTGCCGCCTCACCCGAGCCCGTCTCCGTCACCCAGCAGTTGAGTTACACCATTTATGCGATCAATTCCGGCCCCAAGGACGCGACGAACTTTACTCTGAAAGACGCGCTTCCCTCCGGTGTTACCTTCGTTTCCTCCTCGAACACCCAGGGAACCTGCCTGCAATCCAGTCTCGTCCTCACCTGCTCCCTTGAAAAACTCGTTTCGGGCGACAGCATCACGGCCTCAGTGATCGTCGTCCCCAATTCGCCCGGAACCGCGACGAACAGTGCAAACGTTGCCGCCACGGAACCGGATCCTGACATGACCAATAACAGCTCTTCGCATTCCACCCAGGTGGATCCCATGTTTACCTTGACCGTCACGAAATCCGGCACAGGCACCGGCTCCGTGACGGACTCCACCGGTGACCTCCGCAATTTCAATTGCGGCAATGTTTGCTCGGTAAGCCTGCCAACCGGCACGCAAGCGTACATTTCCACAAATCCCGACGCTGGTTCTGTGTTCGCAGGATGGGGAGGCGCCTGCGTTTCCTCGGGGCTAGACAATCAATGTCTTCTCACCATGAATGCCGATCAGAAGGCCACAGCTGGCTTCGACGTCGGGCCCAACTTTTTCCTGTCCGTCGATACCACCTCGCTCGCGCTTTCTCCAGGAACCTCGGTCACCACCAACATTTCCATCGCTCCGGAAGGCGGACCCAACAACAATGCGTTCAATAATCCGGTCACGCTTTCCTGCTCCGTCGCCGGCCCTGCACAGTTGCCCACGTGCTCCCTTACCACTACTTCCGTCACGCCGGGCACCAATCCGGCCAGTTCCACTCTCACGATCACCGCGCCTCTCCAATCGGCTACGCGCGCTCGCGTGCAACCACCGCACTCGTTCGATTTTCTTCTCTTGGCGTCGTGGCTCGCGCTCGTGGTCATCCTTGTCAGTCTTATTCTGCTTCCAGTACAAAAGTTGCCTCAAAAGCGAGTTCTCTGCCTGCTCTCAGGATTCCTATTGGCGGCAGTTTTCCTGCAGGCGGGCTGCGGCGGCAGCGGTGGCAACGCTAGTCGCGGTGGTCCGCAGGTAAAGAACTACACCGTCACCGTTACCGCCGTGTCCGGCTCCATCAGCAAGTCCGTTCCAATCGCCGTCACCGTGCAGTAGCTGCGCAGTCATACAGCTGTTCAAGCGCCCGAAACTGTGCTAACATTGCCCGTTTTTATATGATGACGCAGACGATACTATCGGCGGCTACTTCGGCCAGCCCCGAACCACAAGGGCCAGCCCTGAACGAGTGCGTATCTGCCCCATCCGCCAAGCACCCCGAACCCCGCCTCGATGCGGGTTTAGTGGCACAGGCACTCCTGCCTGCGCGCTCTTGCCGCAGCAAGCGCGAAGAACAAGCACACACCACCACATCGCGCACCGCCAAAATCCTAATCGCAAATCTGGAATTAGAACTCGAACTAACCTGTAGAAAACTCAGCCCTCTAGGAATTTCTAATCGCAAATTTTCGCCGCTTTTGCGTCTTCGATTCTCCTCGCCATCCCGGTCCATCTCCGCGACCGAATCGAGCGACACTCGCCACTCATCGCTGTGCGTTCTAATCTACGGTTCCGCGATTAAATCTCGATGCAAGCCATTTGAAAACAGCAATTTGCAAATTTCTAATCGGCGGTAAACGGGGTCTAAGATGCGCAGCCAAAATTCAAAAAAGCTGGCAGGATGCAGGCGCTACAAGAGAACGGACGGCGTCATGAAGTGGCGTGCCGGGCGAGGACGCTGCGCGTCCCCAGGGAGTGCGGCGCCCTCACACGGCACTTCGTCGGGGGTAAACCTCTACAAATCCGTAAAGCCTCAATTCTTACAGCGAATTCAGGAACGCGATCAGGTCGGACATTTCTTCTTGCGTCAGATTCATCTGGAAACGCTGGTTGTAAAAATTCAGCAGCTCGGTGAGGTTCTGTGCGGCGCCGTTGTGAAAATACGGGGCGCGCGCGGCGAGGCCTCGCAGGATGGGACCTTTGACGCGGTTCATGTCACTGCAGAGGCCGGTGACGAGGCCTTTGCCGGGATCGGTGGTGTAGAAAACGTAAGGCGCGGTTGATGGCGACGTGGCGAATGGATTCGGGCAGCCGCTGATTTCGTAGACAGGAACGTCGGGGAAATCGAGCTGCGAGAGGGCGTTGGCGATGAGCGGATCGGTTTCGTTGGTGGCGTCGTGACCGGTGCCGATGTCGAGCGGGAGCGGGAGAGAATGGTCGCCGACGTTGGGCGCGTCATGACACGTGGTGCAGGTGCCCTGGAACGGGCCGATGGGCACGGTGCCAAGCGCGGAATTGTCGTTGAGGCCGCGAATGTTGGAGATGGTGAGCGCGCGGGTGTTGAAGAGCGCCTCGCCGGCAGCGATTTTTTTGCGGGCTTGGATGCGGTAGTTCTCGAAGGGATTGTGCGAGGATTGCAAATTCGCCCAAGGCTGGAACATGGTGAGCGCGGTGGGATTGAATGCGCCACCGTCAGGATCTTTGCCGAGCGAATCGTTGGTCCCTGGATAGTAGGCTTGCTGCGAAAGGTTGTAGGCTCCGCCTTGCGCGCCGTCTGCGATGAGCAGGCCGGCTTGAAAATCGGCGAACTGGGCGCTGAAAAGGCCGAGTTCGAAATTCACGATTTCCTGCTGCTGCTCTATGGTGGGCGGCTGCGCGGCTTGCGCGTGAGTGTTGGTGGCGTCGATGGATTGCTGCATCAGGTCGGCGGTGAGGTTGGCGATGAAGGTGGATTCGCTGTTGAGTGGATTGGTGATGGATTCGCGGCCGTCGAACATCATGGTGCTCAGAAAGCGGAGATTCGTGGTGGGCAGCGGGCGGCGGTAGATGGAAACGGTTTGCTGGCCAGTGGTGGGGTCGGTGACGATGGCGCAGCCGTACGGATCGCGAACAGCTTTGATGGTGAACTGCGCGGTGCCCGGAACTTTGAGGAAGACGCGAATCAAGCCGCTCTTGAGGAGCAGGCTGTGGTCGGCCGGATTGCTGGGAGAGCCGGTGGGACAGTTCGCGCCGTCGATGGCGGCGAACAGCGGGTCTTTGCCGTGCGTGAGTGCGAAGCGGGTGCGAATATTTTGAACGCCGAGGCCCATGGCGTCGCTGGCCTGGTGGCAGGTGCCGCAGGAGCGGCCATTGGTGCCGAGGCTTTGGAAGAATGGGCCGTCATCGCGGATCGGGCCGGTCACGTTGTAAGTGGAGACGACGCCGGTGGGATCGAAGAACGGGAAGAGATTCGGAATCACGGTGGCAGAAAGAGCACCGGCGAGCGAGAGAAATACGGCAATTACAAGCCACTTTCGCGTTGCGATTTTTGCAGCAAGCTTTAGTAGGGGGCTGGGAGTCAAGTAGCACCTCTCATCGCATAAACTGCTCGGCATCTCTATTGCGGCGAATTTTCGAGAGCCGATTGGAAACCCACACCGAGAGCTTCCGCTTACCTGTTAATGCGGAATGCGCAGGCAGAGTGGCTCACGCATTTTGAGGGGGCACGAACCACCTGCCTGTGTGCTGCGTTTGGTGCGAGCCTGCCGTCATCCCGAGTTGCGAGCGGCTGCCACCTGACGGATTGATTTGTCCTTCTCTTTTGCCGGCGAAGTGATGGCACGGACTGGGACAACTACGCGAGAGGCGCGAACTTGGTGAGCTTGGGCGGCGTTGCAGCTGCCTCGCTTGCTATTTGCTGCCGGTTGCGCTTGGGTGCAGGTGTTCGCACTCACAGCGGCGCCGTTTCCGTTGGCTGCGACGGGCTGGGTAGCTGTTGCAGGACGGACGATGGAGGAGGAGGACGGAGCTTCGTCGTAGTGGTCGGGATTAATTTCCGCCTGGGCCCGGCAGGGTCGCGCGGTGAGGCACGCGACACCGAGACCGAACATAACGATCGAAATGCGGGAAACCTTCCATGCGTTCATGCCTTGTTCACCTTGGGGACGAGATTCGATGCGGGTCTGATTCGAAATTTGCCCGCACACTACTTCTAATGGGAGATGCGGAAAAGACACTTAAATCGGCTCATGAAAATTGCGCCTGCGCGTCTTAATATTTAATGAATGTCCGATAGTTACATTGACTCCAAATCGAGGAACGGCTTATCCTGCGGGCAAATTTGGTGTCGATGGTTGATGTTGAGGTCAGTGTTGAGATTGGTGTTGAGGCCCTGGGCGTGGTCCAACTTCCATCACAGCCGGTGACGGAACTCCTGGTCAAGTGGAGAGGCGGGGACCAGGAAGCGCTGCACGCACTCCTGCCGCTGGTTTATAAGGAACTTCGCGACATCGCGCATCGCCAACTTCGGCGCGAGCGTTCAGGCCACACCCTACAAAGCACCGCGCTGGTTCATGAGGCATATCTGCGCCTGATGGATCAGGGCGCACCCGAAACGCAGAATCGAGCGCATTTTGTCGCGGTGGCGGCGCGGCTGATGCGTCAGATTCTGATCGACTACGCGCGTTCTCGCGGCGCACAGAAACGCGGCGCGAGTCTGCGCGTGGACGTGGAACTGGCCGGCGATCCTGCTGTGATGTCGCCGAAGCAGGGAGCGGACATCGTCGCACTCGACGATGCGCTGAAGAATCTTTCAGAACGGGACGAGCAACAAGCGCAAATCGTTGAGATGCGGTACTTCGGTGGACTCACGATCGACGAAACCGCAGAAGTGCTGAAGATTTCTCCGGCAACCGTGAAACGCGACTGGAATATGGCGAAGGCGTGGCTGTCACGCGAGATGCGGAGGAGCGCGCGTGGAGAAGCAGGAGCAACCTAAGCACTGGGACAGCGTAAAGGATCTCTTCGGAGCAGCTCTGGAAGTTGAACGCGATCAGAGGAGCGCGTTTCTGAGAGAAGCGTGCGGCTCGAACGAATCGCTGCGCGCGGAAATCGAGTCGCTGCTCTCAGCCTATGAAAACTCTTCCGAATTATCGCGATCCCCATGGCCCGCCGCAGCGGTCGAGACGACAGCGCCGCAATTCATTGGTCCTTATCATCTGCTCGAAAAACTCGGTGAAGGCGGGATGGGGCAGGTGTGGCTCGCCGAACAGAGCGCACCAGTGCGGCGGCGTGTGGCGCTGAAACTAATTCGCGCCGAGATCTACGACAAGGCTTTGCTGCAGCGATTTCAGGCCGAGCGGCAGTCTCTTGCGAGCATGGATCATCCGGCGATTGCGAAAGTGTTTGACGCCGGCACGACGGAAGCGGGCCAGCCTTACTTCGTGATGGAATATGTCCCCGGTCTGCCGATTAACGAGTATTGCGATAGCAAGAGATTGAGCATCCGGCAGCGCGTCGAGCTCTTCATTCATGTGTGCGAGGGACTGCAGCACGCACATCAGAAGGCGATCATTCACCGTGACATCAAGCCTGCGAACATCCTCGTTGTCGAAGTGGATGGCAAGCCGAGGCCCAGCATCATCGACTTTGGCCTGGCCAAAGCCATCGCGTCTCGGTCCCCTGGGGAAACTCTCTTTACACAAGCCGGCGTTTTTCTAGGAACTCCGGGTTACATGAGTCCTGAACAAGGCGATCCCGGATTACAAGACATCGACACGCGAACAGATGTTTATTCGCTCGGCGTGGTGCTCTATGTATTGCTCACTGGTTGCGAACCGTTTGACACGGAGTCGTGGAAGAATCTGCCGTTCCGTGAAGTGCTCCGAAGGCTGCGTGAAGAAGACGCGCCGACACCGAGCACGAGATTAAGTTCGGCGCGCGAGGTGTCCGAACCTACTGCAAGCGCTCGCGGCACGGAGCCGCGGCAGCTCGCGAATCAACTGCGAGGCGATCTCGACTGGATCACCATGAAAGCGGTGGAGAAGGATCGCAACCGCCGCTACGGTACTCCCACGGAGCTGGCTGCTGACCTTCGGCGATACCTAGAGAATGAAGCGGTGGTGGCGCGACCCGCTAGCGCCGGTTACCGGCTGCAGAAATATGTGCGGCGACATCGTGTGGCCGTAGCCTTCGCGATCGTCATAGGGGCGCTGCTAGTGTCGTTCGGTGTGGTTCAAGCAATGCAATTGCGACGCATCACGAGGGAACGTGATCGCGCGAATCGCATTTCGGCGTTTATGACCAACATGTTCAAGCTTTCGGATCCAACCGAAGTGCACGCAAGCAATGTTTCGACGCGAGATGTTCTGGACAAAGCGTCAAAGGATATCGAGACGAGCCTCTCGGGCGATCCGGAGATGCAAGGGCAACTGATGCGCGTGATGGGAAATGCATACAAGAACATGGGAGTAAACGATCGAGCGGAGTCGCTGCTCGAACAGGCTGTCCAAGTAGACCGTCGAAGTTTTGGCCCATCCAATGCGGAGACGCTTGGCGCGGTGACCGATCTGGCGTGGACCCTAAATCAAGAAGGCAGAATCCCGGAGGCAGAGAAATTACAACGGGAAGCGCTGCAGATCGAAGAACAGAAATTAGGCGCGGACGATCCGACCACACTGGGAACAAAAATGGAACTGGCGGTGACTCTCGATCAGGAGGGCCGGCACGAGGAAGCCGAAAAACTTGCTCGCGAAACGCTCGAAGCAAAACGGCGCGTGCTAGGACCTGAAGACACCAGCACGCTCGCCAATATGGAAAATCTCGCGGCCATGCTGGGCAATCAGGGCAAGTTTGCTGAAGCCGAGAAACTGCAGCGAGAAACATTCGAGCTCGAACGGCGCGTGCTGGGGCCGGAGAATCTGAAAACGATAGTTGCGGCGGACAATCTTGCCGAAACACTTGTCTACGAGCGACATGAAGAAGAGGCCGAACAGATTCTTCGCGGCAATTTTGTGACAGTGGTGCGACTGTTCGGACCCGACCATCCCGAACTCGCGAGCATTCGCTACAGTCTTGGATGCATCGCCCTTCACCGTGGCCACCGCGATGAAGCAATCGATTTATTTCGCAGCGCCGTAGAACATGGATTTACGCCTCAGCAGTCTCTGGAGCTAGAAACAGATCCCGAACTCAAGCCGATTTACGACGACCCGCGATTCGCGGCCATTGTATCGGAGGCTCGAGAGAGGGCGGTCGCGGCGCAAAATACGAAGTGAGAACGTGAACGGTTCTGTTGACACTCTTGCGGAGATACGGGAACGGCCTTGCCAGCTAAGCGATGCTTTCGCCGAGAACAATCCCCGCCCTTCGGCTCCGGTCAGGACAAGCCGCACTCCAAAGTGTGATGAGGAGACTGTGGAAAAGCAGGAGCAACCTAAGCACTGGGATAGCGTGAAGGATCTATTTGGAGCCGCTCTCGATGTGGATCGCGAACAAAGGGGCGCGTTCCTAAGGGACGCGTGCGGATCAAACGAATCGCTGCGCGTGGAGATCGAGTCGCTGCTGGCAGCCTACGAAGACTCCTCCGAGTTGTCACAATCCCCATGGCCCGCTGCAGCGGTGGACACAACAGCACCGCAATTTATCGGTCCTTATCATCTGCTGGAAAAACTTGGCGAGGGCGGGATGGGACAGGTGTGGCTGGCGGAACAGAGCGCGCCCGTCCGACGCCGCGTGGCGCTGAAGCTGATTCGCGGCGGAATTTACGATGCGGGGCTGCTTCAACGATTTCAGGCCGAGCGGCAGTCGCTGGCGATCATGGATCATCCGGCGATCGCGAAAGTTTTCGACGCCGGGACGACCGACGCGGGCCAGCCATATTTCGTGAGGGAGTATGTTGCGGGCCTACCGATCACCGAATATTGCGATCAGAAAAAACTGAGCATCCGGGAACGCATTGAACTCTTTATCGAGGTGTGCGAGGGCGTGCAGCATGCGCACCGGAAAGCCATCATTCATCGGGACCTGAAGCCTGCCAACATTCTGGTGGTCGAAGTGAATGGGAAGCCGATGCCGCGGATCATCGACTTCGGACTGGCCAAGGCGGTGAGTGGAAAAATCGAAGGCGAAACATTTTTCACGCAAGCGGGCGGTTTCATGGGAACGCCCGGATACATGAGTCCGGAGCAGTCTGATCCGGGAGTGCAGGATATCGACACGCGAACGGACGTCTATTCGCTGGGGGTGGTGCTGTACGTTCTGCTGGCAGGCTGCGAGCCGTTTGACGCAAGCGAGTGGAAAAAACTGCCGTTGCACGAAGCGTTGCGAAGGTTGCGCGAGGAAGACGTGGCGACTCCGAGCACGAAGCTCAGCGCGGCGCATGATACGTGCAGCGTAGCCGCTGCGGCGCGCGGCGTCGAGCCGAAACAGCTTGTGAGCCAACTTCGCGGCGATCTCGACTGGATCACGATGAAGGCGGTGGAAAAGGACCAAGCTCGCCGATACGGTTCGGTTGCCGAGTTTGAGGCAGACCTTCGCCATTACCTCAATCATGAACCCGTGCTGGCGCGACCTGCGAGCACGAGCTATCGATTGCAGAAATATGTGCGTCGTCACCGGCTTGCCGTGGGCGCAGCGGCCGTGATTGCTGCGTTGCTGATTTCATTCGGTGCGATTCAGGCCGTGCAGCTGCGCCGCATCACGCGAGAACGCGACCGCGCCAGCCACGTGACCGATTTCATGACCAGCATGTTCAAGGTGTCCGACCCGAGCGAAGCGCGCGGCAACAGTATTACCGCGCGCGAGATTCTCGATAGAGCGTCGAAGGAAATAGATAGCGGCCTGGCGAAGGATCCCGAACTGCAAGCGCAAATGATGGACGCGATGGGAGATGTTTACAGAAACCTGGGCCTCTATTCCAGCGCGCACCGCCTTTTTGAGCGTTCTTCCGACATTTGGACTCATACCGCCGGCCCGGAAGATCCGCATACACTCGCCTCGATCCACAATCTGGCGATGACTTTGGGAGGTGAAGGACGTTATCCCGAGACCGAAAAGTTGGAAGCGTACAATCTGGAAGTGTACCGGCGAGTACTCGGACCGAAGCGGGCCGAGACGATTCGGTCCATGTCCGGACTCGCCGTCACGCTCGAGAATGAAGGAAGATACCCGGAAGCGGAAAAACTTGCGCGCGAAGCGCTCTCGCTTTCCGAACGAACTGCTGGTGCTGAAGATCCGGATACCCTGCGGATCATGAACACAGTCGGGAACATTCTGGGCCGGCAAAGCCGCTACGCTGAGGCTGAGCCATTTCATACGAAGGTTCTGGAGATCCGACGGCGGGTTCTCGGCGCCGAGCACCCCGACACGCTCTACAGCATGCACAGTCTGGCTACCGATTTACGCGGCGAACGCAAATACGCGGAAGCGGAGAAGCTCGACCGCGAGACCCTGGACATGCGATCGAAAATATTAGGTCCTGAACATCAGTCGACTCTGGGCTCGATGAGAGATCTGGCGCGTGACTACGTCCACGAACGTAAATTCCAGGAAGCAGAAAATATGGACCGTCAGGCGCTTGCGATTACGCGGCGCGTGCTCGGGCCCACACATCCTGAAACGGGTTCGCTGCTGATCAACCTGTCGGATATTTTGACGCGCGAAGGCCAGTACTCCGAAGCGGAGCAGATGGGTCGCGAAGCGATCGAAATCGACCGACGCGCGCTGGGGCCGGAGCATGCGTTCACTCTCGCCGCGATGAATAATCTGACTCTTGCGCTGGCGCACGAAGGCAAGTTCAGCGAGGCCGAGCCGCTGGCCCGCAGCACGTTGGAAGCTTATCAGCACGCGATGGGACCGAACCATCCGAGCACGCTGGGTTCGATGGACACGCTGGTTTATTGCTTGTATCTGGAACATCACTATGCGGATGCAGAGAAGATGGGCAGAGATCTCGTGGACTTCGAGCGCCGCGTGCTGGGGCCAGACGATCCTTCTACCGCGCAAGTGACCTACAATCTCGCAGCGTATCTCGCGCTTCAAGGCAAACGCGATGAGGCGATTTCAAATCTCCGGCAATCCGTCGAGCATGGCCTTGCCCCTTCGGAGGACTTGAAAATCGAAGCTGACGCGGACCTGCGGTCGCTTCACGGCGATCCGCGCTTCGCTGAGATTGTCGGTATCGGGAAACAGCGGGCCGCGGCAGCGCAGAGTGCAAAGTAGCTTCTCTCGGGATCGGCGCGTCGACAATTTTATTTGGTACAACCGATCCACTGTCGATCGAAGCACGACCGGTTTGGGCGCGAGTGGCGCGGTGCGCTGCAATTCGCTAAACTATAAATATATGACGCAGAAACGGCATAAGACTGTGGGCGTGAGGGTAGGCAACGTCCAGGTGGGCGGAGGCGCGCCGATCGTCGTGCAGTCGATGACGAACACCGACACGGCTGACATTGCTTCGACGGCGCAGCAGTGCTTTGAATTGGCGCAGGCGGGGTCGGAGTTGGTGCGGATTACCGTGAACGTGCCGGAAGCGGCTGCTGCGGTGGGCGAAATCAAGAAGAGGCTGCTGGATGCCGGATGCAATGTGCCGATCATCGGCGATTTTCATTACAACGGGCACGTGCTGCTGACGAAATTTCCAGACTGCGCTGCGGCGCTCGACAAATACCGGATCAATCCAGGCAATGTGGGACATGGGCAGAGGCGCGACGAACAGTTTGCGACGATTTGCAAAGTGGCGCGCGATCACAATAAACCGGTGCGCATCGGCGTGAATGGCGGGTCGCTGAATCAAGAACTTGTGATGCAGAAGATGCAGGAGAATACGGACCGCGATCTGAGCAAGACGTCTGAAGAAATAATCAACGAGTGCATGGTGCTTTCGGCGTTGCAATCGACGGAGCTCGCGCTCGAATGCGGCTTGCGCAAGGACCAGATCATCATTTCGTGCAAGGTTTCGCGGCCGCACGATTTGATCGAAATTTATCGCGACCTGGCGCGGAAGACGGAGCAGCCGCTGCATCTGGGATTGACGGAAGCGGGGATGGGGGCGAAGGGGTTGGTTTGGTCGGCGGCGTCGATGGGAATTTTGCTGGGCGAAGGAATTGGCGATACGGTGCGCATTTCGCTGACGCCTCGGCCGGGCGGCGATCGGCGCGAGGAAGTGTATGCGGCGTGCGAATTGCTGCAATCGCTCGGGCTGCGGACGTTTGCGCCGAGCGTGACGGCTTGTCCTGGGTGCGGACGCACGACTAGCACTACGTTTCAAGAACTTGCGGAAAGCATTCAGGGTTATATTCGCGACAAGATGCCGGAGTGGAGGCGCGAGTTTGAGGGCGTGGAGGAATTGAAGCTCGCGGTGATGGGCTGCATTGTGAACGGGCCGGGCGAATCGAAGGCGTCGAATATCGGGATCAGTTTGCCGGGGACTGGCGAGGCGCCGCGGTGTCCTGTTTACATTGATGGGCAACATTTCACGACGCTTGAGGGAACTTACGACGAGTTGTCGAAT
>Ga0307471_100001870_pt1 | contig 11848 bp, 11 predicted proteins | sample atmos_gasesAM3C__2_FD_204566 | JGI IMG/M metagenome (GOLD analysis project Ga0307471, IMG submission 204566) | Hardwood forest soil microbial communities from Morgan-Monroe State Forest, Indiana, United States - atmos_gasesAM3C_515 | ecosystem: Environmental > Terrestrial > Soil > Temperate... | reverse complement strand
TACCGTAATTGCCGCTTTGTCGCCGCTCCTTAGGCGTTACTCGGGCGAACCAGGTCGCGCGATCATTGACGTTCACTTGGTTGGGCGTCTGCTACAATTTTGCGGACTTGTGACGGACACAAAACAAGCCAAGCGATTTCTGGTATCCGGATTCGTACAGGGCGTCGGGTTCCGCTACTTCGCCGAAAACAGTGCGAAGCGCCTAGGGATCTGCGGGTATGTGCGCAATCTGCGCGACGGTCGCGTGGAAGCCTACGCGATCGGAACGCCACAACAACTGGCGAATTTTCGGCTGGCGTTGGAAAACGGCCCAGGCGCCGCCAACGTCATGAAAGTGACCGAAGAGGGCGACACCATTCATCCGCAGTATGCGAATTCCTTCAGCATCACGTACGACTCGTAGAGATGCGCGGGAGATCCAGCAAAACCAATTGGGAGAGGCGTGAATGGACGATCTGAAGAAGCTGATTCGTGAAGTGCCTGACTATCCGAAGCTGGGAATTCTGTTCTACGATCTCACCACACTTCTGAAGGACAAGCAGGGATTTCATAGCCTCATTGACCGGCTCTGCCATCACTACAACGGACACACCATTGATATCGTGGCGGGGATCGAAGCGCGTGGATTCATCTTCGCGCCGGCGCTGGCGTACCGGCTGGGCGCGGGGTTTGTTCCCGTGCGCAAGCCCAAGAAGCTACCGGCGAAGACCGTGGCGCTGTCTTACGCGCTGGAGTACGGCAAAGACAGCCTTGAAATCCACGAGGACGCGATCAAGCCCGGTAATCGCGTCATCATCTGCGACGATCTGCTGGCGACTGGAGGCACTGCCGCGGCTACGGCGAAGCTGGTGCAGCAGCTCGGCGGAACAGTCGAGGGGCTGGCTTTTGCGGTCGAGCTGACGTTCCTCAACGGACGCGCGAAGCTGCCCGGCCTCGATGTGTTTTCTCTGATTCAATACGACAAGTAAAGCTACTTTTGGCGTCGTTGGCGCAACGCCTCAAACAGGACGACACCGGCTGCGACAGAAACGTTCAAGGATTTCACCGGCCCAGTCGTCGGCAGCGACACGACGAAATCGCAACGTTTGCGCGTCAAATCGTGCAGGCCTTGGCCCTCTCCCCCCAGAACGATTCCCGTTGGTGAGTTGTAGTCCACTTCGGTGTAATTCTTGTCGACGCGCTCGTCGAGGCCAACTAGCCAGTAGCCAGCTTCTTTCAGTGCTTCCATGGTGCGGGCGAGATTCGTGACCTTGGCCACCGGCAAATGCGCAATCGCACCCGCGGATGAACGTGCCACGGTGTCGGTGAGACCCGCGGCGCGGCGTTCGGGGATGACGACGCCATGCGCCCCCACTGCCAAAGCCGTGCGGATGATCGCGCCCAGATTGTGCGGGTCTTCCACGCCATCCAGAAGAACGATCAGTCCCTTTTCGCCGCGGCCGACGCCTTTGTTCGCCGCGTCTAGGATCTCTTCGACAGTGGCGGCAGCGCGCGCTGCAACCAGACCGACAATTCCCTGATGATCCTTCGAGTCCGCCAGACGATCGAGCTGGCTGCGATCTTCAAAGCGCACGGACACATTGCGCTTGCGCGCCAGTTGCACGATTTCCTCGATGCGCGTGTCCTGCCTACCGCGCACGATCACGATGCGGTCAAAGGCGCGGTCCGCTTCGAGCGCTTCTTTTACGGCGTGGATTCCGGTGATCTTATCCATTGCGATCAGACGCCTCAGTCAAAGGCCGCGCAAAATTCCAGCGCGCGCTCGCGTATGGTCTTCACTGGCGTGACGAAACCTGCGCGCGCGGCTTCGTCCACCAGCAAAATCACTCGGTCCAGGTCGCCCTCGCCGGCGCGTCCTGCGAGGGCCAAACGGAGAGGGTGAAACAATTCACGGCCGCGAATGTCCAGATTGGTTTTCAGCGCTTCGACAACTTCCTTGAAGCGCTCAGAGTCGAAGGGCGGAGCTTTTTCCAGAACCAGGCGTGCGAGCTGCCGGAGAACATCGCGCGCGGCATAGCGAGACATCGTCACATGGGTCTCGGACCGCGTCATCAGCTCGGTAGCATCATAGTGAAAAATCAAGGACAGCAAAGCGACGAGTGCAGTGCGGTCGCCGGCGCGAGAGCCAAGCATCGCGGCGGCTCTGTCGCACCAAGCGGCTTGTTCGGACGAGGGTTCGCTAGACAGCCAGCCACGCTCGCGCAGAATTTCGACGACGTCCGTGGCTACGAACGGATTGGCCGTAGTTTCGGTCGAGGCTGGAGCTTGGTCGGACGTCATCGCGAGCTAGCGGGACAGCGTTGCCACAACATGGGCGGCGATCGCCTCGCCACGCCCGATGGCGTCAACGCCTTCGTTCGTTTTGGCCTTGAGATGAATGGAGTCGGCGGAGACGTTGAGCGACTTGGCCAGTGCTTCGCGCATTTTCGGAAAATGCGGACCGAGCTTGGGCTTTTCGACGATGACGACGGCGTCGATCCAGTCGATCGTGAAGCGATTTTCGTCGAGGAGATTTCGGGCATGCTCGAGAAACATCAGGCTGTTGGCGCCCTTCCATTTCGGATCGGTGTCGGGAAAATGCTTGCCGATGTCGCCGAGTCCCGCCGCGCCAAGCAATGCGTCGCACAAGGCGTGAGCCAGCACATCGCCATCGGAATGGCCAACCGGCCCTTTTTCGAACGGCAGCTCGATGCCGCCGACGATCAGTTTTCGCCCTTCTGCGAGGCGGTGCAGATCGTACCCGATGCCGCAACGAATACTCACGATTTGGCACTCATAATTTGGTGCTCATGATTTCGCCCGCTCGCGTTCCACGAAGAAGCGGGCAAGCTCCATGTCGGCGGGCTTGGTGATTTTGATGTTGCGCTCCGACCCGAGGACAACGTGGACGTCGTGACCAAGGCGCTCGACCAGGCCGGCTTCGTCGGAAGCAGTAACGCCGTCGTCCAGGGCGCGGGCAAAAGCACCTTTGAGAAGTTTTGTGGCGAAGACTTGGGGGGTTTGCGCGAGAACAACCCGTTCGCGCGGAATGGTCGCAGTAATCAACGCAACGTCCTCGGGAAGACTAGCGCGCTTTACTTCCTTCACGGTGTCCATGGCGGGAATGCCGAGGATAGCCGCCTGGCATTTGCGCGCTTCTTCGATGACGCGGGTGATCTGCTCGCGGGTGACGAAAGGGCGCACGGCGTCGTGGACGGCCACGAGTTCGGCATCGTCCGGAACTTGCTCCAAGGCGCGGGCGACCGATTCCTGTCGCGTGTCGCCGCCGCGAACGACGCGGACCTCCTGCTTGAACTTTTCCGCAAAGATGCGTTCCTCCAGTTTGGCAACGCCATCGGCGCGGGTGGCCACAATGATGTCGGTGATCAAGTCGCAGGAGGCGATGCGGCGCAGGCTGAGAATGGCGATGGCGACGCCGTCAAGCTCGAGAAACTGCTTGGGAGTCTCGGCGCCCATGCGGGTGCCGAGGCCGGCGGCGGGAAGGATGGCAAAGATGCGCGTCATGCGTTCCAGTGAGTGCGATGGTTTTGCGGGCAAGAAAGTTTACCTCATTGGTCGGGCCAGATAGAAACCGGCGCCGGCCTCATCCGAGCCAGCCAGTTATTTCATGACCGGCAGCACAATATGCGAGGGCATTTTTGGCGTGCAGTAGACACGCTGGGTCGCCTTAACGAAATCCGATGCTTTCACGCGGTAAATACTGGGAACGAACCGCTGCGGGTTGCGGTCGATCAGCGGGAACCACGTCGACTGAACCTGAATCATGATGCGGTGGGCCTTGAGGAAGACATGGTCGCGATCGCGCAGGGAGATTTCCCAGGGACGCGGCTCGCCGGCTTTCAGCGGATGGGCGTGCTCGAAACTGTCGAGATAGCGGCCGCGGCGGACTTCCATGGCGACGGGTAGCTGATAGCCGTTTAGCGACTTGGTATATTCGCCGGGATTCGGTCCGTCTCCCTCGTCCCAAGCATTCTTCTGCGCGTCTTCGGGAAAAACGTCGATCAGCTTGATGACGAAGTCGCTGTCGGTCCCGGATGTCGACGCGACCAGAGACGCAACCACTGGGCCGGTGATGGTGAGGTCATGGTCGAGCGGAGCGCTGGTGAACGTCAGCACATCGGGCCGGCCATCGACAAAGCGCTGATCGTCGACTTCCCAGATGCGCCAATCGCCTCCCGGATAGGTTGGCGAAATCGGGCGCCGGCGATACGGGACGGGGTTGGCAGGATCGGAAACGTATTCGCGATACTTCGGGTCACTTCCTTTGGGCGGCGTGAACGAGAGTGAACCGTCGGCGTGAAGGTAGAGTTTCGTGGATTCCGCCTGCGGCGGCCATTTCGCGTAGCTGTGCCACGTGTTCGAGCCGCTCTGAAAAGTGCTGGCCTGCCACTGCGGCTTTTCACCTTTGCCATGTAGGTAGTAGCGGAAGAACGGCGCTTCGAGCGTTTCGCGAAATTCGCGCGAGGTGTCGTGGCCGCCGAACGGAATCTGGCCAATGCTCTCGGCTTTTTCCGACTGCCACTGGCCGTGAAACCACGGTCCGGCCACGATGAAATTGGTGCGATCGGGGTCGTGTTCCCCGGCGTGGCGGAAGATCTGCCAAGGTCCCCAGGGATCTTCTTGATCCCAAAATCCAGCGACGTTGAGGTTGGGGACCGTGGAGTCGTGTAACTGGTTAACCCACGCTTCCTTCTTCCAGAAGTCGTCGTAGTCTGGGTGCTCGATCGTGGAATTCCAGTACGGGATCTTTTCGTGGAGATATTTGGAGTTGATATTCGAGAGCGGACCGAGGTTTAGGTACCACTCATAGGTGTCGTAGGTTTCGAATTTGAAGTACGTATTGCTGTTCTTGTCAGCCTGCTCCATCACCGCGTATTCGAAGTCATAGCTTTCGCGGAGGGCGCCGTAGCGATGATCGTCGTCGTTCATCCACTGGTCGACGGGCGAAGCCTGTTCGCTGATGGCTTTCAAAGCGGGATGCGGGTGCAGCAGCGTGAGCGCGGTGGTTAGCCCGTCGTAGGAGACGCCCATCATGCCGACCTTTCCGGTGTTGTTCGGCACGTTCTTCACGAGCCAGTCGATGCTATCGTAGGCGTCGGTGGCTTCGTTGGTGGCCTTGGGGTCGTTGAGATTCACGTAGGACGTCAGATCGAAGTTGCCTTCAGACTTGAAGCGGCCACGAAGATTTTGAACGACCAAAATGTATCCGTCCTGCATGAGCTCTTTGAGGGAGGCGGAGATTTCTCCCGGGGCTTTTGCCGGCACGCCGTAAGGCGTGCGGCGAAACAGAATCGGCAGCGGGCTTTTCTGATCCGCCGGAGCAAGGATGACGGTTTGCAGATGCACACCGTCGCGGACAGGGATCATCACCTCTTGGTAAGTGAACGGCGATTTCTCGCCGGTGCCGTGCGCCAAACCAACCGAAGACAAAAAACTCCACACCAGAACTGCCGCAAACACTCGCACTGGTCGCCTCCGCAGGATCGCGCGTCAGAAAACGCCGCAGATGTGGGCGAGAGTATAGCAATGTTCGAGGGTTGCGAGGCAGCGCGAGCGAGTGCGCATGCCGCTCAGACGCGCTCAAGCTTTGGCGAAACGAAGCGCGACCGAATTCATACAATAGCGCAAGCCGGTCGGGCGAGGACCATCGTCGAAGACGTGGCCAAGATGGGCGTCGCAGCGACGACAGGATACCGCGGTGCGCTGCATGCCCAGGCTGAGGTCAACGGTCTCGACGACATTTTCCTTGGCGATGGGCTCGTAAAAGCTGGGCCAGCCAGTCCCGGATTCGAATTTTGTCGCGGAGCTGAACAGAGCCGTGTCGCAGCAGATGCAGCGGAAGACGCCATTTCCGTGAACGTTCAGAAGATCACCAGAGTAGGCACGTTCGGTGCCGGCGCGGCGCGTGACTTCAAACGCTAAAGGTGAGAGTTGCGCTTTCCACTCGGCTTCCGGCTTTTGCATCATCAGGACCGAGACTCTTCCTTTTTTCTCGCCGGCATCGGTGAATTCCACGATATTTACGTTTTTCGGCGGCCCTTTGGGCGCGGGATCGGCATGCGCGGGCTTCATGTGATCGAAATGCCACCAGGTGAGTCCGATCAGCGCGCCACCCGTTGCAACCAGGAACGCTCTGCGGCCGACTGGGCTACGGCCTTGCTCGTCTTTTGTGCCGGAGTGTTGCAGTTTTTCGATGGTCATGACGACTCCTGCCGGGAAAGTTAGAGCCACTCAGCCAAATGTGAACGCGAACGCCTGAACACCGGGATCGAGGAACTCGATCTGGAAGGTGCGGTCCTCGACTTTGTCCTTCTGGCGAATCAGCTGGTAAAGCCGATATTCCTTGACCGTGCCTTCCCCCTTGGCGTCAACATCGGCGCCGCGATCGTCACCGGGATCCGCGCCATCGATTGAGATGCGAAAACGAACAGGTTTGCCGTCTTTGCCCGGGCCGAGTACGAGATGCAGGTCGCGGGCGTGGAAGCGATAGACGATTTTTCCCGGAGCGGCGACCAGGGCGGCGCGCTCCTCTGTAACGTTCCACCTTCCTGCGAGGCCCCAATTGTTGACGTTAATACGTCCAGGCGCAGTGTACGACGCCGTGCCGTCGTGCTTGAGGCTTTCAGGCGAGAGATAGCCCTTCTGGCGTGAGTAGCCAAGATAGGTTTCCGGGGAGCCGACATCCTGAAAATCAGGCGCGGCCTGGGCGCCCGATGCATTGACTTGCACCAGCCCGCCGGCGTTGAGGCTTGCGTTCTTTTCCTTTAGCAATTGCTGGATAACTTGCTCGGACTTGTCGTACTCGCCTTCCCCGAAATGGTGATGACGGATGTTGCCCTCAGCGTCGATGAAGTAGTGAGCGGGCCAGTATTGATTGCTGAAAGCTTTCCAGATCACGTAGTCGCTGTCGATGGCGACCGAATAGGTGATGCCGAGATCTTTCACGGCCTTCGCGATGTTGCCTTTGTCTTTTTCGAACGCGAATTCCGGAGTGTGAACACCGATTACGACGAGGCCGTCGCTCTTGTATTTCTCCGACCAAGCCTCGACGTAAGGAATCGCGCGCAGGCAGTTGATGCAGGAATAGGTCCAGAAATCGATGAGGATGACTTTGCCTTTCAGGTCGCCGCGTTTCAGCGCAGGAGAGTTGATCCAGCCGACAGCGCCGTCCACGCCGGGAAACGAGCCTTCGTTTGCGAGCTTGATCTGAGCGGCGGTTGCAGTTGCGTCGTTGCTACGGGCGTACGCGGTGGCATGAAACCGATCGAGGAGGTGCTGCTCGAATCCGGAAGCGCCACCGGAAAGCGATATGCGGCGGAGGATACCTGTGTCCCAACCGAAGGCAACAGCGATAACACCGACGAGCACGGCGACGCCCAGGCCGCGGCGAATCCATTCTTCGGCTGCGAGCGAACGCTTCATGAGCGCGAAGACCTTGTTGCCAGCAAGCAGCGCGGCGGCGAGAGAGCACGCGGCGCCGGCGGCAAAGGCGATCAGGAGAAACAGAGTTTGCGTGCTCGCGCCTTGAACGGCAGCGCCGGTCAAGATCAGACCCAAGATGGGGCCGGCGCACGGTGCCCAAAGCAGGCCGGTGGAAACGCCCAGCAGGAGAGATTTGCCGACGCGGGGCGCTTCATTACCCTGCGTATGCACGCGACCACCGAGCCGCACGAAAGGCCGCGACAGAAATTCGGCGACGCTGGGCAAGAGGAGCGTCACGGCTAGGATCGCGAAGATCACGAGAGCGATACCACGACCAATCTGGTTGGCGCGAACGATCCAGGCGCCAGCAAAGGTGGCGACGGCGGCGACGACGGCAAAAGTGAGGCTCATGCCCGCGAGAAGCGGCAGGCCACTGCGACGGAAAGGCTGATCGGCGCGGGAAAATACAAAAGGAAGAACCGGCAAGATACACGGACTCGCGATTGTCAAGACGCCCCCCGCGAATGCCAGCAAGAAAAGAAACATTCGGCCATACCCACTAAGATTGGAGTCCGCAGGGCGTTTCACGAATCAGCCAGCCGCCCGTACCCTTGCGCTCTCGCGAACCTGTATTATATCAACGTTGTTGCGTGCCTCTGTTGAGCCGGTTTACGAGGTCAAACGGGTTACACCTGGCTCCATGTATGTATACGTAGATTGCCCGTGCAGCGGATGCGTTGCGCCGGTTATAGCGGCTATGGTGCAGGTCCAGATACTTAAATCGGTGTAATCGGATTCGTTATGGCAGCCGGCTGTCTTGCTCACTTGAATCTCTGGAAAAAGCAGCTTGGGCGGGTGCCGGATTCGGTCTGGGAGCATACCAACCTCGAGACGTTAGTGTTGGCGGACAACGGGCTTACCGGGGTTTCGGAGAGGATCGGCGGACTGAAGCGGTTGAGGATGCTGGACCTCGGTCACAACAAACTGGCCGAAGTGCCTGCGGCCTTGGGCGATCTCGAATGCTTGACGGATTTCCTGTACCTGCACGACAACCGGCTAAAGTCACTGCCTAAGGCTCTGGAGCGTTTGACGAGACTTCGATATTTGAATCTAAGCGAGAACCATTTCGAGTCGCTGCCCGAATGCGTCTCGGCGATGAGCGGGCTGATCGAGCTTCGGACTTCCAACAATGCGTTGCGGTCCTTACCTGATTCGATTTCGCGGCTTTCGCATCTGCGGGAATTACATCTGCGAAACAACAAACTCGAAACGTTGCCCGAGTCCGTCGGCGAAATGCAGGACCTGCGGCAGATCGATTTGCGGGGAAATCCGGTGAAGCGCTTGCCAGTAGCCATTGACTCGTTGCCGAGGCTGGAGAAATTGGATCTTCGTTGGGTAGACACGCTGAACCTGGCTCCGGAATGGATTGTTGCGAGGGAAGCGCGCGGTTGCATAGTCTATCGATAAGCCAGGGCGCGATTTTGGATCGCTTCTAAGCCGCAATCGTAAAGTCGATCAGAGGCGACGTGGCAGCGCTTACGAAATTGGAAATACAGATAAACTTAAACGCTAGTCGACATCGGGTTCAGTCGACGTTGGGCGCGCGCTGCGATTCAGCGTGCTTGGGTCGGTGATTCGACGCGAGCTGTCGGTGCGCGTGGCGCCGGCTGCCGCAGAGCGGGCATTGTGACCGGAGGTCTCGATCCTTTCGTCCAAACGGCCAAAGATCATCTTTCCTGCCGCAGTTTGATGGACCGAGGTCACAGTCATTTCAACGTTCTTGTTGATGCAACGGCGAGCGCCGTCAACGACAACCATAGTCCCATCGTCGAGATAAGCGATTCCCTGGGTTGCTTCTTTCCCTTCCCGTAAGATGAAAACGCGCATGGTCTCGCCCGGCAGCACCGCGGGCTTCAGCGCTTGCGCGAGCTGATTCACATTCAGAACAACGATACCCTGCACGGTGGCGACCTTGTTCAGATTGAAGTCGTTGGTGATGATTTTTGCGCCGATGTTGCGTGCAAGATGTACGAGCTTGTGGTCCACTTCCCCACTGGCGACGCCATCATTGGACAGAATGCGCACGGTCAAGCCTGGAATTTTGCGGATACGATCGAGGACGTCAAGACCACGTCGGCCGCGCTGGCGTTTCAGCGTATCCCCGGAGTCGGCGACCTGTTGCAATTCGTGCAAGACAAACTGTGGGACCAATAAAGGCCCGTCAAGAAATTGTGCTTCGCCGATTTCCGCGATGCGGCCGTCGATCAGCACACTGGTGTCGAGCAGCTTGGGGCACTCCTGAGTCGCCGCCGCGTGAGCAACTAGTCCGCCGATCTTTTCCAAATGGACTCCGCCACCCTTTTCCGAACCAACGACAAAACCCAGGTAGGCGAAGGCGAACAGCGAAGTGTACTCCAGAAAAGACTTGGTTGGCTCGGGCTCCGAGGTGTGCGAAATGACAAAGGTCACCAGCAGCGCCGCGAAAAGGCCGACGACAGCACCAAAAGCGCCGCCTACAAGACCGCTTAGCGCGGCACGGCGCAGCGGCAGCTCTGCCAACAGAATCGCGACGGCCATGAGCAAGCCCATGCCCGCGGCCGGAAATCCGCGGAGATGGAAAGGCTCCAGCGTGTAGCATGTGGCCGCGGCGGCCACAATCAAGATGACGCGAATGATCCAAGAATCCCAGCCTAAGCCCGGCGGGCGCGACGCACGCCGGCCCGTACATTGATCGGAGGCTTCGGAAGGCGGGACTTCCAAGGGTGAGGTGGGGCGCTCTGGAAAAGCTCGGCTCATACGACCTCACAGGACTTGCATAATCACTGCAAAATCGGTGCCGCTTCCCGCAGGAGCGCGAAATTTCCAGGCCAATGCGGGATAGGACTCTAGTTACGTTCCGGAGCTGTATATACGCTTCTGAAGGCCGGGCGTCAAGGCTTGCGAAGACACTGCGCGACTTCAAACACACGCAGGCCGGGAACCGCTCACGAAACGTAGAAACGCGGAACGCGCGCGCCGACCGCGCACAGCAGATCGGAGGTAACCGTACCGATGCTCCGAGCCACTTGGTTGGCGGGATGAACGTGGTCGCCGTCAACGCCGTAGATGGTACACACGTCACCGGTCTCCGCAGATTGGATGTCGGTGACATCGATCATGGTTACGTCCATGGAAACAATTCCCACAATAGGCGCCGACTGCCCGTGGATCAGGACGCTACCCTTGTTGCCTAGAGAGCGATGCACACCATCGGCGTAACCTGCTGCAAGCACGCCGATTACGGACGGACGGTGGGCTACGAACTTGCCGCCATAGCCCACACTGGCCCCGGCGGGTACGCTGCGGAGGCTCATGATCCGCGTTCGCAGGCTCATAACCGGTTTCAGGGGCAGGACTCGTTCGGCTTCGGCGCGCTGCTCGATGGGATCGAAACCCGGGTGATAGCCGTACAGAATGACGCCGGGACGGACCATGTCGGCCCAGGTCTCTGGACGCGAGGCGATGGCTGCACTGTTAGCCAAATGCACGATGCCAGGATCGATGCCGAGCCCGCGGAGGCGTTCCAGCGCCACGTAAAAATGTTCCTCTTGCTCGCGGGTCTGTTGCGCCTGCGCCGAGCCAGCGAAGGCTTCAGACGACGCCAAGTGGGTCATCACGCCACCGAGTTTCAAGTGGCGGCACTTCGCGTAGCGTTGCGCAAAGCATTGGACGTCCTGCAACGGGATACCGATGCGATTCATCCCTGTGTCGACTTTCAGGTGAAACGAGAGCTGTTTGCCGCGGTGTCGAGCGGCGGCGCGTTCGAGCTGCTCGAGCTGGTCGCAGCGGTGAACGACCGGAGTGAGGTCGTGTTTGAAGAGCGTGGATTCTTCGCCGGGCCAGAAGCTGGTGAGAATCAAAATCGGCTTGCGAATGCCAGCCTTGCGAACCTCGACGCCTTCGGAGGCGGAAGTGACGCCGAACCAGTCGGAGCCAGCTTTTTCAAGGATTTTTGCGACCTGAGGGCCGCCATGACCGTAACCGTTGCCCTTGACTATAGACAGGACCAGGCGAGGAGTCTTGCGTGATTGCTCCTCCGCCGGATTGACGTGTGCGCGAATCGCGCGAAGATTGTAGGCCAGCGCCGAAGTGGATACTTCGGCCCAGACCTGGCGGCCTTGCACTTGGAGTTCGCGCTTGCGGCCGGAATTCCTGGAGGCTCCGTGCATTGGAGCGTCGTCACTCGGCGGAGTCGCTTTCTCCGGCATTGTAAGCGTAGATCCCATGGTGGTCCCCGAAGAGAAAATAGTGTACGACATCCGCGAGGCCCGGGCCGATCGACCGCGCGTATGCCGCGTGAAAGACAACACCCGGGAAAGAAGCAAGCGTGTGGCCAGTGGTCAAGAGGAGATGATCTGCCAATATGCGGCAATAAGTCGTTTAGATT
>Ga0307471_100001868_pt1 | contig 11850 bp, 10 predicted proteins | sample atmos_gasesAM3C__2_FD_204566 | JGI IMG/M metagenome (GOLD analysis project Ga0307471, IMG submission 204566) | Hardwood forest soil microbial communities from Morgan-Monroe State Forest, Indiana, United States - atmos_gasesAM3C_515 | ecosystem: Environmental > Terrestrial > Soil > Temperate... | reverse complement strand
GCCGTCAGCCGTTTCACTGTCGCCGGCTCAATGTTCACTCCCGTGCGCCCCTGCACGCTGTACAGCACGATCGGCAACGCCACCGCTTTCGCGATCGCGCAGTAGTGCTGATACAAACCTTCCTGCGTCGGCTTGTTGTAATACGGCGTCACCGACAAAATTCCATCCGCACCGATCTCCGCCAACTCCCGCGCCAGCGCGATCACTTCCGTGGTGTTGTAACCGCCCGCGCCCGCCAACACCGGTACGCGCCGCGCCGCCACTTCCACGGTGATCTCCACAACGCGCAAATGTTCTTCATGCGTCAACGTCGGACTTTCGCCCGTGGTCCCGCACGGCACGAGAAAATCCACGCGGCCGTCGATCTGCCTCTGAATCAAACTCCGCAGCGTCGATTCATCCAGCGAACCATCCCGCCGAAACGGAGTCACCATCGCCGTCCCGCAACCCGTAAACATGTCGTTTCTCCTTCTTCATCAATTTCCAAAAATCACAAAGCTGCAAAAACAACTATCTGTTCTTTTCCCCCTCAGTGTCTCTGTGCCTCCGTGGCAACTTCTTCCCTCTTCGCTCCCGTCAACTCACTCAAAATTTCGCGAAACTCAAACACCCCGCGCTTCCCGCACACCCAACGCGCCGCCTGCAGCGCCCCGCGCGCAAATCCTTCCCGGCTCCGCGCCGTGTGCCGCAGCGTGATTGTGTCCGACACCGAATCAAATCCAATCTCATGCGTTCCCGGATGCGCCCCCGCTCGATTCGAGCTCAACAGCACCGGCCGGTCGTAGCCGCCCGCCCGCATCTCTTCCGCCAATTTCCGCAGCGTTCCCGACGGCGCATCTTTCTTCGCCGAGTGATGAATCTCCCAACCCCACGCTTCGTATTCCGCCTGCTGCGCGAACAGCGCCGCTGTCTGCCGCACCGCTTGCAAAAACAGATTCACTCCCACCGAAAAATTCGGCGCCCATACCAGCCCAGTTCCGCAGCGCGACACCGCTTCCCGCACTGCCGGAAGCCGCTCTATCCAACCCGTCGAACCCACCGCCGCGTTCACGCGTGCTGCCGCCAACCGTTCGATGTTCCGCGCCGCGCTCGTTGGCGCGGAAAATTCCACCGCCACATCCACCCCTCTCAGCGATTCGCGGGTTAACCCTTCGCCGCCCGCATTGTTTTTTCCATTAAATGTCGCGAGCACTTCAAACCCGTACTCCGGCGCCAGCTGCTCGATCAGTCGTCCCATCTTTCCGTAGCCGACAATCGCCAAGCCGAGTCTCATGCGCGCACCGCCTCTGTCCCCGCCTCTCCGCGTGCCAAAAGCTGCGTCACCATGCGCGCATAGATCTCCACCGCCTCCGTCAGCTCCCTCTTCGGAATCCGCTCTGCCGCTGTGTGCGCCACGTGAATGCTTCCCGGCCCAATCAAGAACGGCTTGCCCCACGCCTCACCCAGCGCGGGAATGTCCGTCGCAAAGGCCACCGCCGTCTTCGGCAATCCGTCGAAGCTCGTCAAGTGCACCGCGGGAACGTACAGCACCTCGCGCGCCTCCGCGCGGCCGCTTGCTGCCGCCGCGACCGCCTCGCGCAACGCCGTCGGATCGCCCACCGTGCGGAACATGATCTCCGCCTTCGCTTCATCCGCCACTACGTTCGGCGCGCGTCCGCCCGAAATCGTCCCCACGTTCAACGTGCTCGGCCCCAACACCGGATCGTTCGGCAGCGCAATCCTTCGAATGTCTTGCAGCACGTCCAGCAGCGCGTGAATCGCCGAGTGCCCCAGATGCGGATACGCCGAGTGCGCCAGCTCTCCGCGCGCGATAATTTCGTAGCGCAGAGCGCCTTTCCCGCCCAGCGCCAGCTGATTTTCCGTAGGCTCGCCGTTGATCAAAAATCGCGATCCGCGCGGCGACGCCGCAGCCGCCCTCGCTCCCGCCGAATTCCGCTCTTCCCCTACTACAAACAACAACCCGAAATTCTTCGTCCCCGCTCCAAGCAATTTCTCGGCTGCAAAAATCATCGCCGCGATGATCCCCTTCGCGTCGCACGATCCGCGCCCCCACACAAACTGATCGTCTTCGCTCGACTCGAAAAATGGTGGCACGGTGTCCATGTGCGTCGACAAAGTCACCACCGGCTCGCCCCAGGCCACAAAAACGTTGTCTCGCCCCGGCTCCACCGCGATCCGCTCGAGGCGCCCTGCGGTTCGCGACGCCAGTGCGGACAAATGCGCGAACAGGTAGTCTCCCACCCGCTTCTCGTTGTTGGTGACCGACTCGATATCCACCAACGCCCGCGTCAGCTCAAAAAGATTCATATCCCGGAACCGTGCGACGACTCGGCGCCGCCTTTACGGTCGCTTCGTATACGCAGAAAGCATCCGCCGGCAGGTGACCTTGTGCCGAAGGGTAAGCCGTAAAGATGGCGCCAAGACGCCGCACTACAAAGGCCCTGATTTGCTCACGGAAGAAACGCCAAAGAAAGGAAGGAACCGCGAAGATACTCGGGGCTACCGCCTCTCGATAGCGCTTCATCCATTTCACCATCGGCCGCAACGCGGCCGTGTGCTGGATGACAGTGAACAGGCCTTAGCCCTGCCCCCCAACCGCCGCGCTCAGCCTGCGCAACGATTTCGGCGGAGACTACTTCCTCGCCCCTTTCGCCCGGGCTTCCGATGCTGCTCGGAGCTTTCCGCCCGAACTACTTATGGCCTCCGCACCTCTACCAAGAACAAACAAAGTCTAGGGTACGCTTCTGTAGAATGTCAACAAACGTGTTTTTTGGGCCTAACGCGCTTCAAAAATCCTGATTCCCCGTCGCTCGCAGCGACCCTAGAAACAGGACCGCCGCGATGCATCCACAGCAGGCGATTCCGAACCACGGAAACGGCCCGGACAACAGGTGCGTGGTGCGGTTGTAGTAGCGATCGCCAGTGATGAACCGCCACAAGTCCAGGTACGTTCGCAGTTTGCTCACGCTTCCACACACGATCGCAACCAGAATCAGCACGCCATAAGCCACTGCTGGTGCCGTGTACTCGCCCTCGACGATCGACGACACGAAAATCGCCACTGCAAAGTACACGAGCCCTCCGCCAATCAACAGGAGGACGTAAAAGCATGCCTGCGAGATCGGAAACGGCCGCCCGTTCGACGAAGAAACCAGGAGGATTGCAATCCACGGAACGATCGCCAGTGCTACCGCTTGGAGCACACCCACGGAGAGGCGCACCGTCACCAATCGCTCGCGGCTCACCGGCAACGCTACCGTGAACGAAGAAACTCCCGTCGCCCGCTCTCGCAGCAATCCACCCATTCCCAGCAGGACGACGCTCAGCACCCACAGTGCCGCAAGATAAAAATGTGCGTAGAACATCAATTCGTATCCATTGGACTTCGCCGGCAAAATGCTTTCCGCGTGGTGTACAAAGAAAACGAGTATGGCCACGAGGAAGCTCAGGCAAGTCAGGAATCGGGTTCGCGTCTCCAGCCACGCCTTGTACCAGAGCACGATTTCAGCCCTCCCGAACCGTTTCTAGGAAAATTTCGCGGAGCCCGACCGGGGCAATCTCGATGGACGTCGCATGCAGATCTCGTGCGCGTTCCACGACGGCGTCGGCGTTGCCGCTTGCGAAAATGCTCACCGCACAACCATGCTCCCGGATTCGTTCGACGCCGCTGATGCAAAAGTCGTGCTCCAGCGGGGCCGACGGAAAAACCAGCTCGATGCGCCGGTACGATTCCCGCAGGTGATCGAGTGATGCGTCCACCATCAGCCGCCCTCTCTCCAGAACGCAAACGTAGTCGGCGATGCGCTCCACCTCGGCAATTTGATGCGACGAGAAAAAAACGGTAGTACCCTCGGCCGCTTGTCCGGCGAGGCTTTCTAGCAACTCTTCGATTCCCACCGGATCCAGCCCCTCGCTCGGTTCGTCGAGAATCAACAGGTCTGGCCGCCGCGAGAACGCCAGGAGCAACGCGAGTTTTGTTCGCATCCCCTTCGACAGCAGTCGCACCCTGCGATCGATCGGCAACTCGTAACGATTCACAAGATCCTTCGCACGATCTGCGCACCAGTCCGGATAGAACGAACTCGCAAAGCGAATCGTTTGTCCCACTGTCATATAGCCATACAGGGGCTTGTTTTCAGCTACGTACGCGACTCGCCGTCGCATTTCACGGTTTGCCTCTGCATCCCGAATGCTCAGGCCCAGCACGGTTCCTTCGCCAGCCGACGGAGCGATCATCCCCAATAGCATCTTGATCGTGGTGCTCTTTCCTGCTCCGTTGCGTCCCAGAAAGGCCGTGATGCAACCTCGTTTTATCTCGAGATTCAGTTGGTGCACGGCCTGCACCCGGCCATATGACTTGGACAGATGGCGCGTCTGAATCACCGCCGTCATGCGTTCCTCGCAACTTCCACGGGATTCAACAATTCCGCTTCAAACGCACGCCGAATCTCGTCGTCTTGCAATCCGTCATCACGCAATCGATCGACTAAGTCCCGAATACGACGCTGCACCGACGGCATGTGATCCCTGAGGTTTAACACCCGTCTTTTTACGCAGACGAACGCCCCCGAACCCTGACGAAGCTCCAGAATTCCTTCGTGCTCGAGTTCGGAATAAGCCTTGGCGATGGTGTTTGGGCTTACGACCAGTTCTTCAGCCAATGTGCGGATTCCCGGCAGTTGTTCACCATTTTGCAAGGCGCCGGTTTCCACTGCGTGGCGAACCTGCTGCATTAATTGCAGATACAGAGGTTGACCGGTAGTCGGCGTGAGTTTGAAGAACATCAGGTTAAGTGTACCGATGCTAGGGTACAGTGATACAGTCGCCCTTGCAAGTATTCCCGCGTGATATCGAACGAAATTGAATTATTGTGGTGCGGGAACCAATCTCGGCGCCACATCCACATTCTTCCGCGCGATCCAACCTACCCGTGCTCGCACCTTCACCCAACCGTCGGGCGTCCCCGCGGGCGCCGCCAGCTTTTCCAGCGCCGCTCGAAAAACCAACGCCCCGCTCAACGGCTCGCCGTTCGGCTTGCTCAGCGGACGAATCGGCGTCGGCCCTCCGGTCGCGGTATTCAGCAGTTTGTACGGCTCGACGTCGAAGTTCCGCCCCGCCGCTTCCGCATAATCACTCGCGGCCAGCCACGCGTCGTACGAATCCGGTGTCACCACTTCCAGGTAGTTCTGATTGGCCCACAAGACTTCATAGTCTCCTGCTTTCAGCTGGCCATACGGCTTGTCGCCTGGCCGATTCGCTACCGCCACTTCCTCTGTCAACGTCGCCGTGGGCACAAATCGCCAGCACTTCCAATCGTCGGCAGTCCCTCCCACCGGCTGACAGATTCCAGCGTCGGTTGCCAGAGCCAGCCCGCCCGCCCCTTCGGAACTCAACAGCGTCACGACCGAGCCAATCGGCGGATTCTTCCTGCCAGCAGGCGGCGTGACCGCCAGAGCTTGCGTATCCAGGTTGAACACTCCACCGCATGGCGCAATCGTGCCTTCCCGAATGCGGCGCGTGCCGAACCACACCTGTACTGGCCGCGCCGACGCGTTCAAGTTCGGAGTCATCGTCGATACTTCGCACGTCAGCATGCCTGCGGGATGAAACACCGAGCTCTCGAACGTGGTGGTGTTGAATTTGACGATCGTCGCCAGCCCAAGCTCTTCCTCGCCGCTTGATTGCCCCACCGCAGCCAGAATCTGGCCATCTAGCTCGATAGTCGCGCGCACTTCCGGATCGGCAACCTCCAGATCCTGCCGCAAGCCATCGGCCGTGGTTCCTCGCTTCTCTTTTCGCACTTCCGGAAGCCACGCTTGTACTAGTTGATCGCGATCCCATAGCGTGACCGTACCCAGCACCTCCGGCGCTCCCTTCTTTCGCAGCGCCAGCGTCGCCCGGTCGTCATCGGAGTGCCCCACCAGCTCAAAACGCGAGCTTTCCCCGACGGCGAAAACACCCTTTTGTTCGGCAGGTTTTGCGGACGCTGGTTTATCTATGAGGCTGACCTGCCACTGAAAGTTCTTCGGTGGGCCCGCGCTCAGCCAGGCATACGCAAAACGCCGCCCGACGAGCGCATACCAATACGTGTCGCCGCCCAGCGAGCGCCGTTCCACGCGCGACGGTGCGGCATACAGCAAGTCCCGCGAAATTTCCGACGCATCAAGTGCCGCATCTTGTGCGCGCGAAACAAACGCCAAACACAAGAGGATCAGAAGCGGCAAGCAAGCCAGCAACGCAGGAAGACAAGGAACGATGGAAGGAACGATGGGCGGACGTAGCCGTGCGTTTGTCATGACCGTGGATCGAAGACGCTGAGAACTCTTATAGTCCGCGGCAAGAACTATTTTTTGTCGTTAGCCGCACAAGCGGTGGACCTGCCCAACTACAGTTCCAGCGGCTTTATCGGCGCGTCCTGCGTCGCCACCAGCAATTCCCCATGAAACGCATGCTCAGCCGGTCTGCGATTCAATGCCTCTTCCGCCGACAATCGCGCCAGATCCGGATTGTTGTTCTCCTGCGAGATATGCGCCAGTACCAGGTATCGCGCCATGCCATCAAACCCGTCCGGATCGGCCAGATACTCGCTCACCGCATGATTCGAAAGATGTCCCGTGCGGCTCAGCACCCGCTGCTTCACCACCCACGGATACGGCCCCACCTTTAGCATGTCCAGATCGTGATTCGACTCCAGCAGCAGGCAGTCCGATCCGCGCAGGTGCACCTTCACCAGCTCCGGCATGTAGCCCAGATCGGTGACCAGCGCCATCTTCACTCCACCTGCGCGGAAGGTAAACCCCACCGGATCGGCCGAATCGTGCGGAATCTGAAATGGATGCACTTCGATGTCGCCGACGCAGAATGCCTGCCCTGCGCGGATCGTTTCCACGCCCCTCAGCCGCTTTTCTAGCCGCTCCGGCAGCGCGCGATGCAGCGCGTCCAGAGTCTGCTCGGTTACGTACAACGGGGCCTTCCACATCCCCAGCATTTGCGGCAATCCGCCGCAATGATCGTTGTGTTCGTGGGTGATCAGGATGCCGTCGAGGTGTTCGACATCCATTTCGATGGCTGCGAGCCGCGCCAGCGTTTCGCGTTTGCCCAGTCCGGCGTCCACAAGGAGTCGGGTGTTCTGCGTCTCGAGAAGGGTAATATTCCCCGAGCTGCCCGACGCCAAAATGGAAACCCGTAAGCCGATCGTTTTTCTCCGGGACAGCAGAGACTGCAGCAAGCCGCGCCGAAAACCGTAACGGAAATTCGTGCCGCGCAACAAAAGCGCAGCAACGAAAATCGTCGCCGCTGCAACAATTTTCAGATCATCGCAGAGCGCCACACCCGCGTCAATGGCCCCAGTGTCCCCGTTGAGGAAGACCGCGCGAGTGGCAGCCGAGTCCGGTTAGACTGGTTTGGTGAGCATGGATTCCGGTTGGCAACGTATGATTCGCGATGAAGGCTATGGCCTGATTCCTAGCATCTTCGCCCGCGAAGAAATTGGCGGCCTGCTCGGCCAACTTCAACACGCACAATTGCCACGCTCCCGCGCGGGTGTTCGACACGCGATGAAATCTCCGCTAGTCGCACGCATCGCGCAGGACGAACCGATGATGCGTATCGCCCGAGCGATCTTGGGCGAAGCCGCGATTCCCTTCCGGGCCACGCTGTTCGAAAAATTGCCGGACTCCAACTGGCTGGTCGCGTGGCATCAGGACACAGCGCTTCCGCTGACCGAGCGCAAGGAAACCCCCGGTTGGGGACCATGGTCGGTAAAGGATGGAGTGATCTACGCACACGCGCCGGCTGCGGCGCTCGAACAAGTCTTGGCTCTTCGACTTCACTTCGACGATTCAACCGCACAAAACGGGCCGTTGCGCGTGTTGCCCGGTACGCAAAAGCATGGCGTGCTGACCGACGACGAGGTCCACCGCTTTGCGGAGTCGTGCCCCGCCCTCGATTGCCTCATGCCTCTCGGTGGCGTCGTAGCGATGCGGCCGCTTGTCCTCCACGCGTCCTCTAAATCGCAAGCGGATCTCCCGAGGCGTGTCCTGCACATCGAGTACTCCTCGACTCCAGTATTCGAAAATAACCTGAAGCTAGCGATCGCGTAGCGACTAGCAGCCGAGGCGGGAACGGTCGAGGGTGAATCCGTTGAGCGGCCCGAGCACGGTGATTGCGATTTGTTCCGGTTGGAAGAATTCGCGCGCGAGCGATTGCACTTCTTCGCGCGTCACCGTTTCGATTCCCGCCAGAATTTCGTCCAGCGAATAGAATCGCCGGAAGTACAGTTCCTGGCGCGCCAGATTCGACATGCGCGAACTGGTCGACTCCAGCGACAGCATCAGCGAGCCTTTCAAGTGATTCTTCGCGCGCAACAATTCTTCTTCCGGCACCAGCGTTTCCTTCAACTCGCGGAATTCCTTCACGATCAGATCGATTACCTGCCCGACCGTTTCTTTTGCTGTCCCCGCGTAAACCGTCAGCATTCCTGCATCCGAATACGGCGTGAGCTCGCTGAACACGGCGTACGCCAGCCCCTGCTTTTCGCGGATGTTCTGGAACAACCGCGAAGACATGCCGCCTCCCAGCAGATTGTTCATCACCGCGACGCCGAATCGCTTCTCGTGCGCCAGCGGCACCGACGGCACTCCGAGGCACACATGAACCTGTTCGAGCTCGCGCTTCGTTTCCAAATGAATCGGCGCTTGGGTGGATGGCGCGTCGCCTTCAGTTCCTGGTCCAACGGTGGACAGGCTGCCGAATTCACCCTCTACCAGTTCCAGCACTTGCTCGTGTTTCACGTTTCCCGCCGCGGAAATTACCAGATGATCCGGCGCGAACCAGTTTCGAAAGCGCTTCCGCAGCGCGTCGCGGCTGAATTGCCGCACCGTCTCCGGTGTTCCCAGAATCGGACGGCCCAGGGGATGCTCCGGCCAGAACCCGCGCGTGAAAATGTCGTGGAGCAGGTATTCCGGATTGTCCAGGTCCATCTTGATTTCTTCCAGCACGACCTGGCGTTCCTTCTTCACGTCATCGGAGTCGAACTTCGGCCGTAACACCAGGTCCGCGATGATGTCGAACGCGATCGGCAGGTGCTCATCTAAGACTTTTGCGTTGAAGCAGATCTGCTCTTTGGAAGTGAAAGCGTCCAGCATTCCGCCGACCGAGTCCATCTGCCGCGCGATTTCTTCGGCGCTGCGGCGCTCGGTGCCTTTGAACACCATATGCTCCATGAAATGCGCGAGCCCGTTTTCTTCGGGCACTTCGCCGCGGGAGCCGTTGCGAATCCACACGCCCACCGAAACCGAGCGCACGTGCGACATCGTCTCGGTCAAGATCACGAGACCGTTCGGCAGGACGCGCTTTTGGATATCGCGTGCTTCAGTAGTCATCGCAGGAATTGTGACACAGCGCGTCGAAAACAAGAAATAGTACGCAAAAGCGCCCTAACACCAAGTTTTTTCAGCAGTTTGAAAAGACTTATCAGCTCAACTCAGGTCTTGCTCGTAATCCCGCAAGCTCAGCTTGTGCAAACAACTCGCGGACTACAGGTCGCCGAACACGAGCCACGGGTCACTGCCTAAATCAACTTCTCGTCCGGATTCAGCCTCCCGTACTCGCTGGTGTAGTGCAGCGGTACGTCAGCATAGGTTCCCTTTTCGCGCTGGTAGACTTCGCACACATCGAACGGCTTTGAGTACACGTGGATGCTGACCGCGCGCTGGTTGAATGCGGCCAGGTTCAACACCTGATGCACCGGCTCCAGCGGGTTCACATGCACGGGATTGCTGGCATCCATTTGGTAGATATCGGTCGGAACCAGCTTGCACGTACCGTGCGCGGCATCGCGATCATCCACGCGAAAATTTTGCACCTGCAGCCGGCCGATCGGCGCGGACATCCAGCAGTTCTGGCCGCGATGATTGTGCACCCGGCTAGCCTGCCCGATTTCCCAGCAGATGGTCATGCATTCGAACACCTGATTCTTGAAAATCAGGTTCCGGGTGTAGTTGCCCTTGGAGAAGAAGCAGTATTTCTCCAACGTCTCGGGTTTCACGTGGTGGTTCACGATGTAGTCCTGCACGGTTTCCAGCGTGAAGTCGCGGGCATTAAGCGCCGCGAGATTGTTAACCCACGCGGTGATGGTCAATTGTTCAGCGCTAGTCTGTTTCGCCATCGTGCATTCTCCGGGCTGTCAAATGGATCGGTTCGTAAAATTATAACGCGGTCAGTGCGCAAACGAAGGTGAAACACACGTGGAGTGAGCACACTCCGTTCGTGTTCATTGCGGCCTCGGCAAGGAGCCATCTTCTTGCCGGTAAACCGTCGAGGGAGCCAGATTGTTCACTGGCTTTCCCCGGCCGGCGCCGGAAAGTCTGCTGCTTTCAATAACCGTGTTTCTGGCACCGGCGCTCACTGCCAGTCCATATTCTTGCGTAGGCCGCGCCCCGCGGTCCCTCGACTGGATTCTGTAAAAACGGTTATTCACTCCTTCATTGATGGCGAATCCCTGATTCGCCCTTGTGTGGTTTTGGCCATTTTCGGATGCCACGTCATCCTGATAGGTATTCTGCGATCCACCGTTCGTGTAAAAGCCCGCCAGGGCGTTTTGAATCGCCTGATTTCCGGTGTACTCGTCGCCGTCCGCCATCTGATTGAAGATCCCGGTCGCGTTGTTGCTGGAAATGTTGTGCGCGAAAGAGTTGTTCACCACAGAAGGCCCGTACAGCAGCGCCTTCTCGTTCGCGCCGATCGCGGACGAAACCGTCAACGCCGATCCGTCAGGACTGACCGCAACAATGTGGTAGTACTTTCCCTTGATGATGACAGGTTGGTTCGGCTGCCATTTCGGATTGAACGGCGGCCCGCTTAAGCGGTGAACGGTGTTCCCGTCGGTGGAAACGTTCACCATGAGCGATGCGTCGTTGCTGATGCCATCGAACAAATTGTCATGCGTGCGATTGCTCGCCACCGTGGATCGCACCGTCAGATTGCCGATGATGTCGATGCCCACGCCACTACTGCTATCGGCCCCGCGCTGAAAAAATCCGGGCTTGCACGAACGGGAAAAGCCCAGGCCGCCGGGACCGCCTTTAGGCTTCTCAGTCCAGCCATTGCAGTAGGTTTCGTTGTCCACGACGCGCAAACCGATGATGGAGCCTCCGGACGGATGGCCGCTGCTGGTCACATTGATGCCGTCGTTGGCATTTGAATAAACGGAATTGTGCGCGAACGTAACTTCGGTAACGTTTTTACCCGGTTCCGCACTGTTGAACAGAGCGATGCCCTGATTATTGTCGTGAATTCGCGAATTCGTAATTTGCACCCGCGAGATCGCCGACGCGCCCGGCGAAATGCCGACGCCTCCACCGTCGGCCGAAGGCAAAGGCAGGCCGCATCGCTCGACTTCGGAGTTTTCGATCTTCACATCGCTGCTGGCGTTCAAAATCGCAATTCCGTTCGCGCTGGTCTGTCCGTGCACGTGCTGTACCGCGATCCCGGTGGAGTTGTCGATCCTCAGTAGATCGAAATTGTTTTTGTTGGCCGGACGATTGCCATCGAGTGTCAGGTTCTGGAGGGTTGCGTCCTTTTTCCCCGCGATGCTCACCAGCGCGTTCGGCGCGCGCGGCGCGAAATTCTCGGTAGCACGCAAGGTGGTTTCCGATGTCCCGCCGGCGACCGAGCACTCCGAAGGAATGTGCAGTGTCGCATCGAGCTGCAGAATTCCCGGTGGCAGCAGTACCGCGCCTGGATGAATGCCGTCACACCGCGCATCGATGGCTGCCTGAACCTTCGCAGCGGCTGAAGTCGCGGCGGCAGCGGCGCCTTGAGCGCCAGCCGATTGCGAACTGGGGGCGT
>Ga0307471_100001867_pt1 | contig 11859 bp, 13 predicted proteins | sample atmos_gasesAM3C__2_FD_204566 | JGI IMG/M metagenome (GOLD analysis project Ga0307471, IMG submission 204566) | Hardwood forest soil microbial communities from Morgan-Monroe State Forest, Indiana, United States - atmos_gasesAM3C_515 | ecosystem: Environmental > Terrestrial > Soil > Temperate... | reverse complement strand
TATTCTCACCCCATTCTCCGGTCGCACATGGTATACGCCACCGCAGATCTATATGAACTTTGGTGGTGGCTATCACAGCAACGACGCGAGAGAAGTCGTTGCGAATCCCGGCAGCGCTCCACTGCCGCGCGCGCTTGGAGGAGAGATCGGGCTGCGGACTAAGCTATTCAATCGCCTTGACTTGGCGGTCAATTATTGGCAGCTCCGTTTAACCAGCGAATTGGTGTTGGACGGCGACACTGGACAATTTGAACCGGCCGGCCCGACCCGGCGTCAAGGTCCCGAAGTAGAACTAAGATACCAGATTAATGATTGGCTTAGCTCGGATCTGGACGCTTCCTACACTTGGGGCAGGTTCATCAAGGGTCCAAACAGTGGTGGCGCTATACCTAATGCGCCCCGCGCCTTAGCCTACGGCGGGATAACCGCAAGGCATCCTTCCGGACTAGAGGGTCGAATTCAGATGCGCTTTATGGGCAGCCGTTACGGAGACGAAAAGCGGGTCTCGTTGCTGCGCCCTTGGACCATCTTCGACCTTTTGGCCAAATACACGTGGGAGCGCTATGACTTCAATTTTTCCATCACCAATCTCGCCAATAAAAAATGGTGGGCAGGTCAACAATACCACGATTCGCAAATTCGTAATGATCCTCGCTTACCAACCGTGAATGAACTGAATCCGGTGAACGATATCCATTACACGCCAGGAGGTCCGTTGACTGTGCGGGCGGGAATGACCGTGCGCTTTGACCTGCCGCGATTGGGGCGACCATGAGCAAAAACGCATGAAGACATTTATTGCGAAAAGCACCTTGCTGCCCATTGCCTGTTGTTTGATCTCCGTTTCGTCAACGTGCGCCGTTGAGTTCATCATCCGTGTTGGTCTTTCCTGTGGAATGATGTAGGGGTGGAGTTTATATGAATAGCCAAGAGTTTTGCGCCATATGAGCACTGAGACCGCAGCACAAAATTCCACAGCTCGGACGGCCGTTTTTGGAGTCGTCTGCGGCGCGCACTTCTTTAATCACTTTCAGTCCGCCATGCTGGGAGTGATTTATCCACTCATGATGAAGGAATTGGGCATGGGTTACATGGCGATCGCCTCTTTAGCCGCCGTCTACAACACGCTGGGCAGCGTGCTACAGGCCGCGTACGGTTTCATTGTGCCGTATGTGCGCAGGGGAGTAATTCTCGGCGCAGGAAATTGCGTCCTGGGCCTTTCCGTCGCCGCAAGCGGCTTCGTCTCAAACTATCACCAGTTTTTCACCACCCGATTGCTCGGAGGAGTCGGTTCTAGTCCGCAGCATCCAGTCGGTTCGAGTATATTGGCGAGCCAATTCGGCGCGGCTCGAGGTCGTGCTCTGGCGTTTCATTCTACCGCCGGACAGCTCGGCAGCGTGGCAGCGCCGTTATTGGCTGCTGTGCTCATCACCCAAATGGGCTGGCGCGGCGTCTTTTGGTCCGTCGGCATCGTGACCACGATATTTGGAATAATCTGCTTTATTTTTAAAGACAGCCTGCTTCCGGCCTCTTCTCAGCAGACAAAATCGCGCACGCCGGTTGGCTGGGAGGCTTACAAGAAGTGCCTCATGAACAAAAATGTTATGCTGGTGTCTCTGGTGTTTATGGCCGGAGCCGCCGGGCGTGGGCAAGATATTAACGAAGTTTATATCATCCCACATTTTGTCCGTGATTTTCATCTCGACATCACTTATGGAGCTTTTCTTTTCACTTTTATCCAGGTGGGCAGCCTTTGCGGGCCATTCGTTTGGGGCTGGGTCTCGGATCGCGTCAACAGAAAGCTTGTTATTCAAGTTTCCCTCTTAACTTCGGCGCTATCGACTCTCTCGCTTGCGTGGCAAGAGGCCGTCTCCGCTCCTTTGTTCTTCAATCTAGTTATCTACGGCGCGGCAACAACATCGCGCCAGACTCTCACGCAGGCGCTGCTCAGCGACTTGGTAGGGGAAGATCTTTTCGACGCCGCTTTTAGCCTTTATTACTTCATCGGCTTTATTTCGATTCCTTTCTGGACGGTCATCACCGGCGGAGTTATGACAAAGTTCGGCTTTGGGCCCGCGTTCAGTGTGATCTCGACGTCTTATCTTCTCTCGATGACTCTTCTGACCTTGCTCCGCATGCCCAAAAAGGAGCGGGTTTAAACGATTGCACCACTGGCCGCAATGAAATCGCTGATTTCCGTGAAAAACAACCAACAAGGTAAAGTGACAAAAGACTTGTCCCTGGGCGCGTCTTTAGTCGCTTCCTCCATTATTCACATTGCGGTCATGATTGGGGCTTCAATTCTCATCGGCAGCAGGAGCAACGCTTTCAAAACAGACCTCGTTGCGATTTCGCTCCTCGATGTTCCGGCAATCGAAAAGCTGAACACTTTACGAAAACAAAAGGAACCACCGGTCGAAACCAAACCAATGACGACTCCGAAAGTAGAGCATGCCCGTGAACCGAAGGCCGTGCCTAAACGTGAGCTACCGGAAACGGTGCGCCCCGCACCGCCACCTTCGAAGGAAGAAGCCGCAAAACCTGCGGCACCGGTGGAGCCTGCGGCGAATGCCATACTTTCCACCGCCTCGCGAACTGAAGGTGGCAGCAGCGAAGCGGGAGCCGGAAATCTTTTCGGCAAAGGCAACGTTGGGATTGTTCCGGGAACGGGAACTTCCGGCGGAGGCGGAGGTACCGCCGTGTCGGGTTTGGGAAGAGGTGCTGGCGCGCCCGGTCTTCCAGCGCAGTCGGCGATTCTGAAAACCAATCGCGAGGCAAAGCCGATACAAACGGTTCGGGCCGCTTATCCCCCTTTGGCTTTGCGTATGGGCATGGAAGGCGACGTGACGATCAGAATCGAAGTGGATACAGAAGGCAAAGTAACGAGGTCGGAAATTATGAAAGGCGCGGGCGCTGGCTTTGATGAAGAGGCTCTCAAAGCGGTGCAGCAATCGCGCTTCGAGCCCGCCCAAAAAGACGGCCAGAACGTTCCGGCGGAATTCACCTACGTTTATCGATTCCGCATGGCAAAGTAATCTTCGACGCGTGAGTCCATCGCAGTTGCGAACCGGCACACATAGATATAGGAAAGAATTGGGAGCTGAAAGGGAAGCCGCTTATGTCGAAGTCATCGGATTCTTTAGGACATCATCATCATCACGGTCATCATCCCCACGATTGGGATTCTTCCAAGTACGTTTCTCATTGGGCCGAAGGTCAGGACAAAAAAGAGCAAGATCGCCAGGAGCCATTCCAAGTGCTGGCCCAAACTATTCCCTATGACAAGAAGCTTCCTATTCGAATTCTCGACGTGGGCGCCGGTTACGGCGCCTTGACTCAGTTTCTCCTGAGCTATTTTCCTAAGGCAACCGCGGTCTGCCAGGACGGGTCAAAGGAGATGGCGAAGCTCGGCCAAGAGCGCATGAAGAAACTCAAAGGACGTTTGGATTACGTCCTCTGCGATTTCTCCAAACCGGGTTGGACCGAAAGTCTAACCGGGCTGTTCGAAGCCGTTGTCTCTTCCATCGCCATCCACAACGTCGGGCCAAAAATTATAGAGCGCATCTATAGCGATATCTTCCCCTTGGTCAAGGGCGGCGGCTGCTTCATCAATTTCGACCGCGAACGCCCTCCCTTAGACGATCAATTCAAATGGCTTCGGGAAGCCGGCTTTGAGGACGTGCAACGCTTCTGGCGGCGTGGAGACCGCTCGCTCTTCGGCGGATTTAAAAAATAAAAGCGACGGGTTGAGCAAGTAAACTCGCATGTAGCGTGTATCTCTGCCTATGAGTAACACAAATGAATCATTCGTAATACTTGATAGTCCAGATTCGGGAAAAGCACTCCACCGGATAAAGAAATAACCAAGGGAAGGCTATTATGTCGAAGCCACCGCATTCTTCAGAATATCATCAGCACGGCGACCATGAAGATCATCACCATCATCATGACCACAACCCGCACAATTGGGATTCGTCCGAATACGTTTCCAACTGGGCGGCAAAACAAGATCCGAAAGAAATCGAGCGGGAGAAGCAGTTTCGTTTGCTGGCAAACACTATTCCTTACGCCAAGCAACTGCCGATTAGGATTCTGGATGTGGGCGCCGGATATGGGGCGTTGACCCAGTTTCTCCTGAGCGATTTTCCCAACGCAACAGCGGTTTGCCAGGACGGATCAGAGCAAATGGCGAAGCTCGGCCAAGAGCGTATGAAGCATCTGAAGGGACGTGTCGCCTATGCTCTTTGTGATTTCAGCAAGGCGGGCTGGAGCCGGTCGCTGACCGGAACATTTGAAGCGGTGGTATCATCCATCGCAATTCACAATGTAAACAGCCCGAATATTGTTCGCGCCATCTACGACGAAATATTTCCACTGGTAAAAGGCGGCGGCTGTTTTCTAAATTTTGAAATCTTGCTCCTACCTTTGGAAGATCACCTGAAGTGGCTCCGACAAGCCGGCTTCGTAGGAGAAAAATGTTTCTGGCAAAGTGCAAGGACGGCAATCTTCGGTGGATTCAAAAAATAGCAGCAGAGCCGGTGTCTAATGAAACCGGGAAACATCATAGTGTGCCTAGCTTTGGCAAGCGCATTTCTTTTTATTGCCTGCGGCCGACAAGAAGAGAAAAAATCTCCACCAGCGGAAGAGAAGTTAAATATCATCACCACCGTTGCGCCGATTACAAGCATCGTGGAAAACGTCGGCGGCGATAAAATCAAACTTACCGGAATCATTCCGGAGGGGATTGATTCTCACACTTTCGAGCCGATTCCCTCCGACGCCCAGCTCCTGTCCCGCGCGGATCTTCTTATTATCAACGGGCTCGACCTCGAGATCCCGACGGTAAAACTCGCCGAAGCCAACTTAAAACGAGGCGCATCCATCCTGTCCCTGGGTCAAAAGACCCTTAAGGAGAGCGATTACGTATATGACTTCAGTTTTCCCAAGGAAAAGGGACATCCCAATCCCCATCTTTGGCTAAATCCCGAATATGCGATGAGCTATGCGACGATTGCGCGGGATGAACTAATTCGACTTGATCCGACAAACAAATCGACGTACGAGAAAAATGCCGCAGCCTTCCTCAAAAAGCTTGAAGCCTTGGACCAAGCGATCAAGGAAGCCGTCAAGACAATTCCACAGAATAACCGGCGCTTGCTTACCTATCACGACTCCTGGCCCTACTTTGCGCGGCGTTACGGCTTCCAAGTGATCGGGGCGGCGCAACCGTCAGACTTCTCCGATCCGAGCCCACGGGAGGTGGCGCGTCTCATCGAACAAATTCGCAAGGAAAAAGTTCCCGCCCTCTTCGGCTCGGAGGTTTTTCCCAGCCCAGTGTTGGAACAGATCGCAAGAGAGACCAAAAGCCGCTATATAGACAAGCTTAGGGATGACGAGTTGCCGGGCAAACCCGGCGAGGCACAACACTCGTATATCGGAATGATGCTTGAGAACCTGACTATCATGATCGAAGCCTTGGGTGGTTCAACTGATGCGTTCAAGAAGATTGATCCCGCTCCGGTGACAGGCTCTCATGCCGACTATAGAAGAAAAAACTAACGTGATGCAGAAACTTCAATTGATGGCCGCGGCTGAATTTGCATTCAAATCCCCCTTGATCCCCCGAAGCTGTGAAAAAATCCGTTCATGGTTCGAGAGCCCCACCACGAACGGAATGGCTATATGGAAATTCGAGTACTTACCCGTTCGCCCTGAGGCTCTCGAAGGGCGATCAACTATTTTTTCACAGCTTCCCCTTTTTCAAAGGGAGAATTTTTTCTTTATGACACAAACCCCTCCCTTCGACGAACTCAGGGCAGGCTTTTGGAAAAGAGGGGAAAGGGGAGATTTGTGTGCGGAGGGGGCGGGGAATAATGCGATGGATTTACGTGCCGGGATGCTGGACCGGTATCGCTTATGAACAGCCACAATCATCCACACAGTCACGTGCATGGGAGTCTCCATCCGCACGGCGTTGAAGAACCTGTCGCGCCAAAGGTGGGGGCAACTCCGCTTGTGAACATCACGGATGTTAGCAGTGGCTATGCCGGCAGCCCGGCGATTGAAGATGTTTCCCTCAAGATCTGGCCAGGACAATTCGTCGCGGTGGTAGGCCCCAATGGCGGCGGTAAAACAACTCTCCTACGAACGATGCTGGGAGCGGTGCCGCTGATGCGCGGACGGGTTACTATCAGAGGCGAAGCGGTCAGAGGCTCGGCGCTTGAGCGCGTCGGCTATGTGCCCCAGTTGGAGACCATCGACTGGAACTTTCCCATCACCGTCGAAGAAGTGCTCCTGATGGGCCTCTTCCGCAAGAACCACTGGCTCAAGAGAATCAAGAAAGATGACTTAAAAAAAATCGACGCCCTGCTGGATCGATTGAACTTGGCGGGTCTTGGCAAGCGTCATATCAGAGAGCTTTCGGGGGGCCAGCAGCAAGCGGTCTTCCTCGGCCGCGCGCTGTTGGGAGACCCGGATTTGATTCTGCTGGATGAGCCGACGGCCGGCCTCGACATTCGTTCGCGCGACGATGTCATCCATTTTCTTCACGAGATCAATCACCAGGGCGTCGCCATCGTGATCACGGCCCACGATCTCAACTGGGTGGCGGCCCATCTTCCTTGGGTGGTATGCCTGAATCGCCGCGTCGTGGCGGAAGGGAGACCTCAGGAGGTTTTTACCTCCGCGGTGCTCCAGGAAACCTATCGCGGAGACATGGTGGTTTTCCTCCACGACGGCATGATCATGATCGGCGAACGGCCGCACGCATGATCATGAAGAGTTCAAGTCGTTCCAACCGTTCAAAACGTTTTCGAACTCGCGCCCCTTTCCTCTCCCGCGTCCGCGCGGGGGAGGACCAAGGTGGGGGCTACACGATTTGAACGGCTTGAACTATTGGGACGATTGGAACCCATGCATTTGTTGTCTCCCTTTGAGTACGAATTTTTTCGCCGCGGCCTGTTCGCCGCCATTATGGTCGGAGCCCTGTGCGGTTACATCGGTGTCTACGTGGTTTTGCGACGCATGAGCTACATCGGTCACGGCTTGTCGCATGCCATCTTTGGAGGCGCGGTCCTTAGTTATATAACGCACAGCAACTTTTATATCGGCGCCGGCATCTGGGCTTTGTTTTCCGGCGCCTTGATCCATGCTATTAGCCGGCGCCGCTGGGTAGGAGCCGACGCCGCCATAGGAGTTGTCACCACCACGAGCTTCGCTATCGGCGTCGCAATTATCTCCACCTACCGGAGTTTCACCCGTAACATCGAAGCCGCCCTATTCGGCAACATCCTGGGCATCGCTCCCCAAGATCTCTGGACGATGACCGCGATAGCTCTCGTCGTTTTCCTTTTATTGTTCGTAATTCGCCGGCAGCTCTTGTTTGCTACTTTCGATCCCGAGGTGGCGCACGCCTACGGCATATCCACGGACAAGATTGACTTCCTCTTTGTCATGTTGCTCGCCACCACGGTTCTTGCCTCCACCCAAACCATGGGCGTAACCCTGGTGGCCGCCGCGATGGTGATCCCGCCGGTCATCGCTCGCTATCTGACTAAACGTTTTAGCTCGCTGCTGATTATCTCGCCGATCATCGGCGCACTCTGCGGTGCAACGGGAATGTTTTTGAGCTTCTATCTTGATGTCTCCTCGGCCGCCACCATCGTCCTCACCGCGGCGGCGGTCTTCATCGTGCTCGAAACCATTCTCATCGTGAAGCAAAAGACTTCATCTCGGGCGGCAGTTAACTGAACCCTGACACCTGAAACCTGCTCCCCCTGATCGTCTAATCTTTGGCTTCCAACCAACGCGCTTGCGCTATTCAGACACATCCGGTAAGAATCGAGTGCAACCCACAATGAACCCGCTCAGTAGAAGCCGTTGGTTGGCGCGCCGTTTCACATTGGCGTTTTCGGCGCTGTTCGTTCTGGCTCTCGCCATCGCGCAACCTCATCGCGTTCATCATTTTTTTGAGGACATCGAGCACCCACACGATCATGGCAACGCCGATTCAAGCCACGATGATCACTCCAAAGCGCCTGCCAAAGCCCCTCAGACAGAATGTGTGGTTCAGGCGGTTAGTCAGCATTGTTCCGCCATCCCGGTCGCGGTAGCACAGATTCCGATCATCGCGTCAGCCGTCAACGCTCAACTTCCCGTTTTGCGCCGTTGGGTTTATCATTTCTCCTTGTCCCCGTTCCTACAGAGAGCCCCTCCAGCCATAAGCTCCTCTTTCAGCATCTAGACATACTTCACTAACTCAGAACTTGGGGGAAAGCCCTGAGTCTCGGTTCGTTCTTAATGGAGGAGCGCGATGCAAAAATTAGTAAGCGTCGTCGTATCGGCGCTTTTGGGCCTATTGTCATACGCCGATTATGGTCACGCCCATGGCGTCATAGGGAAAAGATTCTTCCCTGCGACCCTGGTGGTAGATGACCCTTTCGTATCCGACGAAGTGGACCTCCTTAAAGTAAACAAGGGGAGCAGAAATCAAGATGGAGCAGAAACCAGCGTCGGCTTTGAGTTTTCCAAGCGCCTGACCCCCGATTTCGACCTCTCAGTCGGCTGGCAATACCTGTTCCAACAACCAACGAACGGACCCTCGAGTTCAGGAGCAGGTAATCCTGATTTCGGCTTCAAATATGTGTTGGCAAGAAGCCCGGACCATGAATTTATCTTAACCAGCGGGTTTGGCGCGGAAGTCGGAGGCATTGGGCCGGCGCGAGTGGCTGAAAGAATCAGCACCTTTGCGCCCGGTCTTTTATTCGGAAAAGGACTGGGCGACTTGCCGGACTCACTTAAATACCTAAGGCCTCTGTCAATCAACGGTCAGTTCCAGGTAAACATTCCGTCACGACGGCGAACCGTTACAACTACAGTTAACGAGGACGGCGACATCGAACAGGATACCGAGCATCATCCCACCACGATCCCCGTTGGGTTTGCCATCATGTATAGCATCCCGTACCTCCAATCCTTCGTCAAAGACGTGGGACTGAACGCGCCCTTTGCCAATTTGTTCCCGATTGTGGAGTTTAATTTTGAGACGCCAGTTTCCGGTCCCGGCAAAAAGCTTACGACTGCCTTTGCCAATCCTGGGCTTATTTGGGTGGGAAAATATGTTGAGCTTGGCTTAGAAGCCCAAGTGCCGATGAACAAGGTTTCCGGCAAGAACGCTGGAATAAACGGATTGATCCATATTTTTATCGACGACCTTTTGCCTAATATCTTTACCTGGACGCCAGGGGGAATACTTGGGCCCACCCCGCTGCCCAAATGAGAACCTTGGAAAAAAACGCGCTAGGTGCCGTTTTGACTTTAGTGTTCAGCGCTACCGTCTTTCAAACCCCCGCCCAGGCGCACGCTTTTCCGTTGCGTTCGGACCCAAGGGTTGGCTGGACGGTCGCCGCTCCGCCGCCAAAGGTGACGATCTGGTTTGATGGAGAGCTTGAGCCGGCTTTTAGCACCATCACGGTTTACAATTCGGCGAAACAGCAGGTGGATAAAGGTAATAGCCGGGTGAATGGTCCGGACGCTAGCGTGCTCGAAGTGGATCTTACGCCGCTGGCGCCAGGTACTTATCACGTTTACTGGAAGGCGTTAGCAAAAGATACGCATGTTACCGAAGGAGATTTTACTTTTGCCGTAGACAAAAAATGAATTTTTGATCTTTTCACTGGAGAAACAAAATGAACAGATTTTCAAAATTGGTTTTGATGAGTTTTGCCGCGTTGATTGTTGCCCATCCGCAAACGGCCTCAAGCCACGATGGCTGGGTCGAGATAACTCCGACGATTGTTGAAACAGGGCAACCAGCCACCATTAGTCTCATTCAAGGCAATCACTCCAACGAACACAGGAGCTATCGCATCGCCGGGAAGTGGGATCAGAAATACACGACGCTCGTGGTCATCGATCCCAAGGGAAAGAACCGTGCTCTCACGGATCGGCTCATTGATTTCGGCGAAGACGACGAGAAAGTGGGACCTAAGGGACCCAAGGGGTTTTACCTCGCCTCCTTTACACCTAACGAGGAAGGTCTCTATCAGGCGGTCGCCAGGCAGGTAAGAACAGTCCAACAAGGCGATGGCCCTAAGCTTTTAATGATGCGGACTGCCAAGACGGCATTTGCATCGCTCAACATTCCCGGAGTATCCACGGCCAAGAATCTGAAAGGATTTGATCTCACTTCCGGCGGTGGAAACGGTCTTGAGATTTTTCCGATCACCAATCCTATGGGGATTTTTTCAGGAAGTTCAGTGACCCTTGAGCTTCGTCTCAGTGGCAAGCCCGTCGCCGGCAAGGTCATCTCCCTGATTGGAAAATTCGAAGGTTCCGGCTCAGCGCAGGATCGAACCACCGATGAGAAAGGGCGAATTACTTTCGCCATCGGGCCGGCTGATTATTATCTCGCGCGTGTCATTCTTACGGAAGAAAATCCGCGCCCTGACGGACAAGTCGATAAAAGCAGTTACGAGGCGACCTATGTATTCCAAGTTTTTAATCGCCCTTAGTCTCGTCGGTTTACTGTGCTTCGATTGGAATGGGCAGCTCGCCTGGGCCCACGCCTATCCGACGGTTTCTTCTCCGGCCGATGGAGCAAGTTTGAAAGAGCCACCTCGGGAGGTGCGCATTCAGTTCACCGAAGGCTTGGAGCTCGCGTTTAGCCGAATTACGGTCAAAGGCCCGAACGGGGAGGTTGTCAGTCAAGGCACGGCGCGCCAGCCGGCACAAGATACGCTGGCAATTGATCTTAAACCCCTGATCCCGGGGAATTATGTTGTGGAGTGGCAAGTGCTTTCCGTCGATACGCATGTCACCGAAGGCGAACTGCGTTTCACGGTAGCTCCAAAAGGAAAGTAAGAGATGTTTGTCATCGAGGCGAGCGCGTCCGCCATTACCTATTGCGCTCTCGCTCTTTTTCTCGGCTGCCTGATGACAGCAGGCCTTCTGTTGCCACGCGGCGAACCCAGCCAACTCGGCCAGCAGCTTTTTTCTTTCGCGAGGAAACTGCTTCCCTTGTTTGTCATCGCCTCTATTATCTCCCTCCTGATTCAGGGAGCAAAGCTCAGCGGTGGAGCGTTCCCGAGCGTGGAGCTGCTTCTCCGCTACCTCTTCAACACCCAAAGCGGGAAAATCTGGGTAGCCCGCGAGATTTACGCTTTGCTTCTTTTGGGTGGGATGTTCCGGTACAGCCGAAGGCAATACAATCTCACCGGCGTCCGCGCGTTTCTTTTTTTATCATTGCCGCTCATCGCCAGCCGCAGCCTTACAAGCCATGCGGTCGCAGTGCGAGAACACACGGCGGTTGCAGTCTCCGCGGACGCTCTACATCTTCTAGCAACAGCGGTTTGGGCGGGAGGGTTACCGGTTCTGTTCTGGATTCTTTACCACGGCACGCGACGACTCCATCTCCCGCCGTCCTGGTCTGCGGCAACTGTGAACCGATTTTCTTGGTTCGCGCTTGTGGCCGTCGTTGTGCTGGTGACAACCGGGCTTTATCAAAGCTGGATCCAGGTGCAACGCTTGGATATTTTATTCGCAACACCATACGGGCAAATCCTTACGATAAAGGTCCTCATTTTTCTATGCATGGGAACGATTGGAGCTTTGAATCTGTTTTCGACGAAACCAAAGTTACTTGACAGCGCGCAGACGGAACGCCTGCCCAATTGGCTCCAACGAAAAACGCTCGGAAGAATCGGCAGCGAAGCCATCATCGGCATCGGAGTGTTTTGTGTGACGGCCATCTTGACGTTATTGCCGCCGGGAATTCACAGTCTCCATCAGGCCAGCGCAAGTGGTAACAACCAGCTCAAGGCCTACCCCGATGAGCTTAATCTATTTACCTGGTTAAGCTAC
>Ga0307471_100001866_pt1 | contig 11860 bp, 11 predicted proteins | sample atmos_gasesAM3C__2_FD_204566 | JGI IMG/M metagenome (GOLD analysis project Ga0307471, IMG submission 204566) | Hardwood forest soil microbial communities from Morgan-Monroe State Forest, Indiana, United States - atmos_gasesAM3C_515 | ecosystem: Environmental > Terrestrial > Soil > Temperate... | reverse complement strand
TTGCTCGCGAGCTGAATGAACGTCCTCGACAAACACTCGAATGGATGACACCATCACAGCGGCTCGCTGCGGTTGCTGCGCCCACTGCTTGAGTCCGCCAGTGAAACGGAATGTAATCCGGCCGTCCTGGTGCGGCGGGGCTCCATCACAAGACCCTCCCCGATGGAGTGGGCCGTCGAGTTAGCGATTGAACCGTTTTGGCATACAGGGACGGCGAACCGACACGGGCCGGCCAGCAACCTCAATCCCGGCCCCACCCTTTTCCCAACCGCCGCCCCACGTCTGGCGAAACTGCGCTCGCCTGAGCCGGCGCGCTATCCCCCCAACTACGAAGGCGTTGACGCGCCACCGTCGCGAGGGCAAGTGTCTCGGGCGAGGGCCCGGCGAACAATTTGCCCAACTTTCCGCCTGACCAACTCAAGCCGCTGTTCATGACGCCGCCTTCTTCACCGCCGAAGATGCGTAGCACGAGCATTCGGTAAACCGGAGTCGTTGCTGAGAGGGACGGGTGCTCGGGCAACCCTCTCTGCAAGCCGGCTTGCGGCTACTGATCGCTCCCGTCCGCGGCTCTGGTGAGCGTGCCTTCGAAGACGGTGACGGCCCGCCCCGTAATGGTCACCCGATCGCCATTCAGCTCAACCCCGACCAACCCTGACCGGGGAGACACCTGGAGGCCCACCAGCGATGTCCGCCCGAGCCGATCGGCCCAATACGGCGCCAGGACCGTGTGCGCGCTGCCGGTGACGGGATCTTCCGGAATACCTGCTTGCGGGGCGAACACGCGCGACACGAAGTCGTACCCGCGGCCTGGAGCGGCCGGTGCGGTCGGGATCAGGCCGACCGAGGAATCGAGCACGCTCACCGCGGCAAGGTCGGGAGTCAGGTCGCGGACGGCGTCCTCGTCGCCCATGAGCGCCAGAAGGAAGGCCCGGTTCGCGGTCAGGCCCGTCCATTCGACGGGCGCACCGAGTGCGGCCGACACTGCACTCCGGGCCTCGACCTCAGTGGAGGACCATACCGGAAAGTCCATCGCCAGCGACCCGTCCGGACGCCGCTCCACCGTCAGAACACCACTCCTGGTGGCGAAGCGAATCGGCCCGCGTACACCATCCTCGAACAGACAGTGGGCCGAGGCGAGCGTCGCGTGGCCGCAAAGATTGATCTCGACCGTCGGTGTGAACCAGCGGAGGCGATAGTCGGCCTCGGGCAACTCTTCACGGATCACGAACCCCGTGTCGGAGAGGTTGGTCTCCCGCGCGACCGCCGCCATCCACGCATCCGACGGCGCCTCATCGAGTACGAGCACGGCCGCAGGGTTGCCGGTGAACGGCATCTCGGTAAAAGCATCCACCGTCCTCAACCGCACCCGATGACCCCCCAACGTGCCCGTTCGGCGACTCAAGCGCAATGTCCGACAGGCTTCCAGACATTGTGCGCAGACCATGTGGTCCTCGACGCCGCGCGGATCGCGCTCATCTGAGCTTGGCGGCGCCATAGTCGGGGACGGCCGCCACCGGCACCCTCGCACTCCGTGACGACACGTTGACGATCACTCCCCCGCGCGTGTCGAGCAGCCGCGGCAGCGCGGCAGCGGTCAGGCGCACTACCGAATGGAACAGCAGTTCCCAGCTGCCCCGCCAGTCGTTCTCCGATGGCTTCACTCTTCAAGTTTATGCCGCCTTTGGCGGAAAGTCGGGGAGAGAGGACTCGAACCTGCGACCCCTGGTCCCCCAGACCAGTACTTATTCTGGGTCGCGCCTCCGTATTCGAATTAGAGTGCTTTCGTCGAGTTTTAGTTAGAAAGAGCACTGCACCCCGGAAGCTGGAGAATATTGGATTCTGTTGGATGCGGCTGGACTCGCTGCAAGCTCCGCGCCCCCGAAGCCACCGTACGCTCGCCGGCCAGCTCGATGGGGACGATATAGCCAGGAGGCATCTTGCTGAGATGCAGCTGGCGCCGCGCCTCGCGGTTCAAAGCGCCGACGTCGCTCCGTGAGAGGCCGCCTTCGATGGCGACTCCGTACTTGAAGAAGTGCGCCATCTCGTTCATGTAGCCGAGCGTCACTCGGCTCGCCGTCCCTGCGAGCGTCACCGATCCCGCGTCGATCGGGCCGAGGGAGTCATCGGGCATTCCCTCTGAGGTCAGCTCCTGCCGGATCCATCGAGCGACGGCAGGACCGACCGGCGTGAGATCGGCCTTGCGGATGTCGGCCGCGAACACCGAAAAGAGCGTTCCAGCGTGCACGATTAGAAGACACTTTCGTCGCTCTATCCAGACGACATTCGCGTACCAGTCGTCAGCACCGGCCTCGACGGTTGGCAAGGACGCAGGACGGATGCCAATGAGGCTGAGGACCCTGGCGGTGCAGCGCAGGATCACTGTTGGCTCGTTGGGGAGCGTCGAGGGGCGCATCCGCAGGAACGACGAGGGCGCTGACCCGAAGAGCTCGTCACGCCACGCGCATCGTCCCGGCCGTACCGGACGGCCGGTGGCGTCGCAGCGTCAGGTGCACGTCGTAGCCGAGCGCCAGGGCAAACCGGAGCAGGCGGTCCATGGAGAAGCCTGAGAGATTGCCGCCGACCAACGCCGACACCTTGGGTTGGTCGACGCCAAGGATGTCGGCGGCCTGTTGCTGAGTAAGGCCCTCCTGGGCAATGAGCGCACTGATCCTGTTGGCCAGGTGCGCCTTGGCAAGTCGCTCCTCGGCATCGCCGAATCCGAGATCGCGATAGACGTTGCCCGAGCTCACGATGTACGCCTTTCTAGTCATCGCCCGTATGTTCTCCTTTGCGCTGCGTGCGCTCCGCATCAATTCCCTCTGCCTCTGCAAGGCGGCGCCGGATCACCGCGAGGTCGCGCTGCGGCGTTGCGACGCCCTGCTTCGCCTTCTTCTGAAACGCATGGAGCACGAAGACAGCGGTTGCGAGTCTGGTGGTGTATACGGCCCGGAACGCGTCGGTGTGATGTCGCTCGACCATCTCCAGGACGCCGGCTCCGCCGAAGCCGCGGAGGGGCTTCGCATCCGTGTGCTTCTCCGCTCGTTGTGCGAGGTACAGTGCATAGCCCATGACGTCCTTGACTTCCTCGGGGAAGCGACGGAGATCCTCGAGCGACGTCCCGATCCAGATGAGCTCGCGCTCCTCCGCCACCTCACCACTATGCTACATCTGGCATAGCGCAGTCAAGCCTGCATCGCTGAAGGAGCGGACCGATGGCTGATGTCTAGACCGGCACGCGGTCGATCCTCGTTGCTACGACCTCAAGCGGGAACCCAACACGCTAGTAGAAGCGCCGTACGCTTGTTGCCCTCCGCGAAGGTTGGCTAACAGCGACCCGATAAGCGAGCCGAGCTGCAGCTGCGACAACGGCGTCGTGGCCGTCATATTCGCATCCGAGATGCGGCTGCCCCGACGAAACCGGGACTGGAACCACGACTACTTCGGGCTTGGTCTAGATCCATGGGCACTCTCGCCTTACTCGCCCTAGACGCTCTCGTGTTCGCCGTGATGTTCAGCGGGGCGCCATCCAACTTACTGTTCCCGCTCGCGCTCACATTCACCACGTTCGCACTAGCGTCGGGCGCCTGGCTGTGGTTCCGCCTTGCACGCCGGAGTGTCGTGGCGCGCGGGGCATTTGCATCGATGTATTCTGTTGCGGCAGCTGTCTTCACTGCGATGTGGGCCGCTTCGGCGATGCTTGGGGTTGGTATTGCACTCGCTGCCCCGTGCGCGTTGACGATCGTGGCGCTTAGTTACGTGACTGTCGTGCAGCGTGACGCGCACAAAGAGCACTGAACGCCTAGCTCAGCGGCAAGCGGCCGCCAGACCCCTACGAGCGGCTACGCCAGAAGACCAAGGTCCCCGGTGTCATCGGACATCGTCAGTTGCACACGAACACAGAATCGACGAAAGTACTCATTTCTGAATTGCGCACGCGGCGTGAAAAAACGCGTCGGGGAGACAGGACTCGAACCTGCGACCCCTGGTCCCCCAGACTAGTACTTATTTCCAGGCGCAGAGCTGAGTTTAGTTAGAGTGGTTTTGTCGAGATTTGGTTGGAAAGAGGACTAGTCCCTGCAAAATGAAATGCGGCGGAATCGACTGTAATTGAGTGGAATACTGAACGTTCTGGCGCAGCCGGTGGTTCATCGCAGTCCTCCCCCACTCCAGAACGTCAATCACCTCCATGGGCCCTGACATTTGCCCTGCCTACGACATTTGCAATGGACCGAGTTAAGGGGGGGGCCGCACAGGCGCATAAACACATCCTCGACGCCGCGTCGAAGTGGTAATGGCCACCGTTGGCACAAGCTCGGGGAAGGCCGTGAGCTACCGTGGGTGACGAGGGTCGACACTTGAAGGACGGCGTCGACGCGTTTGACCGCTCATTCCACAACGCCGTGAGCGTGGCTACCGTCAAGTGACCTGGAACCACGGCCTGGGTCCCACTACGCTCTACTCCTCGATAACAAGTCGGAGGATCGTGCCATCGCGCAGCACGAAGCGGAAGTGGAGGTCTACGACGCCCCCGGGGAAGTCACCTTCAAGGTGCTGGAGCACGTCGTACCCGTCCTCGCCGACCTTCGCCGCTCCTGTCGTCTCGATCGTGTACGTGTATTCGCTCGCCGAGCGTGACAGCCATGCTCGGATCTCGTCAGGTCCCCGGTAGGTCCGTCCCTCGTCGGAGACGGTCGCGTCGGGTGCGTAGCTGCGGATGGCGACGTCGAGGTCGCGCGCGCTATGCGCCCGCAGGTAGCTCCTGATGAGCTCGGGCAGCTCCGTCGTAGCGATCGCCCTCGATCCGGTGCTCATGTGTCGTCTCCTGTTGGCCAGTGGCTTCGTGACCACCGTGAGGCCTCCCCTTGCGGGAGAGTCAACGTCGGGCCGGGTCGACGCGAACCGCGAGGGCGCCGCTGGACTCTCCCCCAACGGGATGGCCCAGACTCGCGCCATGTCTGCCGCGCTGAGCATCGGCGAGTTCTCGCGGATCACCCATCTCAGCATCAAGACCCTCCGCCGCTACCACGAGGCGGGGCTGCTCGTTCCAGCGCGCGTCGATCCGGGCAGCGCCTATCGCTATTACGGCCTCGACCAGGTTCCCACCGCGCAGGTCATCCATCGGTTCCGGGAGCTCGGCATGCCGGTCAAGGAGGTTGGGAAGCTCGTCGCCGTCAGCGACCCTGACGTCAGAGCCGCCATCATCGCGCAGCATCTCGGGCGCCTAGAGGCCCAGCTCGACGAGACCCGAGCAGCGGTGGTGTCGCTGCGGCGGCTTCTCGAACCCGACCCGGCTCCCCTCGGGGTGCACGTCCGCCGCGTCGAGGCGACTCCGGCCGCCGGTGTGCGCGGCGTCGTCGACCTCGACGGTGCTCTCGCCTGGTACGCGGACGCCATGACCGAGCTCGACGCGGCGCTCGCCTCCGCGGCCCCCACTAGTGGGCCACCTGGGGGCCTTTACGACAACGAACTGTTCACCGAGGAGCGCGGCACCATGGTGGTGTACGTGCCCGTCGCAGATCCGCCGGCGCCGAGCGGGCGTGTCGAACCTTTCCTGGTCCCCGCGGCCGAGCTGGCGACGACCGTCCATGCCGGACCGCATGATGACATCGACGTCACGTACGCGGCGCTGGGCGTCTTCGTGAGCCAGCAGGCCCTCGCCGTCGCGGGCCCTGTCCGGGAGGTTTACTTGGTTGGACCGCGAGACACCGACAACCGAGCGGCATGGCGAACGGAGATCGGCTGGCCCATCTTTCAAACGGCTCAAGGACACCCGTGAGCGGGTTCCGGGGTGGCCGCAGTGCGCCGTCACGTGCGAAAGGGCGGCGACGCCAGCAATGGTGGGGCCGAAGTTCCATGGCACCAGCCCTGTAGAGAGATTGTTCCTTGGAATCAGCGGGTGAGGCTGTGCGGAAGGGCTCTGGCGCTTTGACCAGGCCCGGCAATCCGCCCGACGAGCGGCGGGCGACCGTAGCCACTTTTTTATCCACTTTCGCCGGGAGTGACCGGTTCCTCGCGGGCCCGACCGGTTCCTCGACGAATACAAGAGGGGCCCGCTGGAGCGGCCCGAGCACCTCGCCCGCAGCCTCTGGATCAGCCAGTCACCAGTGACAGAATCCGGCCTCCTCCTGCGCGCCGAATAGCGAGCCCGGCGCGATTCATGGCGCCGAGTGGGGAGTGAGCAGCGCCCGCTCCGCCGGTGCTGCGAGAGGGGCGCATCGCCCCTCTATAAAACAACAGGGCCTCGGGGAAGAGAGGATTCGAACCAGCGGCTGCACGGAGGGTCGATGCACTCCGACGGATCCTTGAGATGCTGCCAGTCATGTGACGCCGACGAATCATCTGAGGTCCTGCGCTTCTTGCCATCACTGACTAAAGCTCGGGGAGACAGGACTCGAACCTGCGACCCCTGGTCCCCCAGACCAGTACTTATTTGGCGGCGCGAAGTCGAGTTCAGAAACATCGCTTTCGTGGAGAAGTGGTTGGAAAGAGTACTAGTCCCTGCATCTTGGAAGGGTCTGGAATCGAGTGGAACTGAGTGGAACCAGGCGTCGTAGTGCAGCCGACATCACCGCCCTCCCTCCCCCACCTCACGGCCGCCAAGGCTTCAGCGAGACCATCGTCGCCTGCGCTAATGGGCTGTCGCCGCTTCCGCTTCGCTCCTACAGAGGACTGAGTGCGGACGCGTAAAATGGCTGGGCCAGCCGTTGAGGCGCGGTCGCTAGACCCAAATGCAGTCACGCGGCGAACCATATTCCCGTGGGTTGAAGAGCAGGGCCGCTCCCGTTTGCGAGTTGCGCGTGTCCGTTTCGGAGCGTCACGTAGCATCGCACTATCCAGATTGACCAAGCCTCTTTGCGGGGCTGCCCGTCGCTCACCCTCAGCGAATGGCGGGCAGCGCCTGCATGAAGAGACCGACGCCGGCAACACACACCACCAGCGCGCTGACCACGGGCAGGAGGCGGGCTGCGCGAACGGCGGTGAGCAGACGGCGACGGGTGGGGATCCGCTTGATCAGAGCCGTTCCGCGAGTCACTGCGATGCCGATTCCCACCAGCACCAGCGCAAGTCCGGTGCTGAACGCGACGATGAGCAGAAGCCCGAATGCCACCCGGTGCAGGGAGATGGCAGCGAGCAGCACGATGAGCGCCGAAGGGCACGGCAGAAGACCACCGGTGACGCCGAGCAGGACGACGCCTCTGCGTCTCAGCGGTCGACGCTGGTCGGCGGCGTGGTGATGCCCGTGCTCCGCGTGGTCGTGCGCATGATCGTGGTTGTAGCCATCCAGGAAGGTGCGCGATCGAGCTGCAACCAGCCAGCCCCCCATCAACAGCACCAGCAGGCCGGAAACCAGCGTCAGCCATGGATACAACCGCTCCGGCGTGATCAGCGACGACGCGTACAAGGTGATCAACCCAAGCGCGAATACACCGGCGGTGTGGGTGGCGGTGATCGTTCCACCGAGCAGCACCGCGGAGCGCCATCCCCGCCGCGACCCCACCATGTACCCGGCGACGACCGCCTTGCCGTGGCCGGGGCCGAGCGCGTGCGCGGCACCCAGGCCGATGGCGGCGATGATGGCGAAGAAGACGAACGACCACGACGCGTTGTCGGGAGCGATGAGCGCAGCGAAGCGGTCCTGAACGCCTGAGAACCCGCCGCCGAACGGCCCCAGCGTGGCCGCACCGGCGGCGAGCCGGCCGCGCCGGAAGCTGAATGCGGCCTGCTGGGTGTCGAGCGGGCTGCTCAGCATGTCCTGCGGGTACGTGCGCAGCTCGTTGGTCACCGAGGTCGTGGGCGCGTCGGAGCTCGTGACCTGCGCGCCGTCGCTGGCGCGGACGGTGATCTCGCGCCAGCCGATGCGTTCGGGGTCGTTGCCATCGCGATACGCCGCGTCGTGCCTACCGTCCGTGGTGATACCGGCCGTGAACAGCGCTTCGATGCGCAGCGTCTGCAGACCTCCCTGCCCGGGCAGGAACTGCATGGTGCGGCCGGACGGTTGCAGGCGCTCCGCGCTGCCGTCGACGGACAGCGACAGGTTCTGAGCGAGCAGCGCCACCTTGCCGGCGAGATACCCGGGAGTGCGGTCGATGCGCTGCTTCTCCTGGAATGCAGGAATCTCGGCGAGGTCGAGCACGTAGTGAACGCGGATCTGCTGCCCGGCAACATCGATGCCGCTGTAGTGGTTGACGGTGAAGTTGCCGAGTGGATGCGCGGAGACGACGGCGGGGAAGATGGCGAACGACCCAAGCACACCTGCCAGTGCGAAAAGGCACCGTGCACGGCGGCTCACCCCGCAGCCTCCAGCTCCGCAAGCTCGCTCCGCGCCTCATCCGCGTGAAGGATCGAGAAGGCTGAGTTCAACCCCAGAGCGTGGCTGAGGTCGCTCTTCGCCTCCTCGATCATGCCCAGCTTCGCCTCGATCATCCCGGTGTGGAAGAACGCCAGCGCGTCCTGGGTGCCCAGGCGGTGCGCCTGATGCGAGGCCGCAAGCGCCTCCCGCAGGTCGCCGGCGACGTACAGCGTCCATGCGAGGACGTCAGCTGACTGCACGCTGGGACGGTCACGCATCGCGCGCTGAGCTGCAGCCACCGTGTCCGGTCCCAGACGGCCGTGGTCGGCATCGAAGAGCGCGAGCTCCTGATCGAGATCGACGCCGTTGGCTTGATACAGCTGCTGCTCGGCGGCAGCGAGGTCGTAGCTCCGCCGGGCGTCATCGGGTCTGTTCAGCGCCGCCTGGATGTCGCCGAGTGTGATCACGTACTGAGGAAGCGGATAGACATCGACCGCGCGCTGCAGCAGCGCTGCGGCCTCCTCCCCCCGCGACTGTGCCGCGCGCACGCGCCCGAGGCCGGCGAGGGCATGGACATAGTTCGGATCGTCGAAGAGCGCGTGTTGATACGCGCGCTCAGCCGCACCGGTGTCGCCACTGTTGAACTCGAGGTTGCCGAGGAGCACCTCGACGTATGCAACGTTCTCGGGAACCGCGCTCCCGGCGTCCACCGCCATCTGCATAGCATCGACGGCGCCCTTGACGTCGCCATGCAGCTCGCGGAGGTACGACACCCGGCTGTACGAGCTGAGGTCGGGGCGGAGATCGACCATCGCCTGCACCGTGGTGACCGCCTCGTCGTAGCGACCAAGCTCACCCAGCGCGTCGGCGGTAACCCCGAGCGGGGCTGCGGCGTGGGGAGCGGCCGCGTGAGCCCTTTCTCCCCAATCGAGCGCGCGCGCGAACTGATGTCGCGCAAGCTCGAGCTCGCCTGTGAGCAGCAGAGCTTGCGCATCGCCGGCGTTGATGGTGAGCGCGGTGTTGAGAAGTACCTCCACCTTCGCGTAGTACGAGGGGTCTCCCACCTCGCGCACCTTCTGGAGATACGCCGCGGACAGCGCATCGAGCGCGGCGCTATCGCGAGGGCTGCTGCGGACACGTGCCTGCTCGCGCGTGATCAGGTGGTCGGTTGTCGATGCAACACCGCCGGAGGAAAGCGTCGTCGAACGCTGCGTGCCCGACGCACCGCTTAGCGCGCTCTGGCCGCACGCGGCCAGGGATACTGCCCCGAGCGCGGCCAGTGTGATCCGTCGTAGAGGTCGCATTGATCGCGCAGGTGCGAGATGCCCCCTCGCCAGCGGGGCGGATCCGCTGGCGGAAGGGGCGATTCGAGTCACGCAGTCCTGCGACGCCGGGTCACGGCCCAGATGATGAGCCCTGCCACCAGAGCGCCACCGACTCCGGCGACCGCGATCCAGACACCGCTGACACCAGTTGACGTGCTGGCGACAGCGGGTGCGCCTGACGGGCCGGGAGTTGGATGCGCCCCTGCCGCTTTGGAAGCGAGCGAGGAATTGGGAAGCGCGAGGTACGGAAAGCTGGTTCCGAATGGCTGCTCATCCGCGTTGACGCCGTCACCGAGCGTTGCCACCGCGGCTGGGGGATTGGGCAGAAGGATGCCTTCCTCCGCCTGGATGGCGATGTCCACGACGTCGTCGGTGAGGCGACGTCCATTGGGGAAGCCTGCCTTGTCCTTGGCCAGCACGCCCATGCGATTCGGCGATGCTGCGGGCGGGATCGACATGTTCAGCCGCAACTCCTCTGCCGGCACCGCCGCCGCACCCTTGTCAGCGTTGAGCTTTGGTGAGTTCAGCATGTCGACGCCGGTGAGGAAGACGGCGACCAGGTCGTTGCGCGGCGTGGCCGGCGCGGGGATGTGATAAATCTTCTGGATCAACTTGGGGACCTCCGGGTCCGTGACGGCGCCGAGGAACTGGGCATCGTTGGCCGGTTGCGATGCGTTGAAGAGGTCCTTCGCCCCCACCGGCGCAACCACCTCATTGACCAGCGGGTTGCCGAGCCGCGAGACCTGGATGTACGGGCCCGAATCCGTCCGGGTTCCTTTGTCATCGAGGACCGAGGTGGACTGCCGCTCGGTAGTGCTCCAGATGCCGATGACCGGATTCGCGATTGCATCGCCACCGGTGGCGAGGACCGATTTCGGAACCTGCAGCGCGATGGCGTTGACGTTGTAGCCGCTCAGCGTGTTGCTTCCGACCTCCTTGAGGTTGGTGCCGAAGAGCAGGTCGAAGACGCGGAGATCGACAAAGAACGGATCGTCCTCCTGGCCGGCGAAGGAGCTGCCGCCGCCAGGCAGCGGCGTGATCGCCTGGTCACGCAGCGCCTTGTAGTTCGGCATTGAAGCCACGCCGGTGAAGGACGGCGACACCTTGCCGTCGCTGATCAGGGTGGTCGACTTCCCGGTGCCGTCGATCAGCTCGAGGGTGTACGTCTGCGTGAAGTTGAGGTTGGGGCTGTCAAGCGAGTCCACCGTGCCGGTGTTGTAGAGGAATGTGTTAGGCGTTTTGTAGTGACTGGCGAAGGTCCACCGATACGTGAGATGGGCCTTGGCGTCACCGACGTTGTCGATGTTGATGTCGTAATGAGCGCCGGGCGCCCACGGATAGAAGTTGGGGCCGCCGTTGGGGTCTTCGAACCCGTACCAGTTCGCGATGATCGTGACCGAATCCGGCTTGTCCGGACTGACGAAGGCGTAGACATCGGTGTTGTCCACCTGCGGGTCTGATGAGATCAGCGGCGCCTCGCGGTGGCTCGAGGCGTGACTGTTGAGTGGCGTGAGCGCCATCCCGGCCGCAGCGACGGCCGCCACGACTGCTGCCGTTTTTCTGAGCACGTGACCTGCCCTCCGTGTCGTGAGGGCATGCACACACATTGTTCGACGTGGCCCCCCTCAGCTGTGCGACGCCGTTGTGACGCCGCGATCCTCGTTATCCATCTCTACGAAGGTCGGCGCCCGATGGATCACCGGATGCCGGGCCGGCCATGCGCATCAGCGGACAACCGTCGCCCCGGATCCGGACCAGCCCCCGAGGACGCGGTCGATCGCGACCGCCTGCAGCGCAGCGAGGACTCGCTGTGCACGCGCGCTTGAGCAGGTCGAGGCTCTGTTTCAGTTAGTCGGCGTGAATTGCTGTCACTAGGAGCCGATTCTGTGTTTACGCCATTATCGGCCGGATCTCGGGGAGACAGGACTCGAACCTGCGACCTTGGTCCCCCAGACTAGTGCTAATTCCTGGCCGCGGAATCGAGTTCAGTTGGAGTGCTCTTGTCGGAATTTGGTTGTTGTCATCAGGCGAACACCCCCCACACCCACCGTGAAAGCGCCACCGATCGAACTCTCGCCCCCAAACACGGTCATGCGGCGAAGTGTCGGCAACCGGTAGGACTCGCGTCAGGTCCACCCGGCGGGCGCCTGCCGTCGATCAGGCGCAAGAAGGTGCCGAGCACCGCGCCCCCAGGAGCACGTATCAAACTCTCGGGGCGTCGCGGAGAGGTCAAGAGCGAGCCCGC
>Ga0307471_100001865_pt1 | contig 11860 bp, 13 predicted proteins | sample atmos_gasesAM3C__2_FD_204566 | JGI IMG/M metagenome (GOLD analysis project Ga0307471, IMG submission 204566) | Hardwood forest soil microbial communities from Morgan-Monroe State Forest, Indiana, United States - atmos_gasesAM3C_515 | ecosystem: Environmental > Terrestrial > Soil > Temperate... | reverse complement strand
ATTAACGAGGCTTTCGATCTTATGCACGAAGGAAAAAGCATCAGATCGGTGATCACCTTCTAAGCAGGCTGCTGAAAACAACTCATAGGTTTCGTTGCGCTCAATCGCCTCGCTCCAACGTACAGGTTAAGTACGCCTCCGCTCGTCGATTTTTCGCGCGCCTCGCCTCTGAGTCTTTTTGAGCAGCCTGCAAACAGAGTTTTCCGCAACTTGCTGGACTACTCCAAGCTACCGCGTCTGCAGCACCTGTCCCGCCAGATTCGTCACGCGATCGACGCGGATGATGACAGCCGCCCCTTTTCGTTCAGGATCTTTATCGAGTTCGTCCTTCACAGTCCTTGCCATGATTTGATCCCTGAGGCCGCCTTGCTCGTGCAAGGTCGCCGTTCCATGGAAGCGCCAATTGATGCGGGCTTTGGTATCCCGATATAAGACCACGACTTTCGGATTCGCCTGCACGTTCTTCAGGTGTTGACGCCGGGTTCGTTCCCAATAGGCGAGGGACTCGTTGTCAAAAACCATCATGCTGCCTTTGTAGCCGATATCCGGTTCACCCTCCGCGGAAACGCTCGCCAGAATACATGGGAAGCCGTTGGCTAGAGCGTTGTCGATCAAATTGCGCATATCATCGGTTAGGTTAATCATGTTCTCCCCCCTGGAAATTTGTTTGCTGCATTTGTACCCTAAATTCGCCACTTCTCCAAGTTGTAGGCCTGATCCCAAAATAAATATTCGTAGCGGCTGCTCAGAAGAAAGTGAGAGGTCATCAGTTTCTTTGTGTCTCGCCCCGCACTAGCTCCCAAGTCATCCATCAGACGAATCTGCTCCCGCACCGGTTTCCAGTACTCTTTAGAAGCGTAAGTCTCAATCCACTCGCGGTAGATCTTTGGCTGTTTGGGACGACCTTTGTAAAGCTTTCTGCCAACTTCACCGTAGATCCAATAACACGGGAGGATAGCGGCAACGATTTCCCCTAGGCTCCCACCCGCTGCGACCGCCCGCAGGTGGCGTGTGTAGGCTTCGGTGATGGGTCCTTTGGGGACACGATCGAGCTGCTTCGTCGAGAAACCAATAGTTCTGCCGAAGCTGGCGTGGAAGTGACGCTCTACTTCGACGGCGATCAGCGCATGGCGTGCGAAGACTTCCAGGGTGTTCAAATTTGGAGATTTCGTGCCTCCATTACAAAGAACCTGCGCGAAGTCCAACAAATAACGATAGTCCTGAAAAAGAAAATAGGTAAAGCGCTCCATCGACAAGGTCCCGGCGTGGAGCTCGCGTAGGAAGTGATGACCGTAAATGGCGCCCCAGATTGAATCTCCGCGGCGCCGCAACTGTGTGCTAAATTTTTCTGCCATAGTCAGGATAAAACGGCTTGCAGTTTAGCCAAATTCTTTCTATATAGAAAGCCCAAGCACGTATTCCCGGTCTACACGAAAACTCGCTCCGACGAAAGCTGGAGAAAGGAACAGCGATGAATAAGAAGATAAAATTGCGCGTCAACGGAAAGAAGGTCGAAGCCGAAGTTCCAACCAATCGTCTTTTAATCGATTTTCTGCGCTACGATCTCGGGCTCACAGGCACGAAAGAGGGTTGCAGCGTCGGCGTTTGCGGCGCCTGCACGGTTCTCATCGACGGCGATATGGTGAGTTCCTGTTTAGAATTGGCGGTCTTCTCCGATGGTCATGACATCACCACCGTTGAAGGCTTGGCCAAAGACGGCGAGCTTCATCCGGTGCAGAAGAGTTTTATTCACTACGGCGGTTTTCAGTGCGGCATATGTACCCCGGGTCAAGTGGTCGCCGCGAAAGCACTCCTCGATGAAAACCCGAGGCCCAACGAAGAAGAGATTAAGGATTGGATGATGGGCAACCTCTGTCGCTGCACGGGCTACTACAAGATTATCGAATCGATCCAGAAGGCCTACCAATTCGCCAAATAAGGGACACAGCTATGATACCTTTCGAATACCGCACTCCCAAAAATCTCAAGGAAGTTCATACTACACTGAAAGAATTCGGAACCGACGCGAAACTGATTGCCGGTGGCACCGCATTAGTGATTATGATGAAGCAGCGTTTGGTGCGGCCGAGTTGTCTCGTAAGTCTTCGCTCGGTGCGTGGGCTCAATGCCATCGAGCTGAAAGACGGTGGTTTGCGTATCGGCGGTTTAGCCACGCATCGCGAAGTAGAAGATTCTTCACTGGTGCGCCGGCGCCTTCCATTACTAGCCGAGACTTATCACCACGTCGCGACGATTCGAGTGCGCAATAGGGCCACCGTCGGAGGGGGTTTGGCTCACGCGGATCCGAACCAGGACCCGCCGCCAACCTTGATTGCGCTTGGCGCAACAGTCAAAGCAACGTCGCCCAACGGGAGTCGGGTTATTCCTCTCGATGAATTTTTTACCGACTACTATGAAACTGTGCTTAAACCTGACGAGATCATCACCGAGGTGTTCGTTCCGAAACTAGCCGCCAATGCAGGCGGAGCTTACTTGAAGTTCTTGCCCCGAACAGCAGATGACTATGCAACTGTCTCAGCTGCGGCGGTACTGACGTTGGATAAGAATAAAAAAACCGTCAGTGATGTCCGGATCGCTCTGGGGAGCGTCGGGATTACGCCCATCAGAGCCACGGCCGCGGAAGCCATTCTGCGGGGTCAGCCCCTCAAAGCCGAGGCCTTCGCTGAAGCTGGAGAAAAGGCCAAGGAGGCCGTCGATCCAGTCAGCGATTTTCGCGGTTCGGCAGGGTACAAGAAAGAGATGGCTGGCGTATTCGTTCGGCGCGCCCTCGAAAAGGCCCTCGCCACCCTTCGTCAGTTAGCCAAAAGCAAACCTGCGGCAAAAACAACCAAGAAAACGGTGAAGAAAAGGAGAAAACGTTGAAATTTACCCAGAGCGCGCAGATTCCGGTTGCCCGCGAACCTCTTTGGAAGTTTCTCATGGACGTGCCCAAGGTGGCGCAGTCGCTTCCAGGGGTTGAGTCTGTAAGCAAGATCGATGACACCACCTACCAGGGAGCACTGAAAGTCAGAGTGGGGCCGATATCTCTCAACCTCCAGGGAAAAATAATCGTTGAAGAACAAGACCATGAGAACTGGCGTGCGGCTCTGCGTGCCGAAGCGAAAGATCGCATGGCTGCCGGAGCCGTAAACGGTAAAACCACCATGATGCTTAAAGACCTTGGCGCGGATCAAACCGAACTCTTGGTAGAAACGGACGTGAATATTTTGGGAAAAATTGGGGAGTTTGGTCAGCCGATTATCCGCAAAAAAGCCGACGCCATGCTCAAAGAGTTCGTCGAGAACATCAAGAAACAGTTAACTGGAAAATAGCCCCCGCGAGTCTTCCGGGGTGGCCTCTTTCTCATCTTCGTGCGCACAATCTCTTTTGCGCATTCGTCCCGAAACACGGTTGTAACAATCCTCGGCAAGTTTCTTCCGACCGGCCGAGTTGTCTTCATATCGGGAACAATCGACTCTCGGCTGGATCGTTACCTTGACCTCGACCTTACGCAGTGCGAGAAGCTTCCAAAAGTGGGGGACATCGGGCATATCGTCGTAACAATAAATCAAGTCACGGTTGGCCGCCGACACGGGCTGCCCCTCGACACTTTGATAAGCCAAAGTAATCGGTACGATAATCGCCCGGCTCCTCAAAGGCGCCGCCAACGGAGCGGTCTGAAAGGGGAGCATGCGCTCACCATTGGTCGCAGCCCCCTCGGGAAACAATAAAATATTCGCTTGTTGCTTTAGTTTCTCGCTGATCTCCTTAACCGCCAGCGGAATGAGGCCTTTTCTTTGCCGATTGATAAAAACCGTGCCGCAAAGCGTTGTCCACTGACCAACCACCGGCCAGCTCTTGACTTCGCTCTTGGAGACAAAAACCACTGGGAAAAGGCTTCCAAGAACAATCCCATCGAGATAGCCGAAATGGTTGCTGATGATGACATAACCGCCGCGTTCGAGCTGTCCCGTGTCGCCATCCACCGTTATCTTGATATTCAGAATCCTTCTCATTGACCAGGTAAAGCCTCGTATCCAGCGACTGATAATCTTCCAGCGATTCGGAAGCCTTAGCACGCTGATGCACAAGTGCAGGACGACTAAGACGCCGAAGAAAAACAGCCCCAGGGAAAGAATAGCGATCAGCTTAATCCACCGCATGGCACACCCGGGACTGGATCAGACCGAAACGGCGCTTATAATCTTTCCATTTTAGCATTGAGCAATATTTTAACGGTGCATCCACTGAGGTTTTCTTTTCTCGAGGAATGCGCGAACGCCTTCTTCGACGTCATCCGTCCGCAGAAGTTCGTCGCGATACAAGTCCTCTGATCTTCTGAGCGCATCGGAAAATCCCCTGAGCGAAAGTTCCCGCAGACCCTTCAATGTGATACGCAAAACAGCGCCGCTCTTTCCAAGAAGTTCTTCTAACAAACACGCAAGACCGGTCTCCAGTTTATCGTTTGGCAGGACACGGTTGATCAATCCGATGCTTAGAGCTTCCTGAGCAGAAAACTTCCGTCCGGTGAGAATCATCTCTGCGGCTCGACGATAACCGATCAACGAAGAAAACCGCGCCAAAGCGACCGGCGGGTAACATCCAACATGGATTTCTGGCGTCGCAAAAGAACTATCTTCCGACCCCAAGACAAAGTCGCACGAGGTGGCCAACTCGCAACCGCCGCCCAGACATACACCGCGAACCAAGGCGATAGTGACTTGAGGGGCACCGAAAAGTTTGCGAATCGCGCCGTGCACGACTTCGAGCATCTCTGGAACATTTCCCCGCGTGTGATCTCGGATATCGACGCCTGCGGAGAAGGCCCGTTGACCGGCCCCCTGGAGCACTACGATGTCGGTTTCCGTGTCCAGCGCGCAGGACGTAAGCGCTACGTCAAGGTCTCGCAACAAAGCAATGTCAAGGACATTCAGCGGTGGACGGTCCATTGTGATACGGACCACCCGTTCTTTTTTTTCAACCCTTATGCCCAACGTTCCGTATCTCCCGAAACCTCGCTGTTTCCTTTCAATCTAGTCGGTCTTCGCGAAAGGTCCTCTCAAGCCGATACTACCACGTTCATAGTTCTTAGTCGTCAAACCCAAGCCCAAACTGCTTTCAATTTTTCTCTCATAGATCACTACCGTTTTTCAAGGGAAACAGTCGTTTACGAGTTTGACAAGAGGGGGGACCAGACCTTACACTTGTGGTTCGGAGGTTGTAAGGAGGGTTCCCATGAAGCGTTTAAAATTTCTTGTGCTCCTTTTGACTCTATCCTTTGCCCTCGGGTCAAAACCTGGCATCGCCGCACCTGACGAGTACGACGACAGTCAATCTAACCCGTTCAGGATCGCGGGTTACCTGCTCTCTCCTGTGGGGTTTATTTTAGAGTGGACCGTTTTTAGGCCCTTTCATTTCTTGGTTAGTAACTCGGAGCCGCAAGAGGCCTTTTTCGGTCACGAACCCCACCCTCCGGTTATCTCCGGCCCGCGGCCATACCCTTATTATGGAGTCACACCCAGAGTCCCGTTGAAAGAGACGATGCCTCCCGCAAAGGTGACGGCAGCGCCAGAGCCCCCCAAGGAGGTAATTAAGATTGTCGAGGTTCCCGTCATTAAGGAAGTCATTAAAGAAGTGCCCAAAATTGTCGAGGTCGAGCGTATGGTCTTCCCCAATGTAGCTTTCCGCTTTGACTCCGCGGAGCTCACGGAACTCGGCAAGGGAGAAGTCTACCTTGCCGCCCAGAGGCTTAAAGAGAAGGCTAATATCGCAATTGCGATCGAGGGTCATACAGATGACGTCGGAAGCAGCGAGTACAATGAGAAGTTGGGAATGCGGCGCGCGGAAACCATCAGGAAAGAGCTTGCGTCCTTGGGTGTGGATCCCGGAAGAATGTCCGCCGCCAGCCTGGGAGAAACTAAACCGCTGATCGGCCAGGAAACCGCTTGGGCGCGGGCTGTGAATCGCCGGGTGGAGTTTCAAGTTAAGGGTCAGTAACGTAGTCCAAAACTCGCCATTCGAGGCCCGGCCTGATTGTTAGGCTGGGCCTTTTTTTTCCTCATAGGGCTTTACTCATGATCTACAAGCCGCAAGACACCTATTACAAGAAAGCCAAGCAGGAAGGCTACAGATCGCGCGCCGCGTATAAGCTGCTTGAGCTTCAACAACGCCTTCGTATCATGAAACCTGGCGATGTGGTCGTCGACCTGGGGGCTGCTCCAGGAGGCTGGCTTCAGGTTGCCGCGAAGTGCATCGGCCAGAATGGAAAAGTTATTGGCATTGATCTCCAGCCCATCGATGCATTACGCGAACCTAACATCATTTTTATCCAAGGCGATATCGTGTCCCCAGAGATGCCGAAAAAGATCGAAGAAATTGTTCACGGCAAAGCCCATTGTGTCTTGTCCGATCTGGCGCCGCGGCTAAGCGGTATCCGCGACGCGGACGTCGCACGTTGTCTGGAGCTAAATAGAGCAGCGCTGGCGGTGGCGATTACGCTGCTCCGGCCCGGGGGATCTTTTCTTGCTAAAAGCTTTATTAACCAAGAGCTCCACACTTTTACCGTCGAGCTCAAGAAGCACTTTCATTCCGTGCAACGCACGCGGCCAGAGGCTACCCGGCAAGCGTCTTCCGAGTTTTATTTCTTTGCCAAGGACTTCAGGTGAATCCCAACAGCTAGCGCAGATATCGCGGAAAAATCAGGATCCTGTTGTTACCCTATGCCGGAGTTAAGAAAAGATCCCGTCGTCAATCGCTGGGTCATCATTTCCACCGAAAGAGCGAAGAGGCCCATACGCCATAGCGTAACCACTGAAGCTTCGGACATCGATCAGTGTCCCTTCTGCGCGGGCAACGAAAACATGACTCCGCCGGAGGTCCTGGTTTTTCGTGACCAGAGCAATCCGTCCAGTTTACGGAACTGGACCGTGCGTGTGGTACCTAACAAATATCCGGCACTCGTGCCGGACGGAAGCGGAGTGGAAATTGCCGATGAGAATTACGAGGTACGCGACGGCATCGGCGCCCACGAAGTGATTATCGAAAGCCCCCGTCATGTAGTGGACGTGGCGCTTCTAAGCGAGACGCAGATTGCAGCAGTCCTGCAGGCCTATCGTCACCGAATGGTGGACCTTCGAGCGGACAAGCGATTGCGTTACATCCTCGTCTACAAAAACCAGGGCGGCGAAGCTGGGGCCACTCTCGAACACATCCATTCCCAGCTGATTGGCCTGCCTATCATACCGAAACAGATCCTCGAAGAGATCAACGGGTCAAAAGACTATTACGAAGCAAACAAACGGTGTGTCTTTTGTGACATCCTACGGAAGGAGACCGACGTACGTGAGCGTGTCGTTATTGAAAATGCGCGCTTCATCGTCATTTGTCCGTTCGCGCCGCGTTTTCCTTACGAGACCTGGATTCTGCCCAAGACACACTCTCCATTTTTCGAGCGAAACGCTCAACAAGATGACCGCGACTTGGCTGCGATCTTGCGTGAGACGCTGATTCGCCTCAACCGTAGCCTGGGCAGCCCAGCGTTCAACTACTTCATCCATTCCAATCCACTGAATCAAAGTGAGAACCACTACTACCACTGGCACATGGAGATCCTACCCAAGCTAATACAGGTCGGGGGATTTGAGTGGGGATCGGGTTCTCATATCAATACCGTAACGCCGGAGCAGAGCGCGCGTTTATTGCGTGAGGCCTTGCCGTAGCTAATCCACGGTCAAGCTGTCCGAGATGTTCAATTTCAATTAGCGACTTGAACCCGGAATATTCCGACCGCTACTCCACCGTCACGCTTTTCGCGAGATTCCTCGGTTGATCAACGTCGGTACCACGATGCACTGCAATGTAATAGGCGAGCAACTGCAGTGGGATGCTCATCACGATGGGTGTAAGAAAATGAGAGGCTTTGGGTACGGTCAGCACGCCGAAAGAGGAGATCTCTGCAGGAACTTTCTTCTCGTCGGTCAAGATGATCACCTTTCCTCCGCGGGATTCCACTTCTTTTAAATTACCCAGGGTCTTCTGAAAGTAACGGTCGCGGGGCAAAAGCACTACCACCGGCATTTTTTCATCGATGAGAGCAATGGGACCATGTTTCATCTCTCCTGCCGGGTAGCCCTCAGCATGGATGTAAGAAATCTCTTTGAGTTTCAGTGCACCTTCCAGGGCAATCGGATAGTTAATGCCCCTGCCAAGATACAGGAAATCGGAGCTGTGGGTGAGGTCCCGCGCCAAAACTTCGACCTCGGACTCGATCATTAACGTCTCTTCGATCCAGTGTGGCAGATGCATCAGGTCGGCGAGCAGTTTCTTCGCTTGGGGCTTGCTCAGGCTACCCTTGCGCCGCCCCAAGGCGACAGCGAGGAGGTAGAGCGCCGTTAGCTGCGTGGTGAAGGCTTTGGTGCTCGCCACGCTGATCTCAGGTCCCGCGTGGGTATAGAGAACGCCATCGGACTTTCTCGGAATGGAAGAGTCAACGACGTTGCAGATGGATAGCACCCTAGCCTTTTTCTGCCGCGCTATCTCGATCGCCGCCAGCGTGTCCGCCGTTTCGCCTGACTGACTGACCATCAGGAGAACGGAATGCGGGTCCATCAACGGTGAGCGGTATCTGAACTCGGACCCGTAGTCGACTTCCGCCGGGATCTGCGCAATCTCCTCGATCATGAACTTGCCCACTAGGCAGGCGTGCCACGCCGTCCCACAAGCAACGAGATGCATGCGCTGGATCCGGCGCGCCTCGCTTGCCGTGAGACGAATGTCTTCCAGTGACACCTCGCCATCTTTTAAAGAGATGCGGCCGCGAAACGTGTCTGCCACGGCCCTCGGCTGATCGTGAATCTCTTTCAGCATGAAGTGGCGATAACCGTCTTTGCGTGCCGCCACCGCGTCCCATGTGATCTCTTTGAAGGGTCTCTGGACCGATTTTCCCTTGCCGTTAAAAAGCCGAAAGGAGTCGGCCGATACTTCGCCGACTTCACCATCCTCAAGGAATGCAACCTTGCGGGTGTAGTCGAGCAACGCCGGAATGTCCGACGCGATGAAGGTCTCGCCTTCACCCCATCCAACCACAATCGGAGTCGAGTTCTTGGCCACGATGAGCCGTTTGGGATCTCTCTGGTTGAGAAATAACAAGGCATAAGAACCGCGAATTTCGCTAAGGCTTTTTTTCACCGCCTCGAGAAAATCCATGCCGTTCTCAAGTTTCTCTGCGACAAGATGAGCGACAATTTCTGTATCGGTCTCGGAGGAAAATTTTGTGCCCCGTCGCGTAAGTTGTTCCTTAAGATCGAGATAGTTTTCGATGATCCCGTTGTGCACGACGACGACGTCGCCAGCGCGGTGCGGGTGGGCGTTGGTTTCGGAAGGCCGGCCATGAGTTGCCCAGCGGGTATGGCCGATTCCTATCGTCCCCATCATTGGATCACGATCAAGGAGTGCTTCCAGATTCTTCAGCTTACCCTCGCAGCGGCGCACCGTCACATGGCCGTCGTTCACGACGGCGATCCCCGCGGAGTCATAGCCTCGGTACTCTAGCTTCCTAAGGCTCTCCAGGATCAGCGGCGCGGCATCCCGTTTACCGATATATCCGACAATGCCGCACATTATTTCTTGGTTCCTTTCATTTTCTCTCGCTTCTGCTCCGTCCAGCCCTCCCGCACTCGCTCCTGCCTCTCATTGAAAGCCAGAGCCCCCGCGGGAATGTCGTGACGAACCGTGGTCGCTGTGGCTACGTATACATCGTCACCCAAGGAAATAGGCGCGACCAACGTGGAGTCGCTTCCTACCTGCACGCGGTCACCGATCTTTGTGCGATACTTGTGAAAGCCGTCGTAGTTACAGACAATGGTTCCCGCCCCAATGTTGGTGTCGCGTCCGATCGTCACATCCCCTAAATAGGTAAGATGGCTCGCCTTGGTGCCTTCGCCGATTTTTGCTTCTTTGGTTTCGACGAAATTGCCGATGTGAACGTTGGGACCCAGTGAGCTTCCTGGACGAAGATGCGCGAAGGGCCCGATGATCGCGCCAGCGGCGACCCGGGAGCTCGTCAGCACAACTGAAAATTTCAAATGGACTTCATCGCTAATTTGAACATCCGTCAGATAAGCAGTGCCGTCGATCCGGCAGCGCTCGCCGATAACCGTGTTGCCGAGCAGATGAGTGTTCGGCCCGATCACGGTATCTCTGCCGACTACAACGCCCTCTTCGATGTAAGTCGTGTTCGGATCTTTGAGCGTCACACCGTTATCCATCCACTTTTGATTGACCTGTTCCTGCAATCTCTTCTCCATTAGAGCGAGCTCCTCTCTGGTATTGATGCCCATCATCTCATGCGGGTCGTCCACTCTTACCGTGGCGATTCGCTTTTCTTCGTTCAAGCCGATGCTCACGATATCGGTCAAGTAGTACTCGCCTTGCTCGTTATTGTTTTTTACTTTTTCCAAGGCAGAAAATAGAAATTGGGCGGACGCAACGTAACTGCCGGCGTTGACTTCCACAATCTGCCTTTGAGTGTCGGCTGCGTCTCGCTCTTCGACAATGCCCGCTATCTGACCATCAGCATCACGCAGCACGCGACCATAGCCGTGCGGTTCGTTCAGCAATGCCGTGAGAAGAGTCAAGGACGCGCTACGCTCCCGGTGCGAATGAATCATCGCCTTTAGGGTTTGTTCCGAGATCAACGGGACGTCGCCGCTAAGAATAAGAATATCGCCGGCAAATTCCCGAAAGCTGTCCCTTGCGCAGAGCACCGCATGGCCGGTGCCGAGCTGCTGTTGCTGAATGGTCCACGTAATATCGCCGTTGCGATAGGCCCGCTTTACCGTCTCGGCGCCGTATCCGATAACAATAGTGACCTTGCTTGGCTTGAGTCGCTGTGCGGCGGCTAAAACATGGAGAAATAAAGGCTTCCCGCCCAAAGAATGCATAACCTTGGGCAAACCGGACTTCATCCGTTTCCCTTCCCCGGCCGCCAAAAGAATTACACCGATTTCGTTCATTGTGCCCGACATCGAGAGGCCTAAGGCGCGATTATAGCGAAAGTATGGATTCAATCAAAGTAATTGCTTTGCGGCCGGCCTCGGCGGGGCCGAGAACGGTGGATCGATTCTTGAGCGGGGCCGGCGCGCCTTGTTGTAGGGGGTACGGCAAGCGATCCTGACACGCCCGCAGCAAGAACATGAGAAGCCCCACCGAACAAACGATGGAGGTAAGCGTGATGAAGGGCGTCCAAAAGGCGTTCCAGCGCGCGCGGCGCCGCTCTTCTCTGCGCTCTTCCAAGCTCTTTTTCGGTAGAGGTTTGTCCACGATCTTCTGGAAGGCAAGGATCCCATTTTCCGGCTTGATCGATAACACTTCCGCCGCGTTGTCTCTCAGCGCTGATATATTATGAGCGCAGGCTGAAGTCCAATGCGGCGGAGATATTGCTTGTCAACTAAGATTAATTCGTTTACAAGAAAACGGTATGCCCAACAAGAGCCTCGTCATCGACGTCCATCACCACTGGATGCCTGACGAGCACTATCGTCGACCCGAACTTCATATACATCCAGACGAAGAGGTTATTCACGAATCCGACCGTTTTCGCATTCGGCGTGGGGGGGTGCAGCTTTTTTCACCGCCGCGCATGACCGCGCGGATGGAAGAACAGTTGAAAGCAATGGACCGGGCCAGGGTCGATCAGGCAGCGCTTCATGTGGGTGTCTGGCTCGATTGGGTAGACATAAAGGCCGCGCGCCTCATTAACGATCGGCTGGCGGAGCTTAACTTGAAATATCCCAGCCGAATCATTCCCCTAGCTCATGTGCCTCCGCTGGATCCTGATGCCGGAAAAGAATTGAAAAGAGCA
>Ga0307471_100001864_pt1 | contig 11863 bp, 9 predicted proteins | sample atmos_gasesAM3C__2_FD_204566 | JGI IMG/M metagenome (GOLD analysis project Ga0307471, IMG submission 204566) | Hardwood forest soil microbial communities from Morgan-Monroe State Forest, Indiana, United States - atmos_gasesAM3C_515 | ecosystem: Environmental > Terrestrial > Soil > Temperate... | reverse complement strand
CTGGGAATCCCAGTGTCCCTGTAAGGCGTTCCACGGCTGCCCGTACAATCGTGAGCCATTTAGGATTGCTGTACAGCGCCATCATCAACAACAAACCTCCTCGGTGCCCGGGCTTTCGCTCCTGGCTTTTACTCGTGGTCGGGTAAAGAAACGTTTTCATGTGCCACTCGGGCTGCCTTCTTGGCGAAGTCGTAGGTAGCCTTGAGATTTCCACCGAAGAACCGGACCTTGCCGTTTACATCCCGCTCCAGGAGGGAAGTCCCGTCAGGCCTCGAGAACTGGCAATGAACCGTGATGGAGGTCGCGCCGGAAACGGTTGTCACCTGCCGGGCCCTCTCACTGCCTGCTTTGAATCCTCGGACGGTGCTATGAAGAACAACGAGGTCGGTGATCCCAATCGCATTGCGGTCGCCATCGCGATAGACATGCTGGAATCCCTGTTTTCCCAGTTGGCGAATCAGGTTTTCGTAAAGCGCAATCTGGAATTCAGCAGGCAGCTTGATTTCGTCAGATTGGATCATCCCGACTTGAATCGCCCCCGCTTTGATTCTTGTGGACCGGCTTTTCCGGGCGAACAGAGGGCAGGCAAAAAGCACGGCAGCCACGCACAGCCAGATGCCTGGAGTCAAAAGGCGTTTCATTGTTTTGGCCCTTTCTGGGACGAAGGACTGGACGTAGCCGATGCCGCTGGATTTGAGTCTTCTACGGCGGTGGCATGGGCGCCGTTCGCTAGCAACTCTTTCTTGATCTCATCGGCTGTGCCGGCCGGCATCGTAAAGACTGCACCGTGCAAGCCTCCGTCTGCATCCCGATAAAGAATCGTGAGCGTGTCGATTTTTGTGCGGAATAAACTCAGGAAGCGGCCGCCGCCGTATGGCGCAGCCATGCTCAACATGCCAACTGTCTTGCCAACTGTCTTTTGACTGTCGCTACCGGTAACGACGTCCTCAACGGAAGTGGCGCTTACGTCTGAGCTTCTTTTACCTTGGACAAAATGCAGGTTTCCCTTTTCAACACTGAGAGTTCCTTTGGCGTTCTCTTTGACACCTGCGAGGCCAGTGAGTTGCACCACGCTGGTTGGTCGTGAGATTTGCTGCGCCTTTGCGCGGGAAATCAGGGTGCCCGCAAAGACCAACACAAGCCCAACAAAAACTATGACGCGCTTAGGTGTCATGTATGTGTCCTTGGTCATGAAGTTCAGTCCTCGTCAGCGAACGTGCACCAGCACGAGAGAAACATCGTCAGTCTGCGGGCCGTTCCGCCAGGCGGCCACTCCATCAAGAATCCCCTGTTTCATTTCCTCCGACGGCAGGGCCGAGGCTTGACGCACGATTTCCCGGACACCTTCGATGCCGAGCATTTCTCCCCTGGAATTGAAAACTTCCGTGATGCCGTCGGTGTACAGGACGATGCGGTCGTCCTGCTCGACCTGCAGTTCGAGGCTCGGCGTGGTATCGACGCCGTCGGGCAAGGCGCCGAGGACTGTGCTACGCGATTCAAGCAGCAAAGGGCTTTGCCCGCGGCGCGCCAGCATCGCCGGCGGATGCCCAGCACCGGCAAAGACCATTCTCCGCAGATTCGTATCGATGCGCGCTGCGGCTACGGTGATGAACATTCCGGCGGCCATGTTTTCGATGAGGAAGCGATTCAACTCTGCAAACATTTCGATGAAGGGCAACCCGTTGCGCAGGTGCCCCGCCGTCTCGGAGTAGATTCGGTTTGCGACCAGGGCAGAACCGATTCCGTGGCCGGAAACGTCGCAGACCAGCAAGCTAATGTGTTCGCTATCCTGTGAATCCACTAGAGCGAAGTCGCCTCCGATTGAATGCACAGGATGATAGAAAGAGTCGACGCTCACTCTGTCCCCGACCAGTGACTTGGGAGCGAGGCTTCTCTGGACACGCGCAGCGAGTCTCAGATCCTCCTCGATTTCCAGCTGACGTTGCTGAAGCTTCGCATTTGCGGAGCGGAGTTCCTCGGCGGTCCGCACCTGCTCCGAAATATCCGTGAAGGTCACGATTCCAAACTGCCTGCCGGAATTCTCGAGCGTCCGCGAGCTGATGATGACGGGCAGGCGGCCTCCGTCCTTTCGAGGAAGAACAAAAGCGTAGCGGTTGTGCCCGTCTCGGAACTCGACATCAATCTGGTGCGCGACAAAATCAAATTCCTGAGGAGAATAGAATTGAGAAGGGTCAAATCCGATCAAGTCCCGTTTTAGAATGCCGGTCATTTCAACAAAACGCGCGTTCGCAAACAGAATCCGATGGTTTTCGTCGGTTATGACAACGCCCTCGTTGAGGACTTCCAGGACGGCCTCCATGCTGGTGAGCCATTCGGGCTTGTCCATCGCCAGGAATAACGGGGGCGCTATCATGAATACGAGGCTTCCAGGGACGATCTATCCGAGGGTCTTGCAACAAGGTGCTGAAGAGCACTTCTATCGGGAGAGAATGAAGAAGGGGTCGCCCTACGAACGGGAGCCACGAGAGCCCGCTGCGCCCGATTGAAGAGCTGTCGTTTTGCACGAAAGAGCCGCGCCTTGAATGTCCCAGGCGAAAGACCAAGTAGTGCGCAAGCCTCCGGGCCCGACAGTTCGTCGTAGAAAGTCATCGTAAGCGCCTGACGAAGCGCGGGTTTCATTTTCCCAAGCACCGCGTTGATGAACTCAAAAGTCTCGCGCTCCGCGTAAACCATTTCCGGATCAGGTTGCGAGGCTGGGATCTTTTGCATCCGTCTGTCGTCGTCCGAGGTGCTGGTCTCCGGTTGGGGGCTGACCAAGGATGATTTCCGTTTCCGCCGGATCATCAAAGCAGCGTTCAACACGATGCGGGTGAACCAGGTCGCGAGGGCAGATCGGCCCTCAAAACTGCGCAAGTGGAGATATGCGGATACAAATGCATTTTGGACTGCGTCCTCTGCGTCTTCTCTATTTCGCAGGATGCCGTGGGCCATAGCTACGAATTTCGGGCGGAAAGCCACAAACATCTCCTGGAAGGCTTCCATCCCCATGACTTCCGGTCCGGCCTCGACAAGGTTGTGCGACTCGTGACTTGCTGGCTTGCGGGATGTCGACACCGGGTTCCTTTTTCGACCTCTGAAAAGAGGCAAGGGCGTGCTGACTGCTGCGCGGGTTCGCCCACTGAAACTCCCGGATGCGGATGCGTAGGCCATGGCGGTCTCTCTTTTCCTCCTTGCTCCATGAAGCAACTGTGTATCCAACGCGGGACCTTCGCCGGAGAATCAGCCATCCGTATTGTTTTCAACAACAAGGAGACACGCAGGCCGCTCGGCCAGATGAAGGAATTCCTATCGCAGGCTATTCATGCCGGGAATTTGACACTAACGTCGAGTTGATGACTAGGTTGCAAGCCCCGTAACCGTGTCCGCGTTGCATCTTCCTCATGCCGAGCCGCGACCGCTTGCGATCGCCGATGTGGCAGGAGCGCTGCAACAGGAGTTTGCCGGAGAACGCTGAGCTCGGAGCCGCGGGAATACTACGTCGTAGCGCCGATTCGCGCGAAACCGTACATGGGCCAGGCGATCCCAGAGTGAACATCGATGCTTGATCGTTTGATTTCTAGGAATTCACAAAAGAGTGATACAACGTCTAACACTTTGATCGTGACATGTGCGATTCGGATCGTTATTGCCATTCTTGTTTTTCTTGAGTTGCACATCCGTCGTTCGCTACTCCATTCGCAATCCGTCGTATCAAATTGGCGGCCCGCCCTTGATCCAAGTCGGCCTCAAGCTTCATTCTGGTGACACGCTGTAGCGGCTTTCTGCCTGCACGCCTAGGCACGGAAAATTGGCACTCCGCTGCTAACCAATCGTTAGCTTGACGGACTGCGGATAATGGTCGGAAGCTGAGACCGAACGATGGACTTGGGGCTGGCCGGCACGTATGGGTCCGCGCGTAAAAACCCAATCGATGGTTCGCCCGTGCTCCAAGAATGAGCCAGGTGTCGTTGGCACGTGTTGGTTCGCAAATGCGTCCTGAAACTCGGCGCGGCCGATTGCGGCAGCCGCAGGTCCGTCGGATACATCGAGATTGAAATCGCCCGTGAGCAAAAGGGGCGTGTTCGAGTTGTATCTCCTTGCATCGTCCAAGACTTCGTCAAGCTGGAAGCAGCGCAACTGATCATCGCCTCTGCTCTCCAGATGCAGGTTGTAGGTAACTATTGTTTTGCCCGCAATGTTGGCCTCGCTGACCAGCGCTAAGCGTCCTCCGAGCCTCTCCTGAAAAGGGGCGATTTCGGGAAGAAACCAGTGCGGAGCCCAGAAATGCGATTGCTTCGCGAATCGGAGGATCCGGGAATGTGATAAGGGCCAACGCGAAAGTGTTGCTTGACCATGGTAGGCGGGAGACGACTTGGAGCCCTGGGTTAATTCCTGGAATTCCCGCGCGAAGACATAATTCATCTCCAGCTTCTGTGCGATTTTGCTCGCAACGTTGATATGGTGTGTCCGCCGGGCGTTCAGATCAACTTCTTGCAACAGGATGATGTCGGCCTTCGCACTGTCGAGGAACTCAATCACCCCACGAAGTTTCAAACCACGGTCAATATTCCAATTTACGATCCGGATGGAATCGGGCGGACAAAGCACCCAGCGAGGGATTCCGAAACTGCCACTTTCAATCTCCTGAATGCCATTCATACGCGTTGACGAGCTCGGCCGAGATGTACGCTGATGCTCCTTGACTACGACTTCGGATCAGCAGGCAAAGATTTCTTCGACCGTGAAATGGGCCCGCAGAGGCCAGGAACGGATTTCCTCCACGATGGCCCTAGATTATGCACAAGCGCACGTTTATCGCCATCTCCCAGTCTCGCCTTCACTGTTTGAACTGCTCTCGGGCTAAATCGATGCCGGTACGCGTGTTTCCCCTGCCGTTAACGCTTTGGACGACCTAACTTTTCAACAATCACCCGATTGTGAACGGCAACACAGGCTGTCAACAACTCGCCTAAACCGTCGACGCCTCGTCGTAGGTTTGAGCCACTTCCCTCGATTGATTTCCACCCAGTGGTCGAAACGCTCCGCAAACGATTGATAGGAATCAACATCCCCAGCCGCCTGGGCAGGGCTTTGGTTGGAAGGCCTCATGCTTTATTGAGGCGCATGGGAAAAGGATGTACTGGAGCCGCACGCGGACCTCAGCGGTATGTGCTGATTTGCTTTCGTGTGTGCTCTCCCAACGCACTTGCGCCCAAGTTTAGCCAATGACAGGAGCAATTTTGGCACGTTTCGATCAGGCCCCGCGGGCAGAAGCAATCGGTCCTCTACATCAAGACCGTAGAGGGCGCTCCAAGACAGGGAAGATTTTCTTCTCGTTGGTCTTCGTGATATTCGCAGTGCCCTTGTTCGCAGCGTTGCCACAAGGCAAGCAGCCCAACGGCGCGATGGCAAAAGTCTCCGGAACTGTTTTTGTTCAAGACTCTGCGGGGAACCGATTCGTTGTACCTGGCGCAAAGGTCAAGCTCGATGGCCCGGCTGCTTTCGAAACAGAAACGGACGAAAACGGCAATTATGTCGTTGCGGCCGTGCCCCCGGGGACCTACACGCTGGAAGCTCTTTCTCCGGGTCTTGAGGTTCGGCAGACGCTAAAGGTTGAAGCCGGCGAAGTCCAGGTTTCGCTCGAATTAAGACCCTTGGAAGTCGCGAATTCCGTGGTCGTGAAAGCCGATCCAGCCGACGTCAAGAATTCTGCTCCATCCGAAACAGTTTCCGAGAAGACGCTACGTGAAGCTCCCAATGTGAACGAACGCTTTGAAAGTTCGCTTCCGCTCATTCCTGGAGTTGTTAGGGGGCCTGATGGACACATCAATCTCAAGGGCGCTCGCAACACTCAGAGCGGAGCGCTGGTGAATAGCGCGAACGTGACTGACCCTGTGACCGGAGGCCCGGCCATCAATCTTCCTATCGATGTCGTGTCGTCGGTACAAGTCATTTCGAATCCCTATGATCCCCAGTATGGGAAGTTCACAGGGGCGGTTTCCACGGTCGCGACAAAGACGAGTGACTACGAGAAGTCTCACTTCTCTTTCCAGAACTTCATCCCACGGTTGCGCGATCGCGACGGGATCATCGCAGGCATCGGCGCGGCCACGCCGCGGATGACGCTCACCAGTCCGCTCGCGAAAGGGCGCGTCGCCTTTACACAATCCTTTGAGTACCGCTTTGTCCGGACACCGGTGAACAGCCTTCCAGCGCTCGAGCGCGATACAAAACTCGAGAGTTTCGACTCCTACACACAGTTCGACTTCATCATTACACCGAAGCAAACAGCTACGGCATCGTTTGCGCTATACCCGCAGAAGCTCGATTTCCTTGGCCTGAACACCTTCACGCCGCAGCCTTCTACGCCGGATTTTCATCAGCGCGGCTATCAAATCTACGTTCAGCACCGCTACATTATCGGCGATGCGAGTCTCCTGACTTCGCAGTTCAGCTACAAGCGTTTTGACGCGGACATCACGGCGCAGAGCGACGATCCGTATCGTCTGCTGCTCGAAACAACCGAAGGCGGTTTCTTCAACCGACAGGCGCGCCGGACTTTCCGGACCAGCTTACAGGAGAATTATCAGTTTGCGCCGCGGCGATTCACGGGTTCACACCGATTCACCGTTGGACTGAGCTACGAGCACTCCTCGTATGATGGGCGCCAGTCGTTTCTGCCCGTGGAAATCGATGGGGTGTCCGACATACCTGTGGAGCGGATCTCCTTCACCTCCCCATCGTCGTTCCAGATAGATCAAAACGAGACAGCTTGGTTTGCCAGCGACCAGTGGGACATCCATCCGCGTTTCACTCTCACGTATGGCGTCCGCTTCGACAATGACACGATCACAAGCTCCACTCACGCTGCTCCGCGCGCGGGATTTCTCCTAGCGCTTACCCGAGACGGAAAAACGTTGCTGAAGGGCGGCGTGGGTCGGTTCTATGACCGCATTCCCCTCATGGTTCCGGTTTTCCCCGATCTTCCAAATCGCACGGTCACCGTTCTAGGCCAGAACGGCCAAGTAGCCAGCTCGGCTTTCTATCAGAACAAAATCAACGGCGAACTCGAAAATCCGCGCAGCACGTCGTGGAATCTCGAACTCGACCACCAGATTCTCGCAGGCCTGTTGTTACGGATTGCTTATGAACAACGCAACACGACCAGGGACTTTGTTGTGTCACCCAATTCCTCTGGTACAACGGGAATCCTCGATCTTTCCAACAGCGGTAGTGATTCCTACCGGGAATTCCAGGTGGCGGCGCGCTACCAAGTAGCTCGCCATGTGCTGAACGCTTCCTACGTCCGGTCGCGGGCCTTTGGCGACCTCAACGATTTCAATCAGTTCTTTGGGAATCTGGCCCAGCCGCTGATCCAGCCCAATGCGCGCGGGCGGCTCCCTTTTGACGCGCCTAACCGCCTTCTATTCTGGGGAACGCTCGCGGCGCCGTGGAACCTGACACTTGTCCCGGTTTACGACCTGCATTCTGGATTCCCTTATTCGATGGAGAACGAGTTCCGTGAATACGTTGGACCACGGAATGTCGCTCGTTTCCCTCGCTTTTCTTCCTTTGACCTCCAGGTGACACGCCCGATTGCGTTGCCCTTCGGCGAAAAACGCCTGCGCGCTCGCGTAGGTGTAGGGATCTTCAATGTGTTCAATCACTTTGATCCGCGCGACGTACAAAACAACTTTGCAAGCGTAAGGTTTGGTGAATTCTTCAACAGCTCTTGGCGCGAATATCGCGGCAAATTTGTCATGGAGTTTTGACGATGAAATATCAATTCCTGCTGACTGCTTTGTTCCTGCTTGCGACCTCTTCCGTCGTTGCGGCGGACGGTCGCGAGACTCAGCCGACGACCGAGGAAATCGTGACCCGGATGGCCGCTCATGATTTGGCGCGACAGGCTTCCATCGAGGGCTACGCCGGGATGCGGCGATACGTCCTCGAGAACCAGAAACTTCACAAACGCGCTGAAATGCTCGTGCAGGTTCAAGGCGACAAGGACGGCACAAAGCATTTCGACGTCGTTTCCGAAGACGGATGGAAAGCGGCGCACAAGCACGTCTTGCACAAAATGCTCGAATCCGAGACAGAAACGTCGCGGCCCGAGAAGCGTGCCGGCGCCAGGCTCAATTCGGAAAATTATGACTTTTCGCTTATCGGAACGGAGCTCGCGGCAGGCCGCACGGCCTACGTTCTGGAGGTTCGTCCTAAACGAAGCGAGAAGTACCTCTTCGAAGGCCGCATCTGGGTGGACGCCGAGGACTACGCGCTTGTCCGTGCCGAAGGCAAACCTGCCAAGAAACCGTCGTTTTGGACGAAAAGCATCCATTTCGTGCAGGTATATCAGAAGTGCGGTCCTGTCTGGTTTCCCCTCTCCACGCAAAGCGTAACGGAAGCTCACTTGTTCGGAACCACGGACGTAAGCATCGAGTATTTCGATTACTCACCCAAGATGCCGAACTCATCGGGCAACTCGATCGTGTATGCGGAAACGATGCCAACGCCATGAGTGTCGTTACTCAGTGTCTGATTCTGGCGGCGGGAAATGGGAGCCGAATTGCTTCAGTGGCTGGCGGCGTTCCCAAGCCTCTTGTGCCGCTTTGCGGCGTGCCACTTCTCGAACACGTCATGACGTCCTCCCGTGAAGCCGGGATCGAGCGATTCGTGATTGTTGCCGGGTACCGTGCCGACTTAATTCGCCGCTGGCTGAGCGACCGATCGATGGACGGCATTTCCGTGAAGTTGATCGAAAACTTGGAATACCAGAAGGCGAATGGCGTGTCTGCCCTGGCGGCAAAGACAGAGTTGAATCAACCATTTCTGATGCTGATGTCGGACCACATTTTCGAGCCGAAAACGGCCAAAGGGCTGTTGCGACAGCCTCTCGAGCATGATGAGGTCATCCTCGCAGTCGATCCGAAGGTTGATCGCGTTTTTGACCTGGACGATGCAACCAAGGTCCGCTACCAAGGCGGTCACATCCTCGAAATCGGGAAGGATCTTTCCTCTTACAACGCGCTCGACACGGGAATGTTTTTGTGCAGCCCTACCCTCTTCAACCGGCTCGAATCCGCGAAGAAAAATGGCGACTGCTCGCTGTCGGACGGCATGCGCAAGCTGGCGCACGACCGGAAACTGAGGGCGTTTGATATTGGCGACGGGCACTGGCAGGACGTCGACAGCCCCCAGGCTCTGGCACACGCCGAAGAAATCTTTGACCGGGACTTCTGCGGAAACCTGGCGGTGGAGAGCTTTGTTAATGGTTAGAGTCCCGGCAAGAGCGCGTCTACCACTTCGAATTCTCGCGGCGTTAGCGAGTTCACTATTGTTTGCCTATCTGATTTGGCAAGCTGGTCCGAGCAAGCTTTGGGAAAACGTAGTGAAACTCGGTTGGGGATTTATCTGGGTCCTGGCGCTTGCAGGAGTTTCGCACATTGCCAAAGCCTGGGCCTGGCGGCTGACACTGGATGAGCACAAGCATAAGATTTCTTTCCGGCGATTGCTGGGATTGCGGTTGGGCGCAGAGGCTACTGGACAACTCGGGATCGTCGGCCAGACTTTTGGAGATTCGATCCGTGTGTCCCGGCTAGTTCCGGAGATACCAAGAGCCATCGGCCTCGCGTCGGTGACCCTGGATCGGGGACTCTACATTGTAACTGGCATCATCATTCTCATCGCGGGGCTTGTGGGCGCTCTGCCATTGCTCTCGCACTCTAGCGCGCTGCGGTTGTACGCAAGTTTCTTTGCTCTTGCCCTGATCACCGCTTTGCTAGTGACGCTGTTGGCGGTGCGGAAACGCTGGCCGATCATTTCTGGAAGCGCGCGCTTCTTCACCCGCGTTCCCTTCCTCAAAAATTGGATGAAAAAAGAGTATCTGCTCATCCAGTCCGTTGAGAATGCACTTTTGGATTTCCACCACAATTCTCCGGGAGCATTTTGGGGCAGTTTCTTGCTGATCCTGGCATCTCATTGCATGGCCGTGATGGAGGTTTGTTTGATTCTCTGGCTCATGGGAGTGAAGTGTGGCGTGTTGAGTGCCCTCGTTGTCGAGGCGATGACCAAACTGGTGAACGTGGTTGGCAACATCAACCCAGGAAACTTCGGAACCTTCGAGGGTGGAAATATGTTGATCGGCAAGATGTTTGGCCTCACTGGCGCTATCGGATTGACCTTAGGACTCGCGAGGCGACTGCGGGCGTTCTTTTGGACCGCGGTCGGCGGGATCTGCCTTTTCATTTTGACTAGGTCAAGAACTCCCCAGGATGCCCAAGACAGCGGGGGTACGCCGGGCATCATGGAAAAAAATGGAAAAGCGCACGCCAATGCTGGCGTGGAGGTCGCAACACAACCCAGATTCACCGTCGGCATTTTTCTGCCCAGTGGGAAATCAAGCAACGACGAATTCGGATCTGGACTTGCTCGTGTTGGCTCACTGCCCATTTTGCTTCGAAACATTTTGGCCGCGCGCAAGCTAGGGCCCGCACGGATTATGGTAATGGTCGATCCCGCTCTCAGGCAAGACGTGGAACGTGAGTTGGGCCGGACGGGGCGTCTTCCAGAACCTGTCCAATGGATTGAGGCAAAGCCTGACGTTTCCGTCTTGCAACGATCCCAGCTCATCGCGCCTCAGGCGGCCAGCGAACGCCTGGTCATCATCGACGGAAACAGGACGTATCATCCATCCTTGCTCCAGAAGGCCAAGGAGTGGAACGACGAAAGCGTCGCCTTGGTGCTAAGCAGTGGCGACACACCTGTCGGCATCTATGGGTTCACTGCCGAGGCGATTTGCGATTCGAAAAAGAGTTATCTCGCGAAAGCTGACACGCTCCAGGAATTATTCGCGGCACTCACTGAAATTCATTCCGTCGCTCAGATTCCCGTTGCGGACGATTTGTGGCAGCAGGTCAACACGGAAGAAGACCGCCAGTCCGCCGAGCGAAAACTGGATCGCTGGCTGGTTAAGCCCACGGACGGCATTTACGCACGGCTGAACCGTAGAATCTCCATACCCATCAGCCGGCAGCTCATTAGGCTGCCGATCAGCGCGAACATGGTGAGCCTCATCACGCTCGGGGTGGGAATTGCTTCAGCGGCATTCTTTGCGCTTGGCGGTTACTGGAGCACGCTTCTCGGGGCATTTCTGTGCCTGTTTGCAAGCATCCTGGACGGATGCGACGGTGAGGTCGCGCGATTGAAACTGCTGGAGTCCGACTTCGGATGTTGGCTGGAGACCGTTTGCGACTACGTGTTCTATTTCTTTCTTCTGATCGGAATGACCGTTGGACAGTGGAGAGGTTCTGGATCGAGTGCCTACCTCGTATGGGGCGTCTTTCTCCTTGTTGGTGCTCTTGCGAGTTTCCTCGCCGTCGGATGGCAGCGCCGTCGCCTTGCCGTTGGACGTCCTGAGCAGCTGTTGAACATCTGGCAGCGCCACGCCGAAAGGCGTTCATCCAATCCTTTCTTGTACGCGGCGCGGCATATGGAATTCATGGTGCGTCGGTGTTTCTTTCCCTACGCGTTGGTTGTCTTTGCGCTTCTGGGAGTCATAAACGTGGCCTTCATTTTGAGCGTGATCGGCGCGAATCTGGTCTGGCCCATCGCGCTGTACTCCGCGCACACTTTTGCCCGAGGCAGGAGTTCAGCACCGGAAATTCCCGCGCCTTCCGCGGAGGCTAGCACCACCTTGCGTCAATATGTGCCAGCTCAGCCTTAACCTCAATTGTTGATCTAACCTAGAGCAATTCGCGAAAGAGACGTGAACCAAGTCCCTTGTGTCTCGCATTAGGGATCGACGAGTTTTTGCCTCTCTCGGCGGCCGTAGCAGCGCCGAGAATGAAAAGACTGCAGGAATAAA
>Ga0307471_100001863_pt1 | contig 11864 bp, 7 predicted proteins | sample atmos_gasesAM3C__2_FD_204566 | JGI IMG/M metagenome (GOLD analysis project Ga0307471, IMG submission 204566) | Hardwood forest soil microbial communities from Morgan-Monroe State Forest, Indiana, United States - atmos_gasesAM3C_515 | ecosystem: Environmental > Terrestrial > Soil > Temperate... | reverse complement strand
GGGGGGGGGGGGGGGGGGGGGGCGGGGGGGGGGGGGGGGGGGGGGGGGGGGGGGGGGGGGGGGGGGGGCGGCCAAGAGGGCCTGAGCGACTCTTCCTCTGATTCAGATTCGCTCTGATACCACCAGATACTCGTGGCGTTCATCGAAAAATGATAAATAGTCAAGAAAGTGGAGAATCAGCCTTGACAAGATTCGTGCTGGCGTTCGTAATCCTGGTCCCCTCAATCGCAGCCAATCAAGATGTCGAGCACGTCCCCACGGTCGCACAATGCCAAGCAGACCAGAGATTGTGGCTTGCCGAAATAGAAGAGAGCGTTCAAGACCACAGTGCTCATCTTCCTGGCATTCATGGGATCCGAGAGTGGGAACAGGAGATGAGTGACTGCCAAAAGGTTGACCCCGAGAACCGTCTTCGGTACTACCACACTGAACGCGAACTGATGGTAGAAGAAAAAATGCGGATGCAGGATTTTCTGCACCATCATCAGCTCTGGGATAAATTCATCACGGCAGATGCCGCTGGAGAACGTTAGAACGTTGGCCACGCGATTTTAACCACCCCCATCGGTCAAAAATCCGACGAGAATGGGGATGTAAAAGCCGGTCCAATAAGCGGTCCGTTAAGCGGAAACTAGGCGCACCATATGCGCTAGAGTGTCTGTGTGCAACCGTAAACACTAGGCTTAACGATTCCGGCCTAATTAGAAATCCGATGCTCTATCCGTTTGAGCTACGCGCCCGGGACCGCATAGCCATTCGAGCAGAGAAGTTATGAACTTCAGGTTTTCTAAATCCACGATCAATCCATCAGCCGGGGCACAGGCGAGTGAGGTGTGCGAAAAAATCTCGTCAAACAGAAAAGTCATCTTACGACAAGTTATTCGTCCCGGGAAAGCTGCAAATGTGCCGGAATCACATCCTTACTAAAGCCTCATCAGCGCGACCGCCGACGAATTACTCCGTTCGGAGGCTTGCTACAATCCGGTGATGCCACAAAAGATCGTCTCGCAACGAACCGTCGTAAGGATCGTCGAGTCTTTTCGCGAATATCATGGCGAATAGGTCCGGGTGCTCAGGCGGGAACCTGACTTTATCTCGATGCTATACGAACGCGATTTCCCGCACTGGTTCGGGACACACGCGAACAACGAGTACGGCTGGCAATGGATGCAGATTCTGATCGATCTGCGCAACAGCAGGTTCTTCTTTCCATCCGACTGGTCAAACAACGGTGCGAACGTCACCGGGAAATATCTATCGCACAGTGATGCATTGGTCTTGGGCGAAGCCCTGATCCCGCGGCTCGCGGCATTCGCAAGTTCACTTTCTCCTGCTGGCACGCCCGTCGAGCGCTCTCTTGAATTGGATGGGTTTGCAGTCAATGAGGAAAAACTGACTCTTGTTCCTCTGGAAGGCCCGGTCTCTGTGCAGCAGGAAGAAGACACTTTCTCCCGTCTCGTCAGGAGTACCGGGTTGCCAGATCACGCGGTCATACTCAAACACATGACAGAAGAAGCCAACAATTCCCGCACGGCCCGAGGGGTTACCGTTCCCACGAAAATTTCCGATGTTCAAAGTCGAATGCAATCCTGCGAAATTGCGGTCCTCTAACACCCAGCACGCCATCGAAATAGTCCCCTTCATCCTTCCGGTCCTCCACGACAAACACGATCTGCGACCCCATTTTCTCTGTGCCCAGATACGACTCGGGAATCCGTACTTTTCTGCGCTGAAATGTCCCACCCACGTCGGCTACCTTCTCTATTGCGAGATCTTCCAGTCCACTAAGTTGCGAAATCCGACTCTTGAACAGCATCAGGTCAGGTCCGCCGGTGTCCACCACCAGGCGTAGCCGGCGGTTCTGTAATTGCATGGCGACAGTCACCACTGGTTCATTGGTTTCGAAGGGGACAGAGGAATGCAGGTTTCCTACCCGACCGAAGCGCAACTGCATGGTTCGATAGTCAATGCTGAAGCTGCTCTTCCTGAGGACATCCAGTCCCACAATTGCGTCTACGCGGCAGCCGAGAGCCCTGTGAAAAGCGGAAAGATCTTCAGTGAGCACAGTAAGAGACTCGGCCCGGATCGGTCCAACCGTGAGCAAGGGCAGGACAGCAATCCCAGTGCGGACGGTCTTTTGCCAGAGGTTTACTCTGGCTTCCTTCTCGGCGAGCCCAAGGCTGGTCGCAATCTTCTGGTCGATAACGCTTGGATAGGCGCCGGTATCAATCAGAAAGTTCAGCTTCTTGTGATGGTCAATGGATCCCTCGACGACAACCAAGTAACCCCAGAATAGGCGAGCAGGAAGTGTGGACGACATGGGAACCGGCCCAAGAGTCTGGGATTCGGGATCAGCAAGAGTTGCCGTCTGGGACCAACTGGCTGAAAGCGTGAGACCAAACAGCAAGAAGTAGCTCAGGAGCTGCTTGCGTTTCATGCGTCACCTCTGGGTCGTGCGGGTGACGCCGACGCTGTACCGAGCAGGCAAATGCCTCAATCGACAGCGGGTCGATTGTTTAGCTATTTGTTCGCTACAGCTAAATTATTGATGGCATGGATGTTGACAGTACTCCTACAGACCAGTTCAATGGTTGGGTCGGGGCGTTAGAATTACCCACCGTGGGCTTGGGGGCTGTGGTATGGGCGAGGGTAACCGTTCTGCGCGAATTGTCCGTTTCGGGTTATATAACGCCAACCTGCAAACCGGAGAACTGTACAAGCGGGGTGTCAGGGTACCCCTGCAAGGTCAGCCCTTCCAGGTTTTTGCGATTCTCTTGGAACATTCAGGCGAGCTGGTTACACGGGAGACCCTGCGTCAGAGAGTCTGGCCCCAAGATACGTTCGTCGATTTCGACCATGCATTGAATACCTCCATTACCAAGATCCGGTCGGCGCTGGGGGACGATGCCGACAATCCGAGGTTTGTAGAGACTCTCGCACGTCGCGGCTATCGCTTCATCGGCCCGATGGACCAGCCAAGTTCACTAGCACCCTTACCGAGTGCTCCGAAAGGGCATTTTGGGAGACTCACGGCGACCGCACGATGGATATCGATTGGGGCGCCGTTGTTAATGCTGCTTTCCGGGATTGGAATCTGGAGATTTGCGCGAAGACATGCAGAAGCGCCACTGCCACCCCTTGAGATAGTGCCATTGGTCGGTCTGACCCGTCTGGAGTCCAAACCGGCTTTTTCGCCCGACGGCAACCAGGTCGCTTTTACCGTCGGGGGGACGGAGAATCCCGGCATTTACACGACAGTGGTCGGCGGCGAAAAGTCACTGCGCCTGACTAGCAATTCTGGCGACTCCTGCCCAAGATGGTCACCGGACGGCCGACAGATCGCGTTCTTTCGCACCTCTCGCGAGGGAGTTGCTATTTTTGTAATTCCAGCTTTTGGTGGTACCGAGCACCGATTGTATTCCGGGCCAGCTGGTTTTTTTCATCGCGCTTTAGATTGGTCGCCTGATGGCAAGGTTCTGGCCTTTACGGAAAGTGATGCGGACAAGACCCATTCCTGGATTGGGTTGCTTTCGCTCGACGATTTCATCACCCGACGGCTTACATTTCCCTCAGACCAGGAGGTCGATTACGGCCCTGCTTTCTCGCCGGACGGCTCGACCGTGGCTTTCGTCCGAGGGGTTGTTGCGGGTGTGGTGGCGGACCTCTATGTCATGTCCGCCGCAGGTGGCGCACCCAAGCGGCTAACGCACGACAATACGTGGTTGTGGCCGCCTCCCACTTGGACTCCGGACGGCCGCGATATCGTGTTCTCTTCCGCGCGCGGGGGTCTCTTCAGTCTGTGGCGAATATCCGCTTCCGGAGGATCACCATGGCCGGTTACTGGTGGCGGTGTTTGGGCTATCAGTCCTTCGATTTCTCCCAAAGGTAATCAGCTCGTTTACCAGCAGGTGAGCGACGTCGAACGCTACATCTGGCGATTGGATCTGAAGGACGACAAAAATCGTCAAAGTCCCCCTATGCAGGTCATATCGGAGAAAGGGTGGAAAGGGCGGCCCCACTTTTCTCCTGACGGGAAAAGGATTGCATTCGAATCGTGGCGCTCCGGGTATATGGAGATTAGGGCCTGCGATAACGACGGGTCCAATTGTAGTGAGCTGACGTCGTTGCGTGGTGCGGCTACGGCCGCACGTTGGTCGCCGGACGGTCGCTACATTGCCTTCGAGTTTCGCCCTAAAGGACACAGCGAGATATATCTTCTCAAGGTGGATGGTTCCGTGGTGCAGCCGCTGGCCACGTTGCCAGGAGCCGATAACGGAGGACCCAGTTGGTCGCGAGATGGAAAATGGATCTATTTCTACTCCGACCGAGGTGGCGGACCTTTTCAAATATGGAAGATACAACTCGACGGAGGACCTCCTGTCCAGGTAACCAGAAATGGCGGTTTGTTCGGAGCCGAGTCTGCGGACGGACGCTTTCTTTATTACTCGAAGCTTGGCGTGCCAGGCATATGGAAGATGCCACTGCCGGGCGGAGAAGAAAACCGCGTTCTGGATCAACCCTACAGGGAATTCACCATGCTATCTGGTGGAGCATTCATTGCGTGGTGGGACTGGGCACTTGGTCGGAATGGAATTTACTTCCTCAATATCAATTCTTATTACAAGGCGACCATAGAATTCTTTGATTTTGCCACACACAAGGTCATTCCCATCTGGACTCTGACGAAGTCGCCGGGGTTCGGATTGTCAATATCCGCCGATGGCAGATCCATTTTGTATGTTCAAAACGAAGTCCAGCAGTCCAGCATCATGTTGGTGAAAAACTTCCGCTAAAATCGAACACAACTGTGCTGGACTAGACGCCGAGATTCCGAACTTAGTGACCTGACAACTATGTGGTCGGCAAAACCGGAAGGTACGCCCGCTCGGGTGTCAGTTCTAGTGTCAGTTCGTTTTGGGGTTTCGTGCAGCTTGCTACAGATCAATGCGGTGGGCTTGACCCCTAACTAAGTCCCTATGTTTGCGGGACAATGCATTTTGGCGCGCTTTTGTGTGCGATTGCCGGAGGAGATTAAGAGTCAGTTGCTCTGCCCAGGCCAATTTGCAAAGCGGGAGAGACTCCCACGAATTCACTGAACGCTCGCCAGTGCCTCGGATGAGGGCGGTAACCATGTCGCATGCGACCCGCATACCAAGTAGGGGCTGATTTTTCTTCGCGATAAGCCTCAGTCAGCCAATGACGATCTCGGAGGGTAGATAAAGGGGTTTTTACTGGTTTCATTTCATCTGCAACGGCCAACATATCCAGGAGAGCACAAAACAGGGCAATCCCCGAGTGGCCCGGCAAATTGAGGCCGCGCATCGAACTGCCCTGGCCAAAGGAGAGGTGGGGATTAGGGAACGGCAGAAAGCTCCAACACTGTCCCACTTTGCCGACAGGTTCAGAAGTTTCATCCAGGTTCGCTGCGACGCCAAGCCTAATACTGTTGTGTTTTACCACAACAAGTTGGAGAGGTTGTTACGTTTTGATTTCCTTGCGGATGCGCGATTGGACTCGATAGATGAGGCGCTAATAGAACGTTTCGTCTCAGAGCGACGTAAACAAGTTGAGCCCGCAACCGTAAACCGAGAGCTAGCTACACTTCGGCGAATGTTACGGCTAGCCCAAGAGTGGAAGGTGATAGATAGGGTTCCGCGAGTCAGGCTTCTCCATGGTGAGAGGATACGCGATTTCGTGCTGGATCGGCGAGCAGAGCGACAATACTTGGAAAATGCGCCCCAGCCACTGAGAGACATTGCTTTGCTCATCTTGGAGACTGGATTGCGAATCGGCGAGGTTTTGATGCTTCAATGCGAGCACATCAAATCCGAAGCTTTGCCTGGTGCAAGATTTGGGTATCTGCGGGTTGTGACAGGAAAATCTAGGAACGCACGACGAAATATTCCTCTCACCGACAAGGTTGCCCTGATGTTGCGACGCAGAATGACCGAGGCTGATTCGACCTGAGTATTTCCTAACCGAGACGGAAAGCCCTATCTGGTGACCTCGATAAACCATCTACACCAGAAGGTCCGCGAGTCGATGGGCCTCCCTAAAGACTTTGTGATTCATTCGCTACGCCATACAATGTTGACCAGGTTGGGCGAATCAGGAGTGGATGCTTTCACGATAATGCGAATCGCTGGGCACAGCAGTATTACTGTGTCTCAGAGGTATGTTCACCCATCTCCAGAAGCTGTCGACCGTGCCTTCCAGCGCCTAGAAGCTCTCAATGGGGATAGCCTGGCAGGAAAGCCAAAAGGACTGCCAGCCGCTACAATTCTCGCTACACCGGAGTCTCGATCGGTCGTAAGCCATTGAAGGGCCCGTAGCTCAGCGGTTAGAGCAGGGGACTCATAATCCCTTGGTCCGGGGTTCGAATCCCTGCGGGCCCACCAAACCTTCCCGCTTTATTTTGAATGAGCTGGTGTGTGTGTCGCAATCTGATATTCCCCTCGCGAGTGGTCCACTGTAGTAAAACTGTAGTAGGCCAAGCGAAAAATTCAGACCAAATCGACCGTGGGGATGGAGAATAAAACCCGAAACCAGGGAGTAGTGATCGGTGGGTATTAATCTGCGTTCGAATCCATCGTCCTCCGTCGCATGTATGCCTCACGGAGGTACTCAAGCTTACGGATTGCATCGCGACGGTATTCGTCGATTGCCTTCGAATATGTCTGGAGAATGCTAGGACTGGAATGCCCAATCATTTGGGCCACGAAGAGGTCGGAAACTCCCGCGGCGCTCAGACGGCTGCAATGCGTGTGCCGCAAATTGTACAAAACGAAATATCCAAGCCCGGCGTCCTGAAGTGCTTTGGCCCAAGTTTGCGAATATCCTTTGCAGGCTGTCCTGGATCCCGAAAATTGGGAAAAACGAAGGGCGACTCTAAATCCACTAGCTCTCGCCAACGCAACAGCTCCGCCTTGCATCTCGCTGAAAGCGGGATGTTGCGAATGCCCGCACGGGTCTTTGATTCCCGCACTCGGATAACATCGTTTATGAAGTCAACAGCGTCCCATCGCAGTGAGAGCGCCTCTCGATGGGAGCGCATTCCAGTTTCGAGAATGAGGACGATCAACACCCACAGGTAGGGCACCGCGACTGCAAGGAGCCTCTCTTCTTCTTGAAAAGTAACAATGTGCGGAGGCCGGGGAGCTTGCTGCTTTAGAAACTCAATCTCCACGGATGAATTGTGGGCGATCAATTTCCTGCGTTCTGCAAGATGCAGCATTCGTCGCAAAAGTCGAAGATCGTGGTTGATTGTTGCTGACTGCACACCTTCGGCCAAACGATGTTTCTTGTAGTCGTCGATCTGCTCCGGCGAAAGTTCCGATAACCTGATACCCGAGAATTCTTCCCTGAGCTTCGTGATCGAAGACTCATACCGTTTTCGAGTACTCTCATGCGGTACTCTCGCCAGGAAATCGTCAGCCCAATCTTGGAAGTAAGGCGGAGTCGATCTTGGGAGGTGGAAGCGAACTTCGAAAACATCCGTCTCCCATTGTGAAAGCATTCCCTTTGCGACGCACTTCTTTCTGGTCTGCGTGCTTTTGCAGTATTAGACCCCTTAAGGGTGGGAGATCCGCGTGGTGTCTTCGGGCATGAGCGGAAAATCGACTGTAGTAAAACTGTAGTAGTTCCATGCTCAGAAACGGGGCAAAGTCGATCAGAACGCGTCAGAACCCAATCCTGGTAAGCGGTTGAAGAATGAGGTAGAGTAGAAAATTTTCATAACCGATCAGAACCCACCTGGTGATCTTTAAAACCGGCGGGCGGCACCGCGGGGCGCAGGCTGCTGACTCTTGACAAATACATCCTGTCAGTGTACACGCCATACTTTAAGTTCAATCTCCAAAACAAATTGCGTTCGGGAAGGGAAAGATATGGCTGGAAATAGCGCCTCGGCCCGCCCCGCCTTAGTGTTTCATTCGCGGCTCTCGAAGTGCTCTCCCAGACAGTTGACTCTGACCCTGATTTTGCTGGGATGCGTGTTCGGCAGCAGTCTCGGTCACGCGCAGGCCACCACATCGGTTCGCGGCACGGTAACGGATCCCAATGGGAACGCCGTCATTGGCGCCACAGTTGTGCTTGCGAATCGCGAATCGAAGACCGAGCGCACCGTGGCAACTGGAGATCAGGGACAGTACCAGTTCCTTCTGATCCCTCCTGGAAGCTACATACTGACCGTAAAGGCAGCAGGCTTTCGCAGTTATGAACAGAAGGATCTTGCCCTGCTGGTGAATACGCCGGCCACGGCCAACGTTGAGCTCAAAGTTGGCTCGGCGACCGAAGTCGTCACAGTGACGTCCGAGATCCCGGCCATCGACATGGTTGATGCGTCCCTTGGCAATTCTTTTAATGAAACACAAGTGCGGCAAATTCCTCTCGAGGGCCGGAATGTTCCCGACTTGCTAAGCTTGCAAGCTGGAGTTGTTTACACGGGCAATCGCATCGGTGACAAGGACCAGGACACGCGTAACGGCGCTGTGAACGGAGCGCGAAGCGATCAGAGTAACGTCACCCTCGACGACGTCGACGTGAACGATCAATCGAATGGATACGCCTTTACCTCGGTGCTTCCTGTGACTCAGGATTCGATTCAGGAATTCCGAGTAACCACGACGAATTATGGGGCAGACCAGGGGCAGGGTTCTGGCGCACAAGTCGCGCTGGTGACCAAGAGCGGCGTGAACGTTTTTCACGGCTCGTTATATGAAGTCCTCCGGAACACGGTCACTAGCGCCAATGACTATCTCGTCAAGCAGTCAGAGCTAAATATAGGGTTGCCCAATAAGCCTCTGCAGCTAAACCGCAATATTTTCGGCGCGTCGGTTGGCGGTCCTATTCAGAAGGACCGGTTGTTTTTCTTTGTGAACTACGAGGGGACCCGCGAGCGCGAGGAGCAACGCGCCGAACGCGTGATTCCTACGCCGTCTCTTTGTCAGGGCATCTTTCGGTACGCTGACGTGAAAGGCGGAATCACAACCTTTAATCCCCCAGATCTCTTAAATCTGGATCCGAAGGGCATCGGGATTGATCCGGCAATGCTCGACCTGACCAATCACACCGGTTATCTCGACCGCACCTTCTGCACCGGGCAGACAGCGACCAACGATCCTTCCGCCGGAGACGGGTTGAACTATGCCGGATACGTCTTCCGTGCTCCCACCGAGCTCGACAACGATGTGTTCATTGCGCGCATCGATTACCACCTCACCTCGGACGGCAAGCACAATCTGTTTTGGCGCGGAAATGTGAACGACTTGCGCAATCCCGGAGCTCCCTTTTTGCCGGGTACTTACCAGACACTGCCTGGCGAACTGTCTCCCAGTGATCCAATGCAAAAAACGATCGACCACAGCAAAGGTTTTGCGTTGGGATACATCACCGTTCTCAGTCCCACCATGGCGAACTCCTTCCATTGGGGATTCACTCGGCAAAGCTTTGGGATTGTAGGCAACACCAACCAGCAGTGGAACACGTTCCTGGGTTTGGATCAGGGGATTAACTTCAGTCACAGTTTCCAGTTGCCGCTGCACAACTTTGTCGATGATTTTTCATGGACCAAGGGAACACACTCGCTTCAGTTTGGGACATCGATCAAGATCGCCCGCAATCCGCGCACCAGCTTTTTGCATTCCAATACTCTGGCCCTTGGAACAACCAATTGGACTTCTCCGATCGGTTTTGCAGGCACCACGAGCACATTGGATCCCATGAATCACGACGCTCACCCGGCACTCAACATTCCGGGGTCCCCCCTGGGCACCGCGCCTGAGCCTGTGACCGCAACTCAGTACGATCGCCCTCTGCTGTCCTTGTATGGAATGATTTCGGACGTGGTGGCCAACTACAACCTGGATCGCAGCGGCAACGTGGTGCCGGGAGTTCCGTGTCCCGGGGGAGTTTGTGGCGCGCCGGTCAAGCGAAACTATGGCCTCGATTCGTACGAGTTTTATGGCCAGGACGCCTGGCGCATCAAACCAAATCTCACGCTGACTTATGGATTGCGCTGGTCGTTCTTTCCTGCGCCTTGGGAAACCAACGGACTGCAAGCGTCCACCACCTTCGGCCTGGGAACCCAGTTCGCCCAAAACGTGAAGAACATGAATCAGGGGATTGGCTACGGTGCCATGGGGTCGATTGACTTCAGCCCGAGTGGTCCCGCCAACCACGGCCCTGGGTTCTATCCGCTGGAAAAGACGGACTGGTCGCCGCGAATCTCAATCGCCTACTCGCCACGATTCAGTGGCGGGCCTTTCAAGAAAATCTTTGGCGACAACGACAAGACCGTCATCCGAGCCGGCTTCAGCCGAGTGTACGACCGCGCGGGATTCGCGCTCATCAACAGCTTCGATCAGATCGGCGCTTCCGGTTTTTCCACCACGATTCAAAACACCTGTTGCACGTTTGGTGTGACCAGCGCGGAGAACCTGCCTCGAATCACCGGCATCAATGCGATTCCGCCAACCAATATCGATGGCGTTCAATTTCTATTGCCCCCGCCGCCTCCCGGTTTTCCTCAAAAAACTGTTGTGAACTCGCAGGCCAACCTCTGGGGAACCGACAACACGCTCAAGACGCCACATTCCTATACCGCAGACGTTTCCATCGGACGCGAACTGCCCCACCGATTCTCCGTACAGGTATCGTATGTCGGCCGCTTCGGCCGCAAGCTGCTTACGCAGCGCGACCTGACTCAGCCACTAAATATTAAAGATCCGATATCGGGAATTGACTACTACACGGCGGCATCGGCTTTGTCCAACCTGGCCAGGCAATTCGCCCTGGAAAACAACGGAGGTGCGCCGACAAATTTCTATCAGGCGGTCATCACACCGGCGCAGATGGGAACCGTTACGACCGCGACGCTAGGGCCTACCTCTCAGTATTGGATCGACATGCTGCCTCCGCTCCGTCCGGGCGCCACTCAGTATTCGGATACCTTCGGAACCGGTTTTGTGCCCACTGCCACCAATCCTCACGACGGGTTGCTTCAGGAAGTCTTTAACATGTATTACAACCCGGGTTTGTCAGTCATTGGCGACGAGATCGTTGGCCTGGCGGATATTGACCTGTATGGCGGGATCGGCGACAACGGCGGTACCGGATCCTATTACTTCAACGGCCCTCCGGGCTTGTTGAGTAACAGTTCTGGCCAGTTCCTGAACAACCAGGCCATTTCCATGTACGGATGGAGTTCCATTGGCGATTCCAGCTATCACGCGCTTCAAGTCAACCTGAGGAAACAGATCAGCAACGGATTTCAGTTTGACTTCAACTATACCTATTCGAAGTCCATCGACATTACGTCGGCAGCGTCGCGCGTCGGGTTCTCGGTGTATGGCTACCAGAACATAGGTCTGGTCGGTACCCGACTGGCAAACGCCTTCTCCCCGAATCTGGCTCGCGCGGTTTCCGACTTTGATGTGACCCACCAGTTCAACCTCAACTGGATCGTGGAGCTACCTGTGGGCAAAGGTCGCGCCCTGGCCGGCAACGCCAGCGGCCTGTTGGACGCTATCATCGGCGGCTGGCAGACCTCCGGAGTGGCTCGCTGGACCAGCGGATTCCCCTTCAGCGTTGACGGTGGCCAGCGCTGGCCGACAGACTGGTTCCTCACTGCGATCACTCAGATGACTTCGAAACCCAGAACAGGCACTTTCAAGAAAAACGGAAGCGTCAACATTTTTGCTGATCCCACCGCGGCGCAGCAGGACTTCACCCTGCCACTTCCCGGCCAGGTCGGCTCGCGCAACGTCTTGCGTGGGAACGGCTTCGCCGAGTGGGACATGAGCTTATACAAAAGCTGGAGGATGCCCTACCGGGAAACTCACAGCGTACAATTCCGGTGGGATGTG
>Ga0307471_100001860_pt1 | contig 11882 bp, 10 predicted proteins | sample atmos_gasesAM3C__2_FD_204566 | JGI IMG/M metagenome (GOLD analysis project Ga0307471, IMG submission 204566) | Hardwood forest soil microbial communities from Morgan-Monroe State Forest, Indiana, United States - atmos_gasesAM3C_515 | ecosystem: Environmental > Terrestrial > Soil > Temperate... | reverse complement strand
GACCCGCAACGGCGACGGCAGCGCTCAGAGAACGAGACTGGAGATTGTCTGCAAATTCAGAACAAAACAGCCACCCCGGATCTGTCAATCGATCCCGAAGAAACCGCTGATATTGTTCTTCCCCTCGAGCACCCAGTCTTCCGAAGAAATCACTCGCGGTCTGACTTTGCAGACTAGCAGGTCCCCTTTCGAGGACCTGCAGTTGATAAAAGAAGCAAACACCACCTTAGAAGCAAGCCGTGACTGGAGTTGTCTGTCCGGAAACAAGCTGGTTGAAATAAGTCACGTTGTCGGGGGCCTTGTACGTACCGTCCGACGCTAACGCCTGATGCTGCCATTTCACCAGCCCGTAAGGCTTGGCCAGGTGAAATTCCTCTTTGTCACGGCAGTTGGCGTAGTTTGTGTCGCAACTGTAACGATAACTGACGACTAGGGTCTGCAGGTTAGCGGGTAGGTGCCCTCCCAGCGTTTCCTTGTAAGGGCCCCAAACTTCGTTGATCACATGACCCAGATTCTTGGGGACGAAGGTGTTGCAATCCGAGTGGATCTCGTAACGCGAGTCACTGATCTTGATGGTTGAACCCGGATATCCCCCCCTCGCATAGCGCGGTACAAAAGGAAGATTAAACTTTCCTTTCGTCGTACTCTTGAAGGCCTTGAAGGTGCGTGGATTCTTCCAATCCAACTCGGTGACCCACAGGTAAATGTAGTTCCTGTCGTAGAGTTGAATATCCCAGGGATATCCGCCTGCAGTTTTTGTCCAGAAAAAGCGATCCCACTTGACGTGCGTAAAGAGAGGATTCGCTGTGCCGGCCATGTGATGATCCATTCCAAGATCCGAGCGCATGGTCATCCATGACAGCATGTCGTAAGTCGTGACGGTGGAGTGGGGTTTGGCGGTGGGCGTTAATGCGGGTGCGGCGGGATTAGTTGTATTCACGCCGCATCCTACCAGACACACGAGTAGCGCAAAAAGAACCAGACAACGCTTCATGTAAACGGGAATCCTTAGGTAGGTTTTAGGTCGCGCCCTTACAACCTAAATGCTCCGATGTCAATACACTAGATTACGCAAGGACATAAGAAAGAATACTTAGGACTTCCCCAAAAACTAAGCCGAAGACCTTAGTTTGACACCCTACGGTGAGAGTAAAACAACGAAGGCGAGTGCGAAGCTGGAGAAGCTGGAGAAGAGGACTGAAAATGAGCGGCCCTCTGGTGGCGAAAGAGATCCACCAGAAGGCGAGTTTGCGTCCTCACAGGCTGCCAGAAAATTCTTACCAGTAGGTAAATGTCAACTTGTCCAACCAAATCGAATAGGGCTGCTGCTTATAGTTTCCATCCTGCTGGTAATTGATCGTGATGCCATACCAATTCGTCGGCGTGGGACTCTCGTAGTGGTTCAGGGTCGCTGTCTTGCCGTTTAGGGTGATCGACTGGAACAACAGATGGTTGTCCGACGTCCTCTGCACTTGGATCACGAGATGGTTCCACGAATTGTTCACAGGATTGCAGGCAACACCGGTTGGAATCCACTTCTGACCTGGATTGTCCCAGATGTCCCACTCGTGTCCTCCCGCAACGCGGCATTCATGTCCCCAGATGAACGATTGGCCATTGACGAATTGATTGATATCGAACTCGAGCGCTTGGGAGGCACTGATATCGGTCGCATAGAAGTAGACGTCGTAGGTGAAGTTGTGAACGCTGGGAACAATCGCACGATTCGTATCGGGAAGACCCTGCGAAGAAAAATCCCCGATCAGGTGATTGTTCCAGAGCACGTCGGAATAAAGCGTCTGCCCGCCAATATCCATACGAGTGGAACTCCCACTGAGAGTGGGGGATCCCACGCCCTTCGTCATCGCCCATTTCGTCTCCGGTCCGCCTGACACGCACCACGGACAGATGGCATATACCGGCGGAAGCAGAGCGTATCCGGTCCACCCGCCCTTCTGGTGAAGGTTCGCAAATTGCCCCGATTTGCCGGTAGGACTCGCGCCCCCTCCTACGGTGATAACTATTGGCGCAGTCGCTGAACCTCCGCAGTGGTCCCATTCCTGAACCACCGTGTGATAAACGCCGCCTGGCAGCGTCAACGCTGTATTCAGCTTGGCGCCATTCACCTTGTAGGCGAGGACTCCGGGAGCGGTGTAGATTCCCATGGCCGCCACTCCCGCCGCGCAACTGGTCGTGGCGGATGCGACAAACTGCACGGTTGGACTCACCGTGCTATTGCTCAACGGTGCGCTTACCTGTACGGAACCGCCGGACTTGACCCCGGCTACGGCAATCGACACAGGAGTTTTCGCTGCCCCGCCACAGTGGTCCCACTCCTGGACCACGGTGTTGTAGTTGCCTGGATTTAGCGTGAGGACGGTATTCAGACTGGCGCCACGTACCTGGTAAGCCAGCACGCCCGGGGAGGTGTAAATTCCCATCGCCGAAACCCCTTGCGGACAGCTGCTACTCGCGGTAGCAACGAACTGAACCTGCGTCGCGACCTTTGCATTATTTGCAGGTGCAGAAACTTGAACTTCGCTGGCGTTGCCTTTCACGAAAATGGTAATCGGCATTTTTTCCGCGCCGCCGCAATTGTCCCATGCCTGGACTACTGTGTTGTACGTCCCGGGATTGAGCGTCAACAGCGTGTTCAGCGAAGACCCGTTCACGGTATATGCGAGTACATTCGGCGCTGTATAAATCCCGATGGCCGACACGCCCTTGGCGCAGGTGGTCGTGGCCTTGGCCACGTACTGGACAGCAGTACCCACATTGCTGTTGTTGACCGGGGCATTGACGGAAACTCCCGCAAACGCCGGGGCGGCGGTCGCTAGCGCGACACAAAGCGCCAACCTCTTCATGGAACAGACCTCTCCTGCTAGTGGATTGAGCCGAAGCAACTTGTAGGCTTAGTTGCGGAGATTCTAGGCGCGCCGGGGCGCAATCTCAAGCAATCAAAGGAAAGGATTTACTCGAAGGTTCTAGGTCCTAATGCACCTTTTGTCACGTCGCTGCAACTTATCCCTTCGCGCGTGCAAGCGGTCAGCGAGCAGCTCTTGCGGATTTGTGTCAGCGAGCGCAAAAATTTTCGACTGTTCTGCACCGCTGTGCACATAAAGGCAGGAGGCGGGAACCAGTTGCCCATCCGCAACCAGCACCCGCCCGATTAGGTTGGTCTTTTGCGGTTCACCAGAGCGCATGCTAGCGACGCAACAAGGCGGTGCCTATCCCGCAAATTCTGTAGATTTCGATGCCAGCAGACCTATAGGCAAGCGAGAGTGAAAAGTTATTCGCACTCGCGCGGTACAAAAGTGCACGAATTTATCCAATCAAAATTTGTGATAGCCCATTAGAATGACGCGCTTGAGACTACAGGAAAGCATCTATCGGAATACCAGTTGAGCCGGATTCACCCCTGCCGGGCTGTGTCATACCCTCCTTCCTGCATGGCCAAAAGGCCACGAGGAGAACCAACGTGACTACAGACGCTGGCCCCGTAAACGACAAATCAGATGCGCTTCTGGTACGGCGAGCATTGGATGGTGACGCCGACGCATTCGCCTCTCTGTTTCACTTGCACAAGCATCGCGTTTATGCAGTCTGCCTCCGCATGACCAAGAACACCGCGGAAGCAGACGATCTAACACAAGATGTCTTTATTCAGGTGTTCCGCAAGCTGTCCACTTTTCGCGGTGAATCGGCGCTGTCCACCTGGCTGTATCGGCTTGCCGTAAACACAGCGCTTATGCACTTCCGAAAGCAGGCACCTCGTCAGGTATCGCTGGATGAAACGGGCGAGCACGAAAACACTCCGGCGGCACGGCGCGAACACGGTCGGCGCGATGAGCGGCTCAGTTCGTCTCTGGACCGGATTGCGCTAACCCGGGCGCTGGAAGCTCTTCCCGTCGGTTACCGCACTATTTTTGAGTTGCACGAGATCAAAGGCTATGGACATCGAGAAATCGCAAAACTGCTCCGCTGTTCCGTGGGAAATTCAAAATCACAATTGCACAAAGCGAAACAGCGAATTCGCGAATTTCTTCTTCCCCGGCACGAGCGCACATTCCACCTGCCGAACGCAACCGCCGGTCAAACCGCAATCGCGGGAAAGACTTTTTCGAACACGAGCAATACCATCCCCCATGCGAGTTCAGATTCAAGGATTAGTCGTGTCATCGAGCAGTCGGTTCCACAAGAGGCCGAATCGCTTCTGGTACTCGGGTCTTCGACCCAATGCCTGGCTGAGACAGCCGTGTAACAGGGAGAAGACCTCGTGGAAATGGGAGCATTAGTTGTAACGGGGGGCGACGTAACCAGTTCCGCTGCAGGATCAAGCTTGTGGGCCCCAGCATGGCCAGTTCTTGGACAATCGGTGCTCGAGAGATGGATCGAGAGGGTGCAAGGCTTGGGAGTAGGCCTGGTCTCAGTGGTGGATCGGGGTGAGCAGCAGTCGAATCGGATTCATACCATGATCGAGTGGGCCCGGGAAGGAGTGGAGCGAATCCTCCTGATTGTTCTCGGCTCCTATGCAGAAATTGATCTCTGTGATTTGGTGCGCTTTCACTATGAAGGCCAACATCAGGTCACCCGCGTATTTGACCAGGAAGGCCCCCTCGGAATCAGCCTCCTGGATCGTGGTTGTGTGCTGGGCGATCGGGGTCGCACCGGCAATGAGCCGCATCCCCCTTCATCTCGGTACGATTTTCTGGGATACGTGATCCGCCTTTCTTCCGCCGTCAGCTACCGACGCTTGGTCGAAGACGCCCTACAGGGACGTTGCGGAATCCGCCCGACTGGAACTCAAACGCGGGAGCATGTCTGGATCGACCAGACCGCTTTCGTGGATCCCAACGTACAGATCGAAGCTCCCTGTTACATCGGCCCAAGAGCCAGAGTCCGGGCCGGTGTTGGGATCCGCGGGTGCTCGTCGATCGAACGGGATTGTGAGATCGACCTTGGCACCACGCTGGACCATGCCAGCATCCTGCCGAACACCTACGTTGCTCCCGGGCTCTATGTCCGTGAGTCGGTCGTGGATGGTACCAGGCTGGAGAACCTCGCACGGGGCGTAGAACTGGACCTCGGGACTGCCGGGCTGTTGGCGCGTATCGGCAACTCTCAAGCGATCGCTCCGGGCCGTCCAGTCCATCTCTCTCCTGATTATGAGTTGCCGCAGTCCGATGCGGACGCACCGCCAAAGTGAATTTTTTGTGCTGGATATGTTTTCGAAATCAGAACCCGAACAGGAGTACGACCTCATGCACGCCTCCCCTGTCACCGTGATGCAATTGCCGGACTTAAGCGATCCCACCGCGCACAGATCCTTTTTGCGTGAAATCAAGGAATTCATGGACAGGTCCCGCCAGCCTCGTCTCATTGTCGACCTGTCGAGGGTTGGTCAGATCGGGCCGGAGTCCATTGATCTCTTATTGGAGTGTGTTGATCAAGCGGAGCGCAGTGACGGAGAGGTGTCGGTGGCCGGGGCGTCTCTGGAAACGGCAGTCATTCTGGAACTGACCCAGGCGGCGTCCGTTCTCAAAATGTTCCCATCGGTATTGGAGGCTGCCAATGGTTCTCAGCGGGAGCAGGCGGCTTAGGGGCCTGCTACACATCACCCATTCAAGAACTAAAGGAGGACCGGAGTCCTATGACGCATGGAATCGATCGGCTCTTCAATGTGCTTCTCGTCGCGTTATTGTCAACGGCCGTCTCATTGTCTGCGCAGCCGATCCCACAAAGCTCGCAGGAACCAACCCAGACCGCACCAGCACCGCCGCTCGATGATTCCCAGCCGGCTCAACCGACCAGTCCGAGCGGAGGGAATTCTGCGAATGCTCCGAACGGTGAACTCCCGGATGCTCCAACGCCTGCGCAGCCAGTTCAACAAAAGCAGGGGGAGGCTACGGGGCAGGCGCAAAACCCTTCTGTTGTGCCCTCAGGAGCGGCTGGCGCGAAAGCAGCACCTGCGAAGGGAGCTCCTGCATCACGCCCGGTAGGCTCTGCCATCGCACCGGCCAAGCAGCGCGAGAGGCGCTCCCTGTTGATCAAAGTGGGGCTCGTAGCTGGCGCTTGCGTAGCTGTAGGATCCGCGTTCGCATTGTCGAAGGGTAGTCCGTCGCGGCCCCCGGGGGCACCGTAAGCCATGGGAGATCTGCCGGCAGTTGCAGATTTGCGCTACGCTCACGCTTCCGAGAGGTCGAGGATTCGCGCGCCGCAGATTGTCACATTTTCTGGAATTGATGGCGCGGGAAAAACCACGCAAATTAATGGTCTCGCTGCATTTCTCTCTCCGCTGGGATTCCGTGTGGCTCACGTTACCTTCTGGGACGATGTTGCCTTCCTCGCGAAGTTGAGGGCGGGAGTCAGCCTCGCCTTGTTTCGGAAGCCCTCCGGGACAGCAAACAACGCTTCACTTCGCTACGACAAAAATGTCCGAACCTGGTACCTGATGTTGGTGCGGGCGGGTTTTTATCTGCTGGACGCACTGAACCTTCGCCGGGTTGTGAAAAAGCTGAGTCGCTGCGATTGTGACTTCATTATCTTTGATCGATACCTGTACGACGAACTGGTTCAAATCCAGTCCCCCCACTGGCTGTCGCGCGCTTACATTCGATTGCTGCTGAGTTTGGCGCCGGAACCCGAATTTCCCTTCATCCTGGATGCGTCTCCCGACGATGCTTTCGCGAGGAAGCCGGAATACCCGCTGGACTTCATGCGCGGCTACCGCCAAGCCTTTCTTGGGCTGCGTGCATTTATTCCTCGTCTGACGGTCATCGGACCATCGACCGTCGACAACGTCCAGCAACTGATTGTGCAACGAATTGCAGAGCGATCGAGCGTGGGCGCTAATCGTTTGCCTGCCCCGTAGCGATCGGGTCACAATGACACACATTTTCAAAGTCAAAAAGAGTGTGGGCGACTACGGATCTTCCTGTAGACACAACCGACGCGTTGATAAATCTCATCTCACGCTTACTTTGTGAAACGGGAACGGGCCCAGTATGCAGAGTCTTCCGCAGGAAAAGTTCGCTCTGGTTGTGCCCACTCTGAATGAGGCGGGGAACATCGAAAGTGTCATCCGGCAAGTGCAGGATGCGTTGGAGCCCCTCAATCTGCACTATGAACTAATCGTCGTGGACGATGGCAGCACCGATGGAACGCCCGAAATCGTCAGGGCATGGTCTCGCTCCGATAGCCGAGTTCGGCTCGTATCACGGCGCAACCAGCGAGGACTCGCCGGCGCCGTTGTTCATGGCTGGCAGCACACAGATGCCGGTCTGCTGGGCGTCATTGACGCTGACCTGCAACACCCCCCACAACTGCTGCCCGCGCTTCTCGCCGCCATAAACGACGGTTCGGACATCGCAATCGCCAGTCGCTACGCGGCAAAGGATGGCGTGCGCGACTGGAATCCAGTACGCGCAGCTATCTCTCGTGTGAGCACATGGGCCACTCTGCCGCTGCAACGAAGAGATCTGCGTATTAAGGATCCGATGTCGGGCTTTTTTGTCGTGCGTCGAAGAGCAATTGATGGCCTCTGCTTTGAGACCAAGGGCTTCAAGCTGTTACTCGAAATCCTGGTACGTGGACGAATTCGGTCGACCCGGGAAATTCCCTTTCACTTCGGCGTGCGCCATACCGGCAAGAGCAAAGCCGGGGCGGCGGTCGCCTTTTATTACTTGCAACTGCTAGGAAAGCTCTCGCGAGACTTGATTCTCAGGCCGAGTTCGCAATGAAGATTGCGTTGGTGACTGCATTTCCGCCCAGCCGCCAAGGCCTCAATGAGTACGGCTTTCACGTCGCGGATGAGCTTCGACGGCATCCCGAACTGCAACTCACAATTCTCGCGGATCATCTTCCGCCGGGTGAAGCGGAGTTACCCGACTTCAATATCGTGCGCTGCTGGGGATTCAATCGGCTCGACAACCCGGTCTGCCTCTTGGGGACGATCCGGCAACTGAAGCCGGATATTGTGTGGTACAACATCGGCTTCGCCAGCTTTGGCGGCAGTCCGCTTCCGGCTTTTTTCGGATTGACCACTCCGGCGCTGACGCGCTTTTGCTCCTGCTATACGCACATCACCCTTCATCAACTCTTCGAGACTGTCAATTTGTCAGACGCGGGCGTGAAATCGCCTTGGGTGTATCGACTCGCAGGGTGGGTGGCAACTCATGTCTTGCTGTGTGCGAACTCGATGTCAGTGCTGCTCCCCGCATATCACCGCACCCTGCGCGACAAGTATGGCCGGGGTACCGTCAAAGTGCGCCACCATGGAATTTTTGCAAGCTGTCCTGAGGAGCCTGACCTTTCCAAACGCGGAAATCCAGTGCACCGCATTCTCGCCTTCGGAAAGTGGGGGACGTACAAGCGGCTCGAGTTGTTGATCGATGCGTTTGAAAGCATTGTTCCGCAAGCCCCGTCCGTGGAGTTAGTCATCGCCGGAGGCGATCATCCGAAGACTCAGGGTTACGTGAGGTCGGTGGCGGAGCGCGTTAAGCACAATCGATTGATTCGGTTTGTCGGCTACGTCCCGGAAGGGGCCATTCCCGAGCTTTTTCAGAGGGCCAGCTTGGCGGTCATGCCATATACGTCGTCTGCGGGATCTAGCGGGGTTGCCCATCTGGCTTGCCAATATGGCTTGCCGATTCTCGCTTCAGATATCGAGGACTTCCGGGAATTGGCAGAGCACGAGCGCGTATCGATGGACTTCTTCGTTCCAAATGATGTCGACAGCCTCGCCAGCCACCTCCTCGCACTGTTGCAATCGCCCGAACGGTTAGCCCAGATGGCTCGGCACAACTTCTCGGCGGCCCTGCAGATGAGCATGCCTCAAGTGATCCGGCAATATATCCGATCGTTTGACGTGCAGCATCGCCTCAGGATGCTGAGGGCATTCTCGCAGCTGCGGAGTTCTCCACGCTGGATGCCGACGCGCAGCTGGATGGCGCGGCGACTGGAAAGAAAGCTCAAGTCCTGGCATCGGCCGGGCCTCGACGGTCGGGAACTATAGATCTATTGCCCAGCAACCCCAGCAATCCTTGGGTTGCCTGATGGAGTCGCCCGCACAGTCCCGCCGCCTTACACGAGCAGTACTTCACAGCGCACATCGCAGGTTCTGATCCCCGCGTAGTGTAGTTCGCCCCATTGCTGCGTTCTGCTTGCGACTTGCGACCACCTGCCCGGTTAGGGCAGGTGATCCAGATAGCAAGGGCCACTCAGGTTCTGTGCAGGGGGTGACGGCGGAGTCACCCAAGGTGGGTTCTGGAAGTCGAAGAACTCCGTCATATCCATCTGGGCGGCGTCTCGCTTCGTGAGAGGAGACAGTCCAAAGCGAGTCTCAATCAGCTTCAAAATCGCCGTGTAGTCGGCGGTGGTGTGCGACACGTAGTGCTTCTGCGAAAACGGCGAGATTACGATCAGCGGCACCCGATACCCCGTATAGGTGAAATCACAGGTGGGACCGGTGCTCCCCGTGCAGACATCGCCCGGAAGCAGATCGGAAGGCGGAATGCCATCGGGACTCACTGTGGGTTGCGGCGCAACATGGTCATAGAATCCACCAAACTCGTCGAACGTGAGAATGAAAATGGAATCCTTCCACGACGGGCCGTTCATTAGCGCACCGATCAAAGTGGATGCATAGTTTGCGCCGGCCTGCACGCTGCAGCAAGCGGGATCGGCGTCGAAGTCCGCCGGATGCTCATCCAATCCGACTTCGGAAGGGGGATCAATGAAGGAAACCTGGGGTAACGTGCCATTCTTGGCGTCTTCGATGTATTGCGTGTCCGGAAGAATGTTCTGCGGAAACTGATTCAGGATGGTTTGCCCATAGGCGAAGTTCTGAATGTAGCTAATCGAATACAGGCAGGCCGCATCGGTGCATCCATTCAATCCGGGATGAATGTAGATCTTCCATGTGATGCCGGCCTGTTGAAGGGCTTGAAAAATGGGAGGAGCCGTCAGCTGCGAACTGCCCGCTTTGAGTTCATAAGCATGCCCCTGCGAAGTGCCTGCAAGCAGGTACATCCGGTTGGGGGGTGTACGGGTCATTGTCGGAGAAAACCAACGATCCGAAGTCGCAAAGTTCGACGCCATGAAGTAGTAGTAGTTCAGGTCGTTCCCGTCGTAGTACCCCATCGCCCTTTGCCCGGTGACGTCATGAAAAGGGGGCTGGATGGTACGTGCATCGTGGCCCGCGGTGAACACGAAGCCGTCGTGGGTAAAGGTGCCCGAGGTGGGATCCGAGAGGTTGAAGTCCACATGACTCTCATTCCAGGACGGGCTCGGATTCTCCACACATTGCGTAATCAGGTGATAAGACTGGACTGCAGGACTGCTCGCGTTCATTGTGCAATCGTTGCCGGGGAACGGAAACGCAGGATCGCAACCGGGGTTCGTCGGCGCGGGTCCGGACGGCGCACTCAGGGGAAATTGCGGCAAGCCATCGAAGGGCTGATCCGAGTAACCGAAGTCCGCCCAGTACTGGCGCATGGCCCCAAAATAGTGATCCAGGGAGCGGTTCTCCTGCATGAAAACAACGATGTGATTCACCGAAGTCTGCAGACTGTTCCCCGTCGGTGTTCCCGTGCCCGCTCCCGCAGGAGCACGATTAGCTAGGCCCTGGCATCCGAGAAGGGTGCCGAGTAAGAGCGTGCTCAAAGCCAGGAACAAGCAGCGCCCGATTGAATAATGACTAGTCATACAGGAGTCCTCCCTGGGTGCCTTGACAGCGAACCACACACAAATACTCAAATCCGTCGCTCATACGATCTGAAGACCTGAAGACAAAAACAGGACCTCCTCACCGAGGCGGACGATCCTGCGGGGGAGAAGACGGCACCTTTGGCGCCGAAGGTTGCGCACTGCTCGGCGCTTGCATCGAATCTGGGAGCTGTGGGGGAGGCAATGATGGGGGTTGCACGCTCAACGGTGCCTGCTGGTTCGGCGCGTTCTCCGGTACGCTGGTCTCGTCGCGTCGCTTTAGTTCAATTGGTCTGCGGGTACGGCGCTTCACATCCCGGATGGCGTTCAACGCGCTTTCGACGTCCTCCTGATTGCCCATTGCGAGGGCACCCACTCGCCGGCCTTCAGCTTCCCGCCGGGTCGCGTACGTCACGCGATCACCCGCCTCTGCGGCACTGGCGGCGGCTTCGTAGTACATTTGCGCGCTCTCGCGATCTCCATTCATTTCGGCGACGTAGCCAAGGTTGTTGAGCGTGAACGCATTTGACGGCTCGAGTTTGTAGGCTTCGACGAAAAATTTCTGAGCACTCGTGGGGTCGTTATGGTTCAGAGCAGACACCCCGCGCAGATTCAGGCGAGCGACCTGAGCGCTTGTCTCCTCTCCTTTCGCCATCGTCTCATTCACGGCCTTGGCGCTCTGTGCGGCGACGTCGCTGATGCTTCGCCCGCGCCACTTGATGCGCGGAGTCAGCAAAACGCGTTCCTCGGAGTGCAGGCTCGCAGCGGATGAGTAATAGCGCAGAGCCGATTGCAGATCACCTTCCGACTCCATCACGTATCCCAAGCTGTCGAGCAGGAAGGGGTTTTTGGGATCCACTTGCAATGCGGCTTTCAGGATCGACTCCGCTTCGAAGACCCGGCCTTTCTCAAGCAATACGATCGCCTGCACATTCGCCCGGTTTGATTTGAACGCAGAAGCCTCTGAGGTAGGAAAGGCGCCGCTCACGGGCTGCCCTTTGAGCCCGGGGTTGCTAGCCTCGTCGATCACGGCCTCGGTCTTGGTGTGGGCAGCCAGATCGTAGTACTTCAAGGCGTGGTCTGCATCGCCCTCTAGCTCGGAGACGTACCCGAGATTGTTCAAGGTAAACGGATCATCCGGGTCCAGAAGATATGCGCGCACAAACAAACGCTTCGCC
>Ga0307471_100001859_pt1 | contig 11887 bp, 10 predicted proteins | sample atmos_gasesAM3C__2_FD_204566 | JGI IMG/M metagenome (GOLD analysis project Ga0307471, IMG submission 204566) | Hardwood forest soil microbial communities from Morgan-Monroe State Forest, Indiana, United States - atmos_gasesAM3C_515 | ecosystem: Environmental > Terrestrial > Soil > Temperate... | reverse complement strand
CGTGGGGGGAGCGCAGTTGATCGTGCTCAGCGAGCATGTGGACTATTGGAACCATATCGGCTGGACCGATCCCTACTCTTCGCGTTTCTTTAGCGATCGCCAAAGCGCCTACACCGAGCGTTTCGGACTGAGCAGCGTCTACACGCCCGAGATGGTCGTCGATGGCACCACGGAGTTTGTGGGCGGCGATTCACGACTGGCGAGCCAGGCGGTTGAAAAGGCCCTGGCTCTGCCAAAGGTTGCCATCAGGATTTCCAGCATCTCGCTGGACGCGTCGAAAACACTGCAGGCACACATCGACACCGACGCTCTACCCGAAACCTCGAAGATTCGTAAGGCGGATATCTATCTGGTTACGGCGCTGAATCATGCTGAGTCGCAGGTATTGCGCGGCGAGAATGGCGGCCGGCGTCTGACCCACGTGGGCGTGGTGCAGACTCTCACGAAAGTCGGCAGCCTCGAATTGGGAAAGAGTTTCTCGCAAAACGTTCACGTCAAGCTCGACTCCAGGACCGATCCAGCAAATCTGCGGGTCATAGCCTTCATCCAGCAGACCGGCCAGAAGCAGGTTCTCGGGGTGGCACAGCAACGGGCCCAGTAAGCAGCGCTGCGCCGGGTTTCTTTGCGGCCTTTGTGGTGTTCTTTCCCGCTCCTTGTTCGACTCACAGCCCCTCTTCCTTCCCTCCTGCTTTCTCTGCTAGATTTGGCACCGCGGATTGCGTTGCCGAATGGAGGGACCGTGCGCATCGACCTGTTCCGGATGGAGCGAACGCAGTGCCTGTATGAGAACGAAGTCGAATTCAACCTGTCCGAGAGTGGCGTGCTTCCCCTGCGAGTTGAGGAGATCTTGCAGGGTTCTAAAGACTCGGGCGACTTTCTTTCTCTCGGCTTGAAGTACCCCGAGTCCGACGGATCGGAGGAACTTCGCGAGCACATCGCGGCTTGGTACGGCACGACAAGTGACCACGTTCTGGTCACGAACGGCGGTTCAGAGGCCAACTTCACTGCCCTCTGGGGACTGCTGGAAAAGGGTGATCACGCCGCCGTAATGCTGCCGAACTATCTTCAGACTTGGGGACTCTCTCGTGCCTTCGCCGCGAAGACGCACGGCTTTCATCTGGTGGAAGACGTTGAGAACGGCAAGGCGCGCTGGGCGCTGCATGTTGAAAGTCTCCATCGGGCGGTAAGCAAAAAGACGCGCCTGATCGTGGTGACGAATCCCAACAATCCCACCGGCGCGGTCCTGAACCAGCAGGAGATGGACGAAATTGTGCGGGTGGCGCGTAAAGCGCGCGCCTGGCTGCTGGTGGACGAAATTTATCGGGGCGCGGAAGTGGCTGGGCCGCTGACTCCGACGTTCTGGGGGCGCTACGATAGGTTGCTGATCACTTCGGGACTCTCGAAAGCTTTCGGACTGCCCGGGTTGCGGCTGGGATGGATCGTCGCACCGCCGAAGACCATCGCCAAACTTTGCTCCTACCATGACTACACCACGCTGACTCCAACCATCTTGTCCGACCGACTGGCACGCATTGTGATGGAGCCGGCCCGGCGCGAGCAGGTGCTCGAGCGTACCCGCGCTATTGTCCGCCGCAATCTGCCGCGGCTGGAATCCTGGATCCATTCGCACGATGACATATTTACCTACATCCCACCGGTTGCGGGCGCCATTACGTTCTTTCGCTACAAGCTGCCGATTGCTTCCGCCGCGCTGTTCGACCGGCTGCGCAAGGAATGGTCGGTGCTGATTACACCCGGAGATCACTTTGGAGTGGGACGCTACATTCGCGTGGGCTATGGATACGATGTCGACTACACCTTGCGTGGTCTGGCCCGGGTGGATCTTGTGTTGGAAGAATTGCGGAAGAAGGGCGGGCGCTCGAAGGTAGTGCAAGGCGAGATCTCACGCTGTGGGGCTGCTTAGGTTCTTGCTCGTCGAAGAACTGAGGGTGGGACGCCCTCAGGACAGCCGGCGGGACGTCGGCGCTACTGACCCCGTTCGGCTTTGGCTCGTTCCAGTACCAGGGATGCAGCCGCTACATCCTGTACACCAACGCCGGTCAGGTCGCAGACGATGATCTCATCTTCTGAGGTTCGCCCTGGCTTTAGGCCGGCCGTGATTTCGCCTAGCTCGGCGTAGATTTTCTCTTTCGTCATGGCTCGCCGTTCGACCGCGTGGTGAATTTCGCCCAGGCGCAGGCATTGGGCGCTGCTGTCGGCCACGATCTTGTCGGCGCGCCCCAGCACATCCACATCGAGTTCCTGTTTCAAGGGTGCATCGGAACCCACTGCGATCACCGTCACTCCGGGCTTTAGCCATGCGGCACGCACTAGCGGTTTGTGGCTGGCCGTGACGGTGATGACCAGATCAGCTTCCTCCACCGCTTCCTGCACGGATTCCGTCACTGCAAAATTACATGCGGGAACACCGGGGCTCTTTGCCAGATAGCCGGCGCAGGCTTGTGCCTTCCTGGAGTCGCGTCCCCAGATACGAACCTCGCTAAAGCTTCTCTCCAGAGCGAGCATTTCCACCTGATATCGCGCCTGGGCGCCGGTACCGATCACCGCGATTGCGGCAATTTTCTCACGCGCAAGATGTTTCGCGCCGACCGCGCCGGCGGCCCCGGTTCGGAAGTCGGTGATGAATCCATTGTCGAGGAGAAAAGCGGCTGGGGTTCCGGTATTGGCGTCGAACACAACGACCATGCCGTCGTTCGCGGGCAGACCGCGCTGTGAATTGTTGGCGAATCCGGAAACGATTTTGACCGCGTAATACGGACCGCCGTGCAAGTACCCGGCTTTGACGTGAATCTCGCCCCGCTTTTCGGAGACATCGCTCTCCGGGATATCCAGATGGATGACTCCAGGTAGTTCCGCCTGGCCTGTGGAATAGGCAGCAAAAGCCTGCTCCATTGCGGCGATGCAGGCTTGGGGATCGAGCAGAGCGCGAATCTCGGGCTCGCGCAGAATCAGGATCTCACGGCTCATCCGCAAAGCCTATCATTTTGGTTTCTGATTCATTGTGCTGCTGACTCATTTCGATTCGGCGGCGGGTGCGACGTCCGGCGACTTTCCGCGTTCACGCCAGCCTTCGATGATGAGGTACAGCACCGGAATAAAGAACAGATTCAGGATGGTGGAAACAATCATTCCGCCGAACACCGTAGTGCCTACCGAGTGCCGGCCATGTTCGCCGGCGCCGGATGCTACCACCAGCGGCACCACACCCAGAATGAAAGCCAGTGAGGTCATCAGAATCGGACGCAGCCGAATTCTTGCCGCTTCCACCGCTGCTTCGAATAGCGGCATGCCGCCGTGCCGCAACTGCTCGGCGAATTCCACAATCAGGATAGCGTTCTTGCTGGACAATCCCACCAGCATCACCAGTCCAATCTGGCAGTAGACGTCGTTTTCCAGGCCGCGCAATGACTGCGCCGTGAGTGCTCCCAAAAGCGCCATAGGCACGGCCAGCAGCACGATGAAGGGTAGAACGAAACTTTCATACTGGGCGGAGAGCGTCAGGTAGACCACCAGTGTCCCCAGTCCGAAGAGGATCAGCGTAGTGCTCCCCGAACTAAGTTCTTCGAGCGACAATCCGGTCCATTGGAAGGCGAATCCTTGCGGCAGAACTTTCTGGCTTAACTCCGCCATGGCGTCCAGGGCCTGGCCTGAACTGAAGCCGGGAGCGGCAGAGCCATCAATTTCGGCCGAGCGAAAGAGATTGTAGTGACTGATCACCTGGGGCGCGGTGGTCTGCTTGATCGAGACCAGGTTCTCGAGCGGAATCATCGCCCCGCTGTCGGAACGCACATAGAACTGCGCGATGTCTTTCGATTGGGCGCGAAACTGCTGGTCGGCCTGCACATAGACCCGGTAGGAGCGGTTGTTGAAATCGAAATCGTTGACGTAAGCCGAGCCCATGTAGATGCTGAGCGCGTCGGTAATCTGTCCCAGCGGGATGTGCAGGCTCTTGGCTTTTTCGCGATCGATGGTCACCACAAATTGCGGATCGCTGGCGGTGTAGGTGCTATAGAGGCCAGTCAGGTCTTTGCGGGCGCCGCCTTGGCGGATGAGTTGCTGGGTTGTGTTCGCCAGCTCTTCCAGACTGTGGCTGCCCTGGTCCTGCAATTCGTAGGCGAAGCCTCCGAACTGTCCGAGGCCCTGCACGGCGGGCGGCAGAAATGGAAGAACCAGCGCATCGGAAATGCCGAAGAGGCGGCCGCGAATCCGGTTCACGATGGCTTCGGCGGCGTGCGCGTCTCCCTTGCGCTGGGAATACGGCTTCAGTGGAACGAACACCAGGGCCTGGTTCGATGCACTGCCGCTGAAGCTGAAGCCCGAGACCGCGAAAATCCCTTCCACTTCGGGGATATCCTGGAGAATCTTCTGAATCTGTTGGCCGATGCGCTTCGTATACTCGAGCGACGCGCCCGACGGCGCCTGCACCGCAATGATGAAATAGCCCTGGTCTTCGTTGGGCACAAACCCCTTGGGCACGCGCTGGAAAACCAGATAGCTGAGCCCCAGAGCGCCGAGGAACAGCACGGCGGCGATCAGCTTGATGCGTAGGAACAGGCGCAGGACACGCCGGTAGCCCTCGGTGACGCCGTTAATGACTCTATCCACTCGCTTGAAGAACCAGTTCTTCTCTCCGTGCTCGCGGCCCAGCAGGATGGCAGACAAGGCCGGGGTAAGGGTCAGCGCGTTGAAGGCGGAAATTGAAATCGAGAATGCGATGGTCAGCGCGAACTGGCGAAACAGAATGCCGGTGGTGCCGGGGAAAAACGCCACCGGCACAAACACCGCAACCAGTACCAGTGAGGTGGCGATGACCGCTCCCGCGACCTCCGACATGGCGACGGACGCCGCTTTGTGCGTGTCGCTCTCGCCCTCCTGAACGTGGCGCTCGATGTTCTCGATCACGACGATGGCATCGTCAACCACCAGTCCGGTGGCCAGAGTGATGCCGAACAGAGTCAGGGTATTGACGGAAAATCCCAAAAGCTTGACAAAGGCGAAAGTTCCGATCAATGAAACGGGGATGGTTACGGCCGGGATAATCGTACTGCGCCAATCCTGCAGAAAAATAAAGATGACGAGGATGACGAGGACGATGGCCTCGATGAGCGTGGTCAGCACATCTCGGATCGATTCGCTCACGGCTTCGGTCGTATCAAATGCGTTCTGATACTTCATGCCAGGAGGAAAATGAGTGGACAGGCGGTCCAGTTCGGCAATCACCAGGCGGTCCACTTCGAGAGCGTTGGCGCTCGAAAGCTGAGTGACACCGAGACCCACGGACTCGCGTCCGTTGAACATCAGGTCCGAGCTGTAATCCTCGGCGCCCAGTTCCGCCTGGCCGACATCCTTCAGGCGAACCAAGGTTCCGTCGGAGTTCGTCTTCAGAATGATGTTTTCGAACTGGGACGCTTCGGTGAGGCGGCCGATGGCGCGCACGCTGATCTGAAATTCCTGCCCGGCTTTGATGGGAGGCTGGCCCACCTGTCCGGCGGCGACGTCAATGTTCTGCTCCTGCAGCGCGCTGACCGCGTCGGTAGCGGTGAGCCCGCGGCTGGCCATGCGCACCGGATCCAGCCAAAGCCGCATGGAATATTTGCGCTCGCCGAAAATGATGACGTCCGCAACCCCGGGCACGCGCTTCAGCGAGTCCTTTACGTAGACGTCCAGGTAGTTGCTCATGAACAGCGGCGTGTAGCGCCCCTCGGGCGAAAAGATGGCGGCACCGAGCACAAAATTGCTGGAGGCCTTGACGATGGTGATGCCGGTAGCCTTGACCGCGTTGGGCAACCGTCCCTGCGCCGTGTTCACGCGGTTCTGAATGTCAACCGCGGCCAGATCGGGGTCACGGTTGAGGTCAAAGGTCGCAGTGATCGTGCTCACCCCGTTGCTGCTGCTGGTCGAAGTGACGTACTTCATGCCCTCCGCGCCATTGATCTGCTGCTCGAGGGGCACGGTCACGGCTGTTTCCACGGTCTGGGCGCTGGCCCCAACGTAAACGCTGGTCACGGAAACCTGCGGCGGGGCGAGTGTAGGAAATTGCGCAATTGGCAAGGTGGGAATCACGGCCGAGCCGGCCAGGATAATCAGCAACGCGCAAACCGTGGCGAAGACCGGCCGTTTTATAAAGAAATCAACGAACATTCAGAAGCGGACCTCGGAAGACGGACTTCGGGCGTCAGACTTCAGACCTCGGACCTCGGACACGGACCACCATCTGAAACATGAGCACAAACTTCTAAATAATCCGCTGGACTACTGCGCAACAGATTGGAGAAATGTAGCTTAACTCGATCCCTGAAGTCTGAGGTCCGACCGGCGAAGCCCGAAGTCCGGCGCCGGCCCTACCCTTGCGGTATCAGGACGGGAGCGCCATCGACCAGAAATTGGGTGCCCGAAACGACGATCTTGTCCCCGGGCTTGATTCCTTCTAACACCACGTAGTTGTTGCCGGTCATGTCCCCGACCCGTAACAGTTTCTGGTGCGCCACCGTCTTTCCGTCCTGCTGCTCGGCCACGAACGCGAAGTACTGTCCACCCAGGCGGGAAACGGCAAGCACCGGCACGACCGTGCGGTCCTGCGAACCCCACACCACGCGGGCGTGGATGAATTGGGCGTTGCGCAGCTTGTCATTGCTGTTGGCGATCGGGGTCTTGACCAGCACGGTCTGGGTCGTCGAGTCGACCTGGGGCGAGATAAAGTTGATGCGGCTTTCCGCGATCACCGTGCCCGACTGGTCGAGGATCTGTACCGGCAGGTTCAGCCTGAGCTGGGAGGAGCGCTCGATCGGCACGTAAACGTAGGCTTCGAGACTTCCCGGCTTATCCACGGTAGTGAGGGGCGTGGTGGTCGTTACCCGGTCGCCGACCCGCACCGGTATATCTCCGACGATCCCGGCGCTGGGAGCGGTGACGCGATAGTAGTGCAGTTGCACTGCTTCCTGGCGGACCTGCGCTTGCAGGGCCTGCAACTGGGCTTTGGCTTGTTCCAGGGCCGCTTTGGATTGGTCCAGCGCCTGCTTGCTGACCACCTTCGCCTCGTACAGGCCGCTGTTGCGGTCATATTCCTGCTGGTCCCAGATCAACTCGGCCTGCTTGGCCTTGACTGTGTCTTCCTGCGTTTTCAGGGTGGCCTGCTGTTTGGCGGGATCAATCTGCATCAGGGGCGTTCCGGCGGAGACGCGACTGCCGGAGTGAACATAGATATCCGTGATCACACCTTCGACCTGAGGCATGATCACGGCGGTAGCGCGGGACTTCAGGGTAGAGACGTATTCGGTCGTGTCGTTGACTGAGATCAGCTTGGCGGTTTCGACTTTTACCGGTATGCCGGGGGGACCCTGTGCCTGCGCCCCGCGGGTGGAGCCTTTGCCACAGGCCAAGCCCAACGCCGCCAACCCCAAAGTTGCCGCCAGACCCGCCTGGCGCCGCGACTGGGCCGACGGCCATCGTCCCCTGAGTGCGAGCAAATCCATACTGGAGTACTCCCTGCGAAATGCGAGCCTGGCGTGCGGTCTGGCGTGCCCAGCCCAGGCTGCGTAGAACTATACACTGGCAGTCAAAGCAGTATGGATGTCAGGGGTGAAGTCAGACTCGAGGATTTTTGCGAAGGAAGGAAAAACCGGGCAATTCCGGACCAACCCGGGACGGCGTCCCGAATTGAGCGCTGAAAGTGGAGGTTAGCGCTTGCGGGGTTTGGTGGCTTCATGCATCTGCCGTTCTTCGGCTACGACCGCCACGTAGAGCAGGCCGAACGCCAGAACCACCATCATGAGTACGAGTGTCATGCGTCCAACATAGTTGCGGGTGGCGGCCTCGCCAAGATCACCGTCGTACTCACGGAGTAACACCACCATCGTGCCATAGCAGGTGTCTGCTACATTATTTCGGATCATGAAACCTGCCCGCAGTTTTGCCAGCGACAACAATGCCGGAGTTCATCCTGAAGTTTTGAAAGCCGTTGGCGAAGCGAACCGGGGCCACGCGATCGGCTACGGAGATGATGCGTACACGGCCTCTGTAGCGCAAAAATTCAAGCAGCGTTTTGGCGCGGATATTGAAGTCTTTTTCGTCTTCAATGGCACTGCAGCCAATTGCCTCAGCCTGAAAGCGTTGACTAACTCGTATCACGCAGTGATCTGCGGCGAAGCTGCACACATCTACACCGACGAATGCGGGGCTCCGGAGAAATTTACTGGCTGCAAGCTCCTTCCCGTCCCCGTAACCAACGGCAAGCTTACCGTCGACGCCGTCCGTCATGCCTACCATGGCATTGATGACCCCCACCACGTGCAGCCCCGCGTTATCTCCATCACGCAGGCCACTGAAGTAGGGACTGTGTACCAGCCTGCCGAAATAAAAGCCCTCGCCCACTTTGCTCACCAGCGCGGGATGTTCCTGCACATGGATGGGGCCCGCATTGCAAACGCTGCCGCGAGTTTGGGGCAAACCCTGCGGCAAGCCACGCGCGACCTGGGCGTGGACGTACTTTCTTTCGGTGGAACCAAGAACGGCGCCCTGGGCGCTGAGGCTGTCGTTTTCTTTGACAAGAAGCTGGGCAACGACTTCTTATATTTGCGCAAGCAGGGCATGCAACTCGCATCCAAAATGCGCTTCATTTCGGCGCAATTTGATGCCCTGTTCACCGGCGATCTCTGGTTGAAGAGTGCGCAGCACGCCAATCGCATGGCGCGTCTGCTGCAGAAGGAACTCCGCAAGATTCCGCAGGTGAAGGTTGTTTACAAAGTGGAGGCCAATGGAGTTTTCGCCAAGATCCCACGAACTGCGATTGCCAAGCTGCAAAAGCGGTACTTCTTCTATGTATGGAACGAACAGCAATCCGTGGTGCGCTGGATGTGCTCTTTCGATACGACTGAGCAGGATGTGAGGCAATTTGCTGAGTTCGTCGGGGAAACCGTAAAGGGCTAAGCCCAGGAGCACTGCCGCCGTAACTTTTGTTCGACCCGGGAATCCCATGAAGGGCTACACTGTCGCCGTCGCATGAGCGGAGGGCGAGACGCCCTCCGGACAGCCGGCGGGACGCCGGCGCTACACGAACCCGCGCTATTCGAAATGGAAACACGGATCGATTCTCGGAAGTTCAAAAAGGTTACGCGCCGGGAGTTGCTTAAGCTGGCGCCGGTACTGGCCGTGGGGGCATTCGCCATCCCGCGATTGCAGGAACCGCTGCTGAAGGCTGGGCTAGGCTTCAGCGATTGGGCTTCCGCAGGGCTCTTTCGTTCCGGACAACTGGCTACCACTTTTCCGGACTCCGATGTCGTACCGTTTGAGAAGTTCCCCATCAACGGTTACGACGTGGCCGATCCTGGAGTTGATCTGGAAAAGTGGACTCTGACTGTGACCGGCGCGGTGCACAAGCCGGGAGATTACAAGCTGACGCAATTTCAGGCCCTGCCCCCGGTGCGTCAGAACACCCGGCACGTTTGCGTGGAAGGCTGGGATGCGATCGGCCGCTTCGGCGGAGCGCGGCTCTCGGATTTCCTGCAACTGGTTGGCGCCGACACTAAGACCCGATTCGTGTATATCGAGTGCGCGGATGATTATTACGAATCGCTGGATATGGCGACCGCTCTGCACCCCCAAACCCTGCTGTGTTATGAGATGTACGACCAACCGCTGACCCGCGAACATGGCGCGCCGCTGCGCCTGCAGATTCCAACCAAGGTTGGCTACAAGCAGGCGAAGTATTTGACCAGCCTGAGCGTCACGAATGTCCTGACCCGCGTCGGATACTGGGAGGACCAGGGCTATTCGTCGTTCTATGGACTCTAGGTTTTGGCTGTAACTGAGCCGGACCACGGCCGGGAAAACAAAATGCATGAAGCAGTAATCGAAATCGAATCGCCCAAGACCGGAGAAGTGGTACAGGCTGCCTATGAACATCCCTGGGCGGTACGGTTCTCGCATTGGCTGAACGCGGTCTCGTTGCTGGTGATGGTAGCGAGCGGCTTTCAGATATTTCGAGCCTTCCCCAGCTTCGGCGCGAAAATCCCACAGAAGGATTTGCTGCACTGGCCGCAGGTGTTCGCCCTTGGCGGATGGCTGGGCGGCGGCCTGCAGTGGCACCTCACCTTCATGTGGATCTATATCGCAACCGGCCTCTTCTACCTTGGCTATCAGATGTTCAGCCGGAATTATCGCCAGGTGCTGTTTACTCCACGAGATATTCGCGGGGTCTGGCCCATGGTGCACTACTACTTTTTCTTCGGACCTAAACCGGTTGTCCACGAGGTTTACAACCCGCTGCAGAAGCTGGCGTACACTTCGGTCGTGGGATTGGGCATTCTTTCCGTAGTGACCGGGCTGGCGGTGTGGAAGCCGGTACAGTTTTCCTGGCTGGCCTGGATGATGGGCGGTTTTCACTGGGCCCGCATCTGGCATTTTGCAGTGATGTGGGCGATTCTGTTCTTCCTTCTGGGACACCTCATCATGGTCATTCTGCATGGCTGGAATAATTTCGCGTCCATGCTTACGGGATGGAAGAAGAACCCTGAATATCTGGAGCGCTAGGCACTCCTGCGCCAACACCTGTTGCTGAAATCCAGATGCTGCGACGAATGACAGTTGTCGAGAGAATGGCAGACGCCGGCAATGGGAGCGAGTCATCCCTCATTGCCCGCATCTGCAAGGGTGAGTCCTCCCTCTTCGCCACGCTGGTGAAGCCCTACGAACGCCGGGTTTACGTGACCGCGCTAGCCCTGTTGCGCAATGACGCAGATGCGCAGGATGTGGCGCAGGAAGCCATTCTGAAGGCCTTTGCCAACTTGCGGCAGTTTCGCGGCGAGTCGAAATTCAGCACCTGGCTGATCCAGATCACGGTGAACGAAGCGCGCATGCGTCAACGCAAGCAGCATGCCCAACTGTTCGAACCCTTGGTCGAATCAAATGATGAAGAAGAAGGAACCTACACTCCGCGGGACTTCGCCGATTGGCGGGAAATTCCTTCGGAGGCGCTGGAAAGAAGCGAAATCCGGACCTTGCTGGCCAAAGCATTGGCCAGCCTGGCACAGAAATATCGCGAAGTATTTATCTTGCGCGACGTAGAGCACATGAGCATCGAAGAAGCCGCGGAGGCCCTGAACATCTCGATCGCCAGCGTCAAGACGCGTTTGCTGCGGGCAAGGCTGATGCTGCGGGACATTCTGGCGCCCGACCTGGCGAATGGCTGGTTCAGCCGTGCGCCGTTCGGGAAAGGGAGCAAGCCATGGTAGTCAGTTGCGAACAGGTCTGGCGGGAAATCTCGAATTACCTCGACGGCGAAGTCAGTCCGGAATTGCGGGCCTTGATGGAAGCGCATTTTCGCGAATGCAAGCACTGCACTGCGGTGCTGGATGGAACCAAAAATATTGTCCACTTGTACGCCGACGATCGCCTGGTGGAATTGCCCGCCGGTTTTAGCGCCCGCTGGCAGAAAAAGCTGGCTGAATCCATGCCCAGTCCCCGCGGGACGGTCTACGGATGGCTGATCGCAGTGGCGGCTCTAGCGCTGCTTTCCGGCAGTTTCGCCCTGGCCAGATTCGATTCATCGCCACTCGCCGCATTGCGCTCCTACCATTCCGAACCGGGCGTTGGCGTTCCGCCGGAGATGATGGTTGAGATTGCAACGGACGGCAAGACATTTCATGTCCCGGGATGCAAATACCTGCACAAACATGAACACGAGGGTGAAGGTGAAGTTCGCCTGGTAGCCGCGGCCGAAGCAATTCGTGAAGGATATGTGCCCTGTGTGCGCTGCTTGCGGCAGTATTTGAATCGATAGGGCAGTCGTCAGTCGTCTTCAGTCGTCAGATCCTTCGGTTTTCCACTGACCTTTCCGCACAGTCTTCTCGGGGAATCCCTCTGGCTACTA
>Ga0307471_100001858_pt1 | contig 11889 bp, 6 predicted proteins | sample atmos_gasesAM3C__2_FD_204566 | JGI IMG/M metagenome (GOLD analysis project Ga0307471, IMG submission 204566) | Hardwood forest soil microbial communities from Morgan-Monroe State Forest, Indiana, United States - atmos_gasesAM3C_515 | ecosystem: Environmental > Terrestrial > Soil > Temperate... | reverse complement strand
CCTCCATGCAGATAGGAATGTCCGGGCCAACTCGAGGAACCAAATTCGCCGGGGCCCGGAATTGTCCAGAAACGCCATTTGCGTTTTCCGGTGGCCGCATCATACGCAGCTACGAAGCCGCGGACGCCCGAATCTCCTCCTGAAGTGCCGACGATGACGGTATCCTTCACCGCCAAAGGGGCGCTCGTCGCGCCATAGTGTTTGGTCTTGTCCGCGTAGGCCACGTCCCACAGCAAATTTCCAGATCGAGCATCCAACTTGAGCAAGTGGGCGTCGTCGGTTTCCACGAAAACGGAGTTCTGCCAGACGGCGACGCCGCGATTTTTGTGAGCGGCGGCATCGTCCAAAAGACCCGAGCTGACCGGACGCTGGTAGTGCCAAAGCTGCCTGCCAGTCCGGGCATCCAAGGCAAAGACATCATTCGAGGAGGTGATGAACATCAATCCACGGACAACGACCGGGGTTACTTCCAGATTCTGTGAGTTTCCCGGATGGAACACCCAAGCGGCCTTCAACCTGGCGACGTTTGACGTATTGATGTGTTGCAGGCTGCTGTAGCGGCGTCCCGTATAGTCACCGTTATAGGAAGTCCAGTTTTCGCCGACGGGCTGCGCAGCCAGATCCTCCGCAGTGACCCGCTGAGAAACTGTCGCGGGTGAACTGACCTGTTGACCGAGCGCGGAGCCCCCACACCACACGGCAGCCAGCATGAACACGAACTGTTTTCCGGCGCGAGATTTCATGTTAGCGGTCGTTTTGCGCGCCAATGCGTACTTCCTGGAGCGGTCCCCGATCCACGCCATTCTGATCCACCAAGTGCAACGAGACTCGCGTGGCTTTTCCGGTCGGCGTGATGTCCGTCTTTAATTCGACAATCTCTGCCGGAGTAACCTCCGAGACTTGCGTCGTGCCGAGGCTAGAGCCTCGCTCGTCGTAGAAGTGGGCAACGAGGCGGCCGGCATAAAACACGCCAAAGGAACCGGAAAGCCTGACTTTGCCGCCATCGAGCTGGGCCGCCCGGAGCGCGCGTATCAGAAGGCCCGCGTCGGTGACTCCGTGGATTTCGCTTTCCGTCCGGCTGGGAAACCAATCGGTGTCGAAGTGGCATTCCTCGCCAGGATTCAAACGGCACATGGGGCTATTGAGCTCGGCCTCCATGTAGTAAGGGGAATCCTTTATCCCTCCCAGGGTGGCTTCGCCCTCGCTATTAAAATGAAGTTCCGGGCCGTTGGTCCAGAAAATCACAGAGGCACGCCCCGGATAGGTTTTGTTTGCTTCATACTGAAATTTCTCCACCATGGCAAACCGGCTCGTGCCGTCCACTACCGCCAACCAGCCAGCGACGGAATCGATCCACAACTCGGCAGCCCAATGCGAGTAGTGCACAGAAAAGAGCCCGTCGTCTCTTACGGAGGCGGCTGGGTTTTCCGCGGGTCCGAATCGAACGTGATAACGGTTGAGGTATCCGCTAGAGGGATTTGCGGGAGTGAATCCCCAAATGTCGGGATTCCTTTTTGCCGGGACTCCTGGAACGCTGGTGGAGTACTGCGAGACGGATTGCATGGACCACTCGAGGGTGTGCCCGGTCACATTTTTCATCTTCGCGCGAAATTGGATGTGGGTAGAATCCGCGTCCAGGCTGATTGTGCGATCGAATTGGACGCCGGTTTGAGGGTCAGCGGGGCTGATCAGTTCAATCTCGCATCGTTGTCCCTCCGCGAGTTTCTTGAAGGTATAAGGCCCATCGTCCAGCATGTCAGAGTTCCCCGGCCAATGCTGCTCATCCTGATTCCCTTCCGGCAAGAGCCACAATTTGTCCCCACCATAGTTGAACCATTGGGCGGAGGCCGGAGGAAGATACTTCCCCCGGAGTTCTGGATTGACGAAAAGGTAGTCGTGTCCGGCAAAGGTCACTTGCATCAGCCGGCCGCCATTCCGCGGCACCACGATGAGGCGCAGCCATTGGTTGGAGATTTGTTGGGCAGACCACCCGAAGTAGTCAACCGCCTCCACCCGGCAGGCGGCCTTCGATTGCCCGTCACCTTGCGCGAGGGTTGCGTTGACACAAACGGCGCCTGCCACGCAGCAAAGCAGGAAGAGTCTCTCCGACAGGCCAACCAAACGCAGCAAATTCATATTCCTGCCTTCCGGGGGCTGAAGTCCCCAAAGCACGCATTGTTGTCAGAATGAGAAGACCATTTCACTCTGCGAAAACGAAATGAATCGATATAAAACGAAAGAAAAGCTTTCGCCGCAAGGCTTTTCTATGGTAAATGAACTTTGTCGTTTGGGGGCGCAAAATCGCACGGCGCAAAGGAATAACCTTGAAAATAGGTTTGCTGCTATTGCTGCTGGTTCCATGCCTGGCTGCGCAGGAGCGGAAGATCGATCCCACCTGGCTGCACCGGAACCTGCCCGAAGCGAAAGAGTCGGGGGCCACATTCGCAACCAACAGTTGCCGCTACAAACCGTTGTTCGGCGAAGGGGACACGGAAGCCAGGATTCTCCAGAGTATTTCGCGGTTCGGGGAGATCGAAATCGCAGCTCACGGAAACTGCCAGCCCGTGGTCTACGCCCGTGAAGAGGAGATCTACTTCGTGGTGAAAGGGCGGGGCGTACTCCACTATGGCGACGAGCAACGCGCGATGCGGCAATCCGACTTTACTTACTTGCCGCCGGGCGTAAAGCATTCGATCGCGAATGATTCGGGCGAGCCTTTGCAGGTGCTGGTGATGAGCTTCAGAATCCCCGGCAAAATCACTATCGATTCGCCGAGCCCGCACCCAAAGATCGTCAACCTGGATGACGTCAAGGAAGAAACTGTCGACGGTCACCCCACTTCGGTGCTCTACAAACTCTTGATAGGTCCACGAAACGGCAAACGGGACGCCCTGAATGAGGCCTACGTGGTGACGAGCTTTTTCTGGATGGACTTCGCTCCGGGCGGCACAAACTTTCCACATCACCATCTAACGGCGGAAGAGATCTATCTCGTTCTTGACGGAAATGGCGAAATGGCGGCGGGCAGCGGAATGGACGGCATCGAAGGCCGATTTCCGGCCAAGGCGGGAGATGCGTACTATTTCCGGCCCAACTGCACGGTTGGCTTTTACAACCAAAACAGGCCAGGAGCGAAAGCTCACATCCTGGCAGTGCGTTCCCGAATTCCCTTACCCGAAGATACAGATTAAGACGGTCGTCTCGATCAAAGGTAGTTCCTGGCAACAAAATGATGTAGGTGTAAGGCAAGAATCCACGGGAGGCTTGGCAATGTCCAGTGAAAATTCCAGTCGGCGATCCTTTTTTAAGATGTTTGCGGCTGCGCCGCTGCTAAGCCAGATCGCAGCGCGCAACCTCTATGCACACGCGGCCACGGCCATCGGTGTGGATCAGGGGCAGAACGTTTACGCGCGCCTTGGCGTGAAAACGGTTATCAACTGCCGCGGAACATGGACCTTTTTGAGCGGTTCCCTGGAGTTTCCGGAGGTGCGCCAGGCGCAGGAGGAGGCCTCCAAGTATTTCGTCAACATGATCGAATTGCAGCGTGGCGTCGGGCGGCGGCTGTCGGAATTAACTGGCGCCGAATCCGGCATCGTTACCTCCGGTTCAGCGGGGGCTATGTCCGCCGCAACGGCTGGATGCATGGCTGGCACGGACGACCGGAAGATCTGGCAGCTTCCGGACACCACGGGCTTGAAGCATGAAGTGATCATGATGGGAGGCCGGAGCGCGTTTGACAGCGCCATCCGGCTAACCGGGGCAAAGCTGGTGCTTGTTTATTCGCCGGAAGAACTCTCCAAGGCGATCAGCGAGAACACCGCGATGATCTACACGACGGACCTGGGCGAGAAACTCCAGCAGCAACTGAAGGTAGCGAAGGAGCGCAAAATTCCCATGCTACTGGATGACGCGGCGGGAATTCCCCCCGTGGATAACGCCAAGCTCTACGCAAAGATGGGAATCGATCTGTATTGCTTCTCGGGAGGCAAGGGTCTGCGCGGGCCGCAGTGCAGCGGCTTGCTGCTGGGCAGGAAGGATCTGATTGAGGCGGCGCTGCTGAATAGCAGTCCACGCGAGGGCGCTGTCTGCCGACCGATGAAAGTCGGCAAAGAAGAGGTAATCGGGTGCCTCGCCGCACTGGAAACCTGGTTGAAGGTTGACGAAAAAAAGCTCTACGAAGAATGGAATGCCCGATTGGATCGTATCCGAAAACTTGTGGAGACGGTTCCCCAGGTAAAAACGAGCACTTACGTCCCCGACGATGGAAACCGGTATCCGACGTTGAAAGTATCCTGGGATCAGCAAGCCTGGGGGTTCACCATTGCCGATTGCGTCCGTGAGTTGCGCGCGGGGGACCCGGTTATCGAAGTGCTTGGCACCGACAACCCCAGCCTGGTGACGGCGGTTCGTGAGGGAAATCCCGTTCCAACTCGAAAAGAGCGCAAATCCCCCGACCACATTGAGCTGATTTCCATGACCATCCAGCCCGGCGAAGAAATGATCGTGGGAGAAAGACTGCGCTCGGTACTTGGTGCGGCACAGAAAAAACGGGCCTGAGGATGCTTGCGCGACAGGGAGGATGCGGCTTGTGATCGTGAAACGGACATCGCGGGCAGCAGGAGTTTTGTTTCTGATGGCCGGGTTAGTGCATTGGACGGGGCTCACCGCGCAAGAACGCGTTCGCGCAATTGTTCCGCCGCAAATGAATAGCCCAAGCCAATTCGTGTCGCTCGCTGTTGATGCCGGCGACTACGTTTACATTTCCGGCCAGGGACCCCGCGCCGCTGACGGCAGTTTGCCGTCAACCACTGCTGCGCAAGTACGGCAAGCCCTGGAGAGCATCAAGGCAATTGTTGTGGCGGCTGGTTTGACGATGGACAACGTGGTGTACACGCAAGTCTATCTGACCGATGTAAGCAAAGTGCGGGAAGTGGATAGCGCTTTTGCGAAGTACTTTTCCAAAGTTCCGCCAGCCCGAGCCGTGCTTGGAGTGGCCAACCTGCCTGATCCTCCGCTCCAGATCAATGCAGTTGCGGTCCGCGATCTGGAGGGCCGGCGCGCTGTTGTTCCCGCAAATTATCCGCACAGCGATTCCTTCTCCCCTGGGATTTTGACGCATGATCGGCTCTTTATTTCCAGCATGGCCGGTATGGATCCAGCGAATGGCAAAATTCCGAACGAGCCGGCGGCACAAGTCGAGTTGGCGCTCGATGGAATGAAGGCGGTCGTAAATGCCGCGGGTCTGGAATTGGGCAATATGGTCTTCGTCAACCCGTATCTGACAAAAGAGATTCCGATGCGGATTATGAATCAGCACTACGCTCGCCGCTTTGAATTTGGCAACACCCCGGCGCGCGCAACGATCGAAGTGTCCAGCCTGCCGGATGGGGCTCACATCGAATATACGGGTGTGGCTGTGCGGGATATCAAAATTCGAAAGGCCGTGCGTCCGAAGAATATGCCGCCCAGTCCGACCGCTAGTCCCTGCGTGTTTGCCGGCGAGACATTATATTGTTCGGCCAAAAGCGGCTTCATCCCTGGACCCCATGGCGGAACCTATGCCTCCACGACGCCGACCCAGCTTCGCCAAACCATGCGCAACCTGCTTGATAATTTGGAAGAGGCTGGAATGGATTTCAGCCAGGTGGTGTCTACAACTGTCTATCTGGACGATCTTGCCGATTCAAAGGACTTCGACAGCGTGTATGGACAGTATCTGGGCCCGATCATGCCAGCGCGAACGACCATTGAGCAGATCAGCCCGGGAGAACGCAAACCAGATAGCGAAGGACACTATCCCGATTTCGAGCAGGTTTCGCTTATCGCTATACAAAAACATTCCCCCACTAACCAGTAAGCGCGACTCAAGCAGTTGTAGGGAAGCAAGAATGCGTTTTTCTAGCGGGACGGACCGTTTCGCAGCTCCGGCATGATTTCATAGGCCTTCTCGAATTCGGCGCCTGCTTCGGCCTCTTTTCCCGCCTTCTGAAGAGCCAGAGCAAGATTGTAGTGAGCTTCCGCATAACGAGGTTTCAGGCGCACAGCTTCCAGAAACTCAACCTGCGCGCCTTTCGTATCGCCGGACTGTAGAAGCAACAATCCTAAATTGTTGTGAATCTCCGCAAATTTCGGATCGCGCCGCAGAAGTTCTTTATACACATTCGCCGCGCCTACAAAATCGCTTTTCTCGCTAAGAACGAGTCCCAGTTGCACACGCGCGTCCACGTATTGGGGATCAAGGCTGATTGCCTGGTTCAATTCCTGGACGGCTTCGTCCAGCCGCTGCAATTGTGCCAGCGCCAGCCCAAGATTGTAATGTGCCTCCCGCAAATCGGGATCACACATGACGGCCCGCTGAAACTCTTCGAGTCCCCGTTCGCGATTGTTCATCCGCCAAAGAAGCGAGCCATAACTTGTGTGGGCTTGCGCATAATCCGATTGCAGGGAGATGGCTTTTTCGTAAGAGGAGGATGCGGAAGCCGGATCATTCTTGCGTTCCCAAACGAGTCCCAGGTAGTAGTAGCTGGTTGGCAGTTCCGGACTTCGTTCGGCCGACTCTTGAAACAATCGCAGGGCCTCGTCCACTTTTTGCTGCTTCAGCGCCTCCACGCCCTGCAGGATCAAGAGTTTGGATTGAGCCAGGCGCGTGCGGAATTCATGGAGGCCCTTCAGCTCGCTAAGTTCCTTCTTGGCTTCGGCATCCTCTCCCTGCGAACGCAAGGTAATTCCCAGGTTGTAGTGCGCCTGTTCAAAATCGGGCTTGAGTTCGATGGCGCGCCGGAAAGCGGCGATCGCCCCTGCTTTGTCGTCCTTCGCCTTCAGCTCTTTGCCGAGGTTGAATTGCGCATCGGGATCGTCAGGAGCGAGATCCGTCGCTTTTCGGAACTGCTCGAGAGCACCGGCGTGATCCCCCTGCCTTCGGAGAATTACACCCAGCATCATGTGCGCGCTTGCGTAACGCGGATTGTACTGCAGGGCACGGCGGAATTCGCTCGCGGCGGCTTCGGAATTGCCAAGTTGCGCTTCGACCAGGCCCAACTCGAAATAGAGTTCCGCCGAGGGTTTTGCGGCAAGCGCACGCCGCAACTCGCGTGCCGCGCCCTGAGGATCATTCTGCTGCATGTAGATTCGCGCGAGAAGCCGACGCGCCTCGGTATTTGCGGGATCAAGACCCACCGCAGAGTTTAGTTCCTTGGCTGCGGCGGATGCATCGTGCAAATCATAATAGGCTGCACCCAAGCCGTAGTGAGCCTTCGCCCAGTTGGGCTTGAGTTGCAAGGCTGCCTGGAACTCCGGCACGGCCTGCGCCGCGCGCCCGCCGTATTTCAGGGCGAGCGCGAGGTCGTAGTGAGTCAGGGCATCGTTGGGCTCAAGGGCGAGAGCCTCGCGGTAATTCGCGATGGCCTGATCCCAGGATTTTGCCTTGGAATAGTCGAGGGCTTGCTTGCGGAATGTTTCCGCGGTCTGGGCGGGGCACGGTGCCGGGAAGAGCGCGGCCAAGGCCAGTACGGCAGCAGTCAGAAAAGTCCCGCGGGGCTGAAATTTGTGACTCGTCTTGAGTTTACGCGTGACCAATTTGCGGTTGCTTCTAGTTATAGGAATTGGCGCGCACATAGAGCTACGCCGCCCGCCAGGCCACGACATACCCACGTGTGGCGAAGTAGAGCCACGGGGCGCTCTCCAGCGCCCCGTGGCTCCCCTTGCATTCTACCAGTAGAATTTCGCGCTGACTTGCCCAATGCGCGGATCGCGCGCACTGGTGACAACGCCGAAGTCCGAGCTGTTGATGTCCCCGGAAGGATTCTTAAATTGCGCGTGGTTGAAGATGTTGAAAAATTCGAAACGGAGGTCGAAAGCGAAATTCTCCTTTATGGTGGTTCGCTTCGTTATTCCGAAATCGGTGTTGTTGAAGCCAGGGCCGTGGAAGAATCGCCGGTTGGCGGTGCCGAAAGTTCCCAAAGTTGTGTTGGGAGCAAATGCGCTGGGCAGAAAGTAGCATCCATAGCCGGTTGTGCTCGGATTATTGGGATCGAAAGAGGGGCAAGTTGTATTCTGCTTTCGCGGGTCCCACTTGACAACCGGCCCCACGCGATCCGGCATGTCTGTGGCGGAGCTCCCGGCCAGCGAGACATCATCGCTGCCCTGGTTCAACTGGATGGGGAAGCCGGTCGAGAACCGCGTGATCCCCTGAATCTGCCAGCCTTGGGTCAAGCGCTTAGGCGCTTTGCCGAAGGCCCGGTCAAATGGGACAGCCCAAATGTAACTGACGACAAAATTGTGAGTGATGTCGCTTGAGGAGAGCCCCCGGCTCAACTTGGGATTTTGGAAGTTCACCAGGTCGTTAAACGCCGAAGAATCGTCCAGGCCTTTGGCAAAAGTATACGCCGCCAGGAATGTGAAATCGTTGGCCTTGCGCTCGACCGTGATTTGAGCGGCGTTGTAGATCGAATTGGCGTTCGTAAGAGTATTGGTGTTGGAGGAGCCGAAGCACACCTGCGCTCCGCCGGGGCAGAAATTTGGATTTAAGATCGTCTGCCGGGTGCTGTAAACGCATCCTGGGAGAGGCGTCGGACTAAACGGCTGACCAGTCGCTGGAATGCACGGAGTGGTAGCCGATGGAAGTTGGAAAACGTCGTTCTCGTTGCCAGGTCCGCAGCCGGGGCTTTGTGCGGTCACATCGAAAGCCCCTTGCGCGGTGAGCTGCTGGCATAGAGCGGCGGAGCCAGGGTTCGCGTCCTTCTGAGTGATAAGGCGGTGCCCTTCGGTGCCGACGTAAGCCAAAGTCAGGACAGTTGATTTGCTGAGTTCGCGCTGGATCGAGAGGTTGAAGTGCTCGGCGTAGGGCAGCTTGTTGTGAATGTCGTAGCCCGGGAAAAAGTTGAAGGGCTCGTAAACCGAAAAGTCCAGCGTCTTGTTCGACGGAGCGCCCGGAACCGGCGCGGTGAATGGAAAACGCTGGTTCAAGGAGGCCCCTGTGACCCGAACCCGAAACGGTTCGTCAAACATGACCGATACGGGCGAGGTCCAATAGAGGCCGAACGGCGCATCCGCTACCTCATAAAACAGGTTCAGGTCCTCGACCGAGGTGTAATACAAACCGTAGGACGCCCGGATGCTGGATTTGCCCGGGCCGCCAAATATCTTGCCTAAGACTCCGTCCGAAAATCCCGGTGAATAGGCCAGACCCAGTCGTGGGCCGAAGTTGTTGTATGTTGTGTGCGCGAGCGTCTTGGGAATACCTGGGTCTCCTGGGAATACCAAGCCTGTCGGAGAAAGCGGGAAAGTGGTGGACTGAAGCCCAGGAACGAAGGTTTGAATCTTCCCTTGCGTGTCGTACCACGGCATGCTCACTTCCCAGCGCAACCCCAGATTCAGCGTGAGATTTGATTTCACCTTCCAGGAGTCCTGGGCGAAGGCGCCACCATAGCGTGTGCGCGAATCCAGGAACTGTTCGGCGGCCTGGGTGTAAGGCGCGTTGGTAGTTGAGGGCGCTCCGAGCAGGTAGTCTGCAAAATCGGCTCCCGTGACCGTGCCATCAAATGTGAAGCCGCCATTCGGGTTGGCAAAGTTACGTTCATTCACTTGCAGGTAGCGGAATTCCCCGCCAAACTTCCACGTATGTTTGCCCTGGTTCTTCGAGAAAACGTCACTAACCATATAAGTGGTATTGGGTTGGAAGGTGTTCAGCGTAGGCACGCCAATGTTGAAGCCGTTGTTGCCGATGTTGGGAAAGCTGATCTGCGGCACATACTGCGGATATCCGGCCAGAGGAACAATGCCGAGGGTGTTGGCTCCGGTAATAAACCCAAGGTCAGAAAGGCTGGCGAAACTCCCAGCCGGGTTGTTTAAGTGGAGCGAAGTGCGGAATAAGCTGAACCGCGCCTCGTTGACCGCCGTCGTTCCCAAAGTCTTGGTGTTGCTCATCACGAACTCTTGCGCTCGCGAAGGCGAGACCGTGGGAAAGCCTGGAACAGAGGCGAAGCCGCCCTGTGAGGATGGTAAGAGTGCGGCCTGTACGTTGGAGCGATCAAAATGGTAATACCACGACCAGTTTCCCGTCTTCTGGTTGTTGAAATCCACCCGCTCCCCGATTTTGTCGTCATTGGTGATGTTTCTCCCGCTGTTATTCGAGTAGTTGTTTGTAGGTACTCCTGGAACCGTCGGCGCCGGAATATACGGGAGGATGGCCTTGGAGGGTGCTGACCAGGCCGTCTGCGGGATCACGGCCATCCCCGCGGGATTCACGGGAAACACGCAGCCTGTCACTGGATCCGTGCTGTTGCAGCCGACGAAACTATAAGGCTCGTCCTGGCCGACTTGCGGCGCCACGGCGTAACCCAACCGCGTCGAAAGCACCTGTGCCCAGTACGAGCCGCCAGGAACACAATTCGTTGTAGTCAGGTCCTGACAGGTGCCGCCACCGGGGCCGGTACCGGTGCCGTTGGGGGCCATGCTGGCAGGGTCAAAGTTGCCTTGACGCTGATCTGCAGTGGGTACTGTAACCTGGCTGGCTTCCGCGCCTTGCACCTCCCTCGTACCCTGGTAATCCGAGAACCAGAAAATCTTGTTTTTCCATAACGGCCCACCTGCCGCATAGCCGAATTGATTGCGCCGCAACTCGGACTTGGACCCGAAAAAGAAATTCTTGGCGTCCAGTTTGTCATTGCGCAGGAACTCGAAGGCATCCCCGTGAAAGCCGTTGGTGCCCGATTTGGTGATGGCGTTGACGACGGCGCCGCTGAATTTCCCATATTCGGCGTCGAAGCTGTTGGTGATCAGGCGAAATTCCTCGATCGAGTCCAGATTCGGAACCAATCCCGTGCCGAGGTTGCGTCCCTCACTCACGTCTCCTCCGTTCACCAGGAATGCATTCGCCGTCTCGCGCTGGCCGTTCACGGAGATGTTGCCCGCGTTCAAACCGCCCGATACCGGGCGGTCCTGCTGAATCGTTTCGGCGGTAGCGGGCGCAACGCCCGCCTGCAGGCCCAGAAGGTCGACGAAGCTGCGGCCGTTCAGCGGAAGAGCGAGCATTTTCTTCGAGTCGATGACGTCGCCAAGTTGCGTGCTTTCGGTCTGCACTTGGACGGCATTGGCGTTCACATCGACTTCCTCCGTGATGGTGCCCACTGTGAGAGCCACATCCACGTGCAGTTGATCATTCACTTTGACTTCGATGTCCGACACGGCAGATGAACGGAAACCCGACGCGGTCACCGTGAGTTTGTAGATGCCTGCGGCGAGTGCAAGGAAACGATAGGTGCCGTCGGCGCCCGAAACCGTTTCCTGTTTGAGGTTGGTTTGCGCACTCGTGATGGTGATATGCGCGCCAGAGACTACCGCTTGGGAACTGTCGCGCACCGTGCCGCTAACTGAACCGGTCACGTCCGCGCGCGCGATTCCAGCGTCAAAAATCATGACGGCCGCAAAAACGAAACACAGAGCGAAGAAAAAGTTACACTTTCGCATTAACCCTCCCCGGTGCGGGCAATCGATAGCTTTGAACTCACGTTGAGAAAATCCTGGACTAAAGATTCGCGACCCCAACGGCGCCAGCAGGTTTTGCCCTTCGAGGAGGCATTTCACCTGTCGAACGCCACTCCCATAGCGCGAAAACATATTCCACCCGGTGGAACCTGTCAAGCCCGGAATAATTTCTCAGGGGTGGCGGCCCTGCCCGGGCACCGCCCGTTCACTTGCCGCCACTGTCTGATTTTTCTACTAGGTAGGGCACGAAACCGTGTGTGTTGGTCTTCAGGCGGTACACGGATGCGGTGGCCGTGATGTAGAGAGTGCCTAGGTCCGCATCACCCCACGCGAGATTCGCGGGCTGCTCCGGCAATAGAATCGTGCCCAGGTGGCGCCCGCTGGCGTCCCAAACCCAAATTCCTC
>Ga0307471_100001857_pt1 | contig 11891 bp, 9 predicted proteins | sample atmos_gasesAM3C__2_FD_204566 | JGI IMG/M metagenome (GOLD analysis project Ga0307471, IMG submission 204566) | Hardwood forest soil microbial communities from Morgan-Monroe State Forest, Indiana, United States - atmos_gasesAM3C_515 | ecosystem: Environmental > Terrestrial > Soil > Temperate... | reverse complement strand
CTCGCTGAATCGCAACCAGAATCCCAACAAACTAGAATTCGTCATCGACTCCAACACGAAGATTGAAGGCAAACTCGCTGTGGGGTCGCAGGCCACCGTAGATTATCGCGCCGAGGGCCAGCAACTCATCGCCACGCGCGTCGTGGTTTTGCCGGCTTCCGGTATCCAGCTGTACTAGCTAGTCCGTTTCATCAGCAGGAAGGCTTGCTGTTTTAACGCACGCCTTCTAAACTGGGCACTCAGCCCGCCCCTGATTTTTCCTGCGTCTTCGTCGGAGCCATTCGAGTACCGCCGGCCGCAGCCTGGCTCCCGCCTGCAATTCGAACTTCGCGGGAATCTTTCCTCAGGCTCAGGAGGAACGGAATTGCGAAGGACTCTCAATCTTGTCTTGCCGTTGGCCATCAGCGTGGCGTGCGTCTCGCTTGGCTACGCCTTCATTCAGCTCCGCACCGAACGCAGGAATCTGCGCAATGAACAGACGCGCCGCTCCGCCATCGTCGCCGAAAACATTGCCGAAGCGATCGAATCCTCGCGCGACAAAGTCACCTCCAAAACGCTGAGCCATCTTCTCTATCGGTTTGTTCCCCGCGAAAGCCTCAGCGGCATCGCCGTCTATGATCCTTCCGGCTCCGTCCGCGCCATCACCCCGGGTCTTCCCCTGCGATTCAATCAGCCGCCTGCCGAAGCGCTCCATGCCGTAAAAATCGGCGCGCCGGCCAGCGATTTTGTCGGGGTCGAGGATTCCACCCTCAACATTTACTCGCTTCCCGTTCTCCAGGATGGAGAACTTCTGGGCACCGTCGTGGTCATTTCCGACGCCAGCTATATTCAGGCCCGGGTAATGCGCACTTTTCGAGCTTCCTCGTTCACCGCGTTGCTCCAGACCATTTTCATCACCGCTCTTGCCTTCATTCTGGTGCGCTGGAATTTCAGCGCTCCCCTTGCCAACACCGCGCACTGGCTTCGCACCCTGCGCGCCGGCGTGCCGGATAGCTCGCGCGCCCTCCCCAAGGACGAAATGTTCGAACAGATCCACACCGAAGCCCGCCATCTGGCCCAGGATCTGAATTTTGCCCGCGCCGCCGCCCAGGAGGAGGCGCAGTTGCGCGAATCCCAGTCTGCGCTCTGGACCCCCGACCGTCTCCGCGTCAGCCTCCAGAGCAAATTGCAGGACAACTCACTCTTCGTTGTTTCCAACCGGGAGCCCTACATGCACGTCTTCAATGAGCGCGATCATTCCATCCAGATGCTCATCCCCGCCAGCGGAGTCGTCACCGCCCTCGAGCCCGTTCTCGACGCCTGCCACGGCACCTGGATCGCCAACGGCTCCGGAAACGCCGACCGCGAAGTCGTCGACGCCAACGATCACCTTCGAGTTCCACCTTCGCGCCCCACCTACACGCTCCGTCGCGTCTGGCTCACCGCCGAGGAAGATCGTGGCTACTACGAAGGCTTCTCCAACGAAGGTCTCTGGCCGCTTTGCCACATCGCTCACACGCGACCCATCTTTCGTCCAGAAGACTGGAGCGAATACCAGCGCATTAATCAACGCTTTGCCAACGCCGTCGTCCAGGAAATGCGCGACGTCGCTTCGCCGGTTGTCCTCGCGCAGGACTATCACTTCGCCCTGCTTCCTCGAATGATTAAGGAAGCCCGCCCCGACGCGCGCGTCGCCATCTTCTGGCACATCCCCTGGCCGAATCCTGAAGTCTTCGGAATCTGTCCGTGGCAAACCGAACTTCTCGATGGTTTACTCGGCGCCGATCTGATCGGTTTCCACATCCGCACTCACTGCAGCAACTTCCTCGCCACAGTGGATCACGCCCTCGAAGCCCTCACCGATTGGGACCGTTTCGAAATCTATCGCCAGGGCCGCGTCACCCGCGTTCGCCCTTACCCCATCAGCGTTGCCGCTGCTCTCAACGGCGAAACTCCCCATTCCGTCCGTTCCTCGGGCGAAGAGCGCGCCGCCCTCTGCGAACAGCTTGGCATCGAAGCCTCGCTTCTTGGCGTCGGCGTCGACCGCGTGGACTACACAAAAGGCATTCTCGAGCGCTTCCGCGGCATCGAACGCTTCCTCGAAACCTTTCCGGCGTACCTCCAGCGCTTCAGCTTCGTCCAGATCGGCGCTCCCAGCCGCACCGACATCCCGCGTTACCGGCAATTTCTGGAGGAGGTGGGCGTCGAAGCCGACCGTATCAATGCACGCTTCCAATCCGGCCGTTGGAAACCAATCGTCTTTCTACAACGCCACCATTCTCACGAGGAGATTGCCCGCTTCTACCGTGCGGCCTCCGTATGCCTGGTCACCTCTCTCCACGACGGCATGAATCTCGTGGCCAAGGAATTCATCGCGGCCCGGGAAGACAATCGTGGCGCGCTCATCTTGAGCAGCTTCACCGGCGCTGCGCAGGAGCTTCGCGATGCGATCCTCGTAAATCCCTATGACGTGGACCAGCTTGCCAGGTCCATCCGCCAGGCCTTGGAAATGAACGAAGAGCAGCAGGGGGAAATGATGTCCCGCATGCGTAAAATCGTTCTGGAAAACAATGTGTACCGCTGGGCAGCCAACCTGATCTCCGACCTCAGCGAAATCCGCGTCCAGACTCCTGAGCGCCAGGAGGCCGCGCACGCCGGATGACGCTCCCATGGGCTCTGCGTCCTCACCTTCTGCGGCACTGGCCTGAACTTTCGCCCCGAATCCACACCACGTTCCGCCGCATCTTAGTCTTGGTAGGCGACCGCCAGCCCAGCCACGCCCGCCGCCGACTTCTCAGTCCGGCTCAGATTGCCGAGGCTCTAAATCGATCGCAGGAGGAAGCACGGTGAACATCGCCGAAACACCATTCGAATTCTTCACCGTCGCCTATCTCACCCGCATCGGCAATCAATCCGCCGGAAATCTCGAGGAACTCCTCGCCGGGCTCGAACAGTGCAGTGACGCCTCGATTTTCCATCACACCTACCAGACCCTCAGCTCTCACCACTTCCTCACGGAAGGTTTCTCCAACGACTTCGCCCAGTGGGCCCTCGCCGAAGCCAATCGCGACGCCCTCGCCGAACAGTTCGCCGCCCTCGACATTCGCGACTACACGTCCATCGCCGCCCTCCGCGCGGATCTTTGCCGCGTGCTCCGGGATTTCATCAGCGCTTTCCCTCAATTCAGCAGGCAGGAAGCCCTCGACCGCTTCTACTTTTGCGAAAGCCTGGAAGTAACCATGCCCTTTTCACTTACCGCATCGAATCTCGACGAATTCCGTCGCGGCGTCGCCTCCATCAGCCACGCCAGTTTCCATTTCCACTTCGTTACCTCGCGCCTTCGACTGCAATTCCGCACCAACGATTTCTCGAACTGGCTGGCCGCTAGCCTCGGCCTCGACTCCCTCGCCGAAACCATCAACCACATCGATATCTACACCAACACTCTCGACAGCGCGCGCGCCAAAATGCTTCGCCTGGTGGACCGTGAAAGGAGAAAGCATGAGCACGATGCAAATCCCAGCTAAGGTTCCACTGGATGACTATTCGTCCGTCATCGGCGCGGGTGAAGTAGCCGAACTCCGCACTCTCGCCAAGCCGCTCGCCGGGCGCTCGGTGGTCATGATCAACTCCACGGCCGTCGGCGGAGGTGTCGCCGAAATTCTGAATCGCCTTGTTCCGCTGGCGGAAGAGCTCGGCATCAACATTCGTTGGGAAGTCATGACCGGCGGCGAGGATTTTTTCGAAGTCACCAAGTCTTTCCACAACGCCCTGCACGGCGCTCCCTATCATCCGGAGTCCCGCCACTTCGAAATCTTTCGCGCCTACAACGAAAAAAACGCCCGGCGCCTTCCGCTCGACGCCGAATTCATGGTCATCCACGACCCCCAGCCGGCGGGCCTGATCTCCTATCGCGAAAAAAACGCCAATCACTGGGTCTGGCGCTGCCACATCGATCTCTCCCACCCGCATCCAGCCGTGTGGAACTTCCTCGAAAGCTATGTCTCGCGCTACGATGCGGCCATTTTTTCTTCACCCGAATTCGCCAAGCAGCTCCCCATTCCGCAATATCTTTTCTACCCGGCCATCGACCCGCTCTCCGAGAAAAATCGCGACCTACCGCCGGAGTTCATCCTCGACGTCCTGGCCCGTTATGGCATCGACCATCTCCGCCCCATCCTCACGCAAATCTCCCGCTTCGACCGCCTCAAGGATCCCGTCGGCGTCATTCGCGCCTACCGTATCGTTCGCCGCTATTTCGATTGCCAGTTGGTGCTCGCCGGTGGCGGCGCTTCCGACGATCCTGAAGGCGCAATCGTTCTGAAGGAAGCGCAACACGCCGCCGAAGGCGATCCCGACATCAAGCTGCTCGAACTCCCCGCCTGGGCGCCTCTCGAAGTCAACGCCCTGCAGCGCGCTTCCACCATCGTCATTCAGAAAAGCCTCCGCGAAGGTTTCGGCCTCACCGTCTCTGAAGCTCTCTGGAAAAAGAAGCCCGTCGTCGCCTCCGCCGTCGGCGGCATTCCCACCCAGATCATCCACAAACACACGGGCCTGCTGGCCCATTCCGTGGAAGGCACCGCCTACCAGATTCGCTTCCTCCTCTCTCACCCCGATATCGCCGCCCGTCTCGGCGAACGCGGCCACCAGCACGTAAAGGAAAATTTCCTGATCACTCAAAACCTCAAACGTTATCTCACCCTCTTTCTAAAGCTGGGGCAATCTTCCTGATTCGTCTTGCGCGTGAAACCCGTTTCCGGAAGATTAGAAAACTCTTGCCAGCCCATTTTTCTTTTCCATAGCCCTAAAGGAATTTTGGCCCCTGCCGATAAAGGTCTGGAGGTGACGAATGTCCATTCATGCCGTTCAAGGTAGTCCTGTCCAGCTCCAGAACGATGCGCCGGCTGCCGCCGCTCCCAAGGCCGCTCAGCAAGCTGCCGCTTCGGCTCTGCCGCAAGACCGGGTGACGATCAGCTCCGCTGCGCTGGCCAAATCCTCCGGCGGCGACAAAGATCACGATCACGATTCGGAGTAGTTGCCTCCGCACAAAAAAAGGACAGTGGCGTGTCCCCGCCCCTGTCCTTTTTTCTTTCTACAACCCCCAACATTTGCCCGAGAGCTGTCATCCTGAGCGCATCCAAAAGGATGCGCGAAGGACCTCAACTCAAAATGTTTCACACAATTCCATTCCCAAGCCAGCCCGCGCGAAATCGGAAAGGGTGCCAGCCGCGACTTCTCAACTACCGCAATTCCCCCGGCTCAATCCCTTCCTTCTTCGCCTGGTTCTCCAGTTCCTCAATACTCGCCAGCATCTGCTTCTTCTTCTCTTCCAGCTGTTTCACCTGTTCATCCAGCGGCACCATGCTGTAGCCCTTGTGCGGATTGATCCCCCCGTTCGGGCTGCTGTCATCCGCCTTGAAATTCTTGTACTGGGCAATCCGCTGGTCGGCTGCGTCGATCTTCTTCCGCAAGTCCGCAATCGCGGCGCGATATCTTTGTATCTTTCCTCGTCGCGAATCAGCCCCTCCGTTGGGCGACCATTGCGTAGGCCCCTCAGACGAGCGTTTCGCGCCCACCACGGAAATCGGTCCCTGCAGATCCCCCACTTCTTCGTTCGTCCAGACTTTCTTGGTTTTCTCGGTCTTGCCTGCAGGAGGAGGACTCTGACCATTCGCCGCGGGCGTGGCTGGCTGGTTTGCCGGCGGTGGAGTTGCCCGCTCGCTCTGCGCCCAGCAAAATGCCGGCAGAACACCGCCTAAAAGGAGAAGGAGCAATGTGGGGCGGATCATGGAACCCCCGATCCGGCTGCACGAACCCGGTAAGATCTAACCTGATTTTACCAAGCGGCCTCTCACGGGTCCGCCCGATTTTCCCCCAGTTTGTTCAGTTCGCCACGCACCACTTCCACCGCCTCTTTTGGTGGCCCCACGCGCCTGTAATTCATATAAAACGTCCGCTCGTGAATCGAAAACGGCACCACGAATTTCCGTCCGTCAAAATCGTACTGCTGATACGTCGGCAGCCACACGCCCGGCGACATCTCATACCGCTCCTGCATGAAATAACTGCCCTGGTACACCTTGGCCAGGAACAGCGCCAGCGAAATGTCCTCAGTAACGTGCCCTTCGATCTTCGCCAGTTCCGAGGTTTCCTTGTCGATCCACAGCATCCCCCGCACTTTGCTGAACAGCATTTCATTCCGGTTCGCCGGCTTGAACGCGGGATTCCGTGTCATCTCGTACTTCACCAGTACGCGGTCTCCCCTCGTCTCTTCCCCAATCTTCGTGAACAAGAACGCTTTCCGCGTCGAATCGATCAGCTCGTTCCGTTCTTTCTTCCGCCGCTCCACTTTCGCGTACGCTTCCCGTTGCGCCGGGCCCGTTTCCGCCGCCCACAGCAGCGTCGTCTGCAGTTTCTCAAGCGCCGCCCGGTAACTCTCCGCGCTCGTGGGTTTTGCCTCCCCCGTCAGCGGAATCTTGTTCGTTCCCGTGCCTGCCGGAAACACCCTCCACACTTTCACCTCGCTCGGCTTCGAGTCGCTCCCGGTTTTTCGAATCTCCGTCCGCTCCACACGCTCATAAACGTTCATATCCGCGTCCAACCGCTTCTGATTGGCAATCACCCGGCGGAACATGTCGTCGCCGGCCGGGGAAGCCTCTGCTGCGGGCCCCTCCGCCGGTAGCGTCTGGCTGTAGCAGGGCGAGCAGGCCAACCCCAGGCCGATTAGCGTCCCGGTTAGCCCGCCTAGCCAGTAAGTTATTTTAAATGTGCGGTTTATCGCTTGATTCAACGCGCTAACGCCCCGCCCTCTTCCCAGCACTCGCTCCTCAGTTTCCACTTCACTCCCTCCGGCATCCAGCTACAATAGAGGTCCTTTCAGATTATAGCCGCCTTGGCTGAAAGCTAATGCACATCTAAAACGTCTAACTAAGGAACGATTTGGCCGGGCGGTTCGTCTTTAAAGATACAGGAGCACAGTTTGGGCATTTCCCCCATGGATAGCTTGACCAGTGTCCCACCGCTTGCCGGCCGCGTGGTGGGGTCTGCCTCGCGCCTGGAACGCGTCAAAAAAGCTTGGATCACCTTCTACGAGACTTTCAAGCTCTCTTTGGATGCCTTGCGCGCCCATAAGCTACGCAGTTTCCTCACCCTTCTCGGCGTCATCCTCGCGGTTACCACCCTCGTTTTCGTAATGAGCGTCATCGCCGGCCTCAACCTCTACGTCGCCGAACGCGTTGCCAATCTCGGCGCCAATGTTTTCATCGTCGATCGTTTCGGCATTATCACCAGCCGCGACGAATTCATCAAAGCCCAAAAACGCCCCCTGATTACCATGGACGACTACGAGCGCCTCCGCGACCGCATGAAACTCGCCCGCTCCGTCGCCGCCGAAGAGGACCGCAACGTCCAGACCAGGGTCGGCGACATCATCATGGAAAACACCAGCGTGATGGGTGCCACCGCGAATTTCGCCGATGTCCGCAATCTGAACATCGCCGAAGGTCGGTTTATCACTCCGGCGGATGACGAACACCATTCCGATGTCGCCTTCATCGGATCCGACCTGGCCACAAAATTCTTCCCCAACGTGGATCCGCTCGGCAAATCGATTCGCGTCGGCACTCACAGCTACGAAGTCATCGGCGTAGCCGAAGCCATCGGCAGTGCCTTCGGCCAATCGCAAGACAATTACATGATCATGCCCATCAATTCTTTCCTCAAGGGCTGGCACCGCCAGACGGACTGGGCCGCAATCTTTATCCAGGCCCCCAATGCCGAAATGATGGCCGCCAGCCAGGACGAAGCCCGCATGCTTCTCCGCGCCTGGCGCCATCTCGACTACAACGCTCCCGATAATTTTGCCATCCTCGGCTCCGATTCCATCATGGCTCTCTGGCACGACCTGACCGGCAATCTCGCCTTCGTGGCCATGGCCCTCGTCAGCGTCTTTCTGGTCGTTGGCGGCATTGTCATCATGAACATCATGCTGGCCAGCGTCACCGAACGCACCCGCGAAATCGGTTTGCGGCGCTCGCTCGGCGCCAGAAAAATGCACATCCTTTTGCAATTTCTCACCGAGTCCGCCGTGCTCGCCGCTTGCGGCGGCTTCATCGGCATCCTCACCGCGTATCTCGCCGTCTACCTGGTAAAAGCTGTCTTCTCGTTCCCCATGGAAACTCCTCTCACCGCCGTCATTCTTTCATTGATACTCGCCACGGCCGTGGGCCTCTTTTTCGGAATTTTCCCGGCCATGCGGGCCGCGAAACTCGATCCGATTGAAGCTCTTCGAGCGGAAAGCTAGGCGCGCTTATGCCTCAAGCCAACGGCGAAAATCTCCGGCAAGCGATGGATGCCCTCCGCACCCACAAACTACGCAGTGCCCTCACGATTTTTGGCGTGGTCCTGGGTGTCAGCGTCATCATGCTCGTCGCCGCGCTCATCACCGGCTTCGACGCGCAAATCCAGGAAAACGTGAAACAGTTTGGCGCGGACACCGCCTTCGTCACCAAGTGGGATCAGGGCCGCCACGGAGGCCCGCCTCCCCTCGAGGAGCGCCAGCGCAAGCCCCTCACACTCGACGACGAGCGCGCCCTCCAGGAAAGCTGTCCCACAGTGAAGAACATCACCGCGTTCATCACCAGTGATTGGGACGTCGCTCACGCCGTCCGCACCAAATCCGGCGAAGTCACCGCCATCGATTTCCGCGGCGTCCAGGCCAATTTCGGCCTCGTCTACGCCAACGCCGCCACCCTCGCCGGCCGCTTTATCTCCGAGGGCGACGACCTGCACAAGGAAAAAGTCGTCATGCTTGGCGAAAATGTCGCCCCGGTACTCTTCCCCGAAGGCAATCCCATCGGAAAAGACGTCACGATTGACGGCTCCAGTTTTCAGGTAATCGGTGTGGTGGAAAAGCCCAAAGGCGGATTCGGCATGGGCGACGAAGACCGCCGCGTCCTGATTCCGTTCAGCACGTTCCGCAAAACGTTTCCCTCGGCCACGGAGATCAACTTCCGTGTGCAGGCCCAGCCCAACATGCTCAACCAGTTGGTGGACCAGATCACTGAAGTCCTTCGCCGCCGCCGCAACGTCCCCTATGACGGCAAAGACAATTTCTCCGTCGCCACAGCCGAAGAGCAGATCAAGGAATTCCACAACATCGTCGGCAAGGTCGCCATTGCCACGGTCGTTCTCAGCGCCATCGGCCTGCTCATCGGCGGCGTCGGTGTGATGAACATCATGCTCGTCAGCGTCACCGAACGCACCCGCGAAATCGGCATCCGCAAAGCCATTGGCGCAAAAAGCAAGGACATCATCTGGCAGTTCCTGCTCGAAGCCATGACCCTTACCGGCCTCGGCGGCCTAATCGCGCTCATCCTCGTAAACGGTCTCGTTCTGTTGGTGCGCCTCGGCCTCAAATGGCCGGGCAGCGTGCCCGTCTGGGCCGCCATCGTGGGTGTCTGCGTCAGCGTCAGCATCGGCCTCATCTTCGGTGTCTGGCCCGCCATGAAAGCCGCCAAGCTCGACCCGGTCGAAGCCCTCCGCTACGAATAATCACAGCGAAGCTGCGATCTCTTCTTAACATTTCGAAGAAAAAAGCAATACTTGTCATCCTGAGCCGTGCGCTGTTCGCGCGGCGAAGGATCTCAACTGCCACAAATTGCAAATTGTTGGGAATGAGCGCTGAACGCGCTGAATTTCGAAGGAACTTCGTCTACGCTGAACGCAGAAACCGCGCCGCCCGGTTCCGCAGCGAAGTCTCCACCACCGGAGCCACGGCCGGCGTCGCCGGCTTCCGCCGCGTCAGCGGATACAACTGCTCCGCCAGCGATTCCGCCGAAGCCATCCGCTGCTGCGGATCCTTCGCCAGACACTTGGCCAGAATTTCATCAAGTTCCTTGGGGATGGACGCATTCACCTGCGACGGCGGCAGCGGCCTGGAAGACAGCACGTGATTGCAAACCTTCTGCAACGAATCCGCCGCAAACGGCGAAATACCTGTCAGCATTTCGTAGAACAGCACGCCAAGCGAGAAAATATCCGAGCGCGCGTCCTGCGCCCGTCCCATGATCTGCTCCGGGCACCAGTAAGCAGGCGTCCCCAGCAGGGAAGTGTCCTTCGTATCGTGGCTCGAAAGCCTCGCCATGCCGAAGTCCGTCAATTTCGTCCGCCCGTCCGCGGTAACCAGGATGTTCGCCGGCTTCACGTCTCCGTGGATGATTCCATGCTTGTGCGCGACGTTTAGCGCCACCGCCACCTGCGCCGCCCAGCCGCATGCCGAGGTATACGGCACGCTTCCGTTGGTCAGAATCCGCTCCAGCGATTGCCCTTCCACCAACTCCATCACCAGGTACGGAGTGGAAGTCGACTCTTCAATTCCCATGTCGTGCAGCGTAATGATGAACGGATGCGAGAGTTTTCCCACCACGCGCGCCTCGCGCAGAAAACGCGACCTCGCTTCGCCGCGCGAAAGCTCCGGCGAAAGTAATTTGATCGCCACAGCCCGGTCAATCATCGGATCAAATCCGCGCACCACGCGGCTGTTTGCGCCGGTTCCGAGTGTCTCCAGAATTTGATAACGTCCTACTTGCACGTGTGCCATCCCTCCGATGGACTCCTGCCTCTTGCCAGATTACGCGACCGCACGCACGCGACGAATGATGCAAGAGTCCTGATTTCAAAGTACTTCCGTACCGGAACCTTCGCTCTGCACCAATTTGAACTTCCGCTGCCCCGGAAAGTCCACCACTAGATATAGACACTATGGAAATTTCCTCACCAGATTTTGCGATTTTCTCTTGACACCAACTCTTCCTAGTCCGATACTGCGAATCCAGATTCGGGGGACGTGGAAGCGCCAGACGGACCGAGTCGGGGACTTGCCTCGGTTCGGCTTTGCCCTACGCTCCCACCCGGTGTCACCGCAAAAAACGAGCGCGAAGTACCTGCTCCGCGCAGTCGTAAGGTAAGCGCGGAGTTTGCTGTTCGGCCGTGTGAGCTTCACCGGCATTGGGCAGCGCATTCTTTTTTTTCGATGATTTCGGGGGGACGTCTTCCACTCGTACCACGAATTCAGTTGCGTTTTCAGGCGGGAACGCAGCCCCCTGCTCGCCAGGGGAGTAAAATAGAAGGGTTCCCCGCTCGCACCACGGGAACCTGTTGCGGGGAGGAATCAGGATGGCTACGGTGAAGCACGCATTAAACGGCAAAGCAGTCGATGCAGCAAAATCGGTGGATACCGCCGGGCATGCCGGCGGCTTGGTATTCGAACGGTACTTCACGGATGGGAAGGTCTCTCCGTTCGACAAGGTCGAATGGGAGAAGCGCACCGCCCTCATCGGCAACGAAAAGGGCGTCACGATCTTCAAGCAGGAGAATGTCGAAGTTCCAAAAGGCTGGTCGCAGACCGCCACCAATATCGTCGCCAGCAAATACTTCCACGGCAAGCCTGGGACTTCCGACCGCGAAGGCTCCGTCCGCCAGTTGATCGGCCGCGTCGTGGACACCGTCGTCCGGTGGGGAGAAGAGGGCGGCTATTTCGCCAATAACGCGTCGCGCGACGCTTTCCGTGACGAACTCACCCACCTGCTCGTCGAGCAGAAAATGGCTTTCAATTCCCCCGTCTGGTTCAACGTCGGCTGCCAGCCCAAGCCCCAGTGCTCTGCCTGCTTCATCAACTCCGTGCAGGACAGCATGGAATCCATCATGGGGCTCACCCGCACGGAAGGAATGCTCTTCAAGTGGGGTTCCGGCACCGGCACCAATTTCTCCACTCTCCGCGGCAGCAAGGAAACCCTTTCCGGCGGCGGCATCGCCTCCGGTCCGGTCAGCTTCATGAAGGGCTTCGACGCCTTCGCCGGCGTCATCAAGAGTGGCGGCAAGACGCGCCGCGCCGCCAAGATGGTCATCCTCAA
>Ga0307471_100001856_pt1 | contig 11895 bp, 10 predicted proteins | sample atmos_gasesAM3C__2_FD_204566 | JGI IMG/M metagenome (GOLD analysis project Ga0307471, IMG submission 204566) | Hardwood forest soil microbial communities from Morgan-Monroe State Forest, Indiana, United States - atmos_gasesAM3C_515 | ecosystem: Environmental > Terrestrial > Soil > Temperate... | reverse complement strand
ATCTTCGACGATCTGTCGAAGCACGCCGTGGCCTACCGGCAGGTCTCTCTGGTGCTGAAACGGCCATCAGGTCGGGAAGCCTATCCTGGTGATGTGTTTTATCTCCATAGCCGATTGCTCGAACGGGCGGCGCGGGTCGGAGAAAAGTATGGTGACGGTTCTCTGACCGCGCTGCCCATTATTGAGACCCAGGCGGGCGACGTTTCGGCGTACATCCCCACCAACGTCATCTCGATCACTGACGGACAGATTTACCTGGAGACAGATTTGTTTTACCAGGGCGTACGCCCCGCGATTTCCGTGGGTCTGTCGGTGTCCCGGGTTGGTTCAGCGGCTCAGCTCAAGGCCATGAAACAGGTTGCCGGGCAGCTCAAGGGAGACCTCGCGCAGTTCCGGGAAATGGCGGCCTTCGCGCAATTCGGCTCGGAACTGGATGCCAAGACGCAGGCTCAGATCGATCGCGGCAAGCGCATTGTCGAGGTCTTTAAACAGCCGCAGTACAGCCCCATCCCGGTCGAGGTGCAAGTAGCTGTGATCTGGGCGGTGCAAAACGGATATGTGGATGATGTGCCAGTGAATCGGGTCAAGGAGTTTCAGGCTAAGTTGACTGAGTTCCTGACCACGCGCAAGGCCGAACTGCTTACGAAGATTGCGCGGGAAAAGGCGATGAGCCCCGCGTTGACCACCGAGTTAAAGGCTGCGGCTGACCAGTTCAAGGAGACATGGAGATGACGGAGCTCGCATCATCCTTCTCGGCCGGCGGGTTGCTGTATTTCGATATCGCCGATTTTGGTCCCTGCGAATTCCGAGACCTGGATCGACTAGTTTATGCATAGTCCACGCGATTTGCGCCGCCGAATCCGCTCAATCAGCAGCACCGCTCAGATCACCAAAGCGATGCAGATGGTGGCGGCATCAAAGATGCGCAAGGCGCAACAAGCCGCTCTTGCCGGACGCCCATTCGTACAGGCGCTGTACCGTATCCAGCGGGAAGCGGCGACGCGAATAGGTGACTTCAGCCATCCTTTCTTCGAAGTACGCGAAGTCCACAAGCGCGCCGTCATCCTGGTTGGCGCGGATAAAGGCTTATGTGGCGCGCTCAATAGTAATCTCTTCCGGCTGGCGGCCGAGTTTGATCCCCAGTCCACGGTCTTTATCACGGCCGGACGCAGAGCCGCGCAGTTCATCGCACGCACTCGCCGGCAGTTGATCGCCGAGTTCGCCTACGCGGACTCGCCGCAGTTCGCGGAGGCCAGGGCGATTGCCGCCTTTGCCCGCAACCTCTTCTTGAAACGAGAGGTGGACGAGGTGCGGATCATCGCCACGCGTTTCGTCAACACCCTGACCCAGAATGCACTCTGCCTGGAATTTCTTCCGGTGGGAGAGCTTAAGGCAATGAAGATACCGGGCGTTAGGTCCGAAGAAGAACTCGCTGCCGATACTACTGAGTCCTTGTTCGAGCCCAATCCGGAATTCGTTCTGAGCTACCTCCTTTCGCACTATCTCGACATCGGCATTTATCAGGTCCTATTGAATGCCAAGGCCAGTGAGCAAAGCGCTCGCATGGTTTCTATGAAGAACGCCACAGAGAACGCGGAGGGCCTGATCAAGGACTTGACTCTCGAATACAACAAGCTGCGGCAGGGCAATATCACCAAGGAATTGCTGGAGATTGCCGGCGGGCAGTCCGAATGAGGCAGATCAATGGTAAGCACACCTCTGCAAGTTGGTAACAAAGGAAAGATCGTAAAGGTTCTCGGTCCGGTGGTAGACGTCGAATTTCCGGAGGCGCTACCGGGGATCTATAACGCCCTGACCGTCGAGTACACGGTTCAGAACCAGCCCGCCAAAGTCACGCTCGAAGTGCAACAGCACCTCGGCGATAAGTGGGTCCGGGCGATCTCCATGTCTGGCACCGAGGGCCTCAAACGGGGCTTCGAGGTTACAGATTGCGGCGGTCCTATATCCATGCCGGTCGGCGAAGGCGTCATGGGCAGGGTGTTCGACGTGACTGGAAACCCGGTCGATGAGCGCGGACCGGTTGAGGCGGAAAAGTACTATCCGATCCATCGGCCTCCGCCACCGCTTGTGGATCAATCTACTTCTCCTCAGGTGCTGCAGACTGGTATCAAGGTCATCGACTTGATCTGCCCTTTTTTGAAGGGCGGCAAGGTTGGCGCTTTCGGTGGCGCCGGAGTGGGCAAGACCGTCGTCATCATGGAGTTGATCAACAATATCGCCAAGCTCCATGGCGGCGTTTCTGTGTTCGCGGGTGTCGGCGAGCGCACCCGCGAAGGCAACGACCTTTACCACGAAATGTCCGAAGCCGGGGTGATCAAGCAGGACAACCTTCGCCAGTCAAAAATCGCCCTCGTATATGGCCAAATGAATGAACCTCCGGGCGCCCGCTTGCGCGTAGCCTTGTCCGGGCTTGCCATCACAGAGTATTTCCGTGACGAAAAGAATCAGGACGTGCTTCTTTTCATTGACAATATTTTCCGCTTTTCTCAGGCCGGCTCCGAGGTCTCGGCTTTGCTCGGTCGCACCGCCAGCGCCGTCGGATACCAGCCAACCCTCGCCGCTGAAATGGGTGCCCTTCAGGAACGGATTACTTCCACCAAGAAGGGCTCCATCACTTCCTTCCAGGCAGTGTACGTTCCGGCAGATGACCTGACCGACCCGGCGCCAGCCACAACCTTCGCGCACTTGGACGCGACTATCGTACTGGAGCGCTCGATTGCCGAATTGGGTATCTACCCAGCGGTGGATCCCCTGGCCTCGACCTCCCGCGCCCTGGCGGCAGAAATCGTAGGCGAGGAACACTACGACACAGCGCGTGGAGTGCAGAAGGTGCTTCAGCGCTACAAAGACTTGCAGGACATCATCGCGATTCTGGGGATGGATGAACTCTCGCCCGAAGACAAGCTTACTGTCTTTCGTGCACGCAAGATTCAGCGCTTTCTGAGCCAGCCCTTCAGCGTGGCGCAAGTCTTTACCGGACGAGAGGGTAAACAGGTTCCCGTGGCGGAGACGGTTCGTGGTTTTAAGGAAATCCTGGAAGGCAAACACGATGACGTGGCAGAAGGAAACTTCTACATGAAAGGCGCGATCGAGGAGATCAGACAGAACTAACTAAAAGTGGCGGGTTGAGAGCGAACGGGCTTTGCACAACAGGTAGTGAAAATGGACAACACCATAAGACTGGAAATTGTGACGCCGGAGACGACCGTGTACTCCGAAGACGTAGACATGGTCACTCTGCCTGGGGTGGAAGGTCAAATGGGGGTTCAGCCTCAGCACGTCCGGCTGATGACGCAATTGGTGCCGGGTGAACTGATTGTGCACAAAAGCGGGCACGATGAATTCATGGCCGTGGGCGAAGGGCTTGTCGAAATAACCAATGAACACGTGTCCATCGTGACGAACATGGCGATTGCTGTCGACAAAATCGATGAAGCAGCAGCTGAGGAAGCTCGGCAGCGCGCCGCCGCCCGCCTGCGCGAAAAACTTTCTTCCGAAGAAGTTGCGTCCGTGAACGCAGCCTTAGCTCGCTCACTTGCACAGTTGAACGTCAAACGGCGGCATCGCTAAAAACCGGATAGCGGGGCGATAGATCGCGACAGTTGGAGGACTTATGGAAGCAACGCTCGCTGATGTGAACTTTCGAAAGACGGGCGGTGTCATCCCAAGTACCACACACCGGCTATCTGCCGATGAGCTTCGCAAGATAGATGCATATTGGCGCGCGTGCAACTACCTGGCTGCGGGCATGATCTACCTGCTTGACAATCCCCTGCTTCGCGAACCGTTAAAGCCAGAGCACATCAAAAATCGACTGCTCGGCCACTGGGGTTCCAGTCCCGGCCTGAGCTTTACTTATATTCATCTCAATCGACTTATCAAGAAGTACGACCTCAATGCCATCTTCATGGCCGGACCCGGCCACGGCGCACCCGGCGTGCTTGGTCCGGTCTATTTGGAAGGCACCTATTCCGAAATTTATCCAGGCAAGAGCGAAGACGAAGAGGGAATGCGCACTTTCTTTAGAGATTTCTCCTTCCCTGGCGGGATCGGCAGCCACTGCACTCCAGAAACGCCGGGCTCCATCCATGAAGGAGGCGAGTTGGGTTACAGCGTCTCCCACGCTTTCGGAGCTGCCTTTGATAATCCCGACTTGCTGGTCACGGTCGTGGTGGGTGATGGCGAAGCCGAGACCGGGCCATTGGCCACCTCTTGGCACTCTAACAAGTTTCTGAATCCCATCCGCGATGGCGCCGTGCTGCCGATCCTCAATCTGAACGGCTACAAGATCAACAACCCGACGCTTCTAGCGCGCGTGTCTCACGAGGAATTGGAGAACCTATTCAAGGGTTACGGGTGGACGCCGCATTTTGTGGAAGGCGAGGATGTCGATTTGATGCACCAGGAGATGGCCGGAACGCTGGAGGACTGCGTACTGGAGATTCGCCGTATCCAGCAAGAAACCCGCGCTAGTGGCAAGGCCAGCCGGGCGCGTTGGCCCATGATCGTGCTCCGAAGCCCGAAGGGGTGGACCGGCCCCAAGGATGTGGATGGTCACAAAGTAGAGGGTTCCTGGCGTGCCCACCAGGTACCACTTGCGGGCGTACGCGAAAACCCGCCCCATTTGAAGTTGCTGGAAGCCTGGATGCGCAGCTACCGGCCGGAAGAGTTGTTCGATGAAAGCGGGCGGCTGATTCCGGAGTTACGGGCGCTTCCCCCATCAGGTACTCGGCGGATGAGCGCCAATCCTCACGCCAACGGCGGCTTGCTGCGAAAGGCCTTGCGCCTGCCAGACTTCCGCGATTACGCCATCCAAGTGGAGAAGCCTGGGCAGACCGCGGCTGAGAACACCCGGCCCCTCGGCCGATTCCTGCGCGATGTGATGCGCCTGAACCCGAAGACCTTTCGCGTCTTTGGGCCTGACGAGAACTCATCGAATAGGCTCGATGCAATCTACGAGGTGAGCAAGAAACTGTGGCTGGCTGACTATCTGCCCGAGGATGCCGACGGCGGCGAGTTGTCCACCGACGGCCGAGTACTCGAAATGCTCTCCGAGCACACCCTGGAGGGATGGCATGAAGGCTACCTTCTCACCGGAAGACATGGATTCTTCTCCACCTACGAAGCTTTTGTCCACGTCATCGATTCCATGTTCAATATGCATGCCAAGTGGCTCGCGATGTCTGAGGAGCTATCCTGGCGGGCGCCCGTGTCGTCGCTCAACTTGCTGATTACTTCCACTGTCTGGCGACAGGACCACAATGGCTTCACCCACCAGGACCCCGGTTTCCTGGACTTGGTGGTCAACAAGAGCCCGGATGTTTGCCGCATCTACTTGCCCCCAGATGTAAATACCCTGCTGAGTGTCGCCAATCACTGCCTAAAGAGCACGGGCTACATCAACGTCATTGTGTCCGACAAGCAGAAGCACCTGCAGTACATGACCATGGACGAGGCCGTTGCGCATTGCACCAAGGGCATTGGGATCTGGCGGAAAGCGAGCAATGACGAGGGTTTGGAACCGGACGTGGTGATGGCCTGTGCCGGCGACATTCCCACCAAAGAGGCGCTGGCAGCGGTAGGGCTGCTGCGTGAGCACTTCCCCGATCTCAAGATCCGCTTCGTGAATGTAGTGGACCTTTACCGACTCGTTCCCTCTACCGAGCACCCCCATGGCCTCTCCGACAGGGACTTCGATAGCCTGTTCACGCAAGACAAACCCATTATCTTCGCGTTCCACGGCTATCCCTGGCTGATCCACCGCTTGACCTATCGGCGTACCAATCACAAGAACCTGCACGTGCGCGGTTACAAGGAAAAGGGAAACATCAACACACCGCTCGATTTGGCCATCCAGAACCAGATCGATCGTTTTAGCCTAGCAATTGACGTTATTGACCGGGTACCCGCACTGCAAGTGGCAGGCGCCCACGCCAAAGAAATACTGCGTAATACGCAGATCGACTGCCAGAACTACGCTTACGAGCACGGCGTAGATAAGCCTCAGGTGGATCAATGGACTTGGCCCGCGTGATGCCCGGTTTGCACTTCGGATACCAGCTACCTTGGCTTGGGATACTGACGCGACTGGGGTAACTCGTCGCGCTGGAGGAACTAAAGAATGAGCGAGAGTCTTCCGACCGTCTATCTGGCTCGTCACGGTGAGACCGCGTGGAGTCTGACTGGCCAGCACACCGGTCTTACTGATCTACCGCTCACCGAGCGCGGTCAGCGCACCGCCCGGCAGCTCGGTGAGCGTCTCAAGGGGTTGGCTTTCGCAAAGGTGTTCACAAGCCCTTTGCAGCGCGCACGCCACACTTGCGAACTGGCTGGCTTCGCAGCGGTTGCTGGAATTGATCCCGACTTGGTCGAATGGGATTACGGTGAATATGAGGGGCGCTGCACCAGTGACATCCGTGCGGAGTGCCCCGCCTGGCAGTTGTTTCGCGACGGGTGCCCCGGAGGCGAGTCGCCACAGCAGGTTGCGACGCGCGCTGATCGCGCCGTAAGCCGCGTGCGCTCAATCAACGCAGACGTCCTGCTTTTTTCCAGCGGGCATTTCATTCGCGTGTTAGCCAGCCGCTGGCTCGGTCTGGAATTGTCCGCCAACGCGAGGTATTTCATGTTGAGCACAGCAAGTCTGAGCGTGCTGGGCTACGAGCACGACCTTTCACGGCCGGTCATCCGGCTGTGGAATGACACTCATCATGTGGCAGCGTAGGTAAGGAGCGCAGGTTAGAGACTCAAGCTAATCGCACAAGAAAAAGGATATTACGATGAGCACAAAAACTGTGACTCCCCGAGAGTCTAACGGCAACAAAATCCACAACCGTCGTCCCAATCCCAACGGCACCCCATCATATTTCAAAGAAATCTGGAAGGTGAAACCATGTCCAGTGCCCTAGAAATGCAATCACTGGCGGCTGAACCAAAAAGCAACGTTGCGAGCCAAATCTCGAACACGTCGGAGCTGCAACGTGACCCTCGGCTCAGGCAACTTCTTGGCGACCTTGATGGAGGTGACTAATGAAAGCAACGCAACTGCTCCACAATTTGGGACAAAGCATCTGGCTTGACAACATCACGCGCGACTTGCTCGATAGTGGCACGCTGAAGCGTTACATCGATGATCTGTCGGTGACGGGACTCACATCGAATCCCACGATTTTCAATCAAGCCATTAAGAACAGCTCTGCCTACAGCGCCTCAATTCGCACAAAGTTCGCTCAGGATAAATCCGCTGAGGAAGTCTTTTTTGAACTCGCGCTGGAAGACCTTACGCGAGCCGCTGATCTATTTCGGCCGATCTATGATCGTACAAACGGCGTCGACGGATGGGTTTCGCTCGAGGTTTCACCGTTGCTCGCATACGACACCGCCAAAACCCTGGCCGCCGCCAAGGAACTGCATGCCCGTGCTGAGCGCCCGAACCTTCTTATCAAGATACCGGGTACCAAGGAAGGGCTGCCCGCCATCGAAGAGGCAATCTTTTCCGGAATTCCTGTCAATGTCACGCTCTTATTTTCGAGCGATCACTACCTGGCTGCGGCCGAGGCGTTCCTTCGGGGAATCGAACGGCGCATAGAAGCCGGGCTCAAACCCAGTGTCGGTTCGGTAGCGTCTGTTTTTGTCAGTCGCTGGGACGCCGCAGTCAAGGGGAAAGCTCCCCGTGACTTGAATCATAAGCTCGGGATTGCCATCGCCATGCGCACCTACAAGGCCGCCCGCGATTTGCTCAGTTCGCCCCGCTGGCACCGAATCTACAACGCTGGTGTTTATCCGCAACGCCTCTTGTGGGCGAGCACGGGGACTAAGGATCCAACGGCATCGGACGTTCTTTACGTTAGGGCTCTGGCGGCACCCTTCACGGTGAATACAATGCCCGAATCGACCTTGAAAGCGCTCGCCAATCGAAAAGAGCTCGGATCGATTCTGCCGGCCGATGGGGGGGATTGCGAAGAAGTGCTATCGAGGTTCGCTAAAGCTGCCGTCAACATAGACGCGCTCGCTGCTAGGCTCCAGGACGAGGGAGCACAGTCGTTCGTGAAGTCTTGGAATGAGCTGATGTCGGTTGTTGATTCCACTGGCGTCCTGCTAGAAAAAGCTGCCGGCTGACCCAATAGGCGGATTCTCTCTGGCAGGTCTTCGTTCGGCGGTCCAGGCGGCACTGGGCGAGCGTTGGTGACGGATCTCAGCATGCATACGGCCACGATGAAACCTGCTTCATCGAGCAGGGACTTCCCCTTCTACGACGGCAGGAAAAGGAGTCTAAATGAGCGTCGCAACGATTTCTCCCATTTCGCAGGGGATTCAAAGCATGGATCTGACCAGTATCAACACGATCCGCACTCTGTCCATGGATGCCGTACAGGCGGCCAATTCCGGACATCCTGGAACTCCCATGGCGATGGCGCCGGTGGCGTATTGCTTGTGGCAGCTGTTTCTTCGCTTCGATCCCGGAGATCCGGTGTGGCCTAACCGCGATCGGTTCGTGTTATCGATAGGGCATGCCTCCATGCTGCTCTATTCGTTGCTTCACTTGACGGAAGTTCGAGCTGTCAGCAAGGACTATGAGATTCTCGGCGAACCGTCGGTTCCACTGGATTCCATCAAGTCATTTCGACAACTGGATAGCCGCTGTCCAGGGCATCCGGAGTACCGCTGGACGTCGGGCGTGGAAACTACGACTGGACCGCTCGGCCAAGGCGTCGCCACCAGCGTTGGGATTGCCATGGCCCGGCAATGGCTGGCCGCGCGTTACAACTGCCCAGGGTTCGACAGTCTCTTCGATTTCAACGTCTATGCGCTTTGTGGAGACGGATGCATGATGGAAGGCGTCTCGGGCGAGGCCGCTTCCCTCGCGGGGCACCTGCAATTATCGAGCCTTTGCTGGATTTATGACAACAACCGCATCACCATCGAAGGCCAAACTTCTCTGGCCTTTAGCGAAGACGTGGCCACACGCTTCATCGGCTACGGGTGGAACGTTACTCGGGTTGGCGACGCAAACGATCTCGACATGCTGGCTCGCGCGTTTCGGACCTTTCTAAACACCAATGACAGGCCGACGCTGATTATCGTAGACAGCCATATCGGATACGGTGCTCCTAATAAACAAGATACCAGCGGGGCCCACGGCGAGCCTCTGGGCGAGGAGGAGATCCGGCTTGCCAAACGGAGCTACGGCTGGCCAGAAGATAAGAAATTCTACGTGCCGGACGGCGTCTACGATCACTTCCGTCAAGGTATCGGAAGGCGGGGCAGGCAACTGCGCGACGATTGGTTCACACGAATCGATGAGTATCGCAAGCGGTACCCAGACCTCGCCGAAGAACTGTTCCGCATGCAACACCGGCAGCTGCCGGAGGAGTGGGACCGGGACTTTCCCGAGTTTCCCGCCGACCCGAAGGGCTTGGCGACTCGCGAGTCCTCGGCCAAGGTACTGAACGCTGCCGCCAAGAACATTCCCTGGTTGATTGGAGGATCCGCAGACCTCGCCCCCTCCACCAAGACCCGCATCACGCAGGAGGGCGCCGGTGATTTCTCGGCGGAGAATTATGCGGGACGGAATTTGCATTTCGGGATACGCGAGCACGCCATGGGCGCCCTACTTAACGGACTCAGTTTGGTAAAAGTCCGGCCCTTCGGGTCGGGCTTCTTCATCTTTGTCGACTACATGCGGGGATCTCTCCGTTTGAGCGCGTTGATGGAACTCCCGGTGATTTACGTGTTTACCCACGACTCCATCGGGGTCGGCGAGGATGGCCCCACCCATCAGCCCATCGAACAGCTTGCCCACATGCGCTCCACGCCGGGGCTGATCATGATCCGGCCCGCTGACGCGAATGAGGTGAGAGAGGCTTGGAAGGTAATCCTGCAACTCCATCACGAGCCGGCGGCGCTTGTACTTACTCGCCAAGCCGTGCCTACGATTGACCGAAAGAAGTACGCAGCAGCCTCGGGTTTGGCACACGGAGCTTACGTTCTGGCAGATGCCCCGGGCGGCGACCCCGAAGTCATCCTCATCGGCACAGGCAGCGAGGTTGCACTATGCCTGCAAGCCTATGAGCAATTGGGCAAGGAGGGAGTGCGGGCGCGTGTTGTTAGTATGCCCTCTTGGGAATTGTTCGACGACCAGGACAGAAGCTATCGAGAGTCTGTTCTGCCTCGACACGTGAAGGCCCGAGTGTCGGTGGAACAGGCATCTGACTTTGGCTGGAGCAAATACACCGGTTGCGACGGGCACAACGTTTGTATTGAAACGTTTGGAGCCTCGGCACCCCTTAAGCACCTGCTGAAGAAGTTCGGCTTCAGTGTGGAAGATATTGTCGCTGCTGCGAAGAAGCAAATTGCGCAGTGCCAAGCGCAGAGCTGAGGATACCCACATTTTGACGAGGGGCCGCATTGCCTCACTTGTTACAATAAAAACTGGGCCACCTTTGGTGGCCAATCTATTTCCGGAGCCTCTCGCATTCCCACATCGGCAAGAAATCTTTGCAGTTTTCTTCTGTTGCCGCTGATCCTTACCTGCGGTCTGGTCTCTCGCACCGCGGCCGAGCGGAAAGTGCAGGCCATTACGAACCGTCCGTACCGCCTGCAATTTTTTCACACGCATACCGGAGAACGCTTGAATGTTGTCTATCGCAATGGTGAAGGCTACGATCAGGAATCTCTGGAGCGCTTGAACCGTTATCTTGGCGACCACCGCACTGGTCAAATTCATGCGTATGACCCCCGGGTTTTCGATCTCCTCCACGACCTAGTTACCGCGCTCGGGAATCCCCATCTTGAGATTTATGTTGTCTGCGGTTACCGCACGCCCTGGAGCAACGAATTTCTCCGCACTCATGGACACGGCGTCGCTCGCCATAGCCTTCATATGCAGGCGATGGCCATCGACATTCGGGTGCCCGGCGTTCCTACCGCGCAACTGAGGGATGCTGCCTTAGCCCTGCACCGCGGCGGTGTCGGCTACTACGCAGCTTCTGATTTTGTACACGTCGACGTTGGGCGCGTCCGGCGCTGGTAGTTAGGCAGTGGAATTACTGATAGGGATACCCCTTGGCCAACGCCGCCGCCAGTTTGGCATCGTGTCCGTAGATGTCATCGGTGAAATGAACCTCGCCGTTCTCATAGGCGAGGGCCGTTCCGTAGACAATGAAGACTGGTACTGGCTTCTCTAGGTTTACGGTGACGTCGTCTTTTCCGCTCAGCATTGCTTGCTGTACTCGCTGCAGTGTCCAATCGGAATTGTTGCGCAGTACCCACGCGGCGAGTTCAGCGGGCTTCTCGACGCGAATGCAGCCGTGGCTGAAATCACGGCGGGAGCGGGAGAATAGAGACTGAGAGGGCGCGCTGTGAAGATAAACATTGTGTTCATTGGGAAATATTAGTTTGATCAACCCCAGGGCGTTGGAGGGACCGGGCCTCTGCCGCACGGCGAGCTTTCCCGCCCGGAGTTGCGCCAACACTTCATCGGAAATCTCTCCTGAAGTGACCACCTTGCCGTCTTGCGTCGTCACCTCGTAGTTCTTTTGCGCAATGTAACTGCGATCGCGTTGGATCGCCGGGACAATCTCGCCGCGGAGAATGCTGGGCGGAACGTTCCAGTAGGGCCGCAGGACAACGTAGGTCATGTCGCGAGTGAAGACCGGCGTCTGCGTGCGTATCGCCCTCCCGACCACCACACGCATATCCATCACCACCGTGTTGTTTTCGTCGATGGCGCGCAGCCGGAAATCGGGAATGTTCACAATGATCGGGGGGGCTGAGAACTCAACTGGCAACCACCGCCAACGCTCCAGTGTGAGCTGCAATTGAAGCACCCGGTCCTGTAGTGGCACATTCAATTGTTTGATGGTACCGGCACCGAGG
>Ga0307471_100001855_pt1 | contig 11896 bp, 7 predicted proteins | sample atmos_gasesAM3C__2_FD_204566 | JGI IMG/M metagenome (GOLD analysis project Ga0307471, IMG submission 204566) | Hardwood forest soil microbial communities from Morgan-Monroe State Forest, Indiana, United States - atmos_gasesAM3C_515 | ecosystem: Environmental > Terrestrial > Soil > Temperate... | reverse complement strand
CGCGCAGGTCGAGCGCGTTCGGGCGCAGTACATGTTCTCGCCGCAGATGTTCGTGCGCGCCGTGGTGCAGAACCAGCGCACCAGCTCGAACCCTCTGATCTACGGCGTCGATCTTCCGCTCCGCACCGGCGACCTGTCGTCTCAGTTTCTCTTCGCCTACAAGGTGAACTGGCAGAGCGTCCTCTACCTCGGCTACGGCGACATCCGCGACGTGAACGAGGAGTCCGACAACTCGAACCCCGCCAACCGCATCTACCGCCGCAGCTTCCTGTTGTCCGATAGGCAGTTGTTCTTCAAGTTGAGCTACGCGTTTCAGAGGTAGGCACAGGAGCGCTGGCGTCCTCGCCGGCTGGCTCGGCGGCGTCTCGCCGCCGATCGAGCGTTAACGCCGGCGAGACGCCAGCGGTCCAGCCGGCGAGACGCCAGCGCTCCGATGCGCAAGCGCTCCGGTTGCCGCCACAATCAAGTACATCGGCATCACCGGCACCCGAAACCGCGCCTCCGCTTCGCCCCCCGCGGAGATGAGCAGGTAGTAGGCGACCGTCGCCACGATCAAAATCGCCAGATCGCGATCACGCCGCCAGAGCGCGGCGGCGCCGAGGGTGGCGAAGACGAAGAGGGCGGCGGTGAAGGCGTCGAGCGCGAGTTTGACGATGGTGGACGGAAACCTGCTCACGATCTCCAGCGCCTCCCACCGGCTGTCGAAGAGATTCACCAGCAGCCCGCGCAGCGTGAGCATGACCGCGGCCCTTGGATGCTGCCGCAGCACACGCATGGCGATCTGTGAGTAGTACTTGCTCCGTACAGCGTCCGGCAACTCCTCGGTATCAGGAATGTGCAGCTTCGACTCGATCTCCGTGTCCGCATCGCCCTGCAACCCCGTGGCCTCGTCGACCAGATCGGCGTCGAAGTTGCCGTCGTCTTCGATGGCCAAAGCGCCCGCGGCACGGTAGCTGAGCATGTTCGAGCCGGCGATCGAGGAGATCGTGAAGACACCCGTGTGGTGCAGGTTGCGCAGCCCCCATCCCAGCGGCAACACCAGCGCCAGGGCCGCATACACCGCGATCGTGCGCGCCCGGACGTGGCGCAGCGCCAGGCAGACGGCCACGACCACGAAGTAGACGATGGCCACCGGCCGGATCAGCACCAGCACCCCGGTGAGCACGCCCGCCAGCGGCAATTTCCGCGCGTACAGCACCAGCACGAAGACGGCGAAGAGCAGCGCCGTGAACAGTGTCTCCGTCAGGATCTTGTTCGCGTAGTGCAGCGTCGGCACATCCGCCGCGAACAGGATCGCCGCCGTCAGGGCGATGAAACGGCTGTCCAGCCGCCGCATCACCAGGATGTAGATCGCCATCGCCAGCGCCACGTTCAGCAGGTGCTGCAGAACGATGACCGGCACGATGTGCAAACCGAATCCCGCGAGAAGCAGCGGATACCCCGGCGTTCGCATCGTCTCGATGACCCCGTTCTCGGTGGTGAAGCCGAGGCCGCGGAGAAGATTGCCCGCCGGCTCCAGATACGTGAACGAGTCAGGGAAGAAGTAGTCGGGCAGTGCAAAGGCGAAGTAGACGAAGTTCGTCACCAGCGAAACAGCAGCGATGACAGCGATGTCGATTCGTTCGCGGACGGGCATCGTCGCGCATTATCGACGACAAACTGAGGCACCTCGGCCGATCGTTTCGCGCGCTTCCGATCACGGTGCTGCCAACTCGCCGAGCGGTCCCGTCACCTCACGGCGAAGGCCGCGAGCTCCGCCGCCTGCCGCGAGGATTGATCACCGAGTGCGGCCCACCCGTCGACGAAGCCCCCCACCCCTCGTACGACCGGAACGACCCCCCAACCGGACCCCCCGCCCACCGAGTCACCCCTCGGCCACTCCGTTTCGTGTTCCCGTCAACAAATTTTTGTTGCCGCCAACAAACTTTTTGTTGCCGTCAACAAGTTGCGTGTTGGCGTCAACAAGTCAGGTGTTGCCGTCAACAAAAATCTGTTGCCGTCAACACTTTCGGTGTTGCCGCCAACAAGTTGGGTGTTGCCGCCAACAAACTTTTTGTTGCCGTCAACAAGTTGGATGTTGCCGTCAACAAAATTTTGTTGTCGCCAACAAGTTGGATGTTGCGGGCAACAAGTTTTTTGTTGAGCTCAACAAATTTTTGTTGCCGCCAACACTTTTTTGTTGAGGTCAACAAAATTTTGTTGACGCCAACAAATCGGGTGTTGAAAACCACATGATTTTGGAAAGAAATGAGATCTCCGGCGTCACCGTCGGACTCATTTATTCCCGTGGTGAGATTCGACCACGGAGACACAGAGGTCACGGAGGCAGGCGCGCGACCCTCACGTTCGCAACTGGCTCTCCAGCTCATCCGGGCGCGTGGAGCGGATTCGGGCCTCTTCCAGCGTGATCACGCCCTGCCGCACGAGCCTTGCCAGCGAATCCTCGAAGGAGATCATGCCCTGGCGCTTGCCGAGGGTGATCTCGGTGATCAGGTTCTCCATCTTCTCGCGGCGGATGTGGTTGCGGACGGCGGCGTTGGCCAGCAACACCTCCACGGCCACGGCGCGTTCGCCGGCCGAGGAGGGGACGAGCTGCTGGACCACGATCGCGTTCAGGCTCATCGAGAGCTGCTGGCGGATCTGGGTCTGCTGCACGGGTGGGAAGACATCGATGATGCGGTGGATGGCCTGAGCCACATCGCTGGTGTGCAGCGTCGAAAGGATGAGATGTCCGGTCTCGGCGGCGGTCAGGGCCGTGGCCACGGTCTCCAGATCGCGCATCTCGCCGACCAGGATGACGTCGGGATCCTGGCGCAGCGCCGCGCGCAAGGCGGAGGCAAACGACGGCGCGTCGCGGCCGACCTCGACCTGTTCGATGACCGACTGCATGTTGCGGTGCTCATATTCGATCGGGTCTTCGATGGTGATGACGTGCCGGGCGTCATCGCGGTTGATGGCGCCGATCATGGCCGCGAGGGTGGTGGTCTTCCCCGCGCCGGTGGGGCCGCAGACGAGCACGAGGCCGCGGGTCGGCTTGACCAGCTCGCCGAGGATTGGCGGGAGGTTCAGACCGGCGATGGTGGGAACCGTGGTCGGCAGCGCGCGGATGGCGGCGGCCAGCGTGCCGCGTTGCCGGTGAATGTTGACCCGGAAGCGCCAGGTGCGCTCGTCGGCCTCAGTGTGCGGGGCCAGCCGGAGGGAGAAGTCGACCGCGCCGTCTTCAGCGATGCGTTCGCGGATGCGCGCCGTCAGGTACGAGTCGAGGAGCGCGCCGACCTCATCGCCGGAAAGGGCTGAGCCTTCGCCGCGCACCAGCCTTCCGCCGACGCGGAAGATCGGTTGCGCGCCGGCGATGATGAGCAGATCGCTGGCGCCACGCCGTGCCACATCGATGAGCAGTGCCTCCAGCGGGTTCCCGGTTGGCACCTGCGCCGCCGGCCACTGCGACCGGTCGCCGCCGCTTGCCGCGGCCGCCGTGGCACGTTCTTCGTTGAGCTCGCGGACGAGCTTTTGGAGCTCGGGATCAGGGATGAGTTTTGTCATGTCATGTAAGAGTACGAATGAAGTGTGCCAAAAGTAACGGGGTCGCGGTTTCGCGGTTGCGAGGTCTCGCGGCGGGCCGTGGATATCATGATAGTTGGTCGTATCCCGCTGCGAGACCCCGAGACCCCGAGACCCCGAGACCCCGAGACCCCGAGACCGCGAGACCCCGCGACCGCGAGACCCCGCAACCGCGAGACCGCTCGGAATGCCAGAAGCTCCACACACCGTTCCATTCTCTCGATGCGCAAGTTATTTGCCATGCTGCTGCTCCTGGCTTCCCCGGCGTACGCCGACGGCATCTCCTATCAATCGGTCCAGTCCGGATGGGGATCGTTCGCGACTCCGTTGTTCGATCACGGCATCTTTGGGCAGCGGCAGATCATCGCCATCCTCGATACCGGCCTCGATTGGGACAGTTGCTATTTCGCCGAGCCCGACGGCTCGCGGCCGCCGATCAATACCGGGACGCCGCAGGGCGGGCTGAATTCGTCGAATGTCGACCTCAGCCGCCGTAAGGTGGTCGCCTACGATTTCCTCTACTCGTGCGATCAGTTCCCGGGCGCGTTCGGCTGCGACGATCCGAACGACCCGACCGCGTATGACAATGCGCTCCACGGCACGATTGCCGCGGCCGTCGCCGCCGGCGCCAGTCACTCGCAGAGCGTCTTTGACGACATCGCTGACGGCATCGCCATCGGCGCGAAGCTGATCGTGCAGGACGGCGGGTTCATCGGCGGTGACAACTGCAGCCAGCGGCCGGGGTTCGGCTGTCCCGTCAACCTGACGCCGATCCTCGATCAGGCTTACAGGCAGGGGGCGCGCATCCAATCGAATTCGTGGGGCGATCGCCAGGGAACGTCTCCGGTATTGCCAACGCCGACGGCGAACTACTCCGCCGGCGCCCGCGACGTCGACGCCTTCGTCTGGTCGCATCCCGACATGCTCGTGGTCTTCGATACCGGCAACGAGTCGGCGAACGTTCCGCCCCCGGCCAGCTCGCTGGCTGCCCCCGGCTGCGCGAAGAACACGGTGCAGGTGGGCGGATCGCGCTACACCCTGCACGCGATGGACGACGTGGTGACACCGTTCTCGCTCGTCGGCCCGACCCGCGACGGCCGCATCAAGCCTGATGTCGTGGCGCCGTCGTTTGTCCTGGCCGGCAATAGCGACGGCAACGTTACGACGCATAACTGCAACACCATTCAACAATCGGGGACGTCATGGTCGGCGCCGGCCGTGGCGGCGGAGGCGGCACTGGTTCGTCAATACTTCACGGACGGTTTCTATCCCACCGGCGTGGCCACGACTTCCAATGCCTTCGTCCCCAGCGCGGCGCTGCTGAAGGCGATGCTGATCGCCGCGGCGCGTGCGGTGCCGTATGACTGGAACTACAACACCGGCCTGACACCCGCGGGCCCGGTCCCGTCCTACGAACAGGGCTTCGGCTTCCCCGTGCTCGACGATGCGCTCTACTTCCCCGGCGACCTCGCCCGCACTCGTGTCGTCGACGTCCCCCTGGCGCAAGGACTGGCGCAGGGCCAGACGGCCACGCTGCAACTCAAAGTCGTCCCCGACGCGCCCTTGAAGGTCGTGTTGGTCTGGACTGATCCTGCCGGTACGCCGCGCGGTGTCTCCGATCCAACTCCGGAGCTGGTGAACGATCTCGATCTCCGCGTGACCGATCCTTTCGGTTCCAGTCATCTCGGCAACGAATCGCTCCATCCCGGACAGCCCGATCGCCTCAACAACGTGGAGGTGGTATCGATGGCCACGCCAACCGCGGGGATGTACACGATCTCGGTGAACGCCTCCCGTCTCGGCTTCGGCGCGCGACAGAGCTACGCGCTGGTCGTCACGGGTGATCTGTCGGATCCGATTCCGGCGATGGCGTCGCCGGTGCGTACGCGCGCGGCGAGACACTGACGTGGCGCCATGGCGTAGCGCCAGCGGCTCGCTGGCTGTATCGCTGCCGGCTCCGCGGCGGTAATCTAAGAACCGCCAGCGAGCCCCTTCGGCTCCGCTCAGGGCAGGCGCTGGCGGTACAGCCGACGAGCCGTCGGCGCTACGACGACGGCGCTACGAGACGGCGGCGCCACTAGCGCCTGCTAGAATCCCCCGCCATGCTTTCCCGCGAATACCTCCGCGAACACGCGGACGCCTATCGCATCGCGCTGAAGAACCGCGGTGCCACCGTCGATCTCGATCGTTTCCTGGACCTCGAGGCCGAGCGCCGCCGCACCATCGCTCAGGTCGAGGCGCTCAAGGCCAGGCGCAACACGGCTACGCAGGAGATCGCGAACCTCAAGAAGAACAAGCAGGATGCCGGCACGCAGATCGAGGCCATGAAGGGCGTCGGTGATGAGATCAAACGGTTCGACGAGAGTCTCGCCGCAATCGAACAGGAGCTCGGCAACGTCGAGCTCTACTTCCCCAACGTCCCGCACGAATCCGTCCCTGTAGGTCCCGACGAGACGTACAACCGGGTCGAGCGCGCCTGGGGCGAGAAGCCTTCGTTCTCCTTCGCGCCGAAGGCGCATTGGGAGGTCGGCGAGGCACTCGGCATCCTCGACTTCGAACGCGCCACCAAGATCACCGGCGCCCGATTCAACGTCCTCACTGGTGCCGGGGCGAAGCTCAATCGCGCGCTCATCAACTTCATGCTGGACATGCACGAGCGGCAAAACTACGTGGAGGTCGTCCCTCCGTTCATGGTCAACGCCGACTCGCTTCGCGGCACGGGACAGTTGCCGAAGTTCGAGGAGGACCTGTTCAAGCTGACGGATCGCGACTACTACCTGATTCCGACAGCCGAGGTCCCGGTCACGAATCTTCATCGCGACGAGATCATTGATGGGGCGATGCTGCCGATCTCGTATACCGCCTATTCGCCATGCTTCCGCAGCGAAGCGGGGTCGTACGGCAAAGACACGCGAGGCCTGATCCGGCAGCACCAGTTCGAGAAAGTGGAGATCGTCAAGTTCACGACCCCTGAGACGTCATGGGCCGAACACGAGAAGCTCACAGCCGACGCCGAGGCCGTGTTGCAGGCGCTCGGACTGCATTACCGTGTCATGACCCTCGCTACCGGCGACATGGGCTTCACGGCTGCGAAGACCTACGACCTGGAAGTCTGGCTGCCTGGGCAGGAGACCTATCGCGAGATCAGCTCCTGCTCGAACTTCCTCGACTTCCAGGCCCGGCGCGCCAACATCCGCTACCGCACCGCGGAGAAGAAGACGGGCTACGTTCATACCCTCAACGGTTCCGGCCTCGCCGTCGGGCGCACGATCGTGGCTATCCTCGAGAACTACCAGAACGAGGATGGGTCGGTGCGGGTGCCTACGGCGCTGCGGGGATACATGAAGGGTGTAGAGGTGATTGCGCGCGGCTCTTAGTTTCACGCGGAGTCGCGGAGACGCGGAGATAGAGGCGTGAGATCTCTTTTCTCCGCGCCTCCGCGCCTCCGCGTGACACTAGAATTCTCTTCATGAAACGACTCGCCGGTACTCTCCTTCTGCTCGCTGCCTGCACGACGACATCGGCCCCACCTCCCCCAGCGCCTGCCGTAGCGGCGCCGCCGTCCGCGGTTGTGATCTCTGAAAAGACCACCATCGAATCGAAGACCGCGAAGCTGCAGAAGATCGACGGCTACATCCCCCTCTACTGGGACGCGGAGAACGGCAAGCTCTTCATGCGGATCTCCCGCTTCGGCGAAGAGCTGCTCTACCAATCGACTCTTCCTGCCGGCGTCGGCTCGAATCCGATCGGGCTCGATCGCGGCATTCTCGGGCAGACGCAAATCGTCACCTTCGACCGCATCGGGCCGAAGGTATTGATGACGGCGACCAACTATCGCTTCCGCGCACTAAGTAACGATGAGGCGGAGCGGCGCGCCGTCGCCGACTCATTCGCCCGGTCGGTGATGTGGTCGTTCAAGGTCGAAGCGAGCGATGCCACCTCCGTCCTCGTCGATGGCACCGACTTTTTTCTCAGCGATCAGCAAGGCGTCATCCGCCAGTTGCGCGCCACGCAGCAGGGGAGCTACACGCTCGACAAGGACCGCAGCGCCATCTACCTGCCGCGCACGAAAGCGTTCCCGCGCAACACGGAAGTCGAGGCCGTGCTGACCTTCCATACGAGCGAACGGCCGGGCCCGTTTGTCAGCGGCGTCACGCCGATCCCCGACAGCGTCACCGTGCGCGCGCATCACTCGCTGGTCGCTCTGCCGCCGCCCGGCTACACGCCGAGGCGCGCAGATCCTCGCGTAGGCGTCTTCAGCATCGATTTCTTCGACTACGCCAGCCCGTTCACCGGACCGGTCGAGAAGCAGTGGATCGCGAGGCATCGTTTGGTGAAGAAAGATCCGAATGCCGCCGTCTCCGATCCGGTCGAGCCGATCGTCTATTACGTCGATCCCGGGGCGCCCGAGCCGATCCGCAGCGCGCTACTGGAAGGTGTCTCCTGGTGGAGCGCCGCGTTCGAGGCCGCCGGCTTTCGCAATGCCTTTCAGGTGAAGGTGCTCCCGCCCGATGCCGACCCGATGGATCTCCGCTACAACATGATCAACTGGGTCCACCGGGCTCAAAGAGGGTGGTCGTATGGCGCCGCGGTGATCGATCCGCGGACAGGTGAGATCCTCAAAGGGAACGTCACGCTCGGCTCGTTGCGCATCCGCACGGATGTACTCATCGCCGAAGGACTCGTGCCGCAGTTCGATGAGATGCACGATCGTGCGCTCTCCGCGCTCGATCCGGCAACATCTCCCTCGATGATGGCGCTGGCAAGAATCCGCCAGCTCGCCGCGCACGAGACCGGCCACACACTCGGCCTCGATCACAACATGGCCGCGTCCAGTTACGGCCGGGCTTCGGTGATGGACTATCCGGCGCCGTACGTGAAGATCACCAACGGGAAGCTCGACCTCTCCGACGCTTATGCCAAGGGAATTGGTTCGTACGACAAGTGGGTCATCCGGTATGCGTATGCGCAGTTCGCGCCGGGTGCGAGCGAAGAGCAGGAGCTCGATCGCATCGTCCGCGAAGCGCCGCTCTTCATCACCGATCCGGAGTCGCGTCCGGTCAGTGCCGCGCATCCGCAGGCGTCGGTGTGGGACTCGCCGGGTAACAACGTCGAGATGCTGCGCCATGAGATCGAAGTGCGCCGTATCGCCTTGTCCCAATTCGGTCTGCGCAACATCCCGGTGGGAACGCCGCTGGCGGAGCTCGAAGAGATGCTCGTGCCGCTCTACCTTCATCACCGCTATCAGCTCGAAGCGGCCGCAAAGTCGATCGGCGGACTCGATTACACCTACAGCGTGAAGGAAGAGGGTGGTTTGGTGCCGGTGCCGACGCGCCGCATTCTCCCCGCCGCCGCGCAGCGCGACGCGCTCACCGCCGTGCTCTCGACGCTCGATCCCGCATTTCTCGAGATCCCGCCCCACATCCTCGGGCTCATCCCGCCGCGCGGCAACGTCAACGTCAACAGCAACACGGAACTGTTCGAGCATCGCACCACGCCGGCCTTCGATCCGGTCAGCGCGGCCATGGCATCAGCCGACATCACCCTGGCCGCGCTCCTCGACGCCCGCCGCGCCGCGCGGCTGGTGCAGTTTCACGCTGAAGACCCTGCCAATCCCGACTTCAACGAAGTCGTGAGCGACGTCATCGCCGCGGTCACGCGCCGCGAAGCCGGCTACCGCGGCGCCATTACACGGGCGGCGGCGCGTCTGGCCGCGACCCGGCTCATGGATCTGGCCGCGAATCGCGACGCCGATCCGCAGGTGCGCGCGGAAGCGAGCGAAGGATTGCGGCGGTTTGCGGCGAAGCTCAGCGATGCGGGCATTCACGACGACGCGGAGATCGCGCATCGTCACGCCCTTCGCGACGACATCGCACGCTTCCTCGATCGTCCCGATCAACCGCGGACGCAGCCGAAACTGCCTGAGGTACCGCCCGGTCCGCCGATCGGCGATTGATTTCATCGACTCTCCTCCGTGTAGAACGTCCGCGGAGGTGCGATGTCCCTTTTGCCTCCCATTCGTGTCTTCGTTTGCTGCTTCCGAAGCATCTACGCCGGGTAGCGCAATATGCAGGATTCCCGCACTCGGGGCTTACCCCCGAAGGTGCGCTACCGCTCCTCTTCTTCGAGATCGAACAGGTCGTTGGCCCGTACTGGCTCGTGCGCCAGACGCCGGCAAGCCGCGACGATGGCGGCGATGCAGCGGCGAGTCGGTTCCATCCTTCCCATTCTGATCCGCAAGAGGTGCTGGCGGCTATACCCCGATTCGCGAGCGAGGTGTGCCGGTTTGATCCCGCGGCTTTTCAGGTACTGCTCGAGTCGTGTCGGCATGTGCAATATAGTGCATCTTATGCCGGGGCATGATGGGTGTCAATCTATAGGTGCGGAGAACGAGGCTGGAAACCATCGGTTTTGACAAGTAAAGGGCAAAATCCTGCCTTCGTGCCGTCGTTCCCGAGCAATCATCACCCCATGTTCCTTTTTGACGGGAGAACTATTTTTTGTCTACGGGGGGTGGAAACCTTCCCTTTCGTCACCCCTTAGGCGAGTCTGTGTCGGCATTCGACGGTTTTCGCGCCCGTCGTGGCCGGCGATTTGAGGGGTGTGCACTCCTTTGCGGCCACGAACGGGCAACGGTCGTGAGTTGCTAACTTTGCCGAAAGCTAGTAACTTATAGGTTACTCTTGCCCATGCTTGGAGAAACGGTACACGCCACCAGGATCAAGCGAGGCTTCACGCAAGCCCATCTGGCCCGTCTTGCCGGCGTGAGCCGCCGCCACCTCGCCGCGCTCGAAAAAGGAGCCAACGTTTCCATCAACGTCCTCCGCAGGGTGGCCTCCGTTCTCGACCTCGTGGAGATCGACCTCGGCGAGCTGACGCTGCAGACATCGAAGTCAGGGTCGGGCCCGGTCAACATGCCGCTTCTCGCCGATACGATTCGCGAAGCGCACGCCGACGCCTTCCGCGCGCAGTCGCTGCTGGCGCGCTGCGAGACGATTCTCGACAACGGTAATGGTCAGAAGCCCGGCGGCGGATTGGTGACGATCTTTCCGAAGATGCCGGTGCAACTCCTCGATCTCCGCAAACGGCGCCGGTCGAGTAGTGCCGTGGCCGACAAGGGTGGCCCGGCAGGCATCCCCATCGCCGGTGAGATTCGCCAGGGTGAAGCGGTGGTCGAGCTTTCCGGCGAGACCGCGCCGCTTCCTCCGTCGATCGTCGGGAAAGGCGAAGTGGTCTTCCGCGCTCGCGGTGACAAACTGCGCGATCAAGGCATCGAGGACGGCGATCTCCTCGTGGTCGAGCTCCGCCCGGCGGGACGCGCCTCCTCGGGCGAGCTGGTCATCGGCAAAGTCGGCGACCTTCTCTACATCGGACGCTGGTGGCAGAAGCACGGCCAGAAAGCGATCATGACCGATGGTCCCTCCGAGCTGACCACCGGCGGGACATCGAAACGCGCGCTGAAAGTGCTGGCGGCGATCAACGCGATCGTGAGGCCGAAGTAGCGGTTGCGGCGGGGTCGCGCGGTTGCGGGGTCGCGCGGTGTTGATCGGTTACTGAGTTACTGGGTTGCTAAGTTGCTGAGTGTCGCTCGCCGCAACCCAGCAACTCAGCAACTCAGCAACCCAGTAACCCACCCCGAGACTGCGCAACCGCGAGACCCCGCAAACCCGCAACCCCACCGTCATCGCAGCTCGGACGCCGCCGCGCGACTATCCTCAAGACACATCCGTATCCGGTCCATATGCGTCCGATGCGACACGATGCAGATGCGGATGACAAAGTGGTCGCTGACGACGGCGCCGGTGAGCATGACCCGCTGCCGGGCGTTGATGCGGGCGATGAAATCGCGGTTGAGTGCGTCGAGATCCGCGCCGGGCTTTACCAGCCGGAAGGCGATGATCGAAAGCTGCGGCTCGGCCACGACCTCGATGCCTTCGATCTTGTGCAGCTCCTCGGCCGCCCACGCCGCCAGATCGAGCTTCTCATCGAGCTGCTCGCGAAAGGGCTCGATACCGAAGAGCTTGAGCGGCAGCCAGGCGCGCAGGCCGCGGAAATCGCGTGAGAGCTCCGGTGAGAGCTCGCAGAAGTCGACCAGCTCGTTCCCTTCCTGAAACCCGGGAAGGTAGTCGGCGTGCATGCTGAAGGCGCGGCGAAGCACATCGGCGTCGCGCATGACCAGTGCGCCGGTGCCGAACGGAAGAAAGAGCGTTTTGTGCGGATCGAGGATGACCGAGTCGGCCTCGCTGATGCCGTGCATCGCCGCGCGGCCGCGTTCCGTCAGGGCAAAGAATGCCCCGTACGCGCCGTCGACGTGAAACCACAGCGACTCCTTGCG
>Ga0307471_100001854_pt1 | contig 11898 bp, 14 predicted proteins | sample atmos_gasesAM3C__2_FD_204566 | JGI IMG/M metagenome (GOLD analysis project Ga0307471, IMG submission 204566) | Hardwood forest soil microbial communities from Morgan-Monroe State Forest, Indiana, United States - atmos_gasesAM3C_515 | ecosystem: Environmental > Terrestrial > Soil > Temperate... | reverse complement strand
ACGGCCATCGCGAACGACGGGTGGTCCACGTAGGCGTCGCCCGTCACGAAGACGACATCGGGCGCGTCCCAGCCATGGGCGCGAATCTCGTTCGCCGTCGTGGGCAACCAGAGTCTAGGGTCGAGGCTCACGCGATCATCCTACGCGCGGCCGGGTCGTCCGCAAGGGCTCGGTCGCGAGTGGCAACTTCTCACCGCATGCCGAGGTGCCGTTCGCCGGCTCCATCTCGAGCGCGACAGGCCGCGCGCGCCGGGCTCCGCGGAGCGGGGGATTCTTTACAGCTACTGCTCGGATGACGCGGTCGCCGACTGCGTCGTGTGCGCCCGCAGGTATCGACGGAAAGAGCGGGTCCAGGTGCAGAACGCGCGACCTTCGAAGTGATCGCCATCGCCACCTCTGCCGGGGGTCTCATTGCGTGAGCCGGGTGCTCGCGGCGCTCCCGCCGGACTTCCCGCCGACGATCGTCGTGGTCCAGCAGGAGTGGACGAGCTTGTGCTATCCCCTCGGCGGCTGTCGGAACCCGGACGACAACACGGCGTCCGCAAGTTGGGCCAGCGCAGCCTCCATCAGCTGCACGATGCGCCGGTTGGTGTCACTGTCCTTCACCGCGACGCGGAGGACGTTGTCACCCAGCGTCCGGCTCGTGGCTCCGGCGTCCCGAATGAAGAGGCCGCGCTCCCGGCAAAGAGCCGCGACATCGGCGGCCGTCGGGCCACCTCCCGGCAGGTGGCACAGCACCGAGTTGGTCACGCCGGCCAGGACGTCGAGCCCGCAGCGGGTCCGCAGGTCGGCGGCCAGCTCTTCCCGAAGGACGTGGGTTTCCCGATAGCGGCGCAGATAGTAAGCGCTATCGCGGAGCGCGGCGACGACGGCGACTTGAGCCGGCAGCGACACGGCCCACGGCGGGGTGAAGCGCCGGAGTGAATCGACGAGGCGCCGGGCGCCGCAGAGATAGGCTGCGCGAAGGCCCGACAGGGCGAGACCTTTCGAGAGCGACTTGCACACGACCACGTTGGCCGTGCTCTGTGCCCACTGTTCGAGCGAGGCGTTCGAATCCACGTAGTCTACGTAGGCCTCGTCGATCCACACCACCGTCTGGCGAGGCATCTCGGTCAACACCTGCCGGAGCGCGTCGGCGCCGATGTGCTGCCCCGTCGGGTTGTTCGGGTTGACCAGCACGAACAGATCGATGGATTCGCGGAGGAGTGTGGCCAGGCGGTCGAGATTGACGCGATAGCCATCCTGTCGCGCGAGAGGGAAGCGAGTGACGCGACACCCCACGACACGCTCGAGGACGTGAGCGTATTCGCCGTAGGAGGGATCCAGGACGAGGGCGCGGCTCGATGGAGAGAGCCATCGGGGGAAGGCCAGGAAGATCAATGCCGACGAGCCGGCAGCGGGAACCAGCCCATTCAAATCGAGTCCGCGCGTAGAGCCGATCGCCTGCAGCATGCCCGCGCACTGGGTCGGGGGTGAGGTCCGCACGAGCCAGGGCAGGTGCTCGCGTAGCGCGTCGAGGACGACGGGCGCCGGGGGAAACCAGGCGTCCAACACGTCGGCATTGATGATCCGATGGCGGCGCGAGAGGTCGTCGAATTGCTCGCCGATGGCCTCGAAGAACGCGCCGCCGTGGTAGCATGCGGGCTCCGCCGCGAATGGCACCGGCAGTCGCCAATCGACCCGGTCGCCCAGGCGCCGTAGCAGCATCGCTTGCTTTTCGACCGCCTCCCGGAGCTCGATCACGGGAGCGCTCATGAGCTCATAGGTCACGGAGCCCGCTCGGAACCGGCGCCCCAGGGGCTTGAGGCCGGCCTTCATGTAGAAATCACGGATCTCTCGCCGCCCGATCGCCACGATTCGCGCGCCACCCTGCGACTCGATGTGTCGTAGAGCGGCGTACATCAGGAGAGCGGCCGCCGGTCCTCCACGCCAGGGATCGAGAACGGTCAGCAGCCGAACTTCCCAGAGCCCGCTGTCGATTGGGAACGGAAGGTCTTCGCGCGCGATGTACTTGTCGATCGAGTAACGCCCCCCCGGTGGCGTCAGGCTGACGAAGCCGACGAGCTCGTCGTCCACCGACGCCGTCAGGTAGTCATTGCGGGCGTCGATGCTGTCGGTCAGCTCGGCTTCCGGGCGCGCGGCATGCTGCCCGAGCTCGAGGGCATAGACGCGGTGCCGAAGCCCGTAGATCGTCCGACGGTCGAGATCGGTCGCGCGATCGATCCGGATAGCCCCCATCAACTTTCCTCCCGGCTCAGGACACTCCAGGCCGACGCGGCGAGCGAGTCGGCCATGTCGGCGAGCGGCTCCTTGATACGGCCGTAGATCTTGTGAAGGGCCGTTTGCAGCACCAGTCCCATGACCATGGCGGTGAGCACTTCCGGATCGCGCTCGGGAATTTCTCGCCGCCGGATGCCGTCGGCGATCACGTCTCGCAGGACGATCACCGGATGCGCCATGCCTTCCGTCACCCGCTGTAGATGTCCGTGCTGGCTCAGCAGGAGGTAGGTGAAGAGCGTGCGGTCCTGATCGAAGAACACGCAGAACCGCCCGACCATGCTGTCGAGCTTGGCGCGGAGCGAGTCGTGAGCTTGGTGGGCGCGCTCAAGCACTTGAGCAAAGGCCGTGAAGTTGGTGGCGAAGATCTCCCAGGCGAGATCGTCCTTGCTCCCGAAGTGCCGGTAGATGGTGCCCTCGGCGATGCCGGCCGCTCCGGCGATGTCTCGGGTCGTGGTCTGGCTCAACCCGCGCTCCACGAAAAGTCGCAGGGCCTCGTTCAGGATCCTCTTCCGGGTTGGGCTTCCTTTTCTCATGAGTGAGTACTCACTCACAGCATAACGGAGCAAGGGTGGTCGCGGTCAAGAGTTCATTTTTCAAAGCCAAATCGTGTCAACTCGCTCGCGGGTGTGCCAGACCGCCGACGCTGACGGATCTCATGTTTGCGGAATCAGCAATTTACGGAGACGGCCGGAGGCTTGCTTAGCAATAGGAGTTTCGATTCATCGCCCGGCCACAAGGAGGGGTGAATGTTTGAGCTCTTTCAGCGAATTCCCGAGCCCTGGCGCCAGCTATCGGATCTGCTGATCGCGCCGCTGGCGTGGATTCCCCGCATGCAGCACGCGATGTGGGATTTCTTCTTCGCCCCCGGCCCGTGGTGGCTGATCGCCGCGAAGTACCTCTTCCTGGTCTTCCCGGCCTTGCTGGCCGTGGCTGCGGTGTGGTGCACGCAGCTCTCCATCTACACGCTGCCGTTCCGCTCGGGGCGCGTGCAGTTCATCCCGACGATGATGCTGACATGGTGGGACGCCGTCCGCGCCGTCTGGCTGTACTGGGTCGGCATGTTCCGCTTCGTCGGCGTGGCGCTGGGGTGGCTGGCAACCTTCATCACCTTCGTGGTCAAGCTGCTGTTCGAGGTCATCCACCAGATCGCGCTCATGCCCTTCACGATGACGGGCCGGATGACGCAGAGCTACTTCACCCCGGGCGTGCCCTGGGTGGCGTTCGTGATGCTGATCTTCTGGTGCGTGCTCGAGGCCGCCATCTTCACGTACACGCTGATGCCCACCGTGACCGAGCTTCTCGCCGATCTCGTCGGCGGCGACTCGGTGGCGCGCTACACGGGCCCCATCCTGTACTTCTTCCTGCTGCTGCTCATCATGGGCAGCTTCGCGTGCCTGCAGACCCTGATGGATGCTGTGAAGAAGCGGGAGTGGAAGTCCATCGTCCAGATGGTCATCGTCGAGCTGTTCGTGATGTTCTTCGAGGTCATCTTCCTCTATCGCGAGCTCATCGACGCGCTGACGCCGTGGATCGCGCAGTCGACGGGCATGAAGCTCGGCCTTGGGGTCACGCTCGCGCTGTCGTCGTTCGGCTGGATCGGCATCCGCGGCATGACGTGGTTCCTGTTCGGCCAGTTCGGAACGCCGCCGATGCTCGCCTTCATCTCTCGGCGGCCCCTGGCGGACGAGCCCGCGCCGCGCCACACGAACGGCAAGGCGCAGCCGGCGTGGTGGCGGCAGCCGGTGGCCGAGCTCAAGCAGGAGATCGAGTGGCTCCACGAGAAGAGCGAGGAGCTGCTCGACTACCTGGTGCTGCCGGTGCTGCAGCTGGCGGCGGCCGCAGTCAACTTCGGGATGGTCCTGGTCTCCTCGCACCAGGTCTTCTCGCTGCCCTTCAAGGACGGCAGTGAGATCACCCAGACCTGGCACATACTGCAGAACCTGCATCTGCACACGCCGCCCAGGAAACCGGCGACGCTATGAGGCGTCTGGCCCGTTCGCTCATCGCGCGCCTGGTCGCGGCTGCTTTGCTGAGCGTTGCCGTCGTGGTCTCGGCGGCGGAGCCGGAGGACAGCAGGACGCCGCGGTCGACGCTGTTCGTCGGTCTCGACACCAGCGGATCGTTCCGATCGGCCTACGACGATGCCCTCACGTTCGTCGCCCACTACCTCTACGGCCACATGCACGAGCTCGGCGGGCTCTCGAAGCCGCGCGATCTCTTTGTCACCGCGATCGGCGGGAAGGACAACAACGAGCCGAAGTCCTTCCACCCGATCCACGAGTTCAACAACAAGGACGTCAAGCAGATCGAGGCCGATCTCAGGAAGTGGTTTCCGCCCACCGATACGCTCACGGACTTCAACGTCTTCTTCCGGCAGATCGCGCGCCACGTGAAGGAGCGGAACCTCGTGCTGGCGCCGATCACCGCCATGGTGGTCAGCGACGGCATCCCCGACGTGCCCGATGGGTCGATCAAGTCGGGGACGCCCGCCTCCTACCAGCGGATCGACCTGAGTCCGCTCGACTACCTCTCGAAGAACGTCACCGTTCGTCTGGTCTACGCGAGCCCGAAGGTCGGCGACAACTGGCGCAAGCTGGTGAAGCGCGATCGCGTGCGCTTCTGGGCCGTCGAGCACGACGTCATGAAGGGCTGGCGCGCCCAGATGAAGCCGGACACCGACCTGCCGGCCCAGGATCGCTTCTGGAAGTGGGTGCGGGACAACGTGGACTACCGCGTGCGGCGCGGCGTCTAGTCTGGATCTGGAAATGAGCGATGGCGCTCTCGCCGCGGGGAGCGCCATCGCGTCTCGCCTCGTCTCGCTCGGCTCGAGCCGGCCCTCAGTGGCGTTTCTACTACCGGGCCAAGTCGTGATAGCGTCCGGGGTGACCATGAGGTCCCTGCTGGCGGCGAGCGCGCTTCTGGTCGTCCTGGCCGGGCCGGCGGTAGCCCAGGAGATTCGGCCGACCCTGGACAAGATCAAGGAGACCGGCGCCATCTCGCTCGGCTACCGCGAGACGTCGCGGCCGTTCTCCTTCCTCGACGCCGACGGGAAGCCCACGGGCTACTCGGTAGACCTCTGCCTCCAGGTGGCCGCCGCCATCAAGCAGTCGCTGAAGCTCGCCGATCTGAAGATCAACTGGGTGCCAGCGACGCCCGCCGACCGGGTGAGCAAGCTCGTGAAGGGCACGATCGATCTCGAGTGCGGATCGACCACGATCACCTTCGGCCGCATGGAGCAGGTGGCTTTCAGCCACATGATCTTCGTCGACGGCGCGAGTCTTCTGGCGACCGTGGCTTCCGGGGTCGGAGAAGTGAAAGATCTGGGCGGCAAGCGCGTGGGGCTGGTCGCCAACACGACCACCGAGAAGGCCCTGGCGTCCGCGCTGAACGCCGCGTCTGTCAAACCCCAGATCGTCAACGTCGCCGACCACCAGGATGGCTTGAAGGGTCTCGAGGAGGGCCGGCTCGACGCGTACGCTTCGGACCACCTCCTCCTCGCGGGCCTCTTGGCTACCGCCAAGGATCGCGCCAAGCTCCGGCTGAGCGGTGAGATCATCTCGTACGAGCCGTACGCGCTCATGATGCGGCGCGGGGACAACGCTTTCCATGCGCAGGTCAATCGCGCGCTGTCTGCGCTCTACCGCTCGAGGGCGATCGTGCCGATCTACGAGAAGTGGTTCGGGTCTTACGCGCAGGTGCCGTCGCTGGTGAACGCGCTGTACCTGCTGCACAGCTGGCCAGAGTGATCCCGGAGGAATTCGCCTCGGGGGTGTCGTGATGCGGAGCCGTTGGTCTGTAGCGATAGCGGCGCTCGTTCTCCTGGTCGCGGTGCCTACGCTGGTCAGAGGTGAAACTCTCGGCGAAGCGTTCCGCCGCGTCAATCCGTCCGTCGTGGTCATCCGGTCGCGCGGCCAGGAGGTGACCGCCGAGGGAATCGCGCGGTTCAAGGAGATCGGCTCGGGTGTGCTGATCTCGGCCGACGGTAAGGTGGCGACCGCCGCGCACGTGGTCCACACGATGGAAGACATCACGGTCGAGTTCCTGGGCGAAGAGCCCGTCCCCGCCCGCGTGATTGCCTCTGAGCCGCGGGCCGACATCTCCCTGATTCAGGTTTCCTCGGTGCCGCCGGAAGCGCGGGTGGCGAAGCTGGCCGACTCCGATCCCGTCCGCGTCGGTGACGCCATCTTCATCGTCGGAGCGCCATACGGCCTCGTTCATTCGCTGAGCGCGGGGATCATCAGCGCGCGGTGGGAGCCCGACACGGTCACCCGCGACTTTCCGCTCGCCGAGTTCTTCCAGACCGATGCCGTCATCAACACCGGCAACTCCGGCGGACCGATGTTCAGCCGAGCAGGCGACCTGATCGGGATCGTCAGTCACAACATCACCAAGTCGGGCGGCAGCGAAGGGCTCGGCTTCGTCGTGACGGCGAATACCGTGAAGAAGCTGCTGATCGACCGCACCCGCCGGTGGTATGGGCTCGATCTCCTGCTGGTCACCGGAGCGATGGCCGAGGCGCTCAAGGTGCCGCAGGCGGGCGGATTCCTCATCAAGCAAGTGGCCAAGGACTCGGTCGCCGGCCGCATGGGACTTCGGGGAGGGGATCGCCTGGGCATCGTGGAAGGTCAGCAGATCGTCGTCGGGGGCGACATCCTGCTCTCCGTTCAGGAGATGCCGGTCACTTCGAACGCCGAGATGGTGAAGGTCATCAAGATGCTCGAAACCCTCAAGCCCGGCGACACGCTGCGGGTGAAGGTGCTGCGCGACGGGAAGCCGGTCGAGCTCTCGATGAAGTGGACGGGGTGGTAATCAACACGTAGCTCTGCTTCGGCCGGGCACGACTGGCGTCCGGGGCGTATCATCTCAGCCATGCGCGTGCCTCCTGGCTCTCGCGCCCGCATCGCCTCGAAAACGAGCCGTCGGTGAACGAGACCCTTCAAGCTCTGGTGCAGTACGGCTACGCGCTGTTGGCGGCGTTCGTGCTGGCCGAGCAGATCGGGCTTCCGATACCGGCCGTGCCCGTTCTGCTGGGTGTGGGAGCTCTCGCCGGAGCGGGGCACCTGAGCCTTTTCGTCGGGCTCGGAACGGCACTGGCAGCGTCCCTGGTGCCGGACCTCATCTGGTACGAGCTCGGACGCCGTCGGGGGAATCGTGTGCTCCGCCACCTCTGCAAGATCTCGCTCGAGCCGGATTCGTGCGTGCGGCGAACGGAAGACCTGTTCGTGAGGCAAGGTCGCAAGACGTTGCTGTTCGCCAAGTTCCTTCCGGGGCTCAGCACGGTCGCTCCGCCGCTGGCCGGCATGGTAGGGATCGCCCGGCCTCAGTTCATTGCGCTCGACGTCGCAGCGGCTTTTCTGTGGGCCGGTACGTGGATGGGCCTCGGCTACGTCTTCAGCGACGCGCTCGAGGTCGTGACGGGGTGGGCCGCCCGGCTGGGAAACTGGATCGGGGTCGTCATCGTTACGGCGTTCGCGACGTATGTCCTCGTCAAGTACATCCAGCGCCGGCGGTTTCTCCGGGAGCTCAGGATCGCGCGGATCCGCCCGGAAGAGCTCAAGGACCGTCTCGAACGCGGCGACGACACCTTCGCCGTCATCGACACCCGTTCGCGGCTGGACGTGACAGCGACGCCCCGCGCCATCCCCGGCGCCGTGTGGATCACGGCCGAGGACATCGCCCGGCGACAGCACGAGCTTCCACGTGGTCGGGAGATCATCCTGTATTGCTCCTGACCGAACGAGGCGACTAGCGCCCGGGTGGCGCTCCAGCTGAAGCGGCAGGGGATCACCCGCGTGCGCCCGCTTCAGGGCGGCTTCCAACTCTGGATGGATCGAAAGTTCCCGACCATTGAGCTGAAGCTGAGCTCGGGCGAACCAGGCCTCGAGTCTCCCGCGCGGGCTGGCGACACGATTTCGCTCCCTGGCGCGCACGAGAAGAAGGAGGAGTGAATCATGGATGACAAGGAAGTTCTGGGCCGCATCAACGAGCTTGCGCGTGAAGAACACGAGCTGTTCGAGCGCGAATCTCACGGGAAGGTGACCGATGCCGACCGGGCTCGACTGCGCCGGATCGAGGTCACGCTGGACCAGTGCTGGGACCTGCTTCGTCAGAGGCGGGCGAGGCGTGCGGCCGGGCTCGACCCGGACGGCGCGCAGGTTCGAGACGAGAAGACAGTCGAGGGATACACGGCCTGACGTATGAGCGATCTCATGCCGTCGGCCGACGTCCTCGAGTGCCCGCCCGGCCGGATATCTGCACCCGTCCTCGAGTCGTATCCGGCGCGGCAGGCGACGCTCCCCGGAGACCTGATCGTTCGCCGAGCGCTTCCCCGCAGCGCGCGAAGGCTGGTCGGGCCGTGGTGCTTCCTCGATCACTACGGCCCGATCGCATTCGGCGCCGACAAGCCGATGGCCATTGGTCCGCATCCGCACATCGGACTACAAACCGTGACGTGGCTGCTCGAGGGCGAAGTGTTGCACAAGGACAGCCTGGGCAACGAGCAGTTGATTCGGCCGGGCCAGCTCAATCTGATGACCGCCGGGTCGGGCATCGCGCACTCGGAGGAAACGCCTGGCCGAAACTCGGGAAGGTTGCACGGTGTGCAGCTCTGGGTGGCGCTTCCAGACGCGCGGCGGCGCGGGGCACCCGGCTTCGAGCACCACGGCGAGCTTCCCGTGGCGGCTCTGGGCGGTGCTCAGGCGGTGGTGTTCATGGGCGAGCTCAAAGGAACGCGCTCACCTGCGATGGCCTATTCAAGGATGGTGGGGGCGGACATCTTCGTCCGCAACGATGGCGACGTGGATCTGGCGCTCGATCCGTCCTTCGAGCATGCCCTCTTTCTGATCGAAGGTAACGTCGCGCTGGACGCTCGCCCGCTGGAACCATCGACGCTCTACTACCTCGGCACCGACCGCGACGGCGTGACGCTCGCGGGGAAGAAGGGATCTCGTCTGGTGTTACTCGGAGGCGAGCCGTTCGGTGAGCGGATCCTGATGTGGTGGAATTTCGTTGCCCGCACGCCCGAAGAGATCGCCGACGCCCGCAACGACTGGGAGCAGAGGAATCGATTCGGGTCGGTGGCCTACGTCGGCGAGCGCATTCCGGCGCCGCCCCTGTCATTGCGAGTGCAGCAGTAGGCGCGTGCATCGCGACCGGTTACATAAAGGGTGATGCTCTAGCATCGCGGACTGGTCCCAGCGAACCGGCTGGGGGCCGACTCCTGCTTTGCCAGGCTCATCATCGTCGGCCTTCCATCCTCCTGGTCCTTCATCACGCCGTAGAGTGTGTTGCCCGAGTGAATGAGAGTGATCCGTGATCCCGACTCGTCGTCGAGGATGAGCCGATTCCCCCGAGCAGTGACGGTCCCCGTGCTCGGGCGGTTGTTGCCCCACTTGAGCGTGTAGGACGAATCCCCGCTGACCTCGAGCACGATGTCGGAGCTTCCGGTCGACGATTGGAGGTCACTGCCGATGTACGAGAATTGACCCTGCCAGGTCCCACAGAGTGCAGTGGCCAGAGCTGGGGTTGAGCCGACGTTTTCGAATCCGACGCGTGTCTTGGCTGCCGGTCCGGCACAACCTAGAACGATGACGCTGAAAAGGGCAGTGGTGATCCCGGTCAGGACTCTGCGAGTGGCCATATGCTCCTCCTTCGCTCCAAGGACTTCGGGGTCGCCGGGCCCGCTACAAGGTCACAAAAGCAAAAGGCCGCTCGAGCACAGCGACTCGAAGCGGCCTCCTGTTTGTCAGGTCAGCCTACGGGCAGAGGACGGCGCCTCCTGCTACATCGCGAGACTCCTCAGCAAGCCATGGTCGACCTTTTCGCACACCTCGACGTCGACTACCCGTCCGTCGCTGACGACCACGGTCAGTCGACCGAACCCGTGTTTCTTCAGGCGCAGGAGGACCTCGAGAAGCAGCGTCGCTTCTCGGTCGCTGATGCCCGACGCCAAGCCCGTCACTGAGTTCGGCCTATCCAACACTCATCTCCTGGTGCTGAGATGCGAGCTCGCCAGAACCAGATTCCGATCTTGACGGAAGAGCAGCGTCACCGCCTCATGAGTGCTTCCTGGCTGAGCCGCCCGTCGCCGCCGCCTCCTTCGGGGCGACGTAGACCATCCAGGAGACCCCGAAGCGGTCGGTAATCATGCCGAAGCGCGGGGAAAAGAAGGTGGTGGTGAGAGGCATGATCACCTGCCCCCCGTCGACGATCGCCGCGAACAGCCGCTCGGCCTCGGCCTCGGTCGCGGCTGTGAGTGAGAGCGCGAAGCCCTGAAAGCTCGGATGGCCTCCACATCGGCCGTCGGAGGCCAGCACGGTCGTCTCACCGATCTGGAAACTCGCATGCATCACCTTGTCCTCGGAGCCCGGCTGGACCATCGTCGGATCGGGACTGTCCTTGTAACGCATGAGGCCCGTCACCTCGGCGCCAAGGGCCTTGCGGTAGAACTCGAGCGCCTCCTGGCAGCGCCCCTCGAAGAACAGGTAAGGCTGGACTTGCTTCGAAAGTGGCGTCGTCATAGCTGCCTCCTGTTTTGGCCGTCTGGGAGGACGGCTTTCTGTCTCGATAGAGAGTCGATTGGACCGGTCTCAAATCGACAACCGAGGGAGCGCCGAGGCTCCGCCCGGAGTCATGGTTGCTCTCCTCACCGGGCTCGAATTCCCCCTTGAGAGGCGGTGACGCCCGGAAGCGATGCGCGATCGCGAAATTTCACGCTCACTTTGACGGATTGCTCACGGGCCTCCCTGTACGAAAGAAGCGTGCAGACCGAATTCGTCCAGGAGGTTTCAATGTCTACTCTTGCGAAGATCCTCTACATCGCGTCAGTGTTGCGAGCCCGCCCTCGCGGCATCGATCGGTATATCGACTACTTTGGCGAACGGGTATCCTGACAACCGGACGGGTCTCCTCGCGACATGGAAAGGAGCCGATAATGCCAAATACCGTCAAGTTTCACCGGGTGTTACGCGCCGCGCCCGAGAAGGTCTATCGGGCGTTCCTCGACGCGGACGCGAAAGCCAAGTGGCTTCCCCCAAACGGATTTACGTGCAGGGTTCACCACATGGACGCCAAGGTTGGCGGCACCTACAAGATGTCATTCACGAATTTCACCACCGGGCGCAGCCACTCTTTCGGCGGAACGTATGTCGAGCTGGTGCCGCATGAGCGCATTCGCTATACGGACAGATTCGACGATCCGAACCTGCCCGGCGAGATGCAGACAACGATTACGTTGAAGAGAGTCTCCTGCGGAACCGAGCTGAATATCGTGCAAGAGGGCATACCGGCAGCTATCCCATCCGAGGCTTGCTGTCTGGGCTGGCAAGAGTCGCTCACGCAGCTGGCGCAACTCGTCGAGCCGGAGATTCCAGATTAGGCTATGGCCTACCGTACTCGAGCTTAGTCGAGTGAGCACTCGAGCTTCCCGATACGCGGACCGCTCAGTAGCTGAAGGCGCCGAAGCGTAACGGCGTCAGCTCGGCGATCGACATGCCGCCCGTATTCGCCCACTTCAGCATCTCGTCGGCGTACGGGCCCTTGTCGGTGCCGGTGTACTTCAGCAAACCCTTACGCGCCACATCGATCGCCAGACCGACGTCGCCGTCGATGATCCGTACG
>Ga0307471_100001853_pt1 | contig 11902 bp, 12 predicted proteins | sample atmos_gasesAM3C__2_FD_204566 | JGI IMG/M metagenome (GOLD analysis project Ga0307471, IMG submission 204566) | Hardwood forest soil microbial communities from Morgan-Monroe State Forest, Indiana, United States - atmos_gasesAM3C_515 | ecosystem: Environmental > Terrestrial > Soil > Temperate... | reverse complement strand
ATTCCGGAAGCGACCCGGGTCAAGTCGACGGGCGGGGACGCCCGTTGCTCCATGACCGGACGCGGCACACGAACTACGCGGGTGGCGCACCTATGCTACACCATCTGTTTAGTCGTAGTACTCCAAGCCCAAGTGGGTGATCAGTTCCTCACCACGCAGGTGGCGGAGCGTGTTTTTCAGCTTCATCAATTGGATGAAGAGATCGTGCTCGGGATAGAGGCCCGGTGCGGTCATTGGGGACTTGAAGTAGAAACTCAACCACTCCTGGATGCCGAGGCCTTTCAGTTCAGGTGTGCGCTGGGCCAGGTCGAGGAACAGGACCAAGTCGAGCACGATGGGCGCGGCCAGAATCGAGTCGCGGCAAAGGAAGTCGACCTTAATCTGCATCGGATAGCCGAGCCATCCGAAGATATCGATGTTGTCCCAACCTTCTTTATTATCACCACGCGGCGGGTAGTAGTTAATGCGAACCTTGTGAGTAAAATCGCCGTACAGCTCGGGATACAGTTCAGGTTGCAAGATGTGCTCGAGCACCGACAGCTTGGATTCTTCCTTGGTTTTGAAGGAGCCCGGATCTTCGAGCACTTCGCCGTCGCGGTTGCCGAGAATATTGGTCGAGAACCATCCGGCGAGGCCGAGCATGCGAGCCTTGAAGCCGGGGGCGAGGATGGTCTTGATGAGGGTCTGTCCGGTTTTGAAATCTTTGCCGCAGATGGGAGCCTCGTGCTCACGCGACAACTCGTGCATCGCGGGGACGTCGACGGTGAGATTCGGGGCGCCGTTGGCGAAGGGCACGCCTTCCTTCAATGAGGCGTAAGCATAGATCATCGAGGGCGGAATGTTTTCGTCATTCTGGAGGAAGGCCTTCTCGAGCGATTGGACGGACTGGTGAACGGCGGTCGGCTGAATGAAACTTTCCGTCGAGCCGCACCAGATGGTGATGAGGCGGGATGCACCGGAGGACTTCCTGAACTGGCGGATGTCGTCGCGGACCTGCTCGGCGAGATCCATCTTGTTCTTGCCCTTCTTGACGTTGGGTCCGTCGATCTTCTTGACGTAATTGTGATCGAAGACGGCCTTGCGCGGCTTGACGGACTGGAGGAAGGGCTTGATCTGCTCGAGCAAGTAGCGGTCGAGGACGCCAGCGTTTGAAGCGGCGTCGAACATGTTGTCTTCGAAGATGTCCCAGCCGGTGAACACCAGGTCATCGAGGCCGGCGAGGGGCACGAATTCCTTGATCTTGGGAGAGCGCCCTTCGGTGCGCTTGCCGAGGCGAATGGTGCCCATCTGGGTGACGGAGCCGATCGGCTTCGCGATCCCCTTGCGGACAGCTTCGACGCCCGCTACGAAGGTGGTCGCGACGGCGCCCATGCCGGGGATCATCACGCCCAGTTTTCCCTTTGCAGGCTGCAGATCGCCGTAGGAGGGGTTCTTCTCGGTTCGTGGTTCTTTTACTTCGGCGCTGACTCGCGCTTTAACGGACTTGGGGCGTGTCGGCATAGGTCGGCCCTTCCTTATGAGGTCTGAGTGCTGTAAGGCAAATGGATATGTTCTCGTATTGCGGAGGAGTTTGGCAACACCAGGTCGGCTGAGTGGGCGCAGACAGGGGCTCACGCGCACAATCTGGGCATCGAAGTGCGTCAGCGGTTGCGGACAACTAATATCCGCGCCACCCTCTCAGCGGGCGAAGGTCATCAGGATGGCGACGACGATCAGTCCGGCCAGAGTCATGCTGGCCACGAGAGCAAACGTGCCCTGCATCGGGTGGCTGTGAAAATAACGGTCCTCGCGATGCTTGACGTTCATAAGAGGCCGCACGGAAACCTCCTTGAGCTCTGAGCTACGAGCCACGAGCTGCGAGCGGAGTGCTTACGGTTGCGAGCGGTGAGACAGCATTCGCAACTCGAGACTCGATTCTTCCATAAAGATTAGACACCTGCGCGGACAGGACTGCAATGATCTGCGCACATCGAGTCCTGAGCGATGCGTCGGTACTCGACACGAATGACTCCCGACCCAACGACTCGGTACCCGATGCTCAGATGTCGGTACTACTTCTCAAGCTCCACCGTCTTGATGGGCAGGTCCCAGTGCGCTTCGAGGATCGTGAAGCGGCGCTGCTCTTCGCGTTGGTAAGTTTCCTGATCAGGGTAGAGCTGCTTCTTGAGCGCGTCTTCATCGAAGGCCTCGTTGGCCACGGTAGCGTTCTTGAAGACAATGGTGACGCGGTAATCCCAGCGGCCGTCTTCGGTGGTGTGGTAGCGGGGCTGATCCATCCAGACCTTGAGCATCCGACCCATTTCCACTTCTTTTTTCAGGAGAGGGTAGTGGTTTTTCTTGAAGAGCTTGAGGAACTCGTCGGCATAGCCCCAGCGGGCTTTGTAGTAGTACTCGACGACGAAGGGTTTGTCGGTGGAGGCGGGAGCGGATTGAGCCTGGGTTACGGTTGGGACGGCGATGGCCAGGAGAATCAGGATCGATAAGACGCGGGACACGTGAGCCTCCTCCTGAAATCGAATTCCATGCTTGTACACTATGCGGTCTCGAGCGTCAAAGACGAAGCAAGCGGATTAACGGGCACTCGTAGTAATGGCGAGGGAGGAGACGCGATGTCAACGGTCGACGACGAACGAGAGATCCACGCGCTTTTCAACGCGGGGGACCGAGCCTTGATGAGCGCGGACCTTGAAGCACTGGCACGGATCTTCGCGGATGATTATGTGCAGTACGACCCTTCGGGCAAGGCTGTTTCGAAACAGGAGGTTCTCACTGCATTGCGTAGCAGGGCGGTGCGGTATCCGTCGATTGTTTCCACCGGGCGACGGATCCGGTTGTTTGGCGAGGTGGCCATCGTGCACGGATCGGAGTTGGACGAGGTGGAGGCGGAGGGGAGACGCTTCTCTGTCCGGTACTTGTACATGGACGTTGTATGCAAACGGGATGGGCGGTGGCAGATCGTGGGATCACAGTTGGTGAAGCCGGAGGTTGAAGGATAGGTTTCTTGTTTCCTTCGAGTGCCTTTGTGTCCTTGGCGGTTAGGGCAATAGAGGCTTGAACCACAAAGGGACAAAGGATCACGAAGGAAGGAAGGCTGGCTCAGTGAATCTCCCTACTCCACAGCGCGCATCCGGTTTTGCCAGTGCGACCACACGAACCATGCAATGCCAGCCAGGAGCAGCACACCAATAATGGCATCGAACTGGTGGAAGTACTTGCCCAGGCTGCGCCAGTTTTCTCCGAGCTTCATGCCGAGATAGGCGAGCGCGAAACACCAGGGCCAGGATCCCAGAAACGTATAGAGATGAAATTTGCCGCGGGGCATGCGCGCGATGCCGGCGGGCAGAGCAATGAAGGTGCGGATCACCGGGAGCAGGCGTCCTATGAAAACGGCGGCCTGGCCCCACCGGGCGAAGAAGCGGTCCGCCCAGTCGAGTTCCCGGCGACCCATCAGGATCCACTGCCCGTAACGCTCGACCAGGGGGCGGCCGCCATAGTAGCCGATTTCGTAGGCGACCAGTGAACCCAGGTTGCAGCCGATGGCCCCGGCGGTCGCGGCCCAGAAAAGCTTCATCGAGCCTTCGTAGACCAGATAACCGGCGAAGGGCATGATGAGCTCAGAGGGCAGGGGGATGCAGGCCGATTCGATGGCCATTAGCAGGGTAATGCCGGCGTAGCCGGTGATGCCGATGACGGACTTGATGAATACAAAAAGGACGGCGAGGATTTTTTCGGTCATGAAAACATTGAACTCGGAGTGATTGAGGATGTTGAAGGTCCGACGGGTGACGACGCCTGTCGCTCCACCAACCCTTTAGTGTAAAGCAAAGTCTAGAAAGAACCTTCCTGAGTGAAGGTGAAGCCCGGGAGCGAGGCACCGTCGGCGGACTTGGCGACTTTGACTTTGACGGTAGGGGCATCAGGCGCAGTGACTTCGGCCGGGCGCAGGACGGCGTACTGGGCAAAGACTTCGCTGTAGACCTTGGTGACGAGGTAGTCTTGTCCACTGTGATCCTGACGCCAGACTTGTCCGAGTTGGATGGATTTCACGGCCACGGGAGTTGTCCTTGGAGATCTCTTCCAGAGTAACGGGAGGAGTTGGCTGCGTCAACGGAACGAAAGACTTAACCTGGTCGTTGGTCGTTCGTCGTTGGCAAGACATCTGAACCGATAGCCGCAGAGAATCGCAGAGGAAGGCCGCAGAGGGGGCAGTAACAGGACTCCGTGCGGGCGCTCACCGTTTGCATCATCGAACCAACCATCCGCCAACGACCAACGAGCGTCTTTTGTTACCATTTACGGTCGAGACAAGGAGAAATTCATGGCACGGGGTGTGGTTCCGCGACAGCCAGCAAAGTCTGGGAGGCAGGAGGGGACGCGGCGGGTCGGCCGCGGACAATCTGTGCGGGTTGCGGCAGTCTCTGCGCGCAAAGGCAAGACGCATGCCTTCAAGAAAGGCGACGCAAAGCTTGTGGTCGTGAAAGCAAAAGCGCCCAAGCCGGCCAAAGTCAGGCCGCCCACTCCTAAGGACTACAACCCCGTAGCGCCGGAGCGGGTGCAGGCGATCCTGAAACATTTGGACGCGCTTTACCCCGCGGCCGTGTGCGCGCTGCATCACCGGACCGCGTGGGAACTGCTGGTGGCCACCATCCTATCGGCCCAGTCGACCGATGCCAATGTCAACCGGGTAACGCCGATCCTCTTCCAGAAATATCCGACCGTGCAAGACTTCGCGGCACTCAATCCGGAGCAGCTTGAGCCGGATGTGCGCTCGACGGGATTTTTTCGTAACAAGTCGAAGTCAGTGGTTGGCGCGGCGAAGAAGATTGTGGCGGATTTTGGAGGCGAGGTTCCGCAGGAGATGGAACAGTTGCTCACCCTGCCCGGCGTGGCGCGAAAAACAGCCAACGTGGTGCTGGGGTCGTGGTTCGGCAAAGGCGTCGGAATCGTGGTGGATACGCACGTGCATCGCATCTCGCGCAGGTGGGAGTTCACCAAACACGACGATCCGCCAAAAATCGAGCAGGACCTGATGAAGATTATTCCGCAGCAGAGGTGGATTCTGTTTTCGCACCAGGTGATTCATCACGGGCGGAATTTGTGTCTCGCTCGGAACCCGAAGTGCGCGGATTGTCCGATTGAACCGCTCTGCCATGCGGAGGACAAGACGTGGACCACCGTGGAAGTGCACAAGGGAGCGAAGGCATAGCAACCGATTCACAACGAAGGACACTAAGGCACACAAAGCAAGTCGTACCGTTCGCCGCTCATAGAAAACCGTCGTCCATGATCAGACCTCGACTCACACCCACGTTCTCGAAAGGCTCACGAATGCGCGTCATCGCTGCGTTTGCTATCGTCATGAGTATGAGCACTCTTACCCTGGCACAAACTCTTCCGGTGCCACAGGCGGTCACCGATCCCAAGCAGATTGCCAGCAAGCCCAATGCGCAGGTGGAGAAGAATCTCTCCATTGAGAAGCTGTACATGACGCGGCAGGTGGGTCGGTCGGACTGGTCCCCGGATGGAAAACAGATTGTCTTCGTGTCGAATATCAGTGGGCGGAATAATCTCTGGCTGGTGCCAGCGGAGGGTGGATGGGCGATCCAACTGACCGTCAGCGATCAGCGGCAGACAGCGCCGGCGTGGTCGCCGGATGGGAAGTGGATCGCTTACCAGTCGGACTCTGACGGGGACGAGCAGTGGGACATCTTCATCGTGTCGCCCAAGACGGGGCAAGTGGTGAACCTGACCAACACGCGGGAGATTGCGGAAGAGGATCCGACCTGGTCGCCCGATGGACGCTACCTGGCGTACGTGGTAAAGCCGAAGACTTCTTCGGTATTCGAAGTCGACGTCTTCGACATGGTGCTGCGCAAGGTGCAGCACTTGACCACCAATACCCCGAAGGACAGGTTGAACTTTGGCCCAGTGTGGTCGAAGGACGGGAAATGGATCGCCTACACGCAGCACCAGGCCAAGGGGACAGACTCAAATGTGTTTGTCGCCGAGGTGGCGACGGGCAAGACTTTCCTGCTGACGGAGCATTCGGGCGAGCAGATGTATACCGCCAACGACTTCTCGCCTGATGGAAAAAAGCTGTTTATCACGTCGAATGCAGAAAACGGATATGAGAACGTCGGCTTGCTCGACATCGAGAGCAAGAAGATTGCATGGCTGACCAGGGACAAGTGGGAAATCGATGGGCGGGAGTTTTCTCCGGACGGCAAGAAGGTAACTTGGACGGCCAACGTGGACGGGAATAGGGACATCTTTGTCCATGATTTGGCCACCGGAAAGACCTCTTCCCTGCCGTTATCGAAAGGAGTGAATGAGCTCAGCGGAAAATGGTCGTCGTTCACCAAGGATGGAACGCGGCTGCTCTACTACCACAACGGTCCGACGGCGCCGAACGATCTGTGGGTGTACTCGATGGCCAGCGGAAAGTCGCACCAGGTGACGAACTCGCTGGTTGCGGGGATGCGCGGGGAGGACATGGTCGAGCCGTACCTGGTCCACTACCCGAGTAAGGATGGGAAGTGGACGATCTCGGCGTTTGTGTATGTGCCCTATAACCTGCCTCGGAACGGGCAACATCCTGCGATTGTTCTCGTGCACGGCGGGCCGACGGCGCAGACGGTAAATTCGTTCAACCGCTTCGTGCAGCACGTGGCGAACCAGGGCTATCTCGTGATCGCCCCCAATTACCGCGGATCCACGGGCTATGGGAAAGATTTTCAACACGCCAACCTGTTCGACATGGGCGGCGGCGATCTGCAGGATGTGCTGGGGGCTGCCGATTGGATCAAACAGACCGGCTATGTCGATCCCAAGAAAGTGGTCATCATGGGTGGCAGCTACGGCGGCTACATGAGCATGATGGCCGTGACCAAGGCGCCGGAGATGTGGGCGGCGGGCGTGCCCATCGTGCCCTTCGTGAATTATTTCACTGAGATCGAGAACGAAGATCCGGTGTTGCGCGAAATGGACATTGCGACCATGGGTGATCCGGAGAAGAACAAAGACCTGCTTCGGGACCGATCGCCGATTTTCTTCGTGGATCAGATCAAGGCACCGCTATTGCTGCTGGCGGGCGGGAATGATCCAAGGTGCCCGAAGTCGGAAGCGCAGCAGGTGGTGGAGGCCATCAAGAAGCGCGGCGGAGTCGTGGACTACAAGGTCTATGAAAACGAAGGGCATGGGTTCTCGAGAGTGGATAACCAGATTGACGCGTACAAGCGGGTGTCGGATTTCTTGAAAGCGCATGTGCCGCCTGCGGATTGTAGTTGCGAGATTAAGCCGTAAGGGCGCGCGGCACTACAAAGGGCGGGTGCTGTCTACGACAGCTTTGATGAGTCCGGGAATGGTGTATTGCTTTGCCTCCACGTCTGCGCCCAGGCGGAGTTCGCGGAGGGTGGCAGACGTCACCGGGCCAATCGAGGCCAGGGTGATGCCTTCCAGATTTCTTGCCCGTCCCTTCCGGATGCCCTTTGCGGAGCCCAGCAAGGTGACGAAGTTCTTCACCGTCGAGGAACTTGTGAAGGTGATGACGTGCGGGCGACTCTTGGTGTGTCGCAAGGCGGCTCGCAGACGGGTTCGCGATGATTTGGGCACCACAGTTTCGTAGGCTTCGTAAACGTCAACCTGGGCGCCCGCTGCTCTGAGCTCGCGCGGAATCACGTCGCGCGCGACCTTGGCGCGCACCAGCAGCACTCTCTTCCCTTTTACCAGCTTGCGCAGGCTCTGCACGACTGATTCGGCGACGTATTCTTGCGGGACCACGTGGACCTTGGTTCCGCGATCCTCGATGGCCTTTTTGGTTGCGGGGCCGATGGCTGCAATTCTCAGGTGACGGAGCGATTCCTTCGTGCAGCGAAGTTTCGCCAGGCGCTGCCACATCGCTTCGACGCCGTTGACGCTGGTGAGGATAAGCCAGTCGTAGGTGGCGAGATTCTTCAGCGCAGTGTCGAGTGGCTTGAAGGAACGAGGTTTGCGAATTTCGATGAAGGGAATTTCGAGGACTTCGGCGCCGAGCTTGCGAAGCTGGGTGGAAAGGGATCCCGCCTGGTGACGAGCACGGCCGACAAGGACGCGGATACCGTGGAGGGGCTTGGCGGGTTTTCTGGGATCTCTATGGGGCGCGGTCATTTTTCAATTCAATCGACAGGGGCCGTGGTGTGCCTTGGTCATTCTTTTCTTTCGCCCTTCGGGGCTCCTCAGATAGCTTGCGAATACCCACGGCTTACGCCGTGGGCTTTATTCTTTTGCCGCTTTGCGGCTCTAGAACAGGCAAGTCGGATCTTTTCATCTCATCATCTCACCCGACGGATGCGTCCGGCGGGCGAGGGCGCCCGCCGCTCCACGAGCTGGACCGGAGCGTTTGCCCCACAGTCCTGCATCAGTCCTGCATCATGGTTGCTGGGGCACGGCCAGGCCTCGACCGTAGACTTCTTCGAGGATCGCGTCGCCGCCACGGCGCAGGAGCGTTTCTCCGACTTCGCCGCCTAACTCTTCCGGGTCATCGCCCTCGCGGGACTCGCGCAAGATTTTCGATCCGTCGGGATTGGCGACGATGGCGTCAAGATGCAAGCGGCCATTGCGGACCTCGGCGGCTGCACCGATGGGAACCTGGCAGCCTCCGCCCAATTTGTTCAATAAGGCCCGTTCGCAGGTGGTGGAGGCGCGAGCGCTGGCGTCGTCGAGAAAGGCCAGGAACTTCCGCGTAACGGTGTCTCCGGCGCGGATCTCGATGCCTAGTGCGCCTTGTCCTGCAGCCGGACACATGATGTCTTTCGAGATCACTTGCTTCACGAGGTCCGTCTTGCCTAAGCGGTTCAGGCCGGCGGCGGCCAAAATGATCGCGTCGTATTCGCCCTCGGCCAGCTTGCGCAATCGCGTGTCAACATTGCCACGCAAAGGATGGATTTCGAGATCGGGACGAAGAGCCTTGAGTTGGGCCTGTCGGCGGAGGCTGCTTGTCCCGACGTGCGCCCGCTGGGGCAGGTCGTTGATGCTCGAGTATTTGCTGGAGCAGAAGACATCCTGAGAGTTTTCGCGCTTGGTAATGGCGGCGATTCCGAAAGCGGGGGGAAGCTCGGTGGGAAGATCTTTCAGACTATGTACGGCGAGGTCGACACGGCCCTCGGCCAGCGCTTCTTCGATCTCTTTTGTGAACATGCCCTTGGTGCCGACTTTGGCGAGGGCGACGTCGAGAATCTTGTCGCCTGTGGTCTTGATGATTTCGAGCTCGACTTCATGACCCTGGGCACGCAGCAGGTCGGAAATGTGGTGTGCCTGCCAGAGTGCTAACTGCGATCCGCGGGAACCGATGCGCAGACGGGCCATCAGTTGCTTTCTCCCGATCCGCCGGATTTTGCGGCGCGCTTTTCCTGGAGGTTGAACAGACGGCGCACTAAGTCGATCACCGTCGTGGCTTCCGGCTCGCGGGCGGCCGACTTTAGCGCGCTGATCGGGGTGTGCATGATCTTGTTGACGATGCCGCGGGTGAGCGCTTCGACGGCGAGTTCCTGGTCCGGAGTCATGGGACCGAGGCGGCCGCGCACGCGATCGATCTCCGCCTGGCGAATGGTTTCGAGATGATCCTGCAGGGAGACGATGGTGGGAACGACGTCGAGCGTCTGGATGCGGGCCTGGAAGCGCTCGACTTCGACAGTGACGATGGCCTCGGCTCGCTCGGCTTCTTTGCGACGGTCGGCAACGTGGTTGGCAACGGCTTGCTGCAAGTCGTCGATATCGTAGACGAAGATGCCGTCGAGTTTGTTCATCGCGGGATCGACGTCGCGTGGAACGGCGATGTCGATGAAGAACATGGGACGGTTCTTGCGGCGGCTGAGGAACAGCTCGCCGTGCTCGCGTCGGAATATGGCGTGCGGCGCGCCGGTGGAGGTGATGACGATATCGGCGCGATCGCAGGTTTTGTGCAAGTCCTCGAAATGAATGGCCTGGCCTTTGAACTTGTAGGCGAGGCTGACCGCGCGTTCGTATGTACGGTTGGCAACGAAAATCGAGGCGCAGCCGTGGGCCATCAGGTGGCGGGCGGCGAGTTCGCTCATCTTGCCGGCACCGACGAGGAAGACTTGCTTGCCGGCGAGGTTGCCGAAGATTTTCTTGGCGAGGTCGACAGCCACGGATGCGATTGAAACCGACGATGATCCCACAGCGGTTTCGGTGCGGACGCGCTTGGCGACAGCAAAGGCGCGGGTCACCAGCTGATCGAGTTGGGCGCGAACAGCGCCTACGGCGCGCGCCGTGGCATAGGCTTCTTTGACCTGTCCGAGAATCTGGGGCTCGCCGACCACCATCGAATCGAGACTGGAAGCGACGCGGAAAACATGACGCACGGCGTCCTGCTCGCGGTACTCGTAGAGATGCTTATCGAGGTCGGCGTCATGCAACTGGAAATAATTCCGGAGAAAGGCGCGCAGGTCCGCGCCGGAACCGTTCTTCGTGTTGGCCAGGATTTCGACCCGGTTGCAGGTCGAAAGAATCATGCCTTCATCGATGCCTGGAAACTCCGTCAGCTTCTTGCAGGCCTCGGGTAGACGGGATTCGGGGATGGCGAGGCGCTCGCGGACCTCGACCGGAGCCGTGTTGTGATTCACGCCGATGAGTTGAAATCTCATGACGAAACGAACCTGTGAATCGAGCTGAAATAATTCGCGGCCCAGGCGACGACAGCGGCCGCGAAGGCGAGACTCGCCATGACCGCGGCCTTGCGGCCACGCCAGCCGGCAATCCAACGCGTGTAGACCATCACCAGATACACCGCCCACATCAAGAGCGAAAGCAGTATCTTGGGATCCTGAACGTCGATGCGGCCGTACGTGCTTTGGGCGACGACAGAACCTGCGATCAGGCCCAGCGTCATGAAGGGAAATCCCAATAGCAAGGCGCGATAGCCGATCTGATCGATGTCTTCAAGTGCGGGCAGGCGAGATAGAATTCCGTTCGGACGCTTGGCCTTCAGGGAATGCTGCTGAATGAGGTAAAGGACGCTGGCGCAGAAACTCAAAATCAATGCCGCGTAGCCGGTAAAGATCAGACCGATGTGAGCAAAGAGCCAACTGGTGCGCAGACCGGGGGACATCAGAAGAAACGGCTGCTGCCGGGTCGCGGCCATGAAAGTCAGAAGAAAGACCAGCGGGAATACGATGATGCCCGGAGAGGTGGTCTGGTAGATCAGATACGTAATCATGAAGACAGCCATGATCAGGAAGGCTAGCAACGACTCCGAGTTGTGCACCATCGCGAACGTGACATGGTCGGCGAGGAAGACACCTTCCGTCAGCGAGACCAGGTGGAACACCATGCCGAGATAGGCGGCATGCAGGGCCACGCGGTTCAGTAATTCGCTGGTACGGGTGAGGGCCACGAGGGCGTAGAGCAGTCCTACGCCATAAAAGCCCAACGCGACTCGAAGCCAAAAGATTGACATATCGTAGTTTAGCGGAAGGGAAACCCCACCCTTCGTGATTATAGTCTGCCCTGTGGCGGAGGCAGAAGGCAGTCGGGCGGATCACAGGTGCTGGTGATCCACGTCACAAAGGTATTACAACCTTTAAGTACCCGCATCGACACCGGGTTACAGGGGACCAAGTCAGTCGACGCCGAGGGTGGTAAATGCCTCTTCGAGACCGGCCAGATCCACTCGCAGGTGGCGGCCCTCGGCCATCATGTCTCCGATTTCATCGAAGGCCTTGAAGAGACGCATTTTGGCGGCGCCATACTCCTCCGCTTCAGTGGGCGCTCGGCCGTGGCCCTGGGTCCAGGACTGAAGGGCGTTTAGTTCCATGAGGACGCTGACGGCGAAGGTGGTCTTGCGGTCCGACGTCACATCGAAAATGTACTCAGTCGCAGGGGAGCCGGCCTCAGGCGCCGGGCGTTT
>Ga0307471_100001852_pt1 | contig 11904 bp, 9 predicted proteins | sample atmos_gasesAM3C__2_FD_204566 | JGI IMG/M metagenome (GOLD analysis project Ga0307471, IMG submission 204566) | Hardwood forest soil microbial communities from Morgan-Monroe State Forest, Indiana, United States - atmos_gasesAM3C_515 | ecosystem: Environmental > Terrestrial > Soil > Temperate... | reverse complement strand
TGGTCACCTGATAACCTCCGGTGAGCGTCGCCACGAGTCCTCCGCGGCTCTCCTCGTCGAGCGACTTGACCGCGTGCAGATTGATCATGTGCGAACGGCTGGCGCGATAGAACAGCCCAGGATCGAGTTGATGCTCGAGAGCGTTGAGGGACTTACAAATGAGTGGCGAGTTGTCTGCAAAGTGCACGCGCGTATAGTTTCCGACCGACTCGAGCAGACGAATGTCTTCCAGCATCACGATCCAGCAACGCTTGCCGTCGCGCAAGAAAACTTGCCGCTTACGATTGGGTGTGCCACCCGCAGCGGCAAAAGCTTTGCGAACTTTGTTGACGGCGGCAGAGAGACGGTCCGGAACGATGGGTTTCACCAGAAAGTCGACCGCGCTTACCTCAAAGGCGCGCACAGCATATTCGTGATAGGCCGTGGTAAACACGACCAGCGGCACATCTTCGAGATTTTCGAGCAGCTGCAACCCATTTTGCCGGGGCATCTCGATATCGAGGAAAACCAAGTCGGGTTCGAGACGTTGAATCTTTTGACTGGCTTCCTGGGCGTTTTGCGCTTCGCCGACGATCTCCACGTCTTCATGCGGTTTTAGCAGGCGCCGCAATCCATCACGCGCAAGACGTTCATCGTCAACGAGCAGGGTCCTCACGATGACACCTCAACAGGAAGGAGAGGAAGCGTGATGGAAGCACGCACGCGCCCATCGCTGCTATTTTGCAAGACCAGTTTTGCGTGATGCCCGTAGAGCAATTTCAGACGCTCTCGTGCGTTGCGAAGACCAATGCCCGGAAGTGACGAAGTCGGGCGCATATCTCCGGTATTCAAGACCTGCAATTCCATCTGTCGATCGGCGACGCGCGCGCTGATTTCGATGGTGCCGCCATCCGGGCATTGCGCGATGCCGTGTTTCAGGGCATTTTCCACTAACGTTTGCAGGAGCATGGGGGGAACATGGACGCTGCGGGCTTCGTTGGCGACGTCCCAATGGACCTTGAGTCTCTCTTCGAAGCGCGCCACTTCCAGAGCCAGATAGTCCTCGACCACCTGGATCTCGGCGGCGAGAGGAACGAGTTCCGACTGATGCGACCGCAGCGAGTACCGCAGTAGCCCGGCGAGTTGCGTCACCATGTCCTGCGCGCGCTCGGGATTCTGGGCGATGAGTTCGCGCAAATTGTTCAAGCAATTAAAAAAGAAATGGGGATTGAGTTGGGCGCGGAGGCCGCGGAGCTGCGCTTCCTGCGCCACCATTTCGAGGCGTAATGCCCGTCCTTCGGCTTCTCGCCTCCACTGGAGTTCGTGAAGGGCGATGTACAGGACAGTCCAAACGGCCAGCCCGAAGGTTTGCAGAAGCCACCGGACGAACAGATCTCTCGGATCAACGGTGCCGAGGAGTTGTAGGCATCCCTGCCGGACGGGAAGATGCTGCAACAGACCATGCGTGAGCCAGCCGAGCCCTGCCAATACCGCCGCCAGTGACGGGACCAATACGGCGAACCTGAGCGCCAGGGTCTTCGTGGGCAGCAGGAGCCAGCCGCGACTCCGCAGATACAAGTGCAAGAGGTGCGTTGCCAGGACGCCTTGCAGACCAACCAAACACGTATAGGTGGCGAGAAGCGGAACGTTGATTTGGCGGCCGCGGAGCCCGAGCACAAGAAGGAATTCAAAAATCAAAAAGGCGGACCAGCCGCCGAGCTGACACCGCCAATAGAAGGTCGAGTTCGAAAGATTTGCGCGGTCGAGTTGTGCGCTTACAGGATGCATGGCCTTCGCTCCGCATTTTCGAGCGGGCTACGCCGCTGTCCGTCCGCACCACGCAATCGACGGACCCGAGCGCTATGGGCACCTCCAAAGTGTCGGGATAAGAAGCCTGAGTTGGGTGTAATGATACCGAGGGGTAGCGGACGGATTCAAGCCCCTAGCCGGCAGTTCGTCACGAATTGAGGCCACGCATCCCCGTATAAGACCACTCATCACAATTTCGCAATCCCAGAACAAAACTCTGCAAAGGGTTCCGTCGAATTTCGTACCTCAGCGATCCATCCCTCCATCCAGTTGAGCGAGCACGCACGACGCAGACGCACAAATAAAAACTCTTTCCCATCACAACGCTCGGCCACCCATAGCGCCTTCCGACCGCTCATCACAATTGCCTTAGAGCGCTGACCAGCGAAGGCTAATTTTTCTCCATTCCGATTTTTTCTTCCGAGTATCGGAAAAAGAAATATCAGGGGTGGAAGGGGTGGAAAGATGAATGTCTCGAAGACTTGGTTCGTGACAGGTGTGCACAGGATTCGAAACTGGAGCTACCTGCCATTTTTGTTTCTATCGTTGTTGGTTCTGCCGTCAATCTCGTTCGCACAAAACGCTACCATCGTCGGAACGGTCACCGATCCAACGGGCGCCGTCATGCCGAATGTCCGAGTGATCGTCACCAATACAGGTACGGGATGGACTCGCACCATTCCCACTAACGACGCGGGGCAGTACGTGGTTCCGGACGTGCAGATCGGTAAGTACACGGTCAAGGCCGAAGCGACCGGCTTCCAAAGCCAGGAGCAGAAGGACATCGTCCTGCAGGTGGGCGACCGCTTGCGTTTCGATTTCCAGATGAAAGTAGGAACACCCTCCGAAACGGTAACGGTCGAAGCGAACGTCATTGCGGTCCAGGCCGACTCCGGCGAGGTCAGCAGTGTTATCACCGACAAGCAGATGTCTCAAATTTCGACGAACGGCCGAAGCATCTATGCACTGGCCGCGTTGACGCCGGGGGCTTCGAGCAACATCACCGGTCTGCTCAATGTCCCGGTTGGCGGGGATTCGAACGTCACCTTCAATGGCCTGCGGCAGGGCCACAACATTTATCTGCTCGATGGCGGTGAGAACGATGACCGCGGCGGAGCCGGGAGCAGCAGCCTCGCTCCTTCATCGGATGCGATCGCGGAGTTCCGCACGCTCACTTCCAACTACAGCGCCGACTACGGTCTCGCGTCGGCCGGCACGGTGACCATGGTTCTGAAATCGGGCTCCAGCACGCTTCACGCTTCCGCTTGGGAGTTCAATCGCAACGATGCCTTCGATGCCCGCAACTTCTTCTTCCCCGCGGCGGTGCAGGCGCAGCCGCAAGAACTCCGGCTGAACATCTTCGGTTTCAACGTGGGCGGCCCGGTCACTTTTGGGAAGCTCTACAATCCGGAAAAGAAGAAAACATTCTTTTTCTACAATATGGAATGGCGGCGGTACGTCCTGGGTGGCGGCACCAATCAGCCGGTTCCTGATCCAAAAACCTATGGCGGCGATTTCAGTTCCGTCTCCACGCCCATCAATGTGCCAAGTTCTTCCCAGGTGGCTCCGTCCGTCTTATTCGCCAACTGTCCTGGCGGCGTGGCTCCAGCAGGCATCGTGCAAGGCTCACCGTTTCCGGGCAATGTGATCCCGTCGTGCATGATCAACGCGAACGCGAAGTCGTTGCTGAACGCCGGGATTTTCCCGGCTCCGAACAGTAATATCAGCAACGGTGTGGGAACGTTCGTTGGGGGAGCGAATACGCCCACCAATCTGAAGGAAGAGATTGTCCGGATCGATCACAATTTCAGCAGCAAGTTCTCCGTGTTCGGACACTTCGTGGCCGAGCAGATCACCCAGGGTTACGCCACGAGCCAATGGAGCGGAGACAATCTTCCCACGGTCGGCGATACCTTCGGCAATCCGTCCTACGCCGCGGTGGTCCACACGACCTATGCAATCAACCCTTCCTTGATCAACGAAGTTTCGTTCAACTACAACGGCAACCGCATCAACATCGTGCCGTTTGCCGCCTCGGGGTTGAAGAGCCTGGCTCTATCCGCTGACTACAACGGCGCGAACTCCCGTCTGTTTCCGGGGCCGAACAACCTGAACCGCATTCCGAATATCACCCTGAGCGGTCAGAGCAACGCGAATTTCCAAATCTCCAGTTGGCCGTGGCACAACAAGGCCGACGACTATCAGCTGCGCGACGATGTTTCCTGGACCAGAGGATCGCACCAGCTCAAGTTCGGCGGAAGCTGGGCGCTCTATAAAAAGGTACAAGATCTATTTGGTCAGACACAGGGCGGGTTCACGTTCAACGGCCTGTACACCGGGGACAGCTTTGCGGACTATCTGCTCGGGACGCCGCAGAACTATCAAGAACTCGCGGTGCAGGACAAAGGGTTCTGGAACAACGTTTCGTGGGCGTTGTACGTGCAGGACAACTGGCGCGTGAACCGGCGGCTCACGCTCAACCTCGGTCTGCGCTGGGATGGCGTGCCCCACACTTACGAAGCCAACAACCGCATGGGCAACTTCTACCCGAGTCTCTACAATCCCGCGAATGCGGCTACCTTCGACAGCAACAATAATATATGTAGCGCGAGCGATGTGGCCGCGGGTGATCCCAAGTGTCCTGCCGTTAGTCCCGGTTTAGGTGCGAGCCCGAATCCGATTCTTGCGGGCATTCCGCTGTATTTGAACGGCGTCGGCGTTCCGGGAAAGAACGGCGTACCCAAGGGCCTCGTGGATAACCATTGGGCGGCGTTCGGTCCGCGTCTCGGTTTTGCCTACGACCTCACGGGCTCCGGGAAAACGGTCGTGCGGGGCGGCTTCGGGATCAACTATGAGCGCCTGCAGGGCAACGATGTGTACAACGCCGGGCCGAACATCCCCTTCAGCTTGCAGGTAACGCAAAACGCTGTGGAATTCACCAATCCCAGCCTGTCGCTCGCGACCGGCTCTGCCGCCACGCTGCCCATCAACCCCGCGAGCATCACGGGACTTGATCGCAGCAACTATCAGTTACCCGTCAGCTATCAGTTCAGTCTGGGCGTGCAACGTGCACTCACGGCCAAGACGGTGTTGTCGGTTGCCTACGTCGGAAACGCGAACCGCCATCAAAACTACTACAGCAACATCAACCTGCCGACCGAGAGTGCGCTGCTCGGGCCCGCCGGTTTGGTGGCCGCCAATCCCTCGTATCAAACAGCTCCGGGGCTGCCGTATCCCGGCTTCACCACCGTCGCGCTTTCACAGAATGAAGCCAATTCCCACTACAACTCGTTGCAGACCGATTTCCATTCGCAGCTGAAAGATCTGCATTTGAGTGTCAGCTATACCTATTCGCGCGCCATTGATGCGGCGCCAGCCACCGGAACCAGCGGTCAGGATTTGGGCTACATCACCAATCCCTACGTGGGCTGGAAATACGACAACGGCCCCAGCAACGCCGACCGCACGCACATCTTTCTCGCCAACTTCATTTACGATGTACCGCTGTTCCGCCATACCAACAGCCACTTGATGAAGACCATGCTGGGCGGTTGGGAAGTGTCGGGGATTGCTACCATCGAATCCGGCTTGCCATTGAATGTAGTTCTATCGGGGAACCAGGGCGGCAATTTCATTACGCCGTCTGGGGTTACCGGCCAGAATCGGCCGGACCTCGTGGGGAAGATCAGCTATCCCAGCACCGTGCTCAGCGGCGACCAGCAAATCCAATACGTCGACACAACGGTTTTTGCCAATCCCGCGTCCGGCGCTTTCGGCAATCTCGGCCATAACGCGGTGCGCGGTCCGGGCCGCGACAACTGGGACATGTCGCTCTTCAAGAGCTTCTGGTTCAATGAAGAGCGTGGCAGCCGTTTCGAGCTACGGCTTGAGACGTTCAACACCTTCAACCACACGCAATTTCAAAACGTCGATCTGACCCTCGGCGATTCCCGCTTTGGGCAGTTCACGAACACTTATACGCAGAGAATTCTCCAGCTCGGAGCCAAGTTGTACTTCTAACTTCGAACTGGACAACGAGACGCTGGATCGTTCGCTTTGCAACCAGACGATCCAGCTTGGCCCCGCTCGCAACGTGTACTTCACCCCCGCGAGCGGGGTTTTCTTTCAGGTTGAGACATACGTGTTTCCTTCGTGCGACGGCAAAGATGCGAAGCATGCGGCGCTCCGCAGGAGGCTAGTTCGTGCGTACCCAGCTTGCTGATCTTTACGGGTTTTGCTTGCGGTGCTTTTGGATCTCAACGCCACATTGCGCACTTCGCGGCTGCTGTAGCCAGAACCTTCCAGCAACGTCTGCATCATCTACGGACCAAAAGCGCAATCAGAGTGAAACGTGCGGGTCATGACTTTCCCAATTCGACGCCAATCAAGATCACCCCAACCGCCAGAACCACCAGAATCACAACCGCTGGCTTCGAAAGATAGGCGTTACCTGTGGTAGTCCCCGGCCTACCGCCTCCGGTCAATTTCCGCCGTGCCAGACGGAACAAGGTCTTGAACGGCTTTCTACCTTCGCCGACAGAAACTCCGAACCCGCTAGCGATGTTTTGCCCATGCAATTGTTCGACTTCGTCATAGCCAATGGTCCACCGCAATTCTATTTCCGGCCTCACGAGCACGAACTGTTGCTCTCCCGCCTCTCCTATAAACCCGGCCAGTACGGACTTGTCGAACAATGTGAGACGTACCTGGGCTGCTTCTCCCGTACCCAAACGCGTAATCCCGTCTTTCATCTTGGCGGCCAAGGCTGCGCGGACTTCCTCCCAGGTGCGAGCCGGTGCGGGTGTCGCTCCACCTGTAAGAGCCAGCGCTCCGGCAAGGAGAATGGAGCTGAGCTTTCTGGCTAGAACAGCCAGGTCCGGCTCGGGCGAATCTGCCTCATGCGGCTCAGTCGTGCCCGGGTTCAACTTCACTGCTGACCTCCGTAATGAAAACATCTTGCTTCGCTCCACTTCCCTGACGATTCGGTGAATTGACTTGCGGGCTGTCAACTACGATCGGCACTTCGAAATGAGGCCCGGTGCGCTCTTGGACCTGGGCACGCTTTCGGCCATACCCTGCTCGATTTGGCCCCGGTTGAGTCGTGCCGGGGCATGCAGCGTCACGAGGACGGCTACGGTTCGCGATTTGGCAGGCTGAGCTGGAATACACACTGGAACCAAGAGCGCTGCTGCGAACAAGAGAGACGAAAACGTAGCGTTTAGGAATTTCCGATTCATCCATGAAAGATACGGCAGCTTTTGGCGAAGCGAGCACATTTGTGATGGTTGGTCGGGAATAGGGATGAACGGTCAGTGCGAGTGAACGCCAAACTGCAGGTAATCTGAAGACGTATTTTCATCTGCCAAAGGACGACCGTCCCTTTTGAACCAACTCTTCCAATCCGTCAGCTGCGTGACCAAGGAGAAAGCTGCGGAGACCTTGACTCCTCCCTGATCTATGCTACGCTATAGTTTCGCTACGATACCGTAGTGTATTGATGGAGACCTTCCGACCGGCCAACGGACCTTCCGAAGCGGCCTTTCCCCAAGGAGAGGATCATCAGCAATGACAGCAGCAAATAACGATCGTTCCATGCGGGTCCGAATTGGAACAGTTCTGATTTACTTGTCCTGCCTGGTCCTTGCGGGCAGCGCAGCAGCAAAATTGGTGCCGGTGCCGACGGTGGCAGCGAAGCTGGCAGTGCTAGGGTTCGGCGGAAGCAAGTTGCTACTCATCGCCGGCCTCGAGCTGGCTAGCGCTATTCTTCTTGCGTTTCCACGTACCCGGGCCTTCGGCCTCCTTCTTGTATCTGCATACCTTGGTGGGGCAGTCGCTGTCCACGTGGCCCACGATCAACTCCCGTTTCAGCCGGTTTTCGTCCTCGCTCTCATTTGGATCGGCATCTCTCTGCGCCACCCGGAGGCGCCCGGGAGCCTCAGGCAGACGCCTACGCGATCTGCCTTTGGCTAGGCGGTGCCTTCCGGCTTCCAGTCAGACCTCAGATTAGGGGAACCATCGATGACTACGGGTTCTGTAAGCGTTGCAGCCGAAATCACAAACCGCGGAGCGAATTCACTCGCAAAGTGGCTCAGCCGGTTGTTTATGGGCCTCCCCATGCTGCTTCTCATTCTCATCGCCTCTCGTTACATCACGAACCCAACGCACGCCGCGGCTCCTACTGGGGTGTCGCTAAGCACACCCGAAGCTCTGACCGACACTCGTGTCGTGGGGGCGCTAGCTCTGACGATCGTCTTCGCCATAGCGGTGTGCTTCTTCTCCTCGACAAGGCTACGAACCGGCCACGCCATCGTGATCGCAATGATGGCCTCGATTCTTGCCGTTCGCATGTTCGCATTTGCCGAGGACGGCACCACGCTCGCTATGGGCGACCAAAAGGTCAAAACCATCGGAGAAGTCGTCTTCCTGATACTCAATGTGATTGGTCTTTTCTTGCAAACCTATCTGGTCAAGCCCACCCGGGAGCAGCAATGAAAACCGTCCTCATCACTGGAGCAAATGTTGGAATCGGATTTGCCGCCGCGCGATTTCTAGCTGCGCGCCCAGATTACTTTGTGGTCTTGGCCTGCCGCGACGAGCACAAGGCCCAACAGGCTATCCGACTGATTCAACGTGATTATCCGACCTCCTGCGTTGACTTTGTACCACTCGATCTCTTTTCACTCCCTTCTGTTCGCCGCCTTCCGGCCAAACTCTCCTCGATGCACCTTCCTCCCTTGGGTGGTCTCGTTTTGAACGCCGGCGGCATCAACATGAAAGCAAAATCTCTCGAATTCACCGAGGACGGTTTCGAGCGTACCTTTCAATTGAATTTTCTTGGTCACTTCCTGCTCGCCAATCTACTCGTTCGGCAAATGGCCGAAATGGGGCGCATCGTTTTTGTATCGAGCGACCTGCACGATCCAGCCGCAACCAAAATGGGTAAGCTGATGCCTCCACGGTACGGACCGGTCGAAGATCTGGCGCGCGGTGTCGGTACAGCCGCCAATCTGAAGCCTATGGCTCGTTACGGCACCGCCAAAATGTACGCCATGATGACCGCCTACGAACTCGATCGAAAACTGCGCGAGACAGGGAAGGCCATCACTGTGAATTCCTGGTCGCCTGGAGTCGTGCCCACGACGCAAGGCGGGAGAGACATGAATTCCATCATGAAGAAAATCATGATGAGTCGCTGGTTTGTGAACTTCATGGGTTCTCATCTGTCAAACGAGCAGGAAGCAGCGCAAGCCCTCGGAGATCTCATCACCGATCCCAAATACGCAGGCGTCAGCGGAAAGTATTTTGACGGGTTCAAGGAGATTCCGTCCTCCGTCGAATCGCGCGACACAGACAAAGCTAGATCGGTTTGGAACGAGAGCATTCGCCTCGCGGCCTTGGGGCAGAGCGATTGCCTGCCCGGGTTCCTGTCTCCCGCTCGTAATCTCGTAGCTAGCTCATATAACTGAGGGGCCTGCATGCCGGTCGGAGTCTTCGAAGGACGCACTGCACTCGTCACAGGTGGAACCGATGGGATCGGGCGAGAAGTTGCTCGCGGCCTTGCACGGCGAGGCGTGAAAACGATCATCGTAGGCCGCGACCTAGCGAAGGGCCGGGCCGCCGAGAAAGAACTCCGTGCCTGCTCCCCCAAGGGCGAAATCTACTTCGTAGATGCCGACCTAAGTTTAGTGAGTGAAGCGCACCGCCTGGCGGGCGAGGTCGCCGTACGCTGCGACTCGCTCAACTATCTAGTCCACGGTGCGGGGATCGTCCTCGGTCGCCGCGTTCTGACTGCGGAAGGCATTGAGTCGAATTTTGCTGTCAATTTCCTGAGTCGCTTTGTGCTTACCCAGCGCCTCCTGCCCCTGATGCAACGAACAGGAACCACTCACTTGGCCTCTCGCATCGTAATCCTGAGTGGAGCGGCAACGTCCGGCAAAATCTTTTTTGACGACGTCAATCTTACGAACAACTTCGGCATCTTGAACGTCGTCGGTCAGTTCTGTCGGGCCAACGACCTTTTTACCGTGGAACTTGCTCGCAATCTCGCTTCTTCGCGCGGTACGCCACGGGTTACGATCACCTGCCTCAAGATCGGAGTCGTCAAAACCAACATCAGGCGTACCTTCCCGCTGTGGATGCGCGTGCTGGTGCCTCTCATCGCAGATCCATTCTTGGGACAAAAGCCAGCGGACGTCGCGGCATCCGCCTTCCGACTGCTGTTTGAGCACGAACTTGAAGGCGTCAGCGGAGTCCTGTTCCTGCAAATCAAAAAGTTTAAAAGACTGGAACTCGATTCGATTCTCGAAGCCCACAGAGTCGGGGCACGGCTTTGGGCTTTAGCCGAAGAGCTCTCACCTTCGCCACAGCTTCAATCCGCCCGCTGACAATCGCTCAATACCCGGATCGAGGCGCTCAAAACGATGCACTGCGAAGGAACCATACGGAACAATAGAGCCGAACTTGAAGAAGAGCTGAAGCTCTATAAGCCGCGGAGCGCAACGGATACGGGACGCGTCGCTGCGCGGATGGCGGGTGGCACACCGCCGAGAAGTCCCATAGCCAGAGCGAAGACGATCCCGCCGACAAACAGAGCCGGTGTCACTCGGAAGGCGAAGGACAAATTCGAAAAGGTCTGCACGTTGATGGTCGAGGTCGTCAGCCCATTGAGTGGGAGTATCGCGAAACAACCCACGGCACCGCCCACGAAGGAGATCAGCAACGCTTCGATGAGGAAGGAAAATACCACCGCGGTTGCGCCGAACCCAACTGCTCGCATGGTGGCAATCTCGCGTCCTCGCTCCGCAACGGACGAGTACATGGTATTGAGCGCTCCAAAAATCGCTCCGATGGCCATGATCGCAGCGATCAAAGTGCCTAACACCGTAATCAACTGCGTCATCGTCGTCGATTGTTTTGCGTAGTAATCGATCTCCCGGCTGACGTCGATGTTAAGACGCGGATCGGAAGTCACCGCATCCTTGAATTCCTTGAGAGCAGCAGGGGTGGACAAATGGACGGTAACCGACTGGAAGCTATTCCCTGGGCGTTTGAAGATGCCTTGCAGCACCTGCCCATCGCCCCAAATTTCAGAGTCGAATGCGCTGCCACCGGCGTCGAACGTTCCCACGACTTGTAACCGGCCACCGCTGATCTGCACCGTGTTGCCGACCGCCAGACCTGTGTAGTTCAGTTGCGCGTTTTTCCCAACGACCAATTCGGACAAGCCCGGTCGAAACATGTGCCCTTCGGTGATTCTTACATTGCGGCGAATGGCGAGAACGTTCGGCGACACTCCGCGCAGGCTCACATTGGCGTCGGTGCCCGTTGTGCGCAAGGGGATCGGCGCCAACAGCACCACCTCCGGAGTCACCAGCGGACCATCCGCGCCACGCGCCACCCCTGGCGCATCTTCTAGAACCTTGACGTTCTCAAGCGAGACCCCGCTCGTCAATTCCGAAGTCGCACCCGTGCGCAAAACCAGGGCATTGTCTTCAGATCCGGAAGCAACCAGCGTCGCCTTGAAACCGCGCGCCAGAGAAAGCATCGCCACGAATACGCCGACCGTTCCGGCAATCCCCATCACGGCGACGATTGCTGAAGTCCAGCGTGCCTTAACACTCCGAACGTTATAGATGAAAGGAATGGCCATCTCAGACCCTCCGGAGCGCCGTTACCACACGCATCCGCATGGCATTCATTCCCGGCACAAAACCACTGATGGCTCCAACGAGAAGTGCGATCAGCAGCCCCAAAACTAGGACCGAGGGAGACAAAACGAGCGCCCTCGGCACGATGGTGCCTAGGGCTTTGCTCATTAGCGGAACGGCAAGCTTGGCGAGTCCTAAACCCAACAGTCCACCAATGATGGCGATGGATAGCGATTCTTGGAGGATCAGATAAAGTACGGAGCGGTCGGTAAACCCGATGGCTTTCAGCACCGCTAGTTCGCCGATGCGCTCCCTCACGGACATAGCCATCGTATTGCCCGTTACAAACAGCAGCGTAAAGAACACCACTACGCCAATGGTCACCATGATGAGTTCGATGTTGCCGAGCTGTTTCAAGAAGTTGGCTTGGAAGGCCGATTCCGTCCCACTCTTGGTTTCCTCCGAGGAG
>Ga0307471_100001851_pt1 | contig 11904 bp, 12 predicted proteins | sample atmos_gasesAM3C__2_FD_204566 | JGI IMG/M metagenome (GOLD analysis project Ga0307471, IMG submission 204566) | Hardwood forest soil microbial communities from Morgan-Monroe State Forest, Indiana, United States - atmos_gasesAM3C_515 | ecosystem: Environmental > Terrestrial > Soil > Temperate... | reverse complement strand
CCATCTCCCCTTGGCGGAAGCGGGCCTGCTGGCGCCCGTCCGGCCGACAAAAATCATATGCGTGGGCCGCAATTACCGCGAACACGCGGCGGAACTCGGCAACGAAGTTCCGATTGAGCCCTTGATTTTCTTCAAGCCGACGAGTGCGCTGAATTCGCCGGGCGGCAACATCCGCCGGCCCCGCCTTTCGACTCATACCGACTACGAGGGCGAGCTGGGAGTGGTGATCAGCAAGCCCTGTTACAAGCTCGCTGACGGCGAGGATGTCCGCCCCTACATTCTTGGCTACACCGCCGTCGACGACTTCACCGCGCGTGACCTGCAAAACAAGGACAAGCAGTGGACGCGTGCTAAGGGTTTCGACACTTTCTGCCCCGTCGGACCTGTCGTCACCGACGAAATCGATCCTTGGGCCGGCGTCGGCGTGAAAACCACCGTCAACGGGTCAGTCCGGCAAGACGGCAACACCCGCGATTTCATCTTCTCGCTCGATGCGATCCTCCACTATATCTCGCAGGTCATGACCCTGCTGCCGGGAGACCTGATCGCAACCGGTACGCCGAAAGGCGTCGGGCCGGTGGTGGCGGGGGATGTCGTCGAGGTGAGCGTCGAGGGTGTCGGGACGCTCCGCAATCCAGTTGTGGACGAATAAGGCCGTACGCGCCGGGATTACCCCTTCGTAACTTCGACGCCTCTTTCGCCATTTCGATTTCCAGCTTATGCTGGAGTGTCAGGAAGTTGTCGCTGCGCGCGGCTGTTTCCTTCCGATTTAATCATGAATCCATTACGGCTTGTTACCTTGATCCTGGGCGGTACGGGAATCGCGGCTAGCGCCTATTTCCTCATGCGGCGCAAGCCGAAGAGCCCGGAAGAACTCGAACGCAAACGCCGGGAGTGGCTCGATAACGTTGGCCGCATCACCGATGGCACGGTGATCGACGTTCAAGAATTGCGTCTCGACGACCAACACCCCTCCACCATGCTGATCTTTCAGTACGATGTGGCGGGCGTCTCCTACGAAGCCTCGCAGGACGTCACCTACCTCCGCCAGTGGGTGAACCTGCACTCCTGCCGCCTGGGACTTCCCACCTCCGTAAAATACGATCCGCAAAATCCAGGCAACTCCCTGGTAGTTTCCGAGCGGTGGATCGGTTTGCGCCAGTAGTTCAGTCGCTAGTCTCCCGTCGCAAGTCACATCGACCTCACTGCCGCAGTTCATGCAGACCGGTGTCCTGTTGGAGGCAACACGTAAGCGCCAAGCCTGGGACAATGAGGGGTTTTTGCTGAAAGCCGACGACGGATAGCTAGGTTTCTCTAACGACTGAAGACTAGCGACTGCTTTCTAGCTGCCTGCCGCGAACCCGCCCGCGTGGGCGACCGTGATGCGGAGGTACTTGTAAGGATTCACCGGAGTATCGTTGATGCGGACTTCATAGTGGAGGTGGGGCCCAGTGCTGCGTCCGCTGGCGCCGACGTAGCCGATCACTTCGCCACGGTGTACGTGCTGTCCGGAGGCGACCGCGAAACCGGAGAGGTGTCCAAACCGGGTATTGATGCCGTGACCATGTTCGAGAATCACTGCCCGTCCATAGCCGCCGAGGAAGTCGGCGAACTGTACCTCGCCATCCGCCGGCGCAAATACGGGCTGGCCCACGGTGGCAGCGATATCAATGCCGGTATGGAATGCGCCCTCACCGTTGAACGGGTCGATGCGCTCGCCGAATGAGCCCGTCACCTGGCCTTCCACCGGCCACAAGCTCGGCGCCGAATTCGCGCGCAGCCAATCGGCCGTGGTCACGTTCCGCGTCAGGCCCAAAGAGATCCCGGTGGTGGTGGCGCCAGTGAGCGCAGAATTCCGCAAGGCGTAGAGCTGATCCAGCGACGAGCTTACTTCCGAATTCCGCACCTGCTCGTCCGCACCCGTGACCAGCGTCGGTTCCGACTTCAAGCCGTACAGCGAGGAGACCTCACTCGCCAGCGATCCTAAAGACGCCACTTGCACGTCGCGCTCTTTGGCTACCTGTTCGAGGCGGGTATAGCGGCTTTTCAGATCGTCTTTTTCGGTGCGCAGCTGGTTGTAACTGGAAACCTTGAGCAGCATGCGCGCGTACGAGCTCGCGATCCCGGTCAGGCTCACGAAGGCAACCGCAGCGCCCACTGCGAATGTGTAGAGATAATGGACAGGGATCGGAATCTTGCGTAGTTGCCCGTCGTCATCGCGAGCCACAAAAAGGATGTAAAAACGTTTACGCAATATTCCCCTTCCGTCGAAGAACTCAGGGACCATGCCCGGGCGGCCTGCGGTTACAGGAGCCCCAGTCTGCATCCCGATTCCCGAGCTACGCCCCCATGCGGGGTTTGCTGATGCGTGCTCACTACCTACCGGAACCGGGTAAGGCTCAACAACTTCTTTGTCTGCAATTCTTACCGATTGCAGGACTTATGTTGGCCAAAGGTTATGGAAACAGCTGTCAAACGGTAACAAACCGGGTTCCCCCTGTCAACGGGGCTGGGGGGCATTTTCGGTTACCTAGGATCGATGGCTGGGATGGCCTTAGGGCCCGGTTACGAAGTGGTTACGGACCTGGCCCTGGAGGGCGCTTCCCCTCGACTTCTCCCTCCCGAGAGGCCTCTATATAGTGGTGCCACCGTGCCCGATAGCGAAAAAGCGCTAATTTCCCGCATTCAACGCGACGCGATTCGCGGCACCGGGGTCGCGGTTGGTATCGGGGATGACTGCGCCGTCCTGCGGATTCCGAGCGGTCACCAGGCGCTCGTCACAACCGACTTCACGATCGAAGGCGTGCATTTCCGGCGTGCCTGGCATCCACCGGAAGTGGTCGGCTTTCGCTGCCTGGCCCGGGGATTGAGCGATATTGCGGCCATGGGCGGCGAGCCGCACGCGGCATTCCTCTCGTTGGCCGTGCCGCGGAACCTGCCGCAAGCGTGGATCGACCGCTTCATCAAGGGTCTTTTGGGGCTTGCATCCGCCTTCAACGTGACTCTGGCCGGAGGAGACACGTCAGAATCACCCCATGGCGTACTGGCGGACATCGTGGTCGTCGGGTCCGTGCCCAAGGGGCATGCCATTCTAAGGTCGAAGGCCCGGCCAGGCGATCGGATCTATGTGACCGGAGAATTGGGCGGGGCCGCGGCTGCGCTGGGGGAATTCATGGCGGGCAGGAAAGCTCTACCCAAGGAATTTCCTCGTCACTTCCATCCCCACCCACGGGTAAGAGTCGGGCAATTTCTGCGCAAGCACCGGCTGGCCTCGGCCATGATCGACTTGAGCGACGGACTATCGACCGACCTCGCCCACATCTGCGAGGAGTCGGGAGTCGGAGCCGAGATTCTCGAGGCCGCAATTCCGCGGGCGCGTATAGGCACGAAAGAAAAGGAGGTGGCCCTGGGTCGCGCTTTGCGCGGCGGCGAAGACTACGAACTGTTGTTCACGGCGCCACGGGGGAAGCGCGTGCCCAATCGGATCGCGGGTGTTGCCGTCACTCTGATCGGAGAAATCACACGGCGCCGGCGCGTCATCCTGAAAAGTCCTGACGGAAAACGCTCCCGTTTACGCCCGCTGGGTTGGCAGCATTTTCAGAAATAGCCCGCCTGCTCGACGGGTCACGTCCTGACGTACCTTGTCGTGCTCTAGTGCAGCCCAACTTGCGGGACTAAAGTAAGGACTATGTCGTACCTGCGTTGTATCTACGTCTCCGTGGTATTAGCGGGTTGCTTTCTCGGAACCGCTGCCGCACAGCAGCCTGCCGCGTCCCCGGTTCCCGTGCCACAATCAGTCCCACAGGCGGCAGATGCTCCTGCCGTCAGCGTCGACAACGATTTCATCCACAAACAATTTGGGGAAGAGTTTGCCCTGCTTGCCAACTCGACGCCCTTTGTGCGCGACGTCGACGGCGACGGCGTGGACGATTTCGTGATTATTGCCCGAAGCAAAAAGCCTATGCTCGACGCGGCTGAGCACAACTACAAGGTGATTGACCCGTACTATAACTTTTACGGCTATGGCGACCCCAAACTGACGGCCACCTTCGGGTCAGAAGATCTGATGGAGAAGAACCTGGTCGTTTTGATCATTCACGGTGCCGGGCCCGACGCCTGGCGCTCGGAAAGTCCGAAGGCCAAGTTCGTCATCATTAACCTGCCGCTCAAGAGAATCTTCGTGCGCCGCCTGCAACTCCGCAAAAAACAAGTCAACGCCATCTACGCGGTGGAGGCCGACGCCAGCGCGGGCGACTCGGTGGTCTTCTGGGACGGCAAACAGTACAAGTACCAGCCCATCGGCACCGGCGCCGAAGACTAGTTTCTTTCTTCGCGTCCTTTGCGCCGTCTTTGCGTCCTCTGCAGTGAAAGGCTCTTCTCGGGTTCGCTCCCGCTGCTCCCCGTCATCACACCGCCTCCCACCCCAGATCACACGTGCCTGTCCATCGCTCGCCTATAATCTGGGGGCTATGAACCTCGAACAGAAGCTGGAAGAGCTGAAGAAGCGCGACCACCTGGCCGAAGAAGGTGGCGGAGCACAGCGCCGCGAGAAACAGCACAAAGAGGGCAAGATGTCGGCGCGCGAGCGCATCGAGTTCCTGCTCGACGAAGGCACATTCGAGGAAACCGACAAGCTCGTTACCCATCGCTGTAACGACTTCGGCATGGCCGAGCAGAAGTTCTACGGGGACGGCTTCATCACCGGCTACGGGCGCATTGAAGGCCGCCTGGTCTTTCTCTTCGCCCAGGACTTCACCGTGTTCGGCGGGTCTCTCTCCGAAGCCAACGCCGGAAAGATCGTCAAGATCATGGACCTGGCGGCAAAGATGGGCGCGCCGCTCATCGGCCTGAACGACTCGGGCGGCGCCCGCATCCAGGAAGGCGTGATGTCGCTGGCGGGCTACGCCGACATTTTCCTGCGCAACACTCTCTACAGCGGCGTGGTTCCCCAGATATCAGCCATCATGGGCCCCTGCGCCGGCGGCGCCGTCTACTCGCCCGCGATCACCGACTTCATCCTAATGGTCGACAAGACCTCATACATGTTCATCACCGGGCCTGACGTCATCAAGACGGTGACGCACGAAGAAGTCACGAAAGACCAGCTGGGCGGGGCGACCACCCACAACGAGGTTTCCGGGGTCGCGCACTTCCTGTCGCACGATGACGCCGAGTGTCTCTCGATGGTGCGCGAACTGCTCAGCTTTGTTCCGGCGAACAACCTGGAAGATCCGCCCCGCCGCCCCTGCACCGATCCCATCGACCGCGCCGATCCCGCGCTCGACAAAATGGTACCTGCGGAATCCAATCGCCCCTACGACATCAAAGATGTCATTCACGCCGTCGTCGACGATGGCTACTTCTTCGAGGTGCAGGAGCACTACGCCAAGAACATCGTCGTCGGCTTCGCGCGTCTGCACGGGCGCTCGGTGGGGATCGTCGCCAACCAACCCGCCATGCTGGCTGGCACGCTTGACATCAATGCCTCCATCAAAGGCGCTCGCTTCGTGCGTTTCTGCGACTGCTTCAACATTCCTCTGGTAACGTTCGAAGACGTGCCCGGCTTCCTGCCCGGCACCACCCAGGAGTACGGCGGAATCATCAAGCACGGCGCCAAGCTCCTGTTTGCCTTTGCCGAAGCCACGGTGCCCAAGGTTACCGTGATCACCCGCAAAGCCTACGGCGGGGCGTATTGCGTCATGGCGTCAAAGCACATCCGCACCGACGTGAACTACGCCTGGCCGACCGCTGAGATTGCAGTCATGGGTCCCGAAGGAGCGGTGGACATCGTATACAAGCGCGAGTTGGAGCAGGCGGCCAACCGCGAAGAAGTCCGCCAAGCCAAGATCGAAGAATTCCGCGACCGCTTCGCCAACCCCTACGTGGCCGCCGATCGCGGCTTCGTGGATGCTGTCATCCAGCCCCGCGAAACGCGTAAAAAGCTGATCCAGGCGCTCGAGATGCTTGAGAACAAACGGGACAAGAACCCACCGAAAAAGCATGGCAATATACCGCTGTAGGACCGAAGTGCTGCTGGCATCGTGGGGTACGAAGTCACTCAACCATCCCAACCGCGTGCCCGTCCCCCGCCTCTCGGTAATGCACCAGCCGAATCCCCGCGTCTCGCATCTCGCCTTCCACCTCCTCCCGCGCGAATAAGTGGCTGTAGCTCCAACTGAGGTGATCCCCAAGTTCCACGGACTCCTTCCGCCCGCGAAGCGCGCGAAAGAGATTTGCCACCTTGCAAACGAACCCGTCGTAGCGTGACGCGCCGGTGCGCGTGAAGAACGAGAGCAGGACGGGCGACCCCGGCAGCGCGCGCTGGCGCAGGGCCTGGAGAAATGCAACCCTGCGAGCTCCGGTGGGAATGTGCGTATAGGCCGACCAGCCCACGATGAGCCCACCGTAGATTGCTGGACCTGGGGGAACCTGATCTGCCGGACAGAACGTCACGCCGCAGGTTGTCCGAGTCGATCGAAGAGGCCAACGCTGGCTCGCACGAGCGCCGGATTAGCCCGCGCAGCACAGTGCCAGAACTTCCCGCCCTCCCCCCGCCGCTGCTACCAGAATGCGTGAAGCCGGAGGAAAGTGACGCTGCACCGCCACCAGTTCCCAATCGAAAAAGCCGCGCCGATTGTGTTCCCGCGACGCGCTCTCGTGCGAATGGTCGTAATGTTCCGTGGTGATTTCGTTCAGATCGTCCGCACTCAAACACCCCAGCCAGAAGCCTTCGTGCACCATCGCCGCAAGCCTCACGAAGCGGTTGAACCAGCCATCCGCACGCTTGAAGTACTGCACACTGCGCCGGCGCATCGCCGAGCGAGGCTGCTGAGTCGTTTCGTTGCGTGTACGCGCTGGATCTTCCATGCGGAGGTTTTGGTGAGAACCTGTTTTCGGCATGCCGGTTCCAGAAGCAAACCGGTCCAGGTATTGTCGCAGAGTCCAGCTACAGCAGGAGCGCTGGTGTAGGGCAGCAGAGGTGAACAGGATGCATACCGGGAGGGCGACGCAGGGGCGGGCGGCCACTCCTAACCGCTGTCCGCCACCAGCCATCAGCCAAAAATTAAGAGTCCCGAGGTGATGTTGGTCTCATTCGTCTCGGCCAGTAGCTCGCGTTAGACCCTCGTCGACCTGCTCTCGTCGCTTCCTTGCGGGTTGCAACGCGCGATCTCGACTCGGGCTCCGGGCTCACCGCCAACCGGATAAATCAGTCCAACGCCTTCGGGACTCTATCTTGCCTTCGACAGCAGCTCCTGTTCTCCTCGACCAGCGCTTTGCTTATTGACCCTTGCTGACCTTCCTTCCGATCTTTCAACCAGAAAGTGATCTCGCTCGAGCCCCGGACGCTGCACCAACCGGAAAAACTTCGGAACGTGTCAAAGAACGAGATTGTTTTTACGCTCTTTAAATTTATAGTCAACGAAAACAACGCGTCTTTATCTCCCGCAGAATCAATCGACTGCAGCCCGTTCACAGGGCCATGCCGGATTTTGGTGCAACCCGCGCAAGAGTTCTCGCAAATCGGCGGCTGCCTGCGCGTCATTTCTCGACTTCGCGCACGCGAAACATCGTTCTCGCTGCCCACACACGCCCATCTCTCGATGTGGAAATTTCGTCACAATCCAATAACCATGCGCCTTTAGAAAAATTCCGCTGACCCCGAGTGCTCCGGGAAGTCACTTACCGGGATGATGGATTCCTCCTAGACTCACCATGAGGAGAAACGAAAATGGCCATCTATCCCGGCAAAGTCGTCGATGCGAGCGGCAATCCGCTCTTCAAACTGATCGGACTGGCGGTTGCCGCATTCTTCGTCGTCATTCTGCTATTCAATTGCGTCACCCGGGTCGGCACCGGCCGCGTGGGCGTGCTCACTCTCTTCGGACGCGTTGACCCCAGGGTCCTGACGGAGGGAATCCACCTCATCAATCCGCTGAAAACGAACAACGAGATGTCGATCCAGACCCAGACCATCAAGGAGTCGGCCAGCGTGCCCTCCAGCGAGGGCCTGGTCATGAATCTCGACACCTCCCTCATCTATCACGTCAATCCCGACAAGGCGGCCGAGGTCTTCCAGAAAATTGGCGCGAATTACGAAGCCGTAGTCGTTGAGCCGACCCTGCGGGCCGCGATCCGCGAAGCCACCGCCTCCCATACCGCCAACGCCCTCTACACCGGCGAGCGTGAAATGGTCGCGAAGCAGATCAGCGAACAACTCTCTGCCCAACTTAACCTGCGGGGCCTGCTGGTCGAGAGCGTTCTGCTGCGCGACATTCAATTGCCACAGACGCTGAAGGCCTCCATCGAAGCCAAACAGCAGGCCGAGCAGGAAGCGCTGGCTATGAATTTCCGGCTGCAGAAAGAAAAACAGGAAGCGGAACGGAAGCGCATTGAGGCCGCGGGTATTCGTGACTTTCAACAGATCGTCGCGCAGGGCATCAGCACACAATTGCTCGAATGGAAGGGAATCGAGGCCACCGAGCTGCTCTCCAAAAGTCCGAACACAAAAGTGGTCGTGATCGGCAACTCCAAGAACGGCCTCCCGCTGATCCTCGGACAATGATCTTCGGACAATGATCCTCGGGACAATGATCCTTGAGTAATGACCTGGAGCGACACCGAGTCGGCTCCAACGATCTACCCAGCGACTGCTACCATAGCGACGTGACCGTTTTGCTCGATGTGCGAAGCCTGAGCGTGGCGTTCGATGCCCAGCCGGGCAGGACTCCTGCGTCTGCACGCGGAACTGATCCCGCCGCAACCGTCGCTGCGCCAGCCTCGTGGTTCGCCGTGCGCGATCTTTCCTTCACCCTCGCGCCCGGTGAAGTGCTGGGACTGGTCGGCGAGTCGGGCTCGGGCAAATCGATCACTTCGCTGGCCCTGATGCGCCTGCTTCCACCACCAGCGCGTCCCACGGGCGAAATCCTCTTCCGCAACGGAAATGGAGCTCCCGCGAACCTGCTCGAACTCTCGGACAGTGCAATGTGCGGGCTTCGGGGCTCGAGCATGGCAATGATCTTTCAGGAGCCGATGACGGCGCTGAACCCGGTGATGCGCGTGGGCGATCAAATCGCCGAAGCGATTCTCGCGCACGCGCCGGTCTCCAAGTCCGAGGCCTGGCAGCGCGCCGTGGAAGGAATGAAAGACGTCGCCATTGCCGACGCCGAGCGCCGCGCCCGCGACTACCCGCACCAGCTTTCCGGAGGCATGCGCCAGCGCGTCATGATCGCCATGGCGATCGTCAACCGGCCGCAGTTGCTCATCGCCGACGAGCCCACCACCGCGCTCGACGTCACCATTCAGGCGCAGATCCTCGAACTGCTCGCCCAGCTGCGCGCGAAGTTCAAACTGGCAATGCTGTTCATCTCGCACGATCTGGCGGTGGTTTCGCAGGTCGCGGACCGCGTCGCCGTCATGTACGCAGGAAGCCTGGTGGAGTTAGGCAGCAAGCCCGACATCTTTCGCGTGCCCGCTCACCCCTACACCCGCGGGCTTCTGCAGGCCGTGCCCACGCTGAAGACCGACCGCTGGCGTCCGCTTGACACCATCGAGGGCAGCGTTCCTCCCGCACACGTGCCACTGCCCGGCTGTCCTTTCGAGCCTCGCTGCGCCGATCGTATACGCGATTGCCAGCAAAATCTCCCGCCGCTCACCGAGGTGTCCGCCGGTCACTGGGCGCGCTGCCCGGTAATCAATCCACCCGCCCGCGCGCATCCCGTCGTATAATCGCCCCTTTGTCCGGTGCTGCGTGCGCATCCTTGTTCTGAGCGACATCCACGGGAATCTTGACGCGCTTGAGGCCTGTCTGGCTTCAGCCGTTCCCTATGACATCGTCGTCAACCTGGGCGACATCGTCGGCTACGGCGCCAGCCCCAACGAGGTCATCGAGCGCTCACGCGGCCTGGGTAAATACTTCGTGCGCGGCAATCACGACAAGGCCACCAGCGGCCTGATGGACCTCAAGGACTTCAACCCCATCGCCGGGCTGGCCGCGCTCTGGACCCGCGATCAGCTCACCCCCGAAAACCTGGACTGGCTGCGCAGTTTGCCGCAAGGCCCGATCGAAATCCCGGAAGCTCCTCAAGTGCAGTTCGTCCACGGATCTCCGATCGATGAGGACGAGTACGTCGTGACCTTGCATGACGCGCTGGCGCCGCTGTCGGCGCTGCCGATGGCGGTAACTTTTTTCGGGCACACCCATCTGCAAGGCGCCTTTTCGTTCAAGACCGCGGCCGGCGATGCCTACCGGCCTCCTTACAAGACCGTTGGCCAAAGCGAAAGCACGCAGTTCGCGCTGAAACGCGACGTGCGCTACCTGGTGAATCCCGGATCGGTCGGCCAGCCGCGCGACGGGGATTGGCGCGCCGCCTTCGCCGTCTTCGACACCGCGAAATGGATTGTCACGTTCCAGCGCGCGCCCTACAACCTGAAGAACGCGCAGGACCGCATCTTTGCCGCGAACCTGCCGCAGCGGCTGGCCACCCGTCTAGCCGCGGGCCGCTAGAGTGCTGTCTCGTGAGTTCGCAGCATAAATCCACACTAATCCACACTCTCATCAATGAACGCTGTCATCAATAAGCTTTGTCATGATGAGCGGAGCGAAGGACCTATGCACTTTACCGTGGTATATGCAGGTGGCCTGCCGCCCGGTAACAACATCATCCGGTCGTTGTAAACTTCTTCCATGCCCTCCTATTCATCGTTTAGAAAAAGAACTTCGCTCTCAGCATCGAGTGGCCTGTTCCCATCCCAACCGACACCCGACAACTACCTCATTGCACATGTCGATGGCGGATCCAGAGGAAATCCCGGCCCAGCAGGCTATGGAGTCGTCATCACCGATCAGTCTGGACACAAGGTCGCGGGCCTGAGTGAATACCTCGGCCACCAGACGAACAATTACGCGGAATACAACGGACTGCTCGCCGCCCTCGACTACGCGCTCGAACACGGCCCCAAAGCGCTGAAGGTGGTCGGGGACTCGGAACTCCTGGTCAAGCAGATTCGCGGCGAATACAAGGTCAAGAGTCCCGCTCTGCTCGAGTTGTACCAGCGCGCCAAGCAGATGATCGCGCAACTCGACTGGTTCTCCATCCAGCACGTTTTGCGCGAAGGAAACGCGGAAGCCGATCGCCTGGCCAATCAGGCGATGGACAAGGGCATGGGACGCAGCACCTCCGCGCCGCCTTCACCGTCGCTCACGCGAGGTCAGGAATTGAACGGCGTAGTTCGCGGGGGAGTGATCGTGATCGATGGCGCCAAGTTGCCGGAAGGGACGCGAGTCCAGATTCGGGTGCGCGACTAGAATCAGCTCACGCATCTCAACTAAGACAAGTGGCCCGCTATGGCTCAATGAGTGATTTTACGCCAACCATTCAGCTCTGCGCTGGGCAGTCGCTTGCCTTCCCAATTCAAATCGGGGGTGAGCAGCACTAGTCTTCACTCTGCCTCACTTGATGCTGCTGGTCTCATTCACTTAGAAAAAGCTTATCGAAACGTGCATGTAATAGGGAGAGACTGGCGGGGGTGGAAATTTGTCCTTTTGCACCGTCTGCCGCACACAAGCAAAAGTGTTTGTTTCATGATCGGGGTAGAGGCGCAAAACACGACCATCTGCTCCGGATTGCCGCAACCAATGAGAACGGCGATGTGTCCGCGTGATCAGTCGATTTCACGCAGGACACAAACACAGGCGAGTATTTTTGCTGGTAGTAATCCTTCAGATCAATGTCGGCATATATCCGCGTGCGGTCCTTGTCTTGCGCTTCGGCAAGTGCGACAGCTTGCTGGAATGAACTGGCGAACTCGCCAGCCCTGCCGGAGGTCGTAAGTAGAGAAATGAACAATATCGAGCAGATCTTCCTCATAGAGTGAAATGCACTACCAGAGAAGAACAGGCGTAAG
>Ga0307471_100001850_pt1 | contig 11908 bp, 8 predicted proteins | sample atmos_gasesAM3C__2_FD_204566 | JGI IMG/M metagenome (GOLD analysis project Ga0307471, IMG submission 204566) | Hardwood forest soil microbial communities from Morgan-Monroe State Forest, Indiana, United States - atmos_gasesAM3C_515 | ecosystem: Environmental > Terrestrial > Soil > Temperate... | reverse complement strand
GTCTGAGCGCTAATTAAGTTCCCTAACCCAGATGTTCCGGAAACTGATCGGCTCGCTGGGGTCTCCGTGCGCCTGCAGCTTAATGGGCGCTCTCTCGTACTCCTTGTAAAAAGGCTGGCCGATGTAGCGTGTTTCGCCTTTCAACTCAAAGTGATTCTGCACCAGCACGCCATTGAAGAAGACGGTGACATATGCTGGTGTTTTGAGCGAGGCATCGGCATTGAAGATTGGAGCTGTCCACACCACGTCGTACGTTTGCCACTCTCCGGGCTTGCGATTTGGGTTGACTAGTGGAATTCCTTGCTTGTAAATACTGCCGGCCTGTCCGTTGACGTAGGTCGGGTTGTTATACGAATCGAGGACCTGCAGCTCATATCCTGCGTCCCCAGGGCCAGTGGAAGCGAGAAACACGCCACTGTTACCGCGCGCCTGACCAGTGCCGGTGATGTTCTCGGGAATTCTCCACTCGATGTGAAGCTGGTAGTTCCGAAAGGTGCGTTTGGTTTCAATATTACCAACCGCCTTGTTCACCGTGAGTACGCCCGCGGCAACAATCCATTTGGCGGGAGACTTGTCTCGGGCCGAAACCCACTCGTCGACGTTCTTACCGTCGAAGAGGACAATCGCGTCAGAGGGGGGCGCCATGTTGTTGGCGCCGGGCGTCACTACTGTGGGCACCGGCTCCCACGCTTCCGTATCCTTAGATTTTTCCACGGGTGGTGCCGGGGCTGTTTGTTGTTTCATGCTTGCAGGCGTAGCCTGCTGATGAGCAGAAGGGTTGGCGCCCGCAGCAAGAAGAGTCGTGAACGCGAGCAACGTCGACAAATGAATCGGCATAGTCTTCACGAGGATGTCCCCAATTGAGTTCGTATCCGAGCCCGGCGCGCATCGTAAGGCAACCGATGGCGGGTGTCTAGTCGGCAAAAAAACGAGATTTCTGAACATCTGCCTGAACCAGAGTCGGCGTCGGCGCTCAAAACCTGCTCTTCCTAACACAATGTACAGGACTCGAACCAACGACCTAGGGATTATGAGCCCCTCTGGGACGACCGCCGTGATACAGATCACAGACGGCCTCTCTACGGCGTCCGAGTCTCCCGCGTATGTGTGGGGGTGAGGTATACAGCATCCTGCTAAGCGGCACCGAGTGGCCCGCTTCGAAGAAACCGGGTTCGGGATCGGCCTCTCCTCCCATTCGGTGCGCTCGTCCAAGCTGTCAAGAGAGGTTATTGCAACGTTACTAGGGCACGAACGACCCCGGTTTGAGTCGAAAGCGGTTCGAGCGCCTTTCCGAGGATCGCTCCGATACACGCGACTCGATCGGCGCAGCGCATAGCGAATCCTGGAGTCGAGCTGGTCGTCAACAGATCTCCAACTTGGATTGGTCCGGCTTCATTAGTGACCTTTACCGGCGCCGTTCCCGCTAGCGCCAGGACTGGACGTCTGTCACCCTCCGCACCGTTCTTGACGTCCCCATGACTGGCTAAGGTAATCGCGGGCGCACTGGAAATGATGCCCGCCACCCGGGTGCTTAGACGGGTTGTCGACTTGCGGAAGTGTCCCGTCGACGTGGGATCGATCTCGATCACATCTCCCGCGGCGAGCGATTCTCCGGTCTCGATTCGTTCGGCCAAATCGGCATTCGCGCTGTTCATCTGCAGAGCGCCTACGAGAAATAGATTGCCCTGGCCGTCGAAGCGGAACATGTGGACCTCATTCGGTCCCTCGCCGACCAGGATGTCCCCCCCGCCCCGGTTGCGAAATACCCCGGCGGTTCCGCTGGGGCTGTATACGAGTCCCGAAACCCCTTCCGTCAGACCGGTTGTGGTCGCCGTCTGACCCAGCACGCCGACGCTTGCTCCAAGGTTAAGTCGTGTTTCCGTGGTAACCTCGCCGAGCACGCCGATATGGTCAATGCTGCGGCCAATTACACCGATACCGACGGTTGTGTTGCTGGCGCCCAGAACCCCGGTCGCGCTACCCTCGGTCACAGGCTGGCCAGTGGCCGCGAGGACTCCGCCAATTCCACGCACGCCGATCCCTTCGGGCGAGAACGTGCGGCCGCGTACCCCTTCGGTGGCACCGGAGTTCGCTAGTGCCATCCCGACGACCGCGGCAGCATTCGTGTTGTCGGCTCGGCCGATAACGCCCGCGTACGTGATGTTGGGATCGATGTGCGTGTCCCAGCCGGTCACGCCTCCTAGGTCGCCCTTGAACAGGCCTCCTCGTCCGCTGATTGTGCCCGTACCGAACGGTCCGAGAAAAACATTGCCATCGGCATCCTGCGTGATACTGGAATTGCCGACCACACCTCTGGTTGCAGTGCTACCTGGTTTGAAGATGGGCAACGTGCCCGGCGTGCCCCCGCCGGTGACGCACCGCCGACAGTCGTCGCTCTGCGCCACAGCGCCTACGGTCAAGAAGGTACCGAGCAACAGGCCAGCCCCGACGCAACGAACCGTGCTTCGGTAGTTCATGCACAGCCTCCTGGATTCAGAAATTGGACCCCATCTGACAAGCCTGACCGTCGAAAAATACCCAAGTCTAACGAATAAGGCCAGCGTGGCAATGCACACCAACATTCTGATGAGGGCCGGTGGCCGGCTCAGTCGAACCGCGAGGAAGGAAGAAAGCGGACAGGTCCGCCTGACGGGCGATAAGTCTATCCCCCCAGTGGTACCAACGTGCCCTTGGCGGTGAGATTAGGTCCTGCATCACCCAATCGCAAGCGGCAAAGCGCGGCAATGGGCTTGATGTCGCACAATGCCGCCCCCGCACAATACCGTCCCTTGAAACGGGCCCGAACCTGTCCTAAACTTCGTACCAACATTCCGGCCTGAAGCCAATCCCGAGAAAGGGCTGGCCCTCGTGTCTGAGCAGGCAATACCTTCCGCTGATAGGGATCCCTCCGCATCTGAAGGGGAACGCCTTGAGTCCTGGAAGGAAATCGCTGCCTATCTCAAGCGGGATGTACGCACGGTCCAACGGTGGGAGAGGCGGGGCGGCCTGCCGGTGCATCGTCGAGAAGAGAAGCTTGGCGGCGTTTACGCGTACCGTGGTGAGCTGGAGGTTTGGAGGCGGAACGGTCACTCGCGGCTGGGGGGCCCGCAGCCAGAAATGGCAGGCGGGAGCCGAGAATCTGGACTCACAAGGCGCTTTGCGAGAGGGGCGTTTACTCTGCCTGTCTTTTTGGCGACCTTCTTTCTCCTGATCGCTGTTGGATTTTATTCATATCGCCGCGTCAGCCAGACCCCGAGGTCTGAACAAACCCCCGTGATTGTCCCCTTCATGAGCCTACCTGGGTGGGCGATGACACCAACTTTTTCACCCGACGGGAAAGAAGTGGCCTTCGCGTGGGACAGCCAAGATAGTGGCAGCTTTGATATTTACGTCATGCGCCTCGGTTCTTCCGAGCCTGAGCGATTGACGTTCCACCCGTCTCGCTTTGTTTGGCCGCGGTGGTCCCCAGACAGCCAGAGCATTGCGTTTACGCGTGAGTCTGAGACTGAGAGCGGGATTTTCCTAGTCTCATCGAAAGGCGGCCCTGAACGGAAATTGTTGTCGCTAGATTGGCCATCCTTGCCGGGTAGTCTTGCTGTGACCTGGACTCCGGACGGTGAACACCTGGCGTTTGTGGAGACGAACTCTCCTCTTGGTACGAATCGAATAGCCCTGCTGTCCCTGGATACGCTGGAGCATCATGCGCTTACCCATCCTCCAAGTGGCGCGTTGGATACAGGTCCGGAAGTTTCCCCGGACGGGAGGACGCTGGCTTTTTTGCGGGGTGATTCAACTGGCTTTGGTAGTGTGTACGTGGCACCTACGTCGGGGGGGGAGCCGACCGTGCTGGCGACGATCGACGAAAACGTGCGAGGCCTCGCGTGGTTCCCGGATGGTCGGGCACTCCTCATGGCCGGGCGTATAAGAGGCGCGGAGGGGTTGTGGAGAATTGAGCTGGGCGGCGGGCAGTCTAGGCTTCTCTACCCTACCCCCAAAATGAAACCCGCGTTCCCCGCGATCACAGCCCAAGGTGATCGCGTCGCCGTCAGCCTCGTATCGTACGAGGAGAGTATTTGGCAGGTGGACCTCACAAAGAAAAGGCCGTCCGCGAGTTTAATCTCTGCTCTCAACGGCGCGGCGGAATTCCCCCAATATGCTCCGGATGGCCAGCGTATCGCGTTTCAGTCTGACCGCTCCGGCAACTGGGAAATCTGGGCTTGCGACCGCGGCGGCTTGAATCCAATCCAGTTGACTTCCTTTGCTGGTCTTCCCGTCGGATATCCGCGCTGGGCCCCTAACGGCAGGCAAATCGTCTTCGATGTGCGGACTGAACATGGATCCGAGATCTATGTTGTGAGTAGCGATGGCGGCCCACTGCGTCGCGTCGTCACGGGCAGTGCAAAGGACGAGGTTCCGAGTTGGTCGCAAGATGGGCGCTGGATCTATTTCGCTTCGGACCACGGAGGAGTGTGGCAGATTTGGAAGACACTGGTTGAAGGCGGGCACGCAGTTCAGGTCACAAAGAATGGGGGCTACGCGCCGGTAGAATCCTTGGACGGAAAGAGATTGTTCTACGCCAAAGGACCCGATAGCCCCGGTATCTGGAGGGTAGACGAGCGCGGCGACGAAGAGCCTCTGATTGACATTCTGCCTCAAGGGCATTGGGCTGACTGGGCTGTCTCCCAAAATGGCATTTACTTCGTTGATCCGCTGGCAGAACCGCGTCCGGGTATTCAGTTCTTCAGCTACGCCACCCGCAGAATCACTCCAGTGCTACGACTCGAGACTTATCCCCAGCAAGGTGTGCAAGGTCTGGCTGTCTCTCCCGATTCCCGTTGGCTCCTCTATCCGAGGCTCAAAGTTCAGGGCGACATTGTCTTCGTGCAAAACTTGCAGTAGGTGTAGGGCACAGGCCGCCTTCTAAAACCAATGTCTGCCACCGCGGGCGCAATGTTTTCGTTAGCTCAGAGCAGGAGGTAGAAATAGGCGATGTGGAGCGTCGATTCCTCGGCCCGGATTTCTATTCGCCTCAGTCTCTCGGCCTTGACTGTGCTGGGTGCTGCCGCGATGGCCTTTACGCTCTTCGCCCAGACAACAATTTCGACCGGCAGCATTCATGGCACGGTTACGGACCCCACCGCCGCGATCATTCGAGGAGCAAAGATCACGATCAAGAATACGGACAATGGCAGGATCAATGAGCTGACGACGACTTCTGTTGGGACATACGCATCCGGGGCCTTAATTCCAGGCAACTATCTTGTACGCGCCGAAAGCAATGGCTTCGCCAGCGTCGAAATGCCAGTAGTCGTTCAGGTAGGAGTTACTTCTTCGGGGAACATTAGGCTGAAGCTGGGGCAGGAACCCCAGGTCGTGGAGGTACAAGCCTCGGAGTTGCGTGTCAACACGGAGCAAGCAACCATCCAAGGCGTTCTGACGACTCAGCAGATTGAGAAGCTGCCTATCAACGGCGGAAATTTTCTGGACTTGGCTCAGCTTGAACCGGGGGTGCAAATTCAAGACGCGTCTAATTTTGATCCCACGAAGGGAGGGTTTACAGGCATTTCCCTGGGTGGTCGCTCGGGACGTACAACTCGCATCGAGCTGGATGGTCTCGACATCTCAGACGAGACCGTAGGCACGACGCTCACAAATGTTTCTTCCAGTTCGATTCAGGAATTCGGCATCAGCCAGTCAGCACTCGATCTTTCGACCGAACTGACTTCTTCTGGGGCGGTAAACGTGGTCGCCCGCTCGGGCACGAACACCGCACACGGAGAAGCTTTCTACTTCTTTCGAGACCGAACCTTGGCCGCGAGCTTTCCCGGCGGGCAGGATTCCCCATACCAGCGGCATGACTTCGGGGGCAACTTTGGTGCGCCAGTTGTAAGGGATAAACTCTTCCTCTTCCTCAATGCAGAACGCTATAAGCAGGACCTGGGCGTCCCAGTTCCTCTAGGGGAACCATTTCAAGCATTGTCCGGCGTCGTGCAACAACCGCTGCGCGAGAAGATTGTGCTGGCTAGGCTCGATTGGAATGCGCCCAAGGGATTGCGGCTGTTCTTTCGATTCACGTATGACAACAACTCAGTGATAAGCAATCCGTTGCTCAACTATTCCATCTTCAGCAATCTCAACAACACGCCGGCGCATGCCGTCGGAGCAGACTTCAATACCGGTCGTTATACCCACAGTATCCGGTTTGGATACGTGAAATTCCAAAACCATATCGCCGACGCGACGCAGAATGGCGACGTATTCAACCCGATACCAGCAGTTGGGATTCTGATTGGACCGTTTCAGTCAGGCCCTAGTCCAGCCGCTCCGCAGGCCACATTGCAGAGCAATAGGCAGATTAGGTATGACGGGAGTCGCAGCTTTGGCTCACACATCATCCAATACGGTTTCGGATTCAACCGCATTGTTGACGGCGGCTTCGCCAATTTTTTCGGAATTGGTCCGTTAATCGGCTCCACGTTGAATCCGACGAATCAGGCCCTCGCCGACAATGCCCCCTTCTCAGGAGGTAGGGGTAACCCACTGAACTATCCGGTTGCGGGCCCATTGGCGTTGGAACTGGGAAACGGAGAAGGCTTCTTCACCGAAATCCCCGAGTTTGGGTACCCGGCGGGTGGTCAGTTTGACAACCGCCTCGAGTGGTACCTGGGCGATACGTGGAAAATCAGGCCGTATTTCACTCTCAGCTATGGTTTGCACTATGTGCGCGACTCAGGCAGAACGAACAGTGATATGCCACCGATCCCGTGCTCGGCGATCGACGCGGCTGTTTTCAACCCGCGGCCAAAATGCCAGGGAAGGCTTCTCGATATGTTCGGTCCTGGCCTCGGCGCCCGAGTGCGACAAGACAGCAACAACTTTGCACCCCAAATGGGGATTGCATGGGATTTGTTCAGAGATGGCAAGACCGTATTCCGTGCTGGTGCAGGTCTTTTCTACGAGAACGCACTGTTCAACGATGTGCTTTTCTCGCGGCCGGCAATGCTTCAAAAGGGACTCTTCAATTTCATCGCGGACCAGAGGTCGGGTCAGGGCTGTAGCAGCGGATCGTTTGTGTTCCCCGGTGGCCGGATTGTGACCACTACGCCCGGTGGTCTCGACATAGCGACCCAGATCTGCGGCCAGCCTATCGGCTTGGTGGCGGGTGAAGTGGCAGCATTGCAGCGCGAGTACCAGGCTGCGAACCTAGCTGCGGGCGCCGCCCTCAACCCACAGTTCATCGGAGAGACACTCAACCAGAGCAATGCTCTCCTAGCGCCCAACTACCGTTCCGCGTACTCGTTCCAGATGAACGTCGGCATCCAGGGTGAGATCCGCAAGGGAACCATTATTTCGGCGGACTACCTACGTAACGTTAACCTGCGCTATCTGCTAGGGGTCGATACTAACCATGTCGGCGATACGCGCTACCTGAATAAGACGGCGGCAGCAAACGCGATCAGTACCACTCTCGCGGCTTGTGGCGTTAACAGCATGGACCAAGGTATTCAAGGATGCCCGAACAACATCGACGCCAACGGCAGACCTACACCTCTCTCTATGGAGGATCTTGCGGCGAACGGCGTCACGTCAGCCGCCCTGTTGTTCGCTGGTCCTTCGTCGATCGCAGGCCTGGACCCAGATCATGGTGCTGCATTTGCCGGCGTCAATCCCCAGGTGGGACAGAACATAATGCTCTTTCCCATTGGACGCTCGGTGTACAACGCTCTGCAAGTGGTGCTCAAGCATCAGGCGGATCACCCGCTACCGCTTACCAAGAGCGTGAACCTGCAGTTCTCGTATTCGCTGTCCCGATTCGTGACTGCAGTGGGCTCGGGCATTGCTCGACAGACAAACGACCAAGACTTCATCAACCAGGCGACGGACTTCCGCCGTCCACTGGCAAATCTCGGGCCGGGATCATTCGACCGTACGCATCAGTTCTCCCTGGGAGGCATCTTCGACTTCCCGAGAACCTTGAGCATCGGCCTAATAGCTCACGTGTATTCTCCACTTTCGCAATCCCTTTTTGTGGAAGATGGGGGACGCGCTGGCGAAATCTTCCACACGGATTTCACTGGAGACGGCACAACCGGCGATATACTGCCTGGAACGCGAATAGGCTCGTTCGGTCGCGAGATCAAGTCCCGCGATCTGACCAGCGTGCTTAACAAGTACAACGCGACCGCCGCCGGCAATCCCACGCCAGCCGGTGAGGCTCTGGTGCACGGGGGCCTGTTCACGCGAGATCAACTATTCGCTCTCGGCGCCACTGCCGATGCAGTACCGCTTGGCCCTGCCTCAAATCGAGCCGCCTTGGGTTGGCTGAAGACGGTTGACTTGCGCACATCCTTCTCGATCAAGCGGGGCGAGAAGTTGGTGATCGAACCATCGGTTGCTATCTACAACCTGTTCAACTTTGTAAACTACGACGTCAGTCCCAGAACACGCCCACAGGCAGTGCTAAACGGGGCCGTGGGCTCGATTAACGGCACAAGGAATTCGATCGAGGACCGGAATCCGGAGCGAGCGTACCAGTCTTCCAGCACGTTCAGTTTGGGGTCGGCGCGCCAGGTCGAACTCGGCGTAAGAATCGTGTTTTAGGGATCATGCCAACATCTGACCGCCACTGTTGAACAGAGTTGGTTCTCGGACCACCGATCAAGACTGCGTCGGTGCAAGAGTCGGTTCACCCTATATGGCCGAAAACCGAATCTGCACGGTTGCACGACGCGAACCGACTTATTGCCTTGTCACTTCGGAATAATTCTTTCCCACCATGATATTGCACTGCTGATCGGAGACCCGGCTCCCTATGACCGACTTACCGTCGGGGGAGACGGCTAACCCCCAGGACCAACCCCTTATTCCGTCAAGCGCGCCTATATCTCGTGCTTGGTGCGTGGACAACTCGAACTTCACCAAGCTGGGTTTCGGCTTGCTGTCCGCATCGATGAAGAAAACGCTGTCACCGCTAGTCGTCCAGTGACTCCAGTACCCTTTGCGAAGGCGGTCGGTGACCAGTCGTTCCGCGCCGCCCTCTACGGGAACGCTCCAAAGGCCGGGCTCGTCCAACTTCGCAAAAAGCACGAACTTGTTGTCGGGAGATTCGAGAGCCTTATACCCTCCATGGTGGGTTATCGGTGTGGCATCTCCTCCGCTCACTGACATTTTCCAGACTTCCCAACTTCCAGTGCGGTTGGAAGCGAAGTAAATCCAGCGTCCATTACCAGAAAACCGCGGTGCGTCATTGTCGAAATCACCGCCTTGAAGCAAACGTATCTCAGTTCCGTCGCGGTTCATAAGGAAGATTCCATGGAACTTGCTGGCGCTCTCAAAAACAATCTGGCGCCCGTCCGGTGACCAAGCAGGCGCACCGGTTCCTCCAGAGTGACTTGATGTCAGCTGCACCGGCTTCAAACAATTGGCATCGCACTTCCAGATTTCCCATTCCCCACTGGCCTTAGACGAGAAGGCAACCTCTGTACCGTCAGGCGAGAAGGTCGGAGACTCGGCTTCGGTGTAGGTATAAAACGACTTAGTGTCGATTGATTTTTCCTCGAATTTCACCTTCGCCGTCCAAAGGCTGGAATCAACCCAGCAGGATGCGAATGTGAGCAACCGACCATCCGGCGAGAGGGCTCCCAATTGAGTGTACTGAGCGGAACCAGGCAGTCGTTGCGGAGTACCGCCTTCGACCGGGACCCTCAAGAATGCATTTCCGTTGGAGACGCTGACCAGAAGATGTCTTCCATCGGGCTCCCAGAAAAAAGGTCCCGGATACGCTGACTGTTGACCAATGTCAATGCGGCGAAGGTTCTCCCCGCCGGTTCTCATCAAATACAGCTCCGAGGCATTAAACCCGTTCACGCGAACGAACCCAATCGTTTGACCATCCGGTGCGTATCGGGGGCAGCCATCTCCCAGCGTCGAAACCGGCGGGTTGGTGATTCGGACAAGCGACCGGTCGCGCAGAGAGAAACGGAAAATGGCCGCAGGCTGGCGCGGCGACGGGCGCCAAACGAGCAGCAGTGCATTTCCTTGGGGAGACCATTCCAAGTCATCAAGCCAATAGTCGAAGGATGCAATAGGAGAATTGCCACCACTGAGCAGAACTTTTTCGGCGCCACCACCTAAGGGCAACATCGTCAGACTAACCAGGTTGCCGGTGAACCGCAAAAGAGCAATGGACTTGCCATCGGGCGACCACGCGGCGCGTGAGCGCACATCGCCGGTATGCGTGAGCTGCCGCAGGCTCTCGCCTCCATTGTCCTTGATGTAAAGGTCATAGCTTCCGATCACGCCGCGATCCCATAAAAATGCGATTTGCTTGCCGTCAGGTGAAAAGCTGGGCGAGAGTTCCGTGCCCGGTAGCAAAGTAAGCGGGACAACCGCCAGCTGCCGAGACGGTTTCGGACGTAGGGCAACCAGCGCCATGGACAGGGCAATGACGAGCGCTCCGAAAACGACGTACAGCCCGAGTCCAGGTCTTCGGGGGGGCGCAGGAGAAGTCACTTTCTCCGCGTTGACCGCCGGAGTCTCATGAAGTAATCCGCTGGAACCGTTTGGTGGCGCGAGAGTTGTCTCGGTTGCACGATTTGCACCCCCGTAGATCCGTTCAACTGGCGCGACCAGCCGGTAACCTCGCTTGGAGATGGTCTGAATGAACTTCGGTTCCCGAGGGTCGTCTTCAAAGGCGCGTCGAATCTCGGAGATAGAGCGAATTAGGACGTCGTCAGAAACGAACGTGTCCGGCCAGATTGTCTTCAGCAGCTGTTCTTTCGGCAGAGTTTCGCCGGCGTGATGGGCTAGGCAGACTAACACCTCCATCACCTTCGGCTCTAGCTGTCGGGTCGTGCCGTTCTGGGAGATGGTGTTCAGACCGGGCTGGACCAGCCAAATCCCGATGCGCAAGTCGCCATTCATGTTTCCCCCAAGAGGCGACCCCAAAACGTGTCAAGCATTATAGATCAGGTCCGCAAATCCTGAATTCTCTACACCTCGGTCAAACATCGCTCAAAACTCAGCGGTCCCTCAGGACTTCCTGGCGAAACATGCGACATAAACCCTCTCACAGAGTAGTGGGGAAGCTGCGCGGGAGCATCAAGGGTGCTCCCGTTCTTACTCTAGCCCCATCGCGCTGCTCCAAAGCAAGGAGGATATTGATTATGAAACGCAGTATTGCTCGAAGGTTGTTCTTGACAGCTTGCCCGGCGCTGACCTTTGCCGTAGTTCTCGTGCCATTACAGGCTGAAGCCAGCCACTGCTCAACCGCCGCGGCGGCTGGGAAATGGGCTTACACCTACACCGGTACCATCTTCACTCAGAATGGCCCATTGCCAGCCGCATCTGTCGGCCACTTTAGCCAGGACGCCGCAGGCAACCTCACAGGTAGCCAGACAAGGAGTGTGGCCGGAGGCTCTGGAGTGGAGGACATTTCCGGTACTGTCAGTGTCAACACAGACTGCACAGGCACGGCGACCATCAGCGTATTTGTGAACGGACAGCTACAGCGTACGGCAGTGCTGGCGATAGCGTTTGACAGCAACATGAACCACGGACGCGGGATTTTCAAGTCGTTGGTGTTGCCGGACGGCACTAATGTTCCTGTGGTGATCACCTCGGACAACGCGAGGGTGTTTCTAAGGAACTGAACATGGGCAGGCTGAGCCCTGCTCGTCTTCTTGTGGGAACAGACAAAAGCCAAGTGAATTCTTCCAAAAAGGCTGTTCGTGCGGACTAGGGCGAGCGTCCACTAGGAAGTAATGGTCTTGCCAATCGGAAGACCTGATCCAACCGAAATTAGAGTAAGGAGATCGACCATACACAGACGAAGGAGACTACTAGTAACAGCCAAATCCAGCTTCCGATCACCGTTGAAGTCGGGGACCACTGCAGCCGAGGGGTCACG